>WBZO01003610.1_pt2 | contig 12261 bp, 8 predicted proteins | sample 5204261 | NCBI WGS metagenome assembly WBZO01 (sample SAMN12412400, study PRJNA552823) | activated sludge metagenome | isolation source: activated sludge from anammox sidestream of wastewater treatment plant... | place: USA: North Carolina | collected 2017-09 | reverse complement strand
AAGTTCAATGGCCCGTCCCGGCGGCGCCGGGCCGCGGGGGATTCGCCGCCATCGCTGCGCCGGGCGGCCGCCGCGAGGGCGGCTTCGCTCAAGCCAACCGGGCCAAGGAAGAGAACGTCCAGAGGCTCACGGAGTTTATCGAGCAGGCGCGGCGGTATCAGGCCGCAAAGAAGGCCGGCCCGGTGACGCCTGACCGGAAGCTAGAAGCGATGGCGCCGGTGCTCGAGGGGAGCAAGCCGCTGCTGGTGCACGCCGCGAGAGAGCGCGCCATCCGCGAGGCCGTCGAGTGGGCGGAGAAGAACAAGATCCGCATCGTGCTGGCCGGAGTGACCCGGCCGGGCAAGATGACAGAGGAACTCGGGAAGAAACGGATCCCGGTCATCCTGGGCTCGCCGTACGAAGTGCGGATGGAGGAAGACGATCCCTACGACGATCCATATACACTGCCGGCCCGGCTGCATGGAGCGGGCGTCGAGTTCGCCTACGCCAGCTTCGGGTTGCAATTCGCGAGGAATCTGCCTTTCCAGGCCGGGCAGGCGGTGGCTTTCGGGCTGCCCTATGATGTAGCGCTCAAATCGATCACGCTGACCCCGGCGAAGATCTGGGGGCTGGCCGACTCCCACGGATCGATCGACCCCGGCAAGAGCGCCGACCTGATCGTCACCGACGGAGATCCGCTCGAACCGCGGTCGAGCGTCAGGCTGATGTTCATTCAGGGCCGCGAGATCGATCTCGGGTCCCGGCACACGCGGCTGTACAAGAAGTATCTGGAGAGGCCCTGAGAGGCTGGCCCGGCTAATCGAAGAAGCCGCGCCAGGTTCTGCCCTTCTGATCGCGCAACGTCACGCCGAAGCCGTCGCTGATGCCGCTGATGTAGTTGCCCTCGGAATCCCGGAAGCGATACCGGATGGTATCGTCGGCCTGGCGTTCGGCGACACCGCGCCACTCATTGCCGAACTCGTCGCGGAGATGGATGAAGTCGCCGTCGCTGGGGCCGAACACCTGGCGGCGGTCCTTGCCGCTCTCGAATCGAAGGAAACCGCTTGGGACTCCGGGCCTGTTGCGGCGTTTGAAGATCATGCAAGAACGTTGCCCTTGATCGGCTCTTCGGCCGGACGGCCGGAAAACTGTATAGGATCAGATTCAAATGCGAGCTATCTTGCAGCGGGTATCGCGTGCGCGCGTCGTCGCCGGCGGCCGGACGGCCGGTGAAATCGGAGCGGGGCTGCTGGTATTGCTGGGGGTGAGGAGGGGCGACGACGAGGCTGAGGCGGAGTACCTGCTGGACCGGGTCGCCGGACTGCGGATCTTTTCCGACGCGGAGGGCAAGATGAACCTCAGCCTGGTCGACACGGGCGGGTCGATGCTGGTGGTTTCTCAGTTCACGGTCTACGGAGACACACGCAAAGGGCGCCGTCCGGGCTTCGACGCCGCCGCGCCGCCGGAGGAGGCGCGCCGGCTTTACGAGCACTTCGTCGCCGCGGCCCGCGGGCGCGGGCTCAAGGTTGAAACCGGGGAGTTTCAGGCGATGATGACGGTCGAACTGGTCAACGAGGGGCCGGTGACCTTCATTGTGGAATCCAAGCGCGGTTGATGGCTCAGACGACTTCGACGACGCATTCGGAAACTGCCGCCTGACCGGCCGGCAGACGGGCCCCGTTGAGGGCCGCCTGCGCATCGAATGGCAGGCCGGGTTGCATGAACTCGATCGTGAGCAACGCGCTTGTGCCGCTGAGCGCGGATGCGTGTTGGGGCGGGGCGATGGCCTGCGTCGCCGCCAGGAACAGCGCCGTGCCGATCGCACGGACGCTGTCGCCGACGTACAGGTTGACGACATCCTGGTTGAATGCCGTTGTCAGTCTGGCGCCGAACTCGGCCAGCGCGACGACGGCCTCGCCCGGCTGCGCGTTCTTCCGTTTGAACTGGGCCATCTTCAAGCCGGCCTGAAACGCGTGCCGGATGATTTCGAACTCGACGAACAGGAGGCCCTTCATGCGCGGATCACCGGGCCTGACGGAGGCCAGAATGCGGCCCGCCTCTTTCGGCTTATACTCTCCGGCGTCGCCGGTGTCCTGGAGGATTGGCTCGGCTGCCCTGAGCAACTGCCGCAGCGTCTGCAGAGTCTGCTCCTTGGCAAGCATCGCGGAGACCTCGTCGAGGTCCGCCGTGTCCCAGTAGGGCGGATTGTCCATGCCGGCGTCCACCCGGGGCGGCATCGAGCAGTAGGCAAGCAGAAGCTGCGCGGGCGCCAGATGGTGATAGCGCTCCGGTCCGGTGAAGTAACTCTGATGGAGGAGCCGCTTCAGGCGCGCCTGAATGGCCAGCGACAGATTGCGGTAGGCGGGGTCTTTCCTGTCGGGAGGCAACGCGAGCCAGGACGCGCCGGCCGCGGCGGCCGCGCCTTCGGGCAGGACCACCTGCAAGGCGACGACGCCGTTGCCGAGTGTCGTCGGCGTGGAGGGAATCGCCTCCTCGGTCCGGCGATCGATGAAGTCGACATAGGAATCGAGGTTCTTCAGTTTCACGGGAAAACAGGCGGAAGCGATGGGCTGCAGCGCAGCGGCGAGTTGCCTCCTCGTCATGTCCCGCCGGACGAAAACTGAAGTATAGGAAAGGTCCAGCTTGTTCTGGTGAACGCGCACCTGACCTGCCTCGAAACCCGCGGTGCTCAAGGCCATCGACAGGGAGAGGATGCTGGTGCGCTGGTTGTTAGCCACCTTGTCGCTGGTTTCCAGGCGATAGGCGGTGACGCGGCCGTCCTGTTCCTCGACGCGGGCAGTAGCCAGCGAATCGTTCTGGTGGCTCATCGAGGCGGACATGAACGGCAGGGTCAGGTCGGTGTGGCTGTGCCGACTGATGTTGTGTGACAGCTCGGCAAGATTCAGCTTCACTCGCGGATGGTGATTGGTGAAGATGAAGTCGAAATCGCCGGCCAGCGCGCGTTCGAAGAAGACCTGGACACCGGCTGGGTCCTGGGCGAAGTCGAAGGTGGCGTCGAGAAGCGCCTGGTTGCCGGAGCTTTTCTGGAATGCGAAAGCGAGGTCGAACGAATACCGGCGGTGGATCGCCGCGAGCGCCTTCTCATAGAACTCCTGACGGCGTGAGATGACGGCGTCGATGGCGCCGCGAATGCGGTCCATGTCCTCGAAATCAAGCTTCTGTTTGCCGAGGAAGTCCGCCAGGCGCTTCCTCAGGAAGCCATCGAGGGCCTTGAAGGAGCTCCTGGTCGCGGGGGCGAGGATAGCAGCGAGGTCGATGCGGCGGCCAAGGTAGGACTGGAAGCGGGCCAGGACCTGCTCGATTTCGCCGCCGTCGAGCACCGCAAGCACGGACTGCGCCAACGAGTTCACCTCGGCGACCGGTTTGAGCAGCAGGGCGAGGACCGGGCCTCCGGCGGCCGCCTCGAGGAACTGGCCGGCCGGCGTGGCGGCAAAGTCGATGCGAGAGAGGCGCCCGGCGAGCAATCGTTCCAGGCCGGCGGCATCGGCGGCCGCCAATTCGGCGGCGGTCTCCCTGAGTTCGGCGAGCGCGGCCTGATCGCCGGACAGGCGCAGAATCGCCGTCGAGACGGGGTGCGGAAGGCGCTGCCAGTTCCGCAGGAAGCCACCGATGCGGGCTACCGCGGTGTCGAGCCCGGCGTCGAGGCTGGAGGCATCGAGTCCGGCCATCGCCGCGATCAGCTCCTCCGCGCCGTCGATCCCGGCCGCGGCAAGCAACTCCGGCAGTTTCTTCTTCGTATCTGTCCACTTCCCGACAATGGCGAGGTCCTTGAGGATCTGCTCGCCGTGGACACCGAACACCGCCTTGACAAGGTCGTCCGCCTTGCGCGGAAGGAGAGTGTCGACAGCCTTTACGGTCGCGGCGGCGTCGAGCGCGAAATCCAACTGCTTCGAGCTGACGCGGAGGACTCGCAGGCGAAGCGCCGCGGCGTCCGAATCGCGGCTGACGACAACGACGCACTTCCCGGCGGCCTTGAAACCGACAGCGGCGGAGAGGCCGAGTTGCACTCGCAGGCCGATGTCCCCCTTCAACTGTCCCAGACCCGTCTCGCGGACCCAGTTGAAGTCATAGCCGATCGTGGCACCGAGCTTGACCTGCGCGCTGCCCATCACCTCGGCCAGCAGCCAGGTTCCCGGCTGGAGGTCGTCGATGGAGCGGATCTGGCGTGGGAGGATCCAACTGTCGCCCACGTTGCGGATGAGGCTGGCGGCCCCGGAACTTCCGGGAAGTCGCCGGACCACGGAGAAGAGCCCGTCGCCGGAGGCTTCGGCCTGCAAAGAGGCGGAACCGGCCGGGCCGAGCGCCATCGCGCCGCTGGCCTTGGCTGAGGCGTCGAACCCCCAGCGGATCGCTGCGAGCACGTCGCCGGGGCCGAGGTCGAAATCGAGAGCGGGCAGGGCGAACTGATCCGCAGGCAGATCGCGCAGCAGGTCGCTTGGCTTGCGGTAGACGCCTGCTCCGGCGAAGGCGCTGCCTTTGGCGGAGAAGGAGATCTTGTCGCCGCCCTGCCGCGAGAAGACGATGGGGGAGGCCGTGGAGGCCTCGAGTTTCAATTCGCCGAGGCGGATTGTCCGGTCCGGGAAGGGAGTGTCCTGGAGCAGGGCGGCGGCGACTTCCGAATCGCCGCCGGCGGTCAACTTGAACCCCAGCGACCCGGTCTTGTTCAGGAAGTCGAGGTTGCGCGAGAAACTGAAATCCCGCGAGGAAACCGGTAGTGAAGTTCTCCCAGATTGCTGCCCCATCAGGACCTCCCGGCGGCGGGCTGCGCTTCGAGTCAGTATACGCCGGAACGGGCGGCCGGCGCGGCGGGACCGGCTCGGCTACCGGTTGGGGAGGGAGCCTCCGGCGGCGATCATCGACGCCTGGAAACCCTCCCAACGTTTGCGGCTGAGGGCGTTGGCCCGATCGTCCTGCAGGAGGTCCCAGGCAAGCCGTTCACCTTCGGTGAAGTCTCTCAGGGCGTTCGCTTTGTCGCCGGCTTCGAGCCATGCACTCCCGCGCGACTGCAGCACCATGAGGTAACCATGCCGGAACTGGCGATTCTCAGGGTCGCGCCGCCACATCCGCTCGAGCAGTTCGACCGCGGGGGTGATGACGCCGGCGGCTTCTGCAGGCCTGCCGAGCCCGACGAGCGCTTCCGCCTGGCTCTTGAGAATCGCCGTCTTGAGACGCAGGTTGTCCGCTTTCTGGGCCTCCTGCTCAGGCAGTTGCGCGAAGGCCTCGGCGGCGCGCGCGCAGCGTTCAGCGGCGGTTTCGAAGTCGGATTGGACCAGCGCGAAATTGCCCAGCTTCAAGAGGTGGACCGGCACGCCCCGCATGGCGCGCATGCGCTGCTCCTGCGGAATCGAAGGCAGGGCGGCCACCTCGCGGTTCACGGCAAGCGCCCGTTCCAGGGCCTTGCGGGTTCCCGGCCCATCGACGAGAACGCCGGTTCCGATTCCGCCGAGATGGTCGCCGAGCGTGCCCTGGACGCTGGCGAGTTCGTTCCCTACCGCGGCATCGGCGGCATTGGCGGCATAGAGCCGTTCCAGAATGGCGGCGGCGCGGCGGAGCTCGGCGATGCCGCCGGCGGCATCGCCCCGGATGGCGGTCACTTCGCCCAGGCCGCGATAGAGCATCGCGCGGACGGTTTCGAGCTCGGCCGAGCCCGCGCCTTCTTTCACGGCGGACAAAACCGCGATGCCCCGCCGGTACGTTTTCAGCGACTCCTCAGTTTCACCGATGTTAGACGCGTATGGATTGCCGTACAGGTCGGCCATCCGGGCATAGCCGCGGGCCAGTTCGGCGAGCATGGCGGGATCGTCGCGGGTTTCGGCGGCCAGCCGCTCATAGTGGGCGAGCGAACGCGTCAACAGGAGCCGCTGCGCGGGCGTGGAGCCGGGCAGATCGCGCACGGCGTCGAACAGGTCGAACATCGAGAGACGCGCCAGTTCGCGAGCCTGCTCGAAGCGTTTTTCGGCCTTCAGGCGCTCCTGTTGCGCCAGATGAGCCTGCCAGAGCGTTGCGGCGAGCCCGGCCGTCAGCGTGAACAGGATCATCACGCCCGCGGCGACGCCGGCGCGGTGGCGGCGAACGAACTTGGCGGTCTGATACCAGAGGGTGAGGGGGCGCGCGGAAACGGGCAGCCCGCTCAGGTGCCGTGCGATGTCCAGCGCGAGCTGTTCGACGCTGCCGTAACGGTCTCGCGGATCCTTGGCCAGCGCCTTCGCCAGGATCTGGTCGAGGTCGCCGGCGAGTTCGCGGGCGACGGCGCGGTCGGCCGCCGCCGCGCTGGCCAGCGGCGCCTCCTCGCTTTCGACGGCGCGAATCCACTCGGCGACCGTCTTCTGCGTGTTGGCATAGGGACTCCTGCCGCACACCAACTCGAACAGGACGACGCCGAGCGAGTAGACGTCAGACTGAACGGTGACCGGCCGGCCCAAGACCTGCTCGGGACTGGCGTAGCGAGGCGTGAGCAGCACGTTCGAGGTGCTGGTCTCCTCGCCGGCGCCCGTTTCATCGAGCAGCTTGGCGATGCCGAAATCGAGCAGCTTGACCTCCCCGGAAGCCGTAGCGAGGATGTTTTGCGGCTTGAGATCGCGGTGGACAATCAGGAATCCATGCGCGTGCCGCACTGCCTCGCAGACCTTCAGAAACAGCTCGAGGCGGGCGCGGACGGGCAGGCGCCGGGTGTTGCAGAATGTGTCGATCGGGAGGCCTTCGACGTATTCCATGACCAGGAACGGGAGCCCGTCGCCGGTGATCCCGCCGTCGAGCAGCCGCGCAATCGAGGGGTGCTCCAGCCGGGCGAGGATCTGGCGCTCCGCCGCGAACCGGCGAAGTGTGTGCTCCGAATCGAAGCCCCTGCGGACTAGTTTGACGGCAGCCGACATCTGAAAGTGCTCGTCGGCGCGCTCGGCCAGATACACATCGCCCATGCCGCCGGAGCCGAGTTTTCCGACGATGCGCCAGTGGCCGCAGAGGGTTCCGATCTGCGCGGAAGGATCGGGCTTGCCGAGATCCGGGAGCAGCGGCGAGAGCGTCAGGGGAGAATCGAATCGACGGTCGGCCCGGGCGCGAGCCTCGATCAAGCGCAAGACCGTATCGACGATTCGCGGCTTGCCGTCGCAGCGGGAATCGAGGAACTGCCTCCGGCGTTCCGGGGGCAACTGGAGCGCCTCATGAAAGAGAGCCTCCACGTGGTCCCAGGGGGATTCCTCCATCACCCGTCACCTCCCCGCGCCCGGTCCGGGCGACTCCAGTTGGACCTGGAGCCAGGTCTTCGCGAACGCCCAGTCCCGTTCCACCGTGGCGCGGGCCACGCCGAGGGCTGCGGCGATCTCATGTTCAGTGAGCCCCGCGAAGAACTTCATCTCGACGACGCGGCACTTGCGCTCGTCGATGGATTCCAGCCGCGCCAGTGCCTGATCGATGGCCAGCACCTCGGGGTCGGTATGAACGACGGCGTCGGAATCGCTGAGCTCCAGGTGCGCCGCGCCGCCGCCGCGGCGCTGCGCAAGCCGCGCCCGGGCATGATCCACGAGGATGCGCCGCATCACCGTTCCGACGATCGCAAAGAAATGGCCCCGATCGTGGATCTCGGGATCGCTCTGCCCGAGAAGGCGCACATACGCCTCGTGGACGAGCGCCGTGGGTTGCAGTGTCGAGGCGTGGCGCTCGCGCGCCAGGGCGCGTTCCGCCAGCAGGTGCAACTCTTCATAGACCTGGGTGATCAACTGGTCGCGAGCGGCAGCGTCTCCCTGCCCCCAACGCCTGAGAAGTTCGAGAGTGACCGCCTTGGCTTCCATGCTGCAGTCCTGCCCGGCCGGCGAACTGAGGACAGCATAACAGGAATGTCTAGAATGAATGATGCGCCAAGCTCCCTGATTTGCGCATTCTATGATGAGGGAGCGGCAATCGCCGGGCAGTTCGCGGGCCGGGCGTTGCGAGGAGGGTGTCCCGAGTGTCGACTGAGAGCACGATCAGGCAGCTTCATCCGGTCCTTTGGGCAAAGGGCACTTTCCTCACGCCGCAGCACCTGCAGGCTCAGGACCGCTTCATCGAGAACATCGTGCAGTTCAGGATGGCCAGCCTCACCTACTGCCCGTGGGGCTTCACGCGGCTCAGGATGGATCCCGAGGCGCTCGCCGCGGGCGCGGCGGGCATACTCGAGGCTGAAGGATTGCTGCCGGACTCGACGCCGTTCCGGATCCCCGGTTCCGACGCCGCCCCCCAGGCGAGGGCGCTCGGAGAGTTCCTCACGGGCGACGTGACGGCTGTCGATGTATATCTGGCCCTGCCTGAGTACAAGCATCAGGCGGTCAACGTTTCCGCGCCCGAACGGGGAATGGCCACGCGCTACCTCGCGGAGGTGGTCCTGCGGCGCGACGAGAACACCGGAATGGCCGAGCGGCCGGTGCAGCTTGCGCGGAAGAATCTGCGCCTTCTGGTGGAAGGCGAGAACCTCGGCGGCCACGTGTTGATGCGCGCGGGACGGGTGAAGCGCGACGCCGCCGGGATGCTGAGTTACGACCCCGCCGTGGCGCCGCCGTTGTTGGATTTCCGGGCAAGCGAAGCGTTGGCCGGCATGGCCCGGCGACTGCTTGAGATCCTCTCCGCCAAGAGTTCGATGTTGAGCGCCCTGCGCCGGCAGAAGAACCAGAGTCTGGCTGAGTTCACCTCGACGGATATCGCGAATTTCTGGCTGTTGTATTCGGTCAATCATCATCTGCCCGGATTGCGTCATCTGTTCGAGACCCGCGGGGGCCACCCGGAGCGGCTCTTTGAACTGTTTTCGAGCCTGGCGTCGACGTTGACGACGTTCTCATCGGCGGTCGCGCCCAGAGATCTTCCGGTGTACGACCACGAGGCGCTGGGCGCTTGAAGAGCGGCTGCTCCACCTGCTGGAAACGGTTGTGCCGAGCAACTTCGTCTCGCTGCCGCTGCGCATGGTCCGGCCGTCGATCTATGCGGCCACGATCCCCGAAGAGAAGTACTTGCGCGACACGAAGCTGTACCTCGCGTTTGCGGCCAGCGTCGGAGAGGACGAGTTGATTCGAAAGGGGCCGCATCTGGTGAAGGTGTGTTCGGCAACGCACATCGAGCACCTTGTGAGGCAGGCTCTGCCGGGGGTTCCTCTGCTGCACCAGCCATCGCCGCCCGCATCCATTCCGGTCCGGCTGAACCATCAGTATTTCATGCTGAGCCGGTCCGGCCTCGCCTGGGAGGCCGTGGAGCGGTCAAGGACAATCGCGGTCTACATTCCCGGAGATTTCCCCGATCCGCAGCTTGAGCTGGTGGTGCTGCTGCCTGCCGAATGAACAGGTCAGCGTTTGAGCAGCAGGACGATGACGGCGATCAGAAGGAGGACGACGAGGGTTGTGAGAACGGCGATGAGGGGAGCGAGCCAGGGCTTCTGGCTCCGGACGGGCGCGGTGGCGAGCGTTCCCGGAGCAGGCGGGGGCGACATGGGGGGGTGCGCCTCGGGCGGCGCGGGCGGAGGAGGAGCCTGCAGGCCGGGCGGCCGCATCATCACGCGAGTGAATTCGCCTGGACCGGAGGGAGCCGGCGGCGGCGCCGGCGCCGGCTGTTCCGGCGTCGAGAAGAGTCCGGTGGAGGAGAGGGGGCGGTTGTATTCGGCGGCGGGACCCGGCGGGCCGGCCGCAGCGCCCGGATGGCCGAACTGGATGGTGAAGTCGCTCGGCCCGCGAAACGGGCGGTCGCTCGGTCCAGCCGGCGGGGGCGGCGTGGCGCCGCGTTCGATCTCTTCCAGTGGGAGTGAGCCCGCACCCATCGGGTTGCCGAACAGACGGGTGAATTCGCCCGGTTGGGCGGCCTGTTCTGGCGGTTTGGAGACGGGCGGCGGCTGTGGAGGGCCGAAAGGCGGGGCGGCCTCGAAGGCCGGCTTCGCGGGCGGCGGAGCGGGCGGATGGAGCGGCGCATCGCTCGGCACAGGAGCGGAACCGAACTGGCGCGTGAATTCGCCCATCGCCGGCTGGGAAGCTTGCTGCTGGGCGCGCGGCGGCGCCGGCGGCGCTGCGGCGGGAATCGAAGGAGGCGGGGGATCTGTGGCGGGCAGCGAACCGAAAAGCCTGGTGAATTCGCCCATCGCCGGCGGTGGAGCGGCCGCAGCGGGAGCGGCCGGCGGTGCAGCCGCCGGAGCAGCGGGCGCGGCTGCGGGCTTGGGGGCAGGAGGCGGCGCAACTGGCGGTGGAGGCGGCGTGGCGCCGGAAGCCGCACCAAACATCCGTGTGAACTCACCCTGTTCCTGCGCCGGTGGCGGCGGGGCTGCGGGTGGGGCGGCGGCCGCCGCTCCTCCGAACATCCGGGTGAACTCTCCCTGCTCCATCGCAGGAGGCGCGGGCGCGGCAAGCGGCGGGGCTGGGGGTGGCGGCGCGGCAGGTTGCGGCACTTGGAGTGGCGGAGCCGCGATGGGCGCGCTGCCGGGGTTGAGCTTCGACTCGAGCCATGCAGGCAGGCCCGGGAACCCCTCTTCCATCTTCGTGACGGCGTACGGCGGCTCCGCCGATTCCTGCACCTCGATCACCGAGCCGATCAGCAGAGCGGGGTCGGTTCTCATCGAGTCGCGCAGCCGTAGCAGCAACGCCGACTGGCGCGCTTCCTCGCCCATGCTCCAAAGATGCAGCAGCACCGGCCGGGCGGTGGCAATCTCCCGCGCCTCGAAAGTCTTCGGCTCACCGTTGTGGATCAGCCGCACCAGTTCGTACCTGTGGTAAAAACTCATGGAGATTGCTCCGCAAATTGCGATTCCCATTATAGAGGGCGAGCAAACCAGGATCCCGGAGACGCTGAGATGAACGAACTCTCCCGCATCGTCTGGTCCGAGGGGATGCACCTGGGACCGCACCATTTCCAGGCCCAGAACCGGTATTTCGAGAACCTGGTTCGTTTCACCTGGTCGGCTCTGACCTACGCGCCCTGGGGTCTGGCCGGGTTCCAACTCGACGGTGAAGCGCTGCGGAACGGGCTGCTGCGAGTGGTTCATGCCAAGGGAGTTTTTCGGGACGGGCTGGTTTTCCTCATTCCCGAGCCGGACTCCGCGCCGGCAGACCGTCCGCTGCCGCCCATCTTTCCCCCGACCCGTGACAGCCTGGACGTCTTTCTCGCCGTCGAACCGGTCTCGCCCCAGGGCGCGAACTGCGACCTCGAACAGACCGGAGAGTCCAGACGCTACCGGGCGGAGACGCGCGAAGTGGTCGACGAGCTCACCGGCCTGGATGCGAAACCCATCGGCTTCGCCGCCAAGAATCTCATGGTGCTGGTGGAAAGCGAGATCGGAGACCGCCAGGCCTTGCCACTGGCGAGGATCCGGCGGGACTCCGCCGGACAATACACGCAGGACGAGAAGTTCATCCCGGCCTCGATCTGCCTGCAGGCCAGCCCCTGGCTGATGGAGATGCTGCGACGGCTGGTCGATGTGATGGAGGAGAAGGCCAGGACGATGGCCAAGCCGAAGGATCTTGGCGCCTCGGCGGTATCCGGCTTCTCCATCGAGGGCATATCGAACGCCTGGTTTCTTCACTGCGTCAACAGCGCGCTCGGGCCGTTGCGCCATCTGATGCTGACGAAGAACGCCCACCCCGAAGAGTTGTTCACAGAGATGTCGCGGCTGGCAGGGGCTTTGTGCACGTTCGGGCTGGAGTCACATCCGTCGCAACTGCCGCTGTACGATCACGCGCATCCGAGCGAGTGTTTCGCGGCGCTCGACCACCACATCCGGACGCACCTGGAGTTGGTGGTGCCGAGCAATTGCATCCGGATCGAGTTGACGGCTGGCGCGCCGCACTTCTGGTCGGGCGGCGTGGCCGATGCGCGGATGCTGGTCCACTCGCAGTGGATCATCGGCATTCGCTGCAGGATTGGCGAGTCCGAGGTAATCTCCGGGGTTCCGAGGCTTCTCAAGGTCTGTTCGCAGGAGTTCGTGCCCAAGCTGGTGGCCCGGGCGCTGCCGGGGATGACGCTGCGGCACCTGCCTGTGCCTCCTCCCGCGGTGAACGCCAGAGTGGACTTCCAGTATTTCGCGATCGACAAGGCCGGCCCGTGCTGGGAGCACATCATGCTGACGAAGCGAGTGGGCGTTTACGCGCCAGGGGAACTGCCGGAACCCGACCTGGACCTGATGGTAATCCTCGGATCCTGAGCTGTAGGAGGTGTGGTATGAATCCAGCGACTGACTCATCGACGGCGGCCGCGGACCAGCGCCAGGGAAGGCTGGGACTGGCGTTCCAGGAGATGCTGACCGCCGTTGTGCGGTTGCGCGCG
>WBZO01005837.1_pt1 | contig 12262 bp, 9 predicted proteins | sample 5204261 | NCBI WGS metagenome assembly WBZO01 (sample SAMN12412400, study PRJNA552823) | activated sludge metagenome | isolation source: activated sludge from anammox sidestream of wastewater treatment plant... | place: USA: North Carolina | collected 2017-09 | reverse complement strand
GTCTGGGCGAAGATCCCCGGGACCACGAACTGCACGTAGCTCCCGCCCGGCACCACGATCGCACCGCCGAAGACGTAGACGAACAGCACCACGAACATGATGGGCTGGATGGTGGCGAACACGAGCAGGTCGGGGTTGCGGACCGTGGCGATGAGATGGCGGGTCGCCTCGGTCCAGCAGTCGCGGGCCAGCCAGGCCGGACCCGAGGCCACCGGGCGGCTGATCGGACCGGGCGGCGGCGCCGTGGTGGTCACGCTGGTGGTGGCCGCGGTCATCGGTCGTCTCCTCCGTCTTCGGCCGCGTGGCCGGTGAGCTCCAGGAACACGTCGTCGAGGGTGGGCCGGCGGACCGCCACGTCGTGCGCCTCGATGCCGGCGGCGTCGAGGAGCCGCACCACCGCCGGGACCACGCCGTCGGAACCGGCGACGGGGATCTCGACGGTCAGGGCCTCCTCGTCGACGACCGGCTCGGCGCCCGGCGTCAGGACCGACCCCAACGCGCCCGGCACGAGCGCGAGCTCGGGGGGGCGCCCGACCGTGACGGCCACCCTCTCGCCTCCTATCCGTCGCTTGAGCTCGGCGGGGGTTCCGTGCTCGATCACGCGTCCGTGGTCGATCACCACGATGTCGTCGGCGAGCCGCTCGGCCTCCTCCAGGTACTGCGTGGTCAGCAGCGTGGTCGTGCCCTCCGCCACCAGGCCCTCGATGAGGCTCCACATGTCGAGGCGGCTGCGCGGGTCGAGGCCGGTGGTCGGCTCGTCGAGGAACAGGATCGACGGGCGGCCGATGAGGCTCATGGCGATGTCGAGGCGCCGGCGCATCCCGCCCGAGTAGCCCTTCACCGGCCGCCCGGCGGCGTCGGCGAGGTCGAAGCGGTCGAGCAGCGCCCGCGCGCGCTCCTTCGACTCGCCGTTGGGCAGGTGGAACAGGCGCCCCACGAGGCGCAGGTTCTCGAAGCCGGTGAGGCGCTCGTCGACGGCGGCGTACTGACCGGTGAGCCCGATGCGGGCCCGGACCGCGCGCGGGTGGGTGGCGACGTCGATGCCGTCGATCCAGGCTCGCCCGCCGTCGGCCCGCAGCAACGTGGTGAGGATCCGGACCGCGGTGGTCTTGCCGGCGCCGTTGGGCCCCAGGACGCCGAGCACGGTTCCGCGGCGGATCTCGAGGTCCACGCCCCGCAGGGCCTCGGTGGCCCCGAAGCGCTTCACCAGGCCCTCGGCGACGACGGCGACGTCGGGGCCCGAGGCGGGAGGTGCCGGTGACGAGCGCGCCGGCTCGCCCGCGGCTCTCAACGCGTGCCGCCCCTCGGTCGCGGGCTCGGTCACGGCGGGAGGAGGTGAGGGTGTCGGGTTCATAGGGTCGGCTCCTCCAGGGTCCTCGGGCCGTTCGCGGGCCGGACGGGGACGTCGAGGCAGGCGAGGCGGCGCGTGGCGGAAGGGTGGTCGTGCGCGGCGCGCCGACCGGGGTGGACGCCGGGCCCCCCGGACCCGGGGTGAACGGATCGACCGGCGTACGGACCGGTCGCCGTGGGTCGGGACCAACCTAGTGCGCCGGCTCCCCCGGCCGCGCCCCGATTACCGGGCGGCCGGACGCGTCGGGCGCGGCCCGGCCCCGGCCCGGTCCGTGACCGGCCCCGGCGTAGCCTGGCCGGGTGGACGAGGGCGTCCGGGTGAACCGGTCGTTGTCGATTCCCCACCGTGAGCTGTCGGTGCGGGCCTCGCCGAGCGGTGGGCCGGGAGGGCAGCACGCCAACCGGGCGCACACCCGGGTCGAGGTCCGCTTCGACGTGGCGGGGTCGCCGTCGCTCGGCCCCCGCCAGCGGGCCCGCCTCCTCGAGCGCCTCGGTCCCGAGGTGATCGTGGTCTGCGACGACGAGCGGTCGCAGCACCGCAACCGCGAGATCGCCTTCGGCCGGCTCGCCGCCCGCCTGGCCGCCGCGCTCCACCGCGACCCGCCCCGCCGGCCGACCCGACCGACCGCCGCCTCCCAGCGCCGCCGGGTCGAGGCCAAGCGTCGGCGAGGGGAGCTCAAGCGCCGGCGGGCCGATCCGGACGCCGAGCACTGACCCCGGGGGCGTGCACGGGCGGGACGGAGCCGCCGCGTACCCTGGGCGCGACCCCTGAGCCCCGACCCGGCCGAGCCGGGTCGATCCGTGCTCGTCCTGCGTCCCGGTCGGGAGAACGGAGCCGGCACCGCACGTGAGAGCCGCATCCCGCGACGAGGTCGACGCGGCGCACGTCTCCGGGCGGTCGGACGCGCCGGCGGGGCCGTCGATGCGCCTGCGCTACCTGCCCGGCCTCGACGGGCTGCGGGCTCTCGCCGTCATCGGCGTGCTCCTCTACCACGCGGAGGTCCCGTGGGCGCCGGGCGGGTTCCTCGGGGTGGAGATGTTCTTCGCGATCAGCGGGTACCTGATCACGGCCCTGCTGCTCGGCGAGCGGCTCGGGAGCGGGACCATCGTCCTGCGCGACTTCTGGATGCGGCGGGCCCGGCGCCTGCTTCCGGCCCTGTACCTGTTCCTCGCCGCGACGGCCGTGTACGCGGTCCTCTTCCTGCCGCACGACCTGGTGCAGCTCCGCGGCGACCTCGTGGCCGCGCTGCTCTACGTCACCAACTGGTTCTTCATCTTCCACGACCAGTCGTACTTCGCGTTCACCGGCCGGCCCCCGCTGCTCCAGCACCTGTGGTCGCTCGCGGTGGAGGAGCAGTTCTACCTGTTCTGGCCGCTGGTCTTCGGTGGCCTGTTGAAGGTGTGGGGCAGCCGGCGCGACCGGACCCGCCTCCTGGCCGCGGTCGCGGGGGGCGCGGTGGCGTCGACGCTCCTGATGGCGATCCTGTACCACCCGGGCCAGGACCCGACCCGCGTCTACTACGGCACCGACACCCGGGCCGCGGGTCTCCTGATCGGCGCCGCCCTGGCCCTGGTGTGGTCACCGTGGCGGCTGACCCCCCGGATCACCCTCGGCGGGAGGATCCTCCTCGACGTCGCCGGGGTGGCGGGCGTGGCGCTGCTGTGCGTCTACATGTGGAAGATCACCGAGTTCGACACCTGGCTGTACCGGGGTGGGTTCGCGCTGGTGTCCCTCACCACGGCGCTGGTCGTGGCCGTGGCCGCCCACCCGGGCGCAGACGTGGGTCGGCGCCTCCTCGGCGTGGGCGTCCTGCGCTGGATCGGGATCCGGTCCTACGGCATCTACCTGTGGCACTTCCCGATCTTCATGGTCACCCGGCCCGGCCTCGACCAGGACCTCCTGTCGGGCTACCCCCTGCTGTTCGTGCGCGTGGCGATCACGTTCGCGATCGCCGAGCTGTCGTTCCGCTACGTGGAGCAGCCGATCCGGCACGGGGCGCTGGGCCGGTTCTGGCGAGGGCTGGCCGAGTCGTCGCACGAGTACCGGACCATGGTGGCGCGGCGCTCGGCGGCGATCGGGGCCGTCTCGCTGCTCGTCGCGGCACTGGTGGTCGTGGGCCTGGCCAACGGCAAGCCGGCGCCGCTACCCCCGGGCCTCGAGAACGCGGCGACCTCCGACACCACCTTCCGGCTGCCGCCGCCCACCGCGTCGACGGCGCCGCCGCCGTCGACCGCGACCACCGCCCCACCCGGCACCGCGACCTCGGCCGTACCCGGGAGCACCCCGGCGTCGACCACCCCGACGACCGTGGCCCCGATCGCGCACTTCACCGGCATCGGCGATTCGGTGATGCTCGGCGCCCAGTCGGCTTTGCAGGCCCGCTTCCCCGGTATCTACGTGAACGCCGCCGTGAGCCGGCAGTTCCCCGTGGCCATCGACATCGCCGGCCAGCTCGCCGCCGCGGGCCGCCTCGGTGAAGGCGTGATCGTCCACATGGGCAACAACGGGCTCATCACCGAGGGGCAGTTCGACTCGCTGATGGACGCCCTCCGCGGGGCCCGCCGCGTGGTCGTGCTCACCCTCCAGGTCCCGCGCCGGTGGGAGGTTCCCAACAACGACATCATCCGGGCCGGCGTGAAGCGCTATCCGAACGCCGTGCTGCTCGACTGGCACCACCTCGGGCACGCCAATCCGGGATGGTTCTGGGAGGACGGCATCCACCTCCGCGCCGGCGGCGCCCGGGCCTACGCCGACCTGATCGCCCGCAAGTTCCGCTGAGCCCGCCCTACCGGGCCTACCGGGCCGGGTGCCGCGGACGCGACCGGTCGGCCCGCGGACGGAAGCCCCGGGTCGGGCGCCGCCGGGCCCGGCTCGACAGCCGCCACGGCAGCAGGTCCGAGAGGTACCTCCGGCGGATGCGGGGGAAGGGGAGGGAGCGGAACGGGGCCAGCGCCGGCGCGGGCGCGGCGCCGGTCGCCATGACCGCCAGCACGCCGAGCACGGCCAGCAAGGCACCGCCGGCGGCGAGCCAGCCGTCGCCCGCTCCGGTGAAGGCCATCTGGCCCGGTGGTGGCCCGCCCGGGGTCGTGACGGGCGGGGCGGTGGTGGGCGTGGGCGCCACGGGCCCGCCGACGGTGATCACGCCCTGCGACCCGGTCCGGGAGTCGCGGAAGGCGTACTCGCCTCCGGAGGTGAACACGAACGTGAACGTGAAGCCGGGGCGGATGTCGCCGGAGTAGAAGGTGCCGTCGGTGGCGGAGACGTCGTGGACCGCTGAGGTGCGGTTGGTCCACACCACCGTCGTTCCCACCGGCACCTCCTGGCCCTGCGGTTCGAAGCCCCGGGCCGTGATCGCGATGTGGACGGTCTCGGGGTCGCCTTCGGCCGTGGGGCGGGACGCGCCGGCGGGCGCGGCGCCGATCACGAAGGCCGCCACGGCGAGGGCCAGCGCCGCCGTCAGCGCCGGCGCGGTGACGAGCCGAGCCCGGAAGCGTGCGCACGGTGCGCTCGGCGTGCCGTCGCCCGGCACTCGCGCGCCCGGCTCCGCCCGCATCTCCGCCCGCATGTCAGCCTCCCGTCCCTCCGGCCCCGGAGCTCGCCCGACGGCCTTGAAGGTACCCCCGATGCCGCCGCCCCCGCCTGCCGCCCGCGGGCGGGCGCGCAGCGGTACGCGCCCGGGCCCGGGTTCAGCCGCCGGGCGGGCAGCGCGGGTCGCCCGCCGTGGAGCCGAGCTCGGCGCGCACCACGATCCGGCCCGTGCGGAAGGGATCGACCCCCGTCCAGCCGCCCGGCGCCTCCGTGACGCAGGCGCCGTCGCCGACGGTCCAGTGCGGCGTGAAGCGGATCCGCACCAGGAGCGGCTCGGCCTGCTCCACGTCGAGGACGATCCGATCGCCGTCCATCTCGACGAGGCGGGCCGGCCCGTCGACCAGGCCGCCCGAACCCCGGACCTCCCAGACCCGCCAGTGACGGCTCTCGAAGACGGGCTCGAGGAAGTCGGCGCCGCCGCGCAGCAGGTGGGCCTCGGCCTCGGACGACTCGTCGAGGGGGAGGTCGGGCAGGGCCACGTAGCTCACACCGTTCTCGATCAGCCACTCGTGGTAGGCCTCCGCGGTGAAGGCGTCCTCGTCGTAGAAGAGACCGTTGTAGGAGATGTCGAGCTGGCGCTCCCACCCGCGCGCGAGAGCGAAGTCGGGCGCGACGTACGCCGCTTCCCAGTGGCCGGCCGTGAACGGGATCTCGATGCGGACGGGCCCGCTCGCGCGCGTGTGGAGGAAGTCGAGGAGCGGCTGGTAGTAGCCGGGCCGGGCCGACGGGTCGTCGCGGCCGTGCAGGATGGCGCCGGTGGCCGGCGCCCACTGCCAGATCAGCAGCGGCACCGCCACCGCGGCCAGCAGCAACTTGCGGCGAGGCCACATCGCGCAGGCCAGGAGAGGGCCGGCGAAGTCCATCCCGAGGCGGGTGATGTTCCCCCCCAATGGGGTGGTGAGGACGAAGGCGGCGGTGCACGCGATCGCGTAGAGGACCACGCCGGCGCGCAGGGTGGCGTGCTCCGCGGGCACGGCCCAGAACATGAAGGCGCAGACGCCGAGGACGAAGACGAGGGTGACGCCGCGGAACGGGAACCAGCCCCCCTCGGGGAACAGCACCGCCAGGACCAGCGTGGGGGCGACCGCCACCGCGGCGACGCCGAGGCCCCAGAGGCGTGACCGGCGGGTGCTCCGGCTGCGCACCCCGGTCAGCCACCAGGCGCCGCCCGCCAGGGCGAGGAACACACCCGCCACCGGGCTGGCCAGCGGGCAGAGCACACCCAGGACCACCGCCACGGCCCGGCGTCCCCGGACGAGAGCCCAGACGGCCGCGAGCCCGATGGTGATCCCGAGCAGGTAGGTGATGCGCCCGACGGCGAGGTTGGTGACGGTCCCGACCGCGAACCACAGCGACCCGACGAACGCCGTGGGCCCGAAGTGGTGGCGGACGACGCGGTCGAAGAAGTACGCGGATGCCACCGCGCACGCCGCCCCGACCACCACGGGCCCCAAGACCGCCCCCAGGGGTGGGAAGAGGATGCTGTACCCCGGGAGGTGGTGCCCCGAGTACCACTGCGTGTCCCAGAGGGAGAAGCCGTTGCGCACGTACATCTCGACGCGGAAGACCTGGGCCGGGTAGTCGACGCCCCGCCACCCGAGGACGCCGGCGAGCAGCGCGAGGAGAGCGGCGGCCGGCCAGGCCGGGAGGCGCAGGGCCGCGGGCAGCGGCTCCGGGGGGCGCGGGGTGGAGGTCGTGGCGTGCATGGGGGTGGCTCCCGGTTCCTGCCGCTGCGCGAGGACGGTAGTGGGCGCCGCCCGGCCCTGCCGGGCGACCCCGCCGGCCGCCGCGGCCTATGAAGTCCGTCACACCACCCGGGCGTCAGATTCCGGCAAGCGATTCCGGGGATGCGGTACCGGGTGGGGGATCCCCGGATCGGGTCGCGGCGCGGGCGCACCCGCCGCGGCATCCAGTTAATGGAATTTGTTTCCGGGCCTGAGTGCTCGGGCATCTAGGGTGGTAGCCCGAAAGCTGCATGTATGTGGTTTTTGCGGCTTCCCCTCCCGCTCCCAGACCCATGGGCACGCGCGTGCCCGGAGCGGGACTCCCGACTGCTCAGGAGGTAGCAGCCATGCGAACCCGTCCCCTGACGGCCGCCGTGGTGGTGGGGGTCATCGGGATCGTGGTCGGCACCGCCCTCGGTGCCCCGGCCGACCGGTCCTGGCCCCAGGCCATCGCCGCGCGCTACGACAAGCTCCATTCGGCGCGGCCGGCCGCCGCATCCACCCTCGTCCTGCCCGGATCGAAGCTGTCCGTCGGTGTGGCCACCGACACGACGGCCGAGGCGACCCGGATGAAGCAGATCACCTCGGCCGTCAAGACGAGTCGCCTCGAGCGCGACGCCCGCCTGGCCGCCTGGTACGCGGCGGCGGCGAAGGCCGAGGCCGAGCGGGCCCAGGAGGCCGCCCGTGCCGCGGCCCAGCGGAGGGCCCGGGTCCGGCGGAGCTACGCCGGCAGCCCCTCCGCTCCCCACTCCGGGGCACCGGGTGGGTACCTCGCCTGCGTGAGGCACCGCGAGAGCCGCGGCAGCTACACCGCGGTGAACGGTTCGTCGGGTGCCGCGGGGGCGTACCAGTTCCTGCCGAGCACCTGGAACAACACGGCCCGCCACGCCGGCCGCCCCGACCTCGTGGGCGTGAACCCGGCCGCGGCCAGCCCGTCCGACCAGGACGCGATGGCCAACCACCTCCTGTCCTGGCAGGGGAGCAGCCCCTGGTCGGGCCAGGGCTACAGCTGCTGAGCCCGAGGCCGGTCGTGGACCGGCCCGAAGCGTGACGCCGACGGGCGGGCCGGGTACGTCACCCGGCCCGCCCGTCTAGCTTCTCGGGCATCACGGTCCTCCCGCCCGACCTCTCGCTCGGTGCCTTCAGCGACACCCCTCCCTGGGTGCTGGATCCGGGCGCGCTCGCCTGGCGGCGGGGTCTCGACGCGGAGCGCTCCCGTGCGCACGCCGGCGTCGTGCGCCTGCTGGCGTCGCGGCGCCTCCCCCCTCTGCGCCGCCTCGCCGGTGCCGTGGGCCGCATCGGGACGACGCTGGTCGCCTGGGCGCTGGTCGACCGGGGCCGACCCGCGTCGCGCCGGGCGCTCTCCCGCCGCCTGCGGCGCGCCTTCGAGCGCCTCGGCTCCACCTACATCAAGCTGGGCCAGATCGTGTCGTCGGGCGAGGGCCTGTTCCCCGAGGAGCTCGTCGCGGAGTTCAAGCTCCTGCGGGACCGGGTCCCGGCCGAGGACTTCGCCGACGTCCGGGCCGTGGTCGAGGCCGACCTGGGGTGTCCGCTCGAGTCGGTGTTCTCCCGCTTCGACCGCTCGCCGCTGGCCGCGGCCTCGATCGCCCAGGTCCACGCGGCCCGCCTGTGCTCGGGGGAGGAGGTCGTGGTCAAGGTGCAGCGGCCCCGGGTGGCGGCCCTGGTGCGGGCGGACCTCGCGGCCCTGGCGTGGCTGGCGCCGCGCCTGGTGGGCCGGATCCCGGTGGCGGCCCTGGCCAACCCGCCCGCCCTCGTCGACGTCTTCGCCGAGACCGTCGTCGAGGAGCTCGACTTCCGGCTCGAGGCCGAGAACATGCTCGACATCGCCCGGGTGCTCGCGGCCGAGGACCAGCGGGCGATCGTGGTGCCCCGCCCGCACCCGGAGCTCGTGACCCGCCGGGTGCTCGTGATGGAGCGCCTCGGCGGCTTCGCCTTCGACGACGCCACGGCGATGCGCCGGGCCGGGGTCGACACCGAGGCCGTGCTGCGGGCCGGGCTGATCTCGTTCCTGGAGGGGGCCGTCCTCCACGGCGTCTTCCACGGCGACCTGCACGGGGGCAACCTGTTCGTGATGGCCGACGGCCGCACGGCGCTGCTCGACTTCGGGATCACCGGCCGCCTGACCGAGCCGAAGCGGGTCGCCTTCCTGCGCCTCCTGATGACGGGCGGCTCCGGCGACGTCCGGGGCCAGATCGAGGCGCTGCGCGATCTGGGGGCGTTCCCGGCCGACGTCGACGTGGCCGCCGTGATCGCCGACCTCGGGCTCGACCGGCCCGTCAAGGACCCGACCACGATGACCGCCGAGGAGCTGCTCGGCGACCTGCGCGAGATCGTGAAGGATCTCCTGGGCTACGGCGCCCGCATCCCCAAGGAGCTGATGCTGCTGGTGAAGAACATGATGTTCCTCGACGGCGCCACGGCGACCCTCGCGCCCGACCTCGACGTGATCGGCGAGATCACCCACGTCTTCGCCTACTTCGCCGCCGAGCACGGTGAGCGCATCGCCCGGGAGCTCGGGCTCGACCCGTCCGCGCCGGCGGAGGTCGACGTCGACGCCCTCAAGGCCCTCTACGGCCTGACCCCCGACGTCGAGCGCGTCACCTACCGGGATCTGAGGGCCCGCCGGGAGCTGATAGCCCGGAGGATGCGGGACCACCGCCGTCGCTAGCGCCGAGGAGGACACCGTTCCCGAAGCCCCCGAGATGCAGGCGCTCGCCGAGCGGCTCGACGCCGCCGTCGGGGGCGCGCGCGTCTCGGCGGTGGAGGTGCTCGGCTTCTCGGCCCTGAAGACGGTCGATCCGGGGCCGGAGTCGCTGGTGGGGCGGGCGGTGCGGTCCGTCGGGCGGCGGGGCAAGTACCTGGTGCTGGACCTCGACGGGCCGCGGGTTCTCGTCCACCTCTCGCAGGCCGGCCGCCTCGACCTGGAGGAGCCGGCCAAGCGCACCCGACCCCGGGGCGCGGTGGTCCGCTTCCGCTTCGACGGCGCGCCGGCCGTCCTCGTGCGCGAGCACGGCCGGGAGCGCCGGGCGGCGTGGTGGGTGCTCGACGGCGACGACGACGGCCCTCTATCGGGGTTGGGTCCCGAGGTGGACTCCGACGAGTTCGCCCGGCTCGTGGCCGAGGGCGACGACCGCCGCCGGCTGCACACGATGCTGCGCGACCAGCGGACCGTGGCCGGGCTCGGGCGCGGCTACACCGACGACGCCCTGCACCGGGCCCGGCTGTCGCCGTTCGCCTCGCTGGTGTCGCTCGACACCGACGGGCGGACCCGCCTGCTCGACGCCGTGCGGGTGACGGCGGCCGAGGCCCTGGAGGCGGAGCGGCAACGGTCGGGGGGCCTGTCCGAGCCGCGCCTGGGGGAGCGGTTCCGGGTGCACAACCGGGCCGGGTCGCCGTGCCCCGAGTGCGGTGCGACCCTGCGGCGCGTGTCGTACGAGGCGCACGAGATCACGTACTGCCCGGCGTGCCAGACCGGCGGGAAGGTCCTGGCCGACCGCCGCCTCTCGCGCCTCGTCAGGTAGGTCCGGCGGCCGGACGGGACGGCCGGGTCTCCCCGGCCGTCCCGTCGGCGTCGCGGACCTGTGCCCGGGCCCGCCTCGCGGGCTTCGCCGGTCGGTCAGACGGGGCGGACGTTCCGGGCTTCCTCGCCCTTCTTGCCGGGACCGACGTCGAACTCGACGCGCTGGCCCTCCTGGAGGGTCTTGTAGCCCTCGCCGACGATGTTCGAGAAGTGCACGAAGACGTCGTCGCCCTGCTCTCGGGAGATGAAGCCGAAGCCCTTCTCGGCGTTGAAGAACTTGACGGTGCCCTGGGGCATGATCGCTCTTTTCTGTAGTCGGTTCGCCGAACGTGTCGGCCGTTTCTGGGGGTGGTTCTCGGGTGGCCGCCGCCGCCGGGCGGGCCGCGACGGAGCACGGTCGGCCCTCGAGTGGGCCGCGTGGCGTCGCGACCCGGTGGCGGTAGGGGCCACCACGTCGGTGGACGTCGACGACGTCGACAGCCGATCGTGGTCCCGGACGGCGACGGTCAGACCGTCGACGTCGGGAGAGGTGAGGGTCGCGCGCCGGTCGAGGACGCGCTGCATCCGGGCCACCGCGCGGCGACCCTCGCGTGGCACGAACGAGACGACCAGCCCGGCGGCGCCGGCGCGGGCCGTCCGGCCGGAGCGGTGGAGGTAGGCCTTCTCGTCCTCGGGGGTGTCGAAGTGAACCACACAGGCGACGCCGTCGACGTGGATGCCCCGCGCGGCGACGTCGGTCGCGATCAGGGCGTCGACGTCGCCGACGGCGAACGCGGCCAGCGCCCGGTCGCGCTGGTTCTGGGACCGCCCGCCGTGGATGGCGTCGGTGCGGACGCCGTCGCGGGTGAGCCGCTTGGCGAGCCGGTCGGCGCCGTGCCGGGTGCGGCAGAACACGATCGTCGGGCCGGCGACGGGGATGAGGTCGGCGGCGACCTCGGCCCGCTTCGTCGGTTCGACGGACCAGAACAGGTGGCGGGCGTTGGACGTGAGGTCGTCTCGGTCGTCGTCGACGTCGTGACGGACCGGAGCGCGCTGGTAGCAGCGGGACAGCACGCCGACGTCGCCGTCGAGCGTGGCCGAGAACAGCAGCGTCTGGCGCGTCGCGGGGGTGAGGTCGAGCAGGCGGCGCACGTCGGGGAGGAACCCCATGTCCGACATGCGGTCGGCTTCGTCGACCACGACGATCTCCACGGCGTCGAGGGCGACGGCGCCCTGCCGTACGAGGTCGCCGAGCCGGCCCGGGCAGGCGACGAGCACGTCGACGCCGCGGTCGAGCCGGCGGCGTTGCGGCGCTTCGCCGACGCCGCCGTAGACGGCGTACACCCGCCTCGACACGGCCGCGGCGAGGGGTTCGAGCTCCCGGTGGATCTGCGCCGCCAGCTCACGGGTGGGCGCGAGGATCAGAGCGGTGGGGCGCCGCCGGCCGGCGCGGCTGATGCCGGCGACGACGGGGATCCCGAACGCCAGCGTCTTGCCGGAGCCGGTCGATGCGCGACCGGACACGTCGCGGCCCGCTAGGGCGTCGGGGATGGTGAGGGCCTGCACGTCGAAGGGTCGCTCGATGCCGCGCTCCGAGAGCGCGGAGGCGATCGGCGCGGGTACACCGAGAGCGGTGAAGGTGGTGGACAACGGAACTCCTCGTACGCCCGAGGGCGGGTCGTCGCAACATGGTCGTGCACTCACTCGAGCGCGGCCATGGGCGACGAATCGAGGAGCGACCGCTCGAGGTGGGCGGTCGCATTGAGGCGGGCGTGCCGCGTGGCGCGTGGAATCAGGTTCGGAGACGATGGTGCCGCCGGCAGGGGCGTCTGGAGAGGCCCACCTCGATCCGGCGGATCGCGGAACGACGAGACACTAGCAGGTGGGCCGGAACCCCGGGCCGCTCGAGGTGCTGACGGACGGTGTCAGAACCGCGTGCCGTAGGCGTAGCCGTACTTCGACGTGCGGGTGTGGGGGTCGCCGTCGGCGATGTCGGGGCTGAGCTTGCCGAGGACGATCACGCCGGTGGGGCACCGGTCGACGCACAGGGCGCAGCGGGTGCAGACGTCTTCGTCGATG
>WBZO01005836.1_pt1 | contig 12263 bp, 8 predicted proteins | sample 5204261 | NCBI WGS metagenome assembly WBZO01 (sample SAMN12412400, study PRJNA552823) | activated sludge metagenome | isolation source: activated sludge from anammox sidestream of wastewater treatment plant... | place: USA: North Carolina | collected 2017-09 | reverse complement strand
CGTCCCGGCTCGGCCGTGCGCGGCCCGCCAACCGGCCCGACCGCCGCCCGGGCGGGACGCGGGCATTGCGCGCGTAGGCGCAACTCGTATCCGGATTGCGGTGGTTGACAGGTTCGCGGCGGCTGTGGTCTCCTCAGGGTCACGATGTTCACCGCCATTCACACCCAGATGTCGAGCGCGCGGCCGCAGGTCGGCGCGTATGTCGATAGACACTTGCGCAGGTGAACCGTCTGCTTGACGTGGCCTTTCAAGGGGCCATCACCTGTCCCAGGTGATGGCCCTTTTTCTTTTTGCTGCCACGTCCCGGAAAGACTCATGACGACCGAACTGAAACCGGAAGGAAGCCGGCTGACCGCATCACTGCGGCTGGTACTGTCCAGGTACTGGCGCCAGGCGAAGCGGACCCCGGTGATGACCGCCGCCTGCGTGCTGCTGCCGGCCGCGGCCGACATCCTCAACCACTACGCGCCGCCGCTCGTCATTGCACGGCTCCTCGGCCGGCTGGGCCGGAACGAGGCGCTAACATGGCCCGACCTGCTGCCCTACGTGCTGGCCTTCGCCGGGCTCTGGATCGCCGGGCAGGCCTGCTGGCGCGTGGCCACCATCCTGATCACCCGCGTGGAGATCCGCGGGCTCGAGTCGCTGTACGTCGAGGCCATGGACGAACTGCTCGCGAAGGACCTCGCCTTCTTCCAGAGCAACTACTCGGGCTCGCTCACCAAGCGCGCGCTCGGCTACGCCCGGCGGTACGAGGACGTGTTCGACGTCCTCGTCTTCATGATCGCGCCGACGGTGCTGCCGCTGGTCTTCGTGTCCTTCGTGCTCTGGCAGTACTCGCCCTGGCTGATCGTGGTGCTCCTGTCGGTGCTCGCGATCACCGTGTCGATCATCCTGCCGCTGGTGCGGCGCGGCCGCTCCCTCGTGGACATCCGCGAGGCGGCGTCCAACACCCTCGCCGGGCACGTGGCCGACTCGATCACCAACGCGGAGGTGGTGCGGGCGTTCGCACGTGAGGATCACGAGGCGCGCATCCACGCCGCCAACGTGGGCGACTTCGGTGCGAAGACACTCCGGTCCTGGGACTACCAGAACTTCCGCATCGACATCGTCACCTCGACGATGTTCGTGACGACCAACATCCTGGGGCTGGTGACGGCCCTGGCCACGCGCGACACCAGCGGGGCGAGCCTCGAGGCGGTGTTCATCACCTTCAGCTACTACGCCACGGCCACGCGGGTGATGTGGGAGTTCAACCGCATCTACCGCATGCTCGAGACTGCGATGACCGATGCCGCGCAGTTTGCGGACCTGCTGCTGGAGCCCCCCGTGGTGAACGACGCACCGGATCCGGTGCCGTTCACGCCGGCCGACCACGGCATCACGCTGCAGGGCGTGAGCTTCCGGTATACGCCGACACAGCCGCTGCTCTTCGAGGGGCTGTCGCTCGAGATCCCGTCGGGGTCGAAGTTCGGGCTCGTGGGGCGATCCGGCGGCGGCAAGACGACGCTCACGCGGCTGCTGCTGCGGTTCTCCGACGTGGACGCCGGCCGCATCCTCATCGGCGGCGTACCGATCGACACCGTGCCCCAGACGGCGCTGCGGCGGACGATCGCGTACGTGCCCCAGGATCCGTCGATGTTCCACCGGTCCATTGCGGACAACATCCGCGTGGGGCGCCCCGAGGCGACCGACGCCGAGGTGCGCCGGGCCGCGGACCTGGCGCATGCGGCGTCGTTCATCGAGTCGCTGCCGATGGCGTACGACACGATGGTCGGCGAACGCGGCGTCAAGCTGTCCGGCGGACAGCGGCAACGCATCGCGATCGCGCGTGCCATCCTGAAGGATGCGCCGATCCTCATCCTGGACGAGGCGACCAGCGCGCTCGACTCCGAGAGCGAGGCCGCCATCCAGGACGCCCTGCTGACGCTGCTCGAGGGCCGCACCGCCCTCGTGATCGCCCACCGGCTCTCGACCGTGCGCCGGATGGACGAACTCATCATCATGGAGGGCGGCACCATCGTCGAACGCGGATCGCACGACACGCTGCTCTCACGACGCGGGATCTACGCCGGACTCTGGGCACACCAGTCCGGCGGGTTCCTCACCGAGGACGCCGCCTAGGCGTCCGTCACCTGCCCCGATACCTCGGGGGTCGGCCCTCGGCTTCAGCCCGCCGGCCCTCGAGGAAGTCCTCCGTCCGGTAGAGCGCGGCATACTGTGCCCCGAGCTTCGACAGCGCGTCCGCCTCGATGGGATCCACGTACTGATGTCCAGACGCCAGGGTGGCCTTGATCGACAGCGGGCCGCAGGCGGCGACCTTCCGGGCCATGGCGACGCCCGCCTCCAGTGCGGCCTGCGGTGTGGGCGCCACCTGCTGCGTGACGCCCATGCGGAACGACTCCTCCGCCGACCAGTGGTCGCCGGTCAGCATGTACCGCATGGCGTTGCCCCAGCCGGCCTCGCGCACGAAGCGCACCGTGGCGCCGCCACCCGGGAAGCGGCCGTGGGTGTTCTCGTCCTGGCCGAAGCGCGTATCGGCCGCGGCGATCCGGATGTCGCACGCGAGGTAGATCTCGTGTCCGAGGTTCCAGGTGTCGCCATGGACGACGGCGACCACCGGCTTGGTGCGTCGCGGCCCGGTCGAGTTGCCCAGGATGTCGAGCGCGGTGGCGGTGCTGGTGAGACGCGTGCCGGACACGATGCCCTGCTGTGACGCGTCCACGTCGATGCCACGCGAGAAGTTCGGACCGTGTCCGAAGAGGACCAGGGCACGCAGCGTCGGGTCATGCTCGTACTGGTAGTACGCCTCACCCAGCTTCAGCCGCGTGGGCGGATCGATCCGGTTCTGGATGAACGGACGGTTCAGGCCTATCAGCACGATCTCGCCGCGTCGCTCCACCGTGACGGTGGCGCCGGTCGCCAGCGGCACGTCGGCGAGCGTGGTGACCGTCTCGCCCGGTTGAGCTGTCGCCTGTGCCTCGACGCGCGTCGCCGCCGCTGCCAGCATGGCCGCACCCTTGATCAGCGCGCGGCGTCCTACCACTCTCGACGTTCCAGCCATTCGGTGCCCTCCACGAGGTCGAATGGTAAACCGTGTCACCGACATTTCACGCCCCCGTCACGGCCGCGGCCGGTGCCGCACGTCATACCAGTACATGGCACTGGCACCGCTGCTGCTGATGGCCTTCGTCGTCCAGGGCCACGAGCCTGCCCAGCCGCCGCCGGGCTCACCGGCGGTGGTGCGTTCGGTCGAGATCGAGTTCATGGCTGGAAGCCGCCAGCCGGTCGTGTCGATCGACACCTACGGGTACCACGTCCGCACGAAGGCGAGCCGCCCCGCGGAGGCGGCCTGGGAGCCGTACGACCTGCAGGCGCTCCGTGATGATTTCGACCGTCTCTGGTCGACCGGGTTCCTCGACGATCTCGCCGTCGACGTGACCGACGTCCCCTACCCGAACGGTACGCCGGGCATGCGGGTGACCTACCGGCTCCAGGAGAAGCGTCGCGTCGCCATCGTGGACTATGCGGGTTCGAGGGCGATCGACCGGTCGGTCCTCGACGCCGCCCTCGCGGCGGGAGGGTGGCTGAAACCGGGCGCCTTCTTCGACGCCGGCACGCTGCGGTCGGCCGAGTTCGCCATCGAGGCGATGCTCCGCGAGAGGGGACACGCCGGTGCCCGCGTGACGCACCAGGTGCTCGACGCCGACGGCACCGCGTCGGCACGCGTGGTGCTGCACCTGGACGAAGGGGGAAGGCGCCACGTCCGGCGGCTCACCCTCGACGGCAATCACGCGCTCTCCGACGGTCAGATCCTGTCGCGCCTGAGCGGCGCGCCTCGCGGCTGGCGCCGCCTGCTGCCCGGCCAGCCGACCGAGTACCGCGAGGATCGCTTTCCCGAAGACGCCGACCGCATCGTCCAGGCGTATCGCGATCGAGGTTTCATCGATGCACGTGTCGGCACGCCCGTCACCTCCGGAACGTCAGCGTCAGCGGCTGGAGGATCGGGTGTGATGGACGTGACGGTTCCGGTGACCGAAGGGCTGCGCTACACGGTGGATCGGGTGACATTCGAGGGCAACGCCGCGTTCAGCGGGGATGACCTCGCCGCGCTCTTCCCAGTGCTGACGGGGCGTTTCTATGACGAGGGTGCGGTGCGAAAGGGACTGCAGCGGGCGCGTGAGCGCTACGGCGCCGCCGGCTACTACGAGTTCACTGCCTACCCGGAACTCGAACGGCACAACGAGGCGGATCGCCTCCCCGCCACGGTCTCCGTAGTGCTGCGCATCCAGGAAGGCCGGCAGTTCTTCGTGAACCGGCTGCGGTTCACGGGGAACACCGTCACCCGAGACGACGTGATCCGGCGCGAACTCGGCGTGACCGAGGGCCGGGTCTTCAGTACCGAGGCGCTCCAGGCCGGCCTTCGGCGCCTCAACCAGCTTGGCTACGTCAAGCCGATCCGGGAGGCGCAGCAGATCACGGTCGAGAAGGTGCCCGGCGCGCCGAATCGGCTGGACGTCACGGTGGCCGTTGAGGAACAGGACCAGCGCCGCATCAACTTCGGCGGCGGCGTCTCACAGTACGAAGGGCTGTTCGGCAACGTGACCTTCGCCACCTCGAACTTCCTCGGGCGCGGCGAGACGCTGTCGATCGCCGCCCAGGCGGGCCAGCGGGCGCATGCGCGTGAGGTGTCGTTCACGGAACCCTACCTGCTCGGCCGGCCGGTCACCGGGTCGCTTGGCGCCTTCTCGCGCACTGTGGACTACCCCCTCAGCAGCGGCGCGTCCGGCTACACCGAGTCGCGCACGGGCAGTTCGTGGTCGCTTGGTCGGCTGGCCGGCCCGTTCGGGAGGATTGCCCTCAACCACACGTTCGAGGTGGTGAATGTCTCGATCGCGGACGCCCTGCTGTCGTCGACGAACACCGGCGCCGGCAGCCCGCTCTTCAACGTCGCGGCCGATGCGGGCCGCCACGTCGACAGCCGGATCACACCGACGTTCGTCTACAACACTGTCGACAACCCAATCCTGCCGCGCCGCGGAATCAGGTTCACCGCGGGCGCCCAGGTTGGCAGCCGTGCGCTGAAGGGCGAGTACGACTACCTCAAGCCAGAGGTGGAGGTGGCCTGGTGGCATCCGCTTACGCGCAGCACGGGCGTCGCCCTGCGGGCGAACGGCGGCTGGCTGCGGACGTTCGGGAGCACGACGTCCACCACGCTGCCCTACTACGTCCCCTACTTCCTGGGTGGCGAGCAGCAGATCCGCGGGGTGGGCCTGCGCACGGTCGGCCCGGCCGACGCCAGCCACCGCGCACTCGGGGGCAACAAGTTCGTGCTGTTCAACGCGGAATACCTGGTCGACCTTGGCGGGCCGTTCCGCCTCGTGCTGTTCCACGACGCCGGGCAGGCGTTCGCCGAGGCGGCTCCCATCCGCCTGTCGTCTCTCAGGACATCGGCCGGCGCCGAGCTGCGGTTCGTCGTTCCCGGATTGAACCTGCCCCTCCGGTTCATCTGGGCCGTGAATCCGCTGCGGGACGCCACGCAGCCGGCGCACAGCTTCCGTTTCGCGATCGGCACCAGCTTCTAGCGCCACCTGCGATGACGCGCCGGCGCCAGCGCCGGTCAGATCGCGCCGGACTTCGCGAAGCGCGCGATGTGCTCGCCGGCCCGAAATGCCAGCGCCATGATCGTCATCGTCGGCTGGCCTCGGGTCGACGTGACCAGGCTGCTCCCGTCGCAGATGAACAGGTTCTTGATGTCGTGGGTCCGGTTGAAACGGTCCACCACGGACCGTTTCGGGTCGTTCCCCATCCGGCAGGTGCCCAGCAGGTGCACCGAGTTGGTCTGGGGAGCGATCGGATCAGCCCAGTGCTTCCGCGCACCGGAGGCCTCGGCCAGGCGGCCGGCCTGTTCCATGAGGAACGCCAGGTGCTTCAGGTCGTCGGGGTGGTCCTTGTAGGTCACCCGCATGGCCGGCAGGCCCCAAGCATCCTTCAGCCGCGGATCGAGCGACACGCTGTTCGCCTCGACCGGCAGTGACGTGCCGTGGCAGCCGAAGAACATCGTGCGGGTGTACTGCTCGGCCAGCGCACGCGCGTAGCCTTCGCCCCAGGTCGGCGACCCTGGCGGCAGGCCGCCGAGCGCGAACGTGATCGGGTAGCGGCCGAAGCGGGCGTCGATGCCGCCGCCACCGTAGAAACCCCGCTTCATGTCGCTGTCGTAGAAGTCCAGGATGATGCGCGTGTTCTGTACGCTCTTGTGCTCGTTCAGCGGCTGCTCGTACTGGGCGTTCACCCCCGAGTAGGTGTTGAACATCAGGTGCGTGCCCACCATCCCGCTCGAGTTGGCGAGTCCGTTGGGAAAGCGCGACGTCGCCGAGTTCAGCAGCAGCCGTGGCGTCTCACCGCCGTTCGCGCACAGCACCACCGCCTTCGCCCGCTGCAACTGCAGGCGCTTCCGCGCGTCGAAGTACGCCACGCCGCGCGCGCGCCCATCCTGGCGCATCTCCACTTTCGCGACGTAGCTGTCCGGGCGCACTTCGCACTTCCCGGTCGCCTCGGCCACGGGGAGCATGGTCGTCATGGCGCTCGACTTCGACCGGAACTCACACATGAAGAAGAGACAGAAGCCGCAGTGCTGGCACGCAGGCCGGCCGTTGTAGTACTGCGAGTTGATCGCCATCGATGCCGGCTGCGAGCGCAGCCCGAGCTTCGCCGCAGCACGGTCCATCAGGACACCCGACGACTTCACCGGCAGCGGCGGCATCGGATACGGGCGCGAGCGCCGCGGATCGGAGGGCCCGGGCGCGCCCGACACGCCAATCTCCCAGTCGACCTTCGTGTAGTAGGGCTCGAGGTCGTCGTAGGTGATGGGCCAGTCCACGAAGTCGGCCCCGGCAATCGGCCCCACGCGGCTCGCCTCGTCGAAGTCGATCGGTCGAAGCCGCCACACATTCCCCGTGAAGTGCGCATTGCTGCCACCGACGAGCCGACCGTAGATCAGGGCCAGCTGTTCCTTCGCCTCGTCCTGCGGCGTGGGCCGGAACGTCTGCGGCTGCGTCGCCGGATCGTTCGCGTTCTTCGCCCGCATGAAGGTGCCGTACTCGTCATGATCGAACTGGGACTCGGTCAGCCGGGGTCCCTGCTCGAGCACCACAACCGTGAAGCCGGCGGTCGACAGTTCCTTCGCGATGATGCCGCCGGCCGCCCCCGACCCGACGATCACGAAGTCGACCTCGTCCGACGGGCGGAAGCGGGCGGCGGGGCGGCGTTCGTCCTGTGCCGCCATCAGCCCCTCCCCGCCTGTGCGTCGTAGTAGCCGAAGGGCGGCTGGAACCGCGGCTGGTGCTCGAACCCGATCATGTGCCAGCCCGCATGTGCGTCGTTGCCGCCGTAGGTGGGGAGCGCAAAGGTGCCGACGATGGTGTCGAAGCGGACCATCTGGAAGAAGGGCGTCTGCTCGATCTGCCGAAGCAGGTCATCCTGTCGGGCAGGCTGGAGTACGGCGAAGCCGGCCGCACCGGGCTCTGCAGCCGCCGCCCGTCGGTCCAGATCAGCCAGCCCGTCTGCATACGCCCGCCGCTGCCCGGCATTGAACGTGGCCAGGGCCCGCTCGATGAATCGCGCTGCGCCCACCTCGCGGGCACCGGGACGTCCATCCACGGCAGGAATGATGCGCGCGACCAGTGCCTCGACCGTGGCGGCCTGCGCGGAAGTCAGGGCGGACGCCTGTGGCTGGCCGGTGGCGGGCCGCTGCGCCGCCCAGGCCAGTGCATCTTCCACCTGTGCGAGATCGGCGGCGGCCCAGGCCACCCCGGCCGTCATCGCCGCGCGGAGGAACGCACGGCGGCTGTGCATGTCCATCATGACCGGCGATTATGCGCGAAAGCCGCCGGCCCGCGTCCACAGAAGGTCGTAAACGGGTCAGCGATGAATCGCGTTCCAGTTGCCGGTGCGGCCGTCTGCTTCGTAGGTGCCGCTCATGCGGTAGCCCTCGACCCGTCCGGTGTAGCGGACCGCACCTGCGGTGAACGTAATCGTGTCTCCCCGCAACCGGCCACCGACGATCTCCTCGCCGCCGAGCGTGCCGGTCACCACCTGGAAGCGCTGGGTCAGCGACAGCTCACCCCTGGCCGTACGCCAGAGCCCTCCCACGCGGGCCGGCACGATCCAGAGCAGCGCGCGACACCAGCGCTCGCAGGGCTCCTCGAGCATGACCGTCTCGTCCGGCTCCCACTCGCCAATCTGGAACGTGTTCGACACGATGCGCGTGCCCGGCTTCATGGCAAGGAACTTCGGTCGCAGCTGCAGGTTCATCGAGGGCAGCAGGAACGTGGTGATGACCGTGGCGTCCGAGAAGTTCTTCTTGAAGATGTCGCCCCGGATGAAGCGCGTCTGCCGTGCCACCCCGGCGGCCGCGGCGTTCCGCTTCGACACGGCGACCAGGTTCGCGTCGTACTCAATCCCCATCGCCCGCGCGCCGCGCTTCGCCGCCGCGATCACCAGCACGCCGTCGCCCGAACCGAGGTCCACGACGTAGTCCTTTGGCGTCACGCCGGCCAGGTCGAGCATCTTCTCGGTCAGCGCGGCAGGCGTCGGCACCCACTGCACGTCCTTCCCCTTCTGGCCGAGCACCGGCTCGGCAGGGGCCTGCTCCTGGGCACGGCCCGGAACAGCCATGAGCAACAGGAACAGCAGGAGCGGGAGGATGCGAGCGGTGTGCGGAGACGACGGCATACGGCACGATGGTACAACGACCGGATCGCCTCCGGTCACGGTCGGCCGGGATCGGCCGACACCGTGCGTGCCCCGTACCGTCCAGGTCGTCGCTCCCCCTGCCCGGATCTTGCAGCCCCACCACGCCATGGCCAAATCGAAACGCAGCAGTACCACTTCCGGCAAGGTGACCGATCCGAACAGCCGCGCCACGGTATCGGGACCGACCGAACCCTCCGCCTCGGTGCGCAGCGCCGATGCCCTCACGCGGAAGCTGGCCGGCACCGAGCGTCTGTCGGCCGGCATGCCGCACAACCCGCTCAAGCCGTCGGAGTTCGAGCCCGCTGGGCTCGCGCCTGAAGCGGGCACTCCCGTACATGCTGATGACCCGGTGGTGACCGCCAGCACCGTGCAGGAAACGGTCGGGTCGCGAAAGCTGGGCAGCGGCGCCCCCCCAATCGGCGTGAACGAGACCAACGTGCCGCTGGACCGCGTGCGGGCCGACTCGACCGGGCAGCGCCTCACGACCAACCACGGCGTGCCCATCGCCGACAACCAGAACTCGCTCAAGGCCGGGCTCCGCGGACCGACCCTGCTCGAGGACTTCATCCTCCGCGAGAAGATCACGCACTTCGATCACGAGCGCATCCCGGAACGCATCGTCCATGCGCGCGGGTCGGCGGCGCACGGCTACTTCGAGTGCTACGAGCCGCTGACGCGCTACACGCGCGCGCACCTGTTCTCGGAAGCCGGGCTCCGGACGCCGGTGTTCGTGCGGTTCTCCACCGTGATCGGCGAGCGCGGGTCGACAGACACCGCGCGTGACGTGCGCGGGTTCGCCACGAAGTTCTACACCCAGGAGGGCAACTGGGACCTGGTGGGCAACAACATCCCTGTCTTCTTCATCCAGGACGCGATGAAGTTCCCCGACCTCGTGCATGCGGCCAAGCCGGAGCCGCATTTCGCGATGCCGCAAGCCGCCACCGCGCACGACACCTTCTGGGACTTCGCGTCGCTGATGCCCGAGATCACCCACATGCTGATGTGGGCGATGTCGGACCGGGCCATTCCGCGGAGCTACCGGATGATGCAGGGCTTCGGGGTCCACACGTTCCGCTTCGTGAACGAGCGGGGCGAGTCGCACTTCGTCAAGTTCCACTGGACGCCGATGGCCGGCACGCACTCGCTCGTGTGGGACGAAGCCGTGAAGATCTCGGGCGCCGACCCGGACTTCCACCGTCGCGATCTCTGGGAGGCGATCGAGGCGGGGACGTTCCCCGAGTACGAACTCGGCATCCAGATCTTCACCGAGGGACAGGCCGAGCACTTCAGCTTCGATGTCCTCGACGCGACGAAGATCGTGCCCGAAGAACTGGTGCCGGTCCAGCCGGTGGGACGGCTCGTGCTCGACCGCAACCCGGACAACTTCTTCGCCGAGACCGAGCAGGTCGCCTTCTGCACGGCACACGTGGTGCCGGGCATCGACTTCACCAACGACCCGCTGCTGCAGGGGCGGATCCACTCGTACGTCGACACCCAGATCTCGCGGCTGGGAGGTCCCAACTTCCACGAGATCCCGATCAACACGCCGCTCGCCCAGGTGCACAACAACCAGCGTGACGGCATGCACCGGCAGACGGTCAATCGCGGACGCGTCAGCTACGAACCGAACTCGCTGGCCGGCGGCTGCCCGTTCCAGGCCGGGTCGGCAGGGTTCTTCTCGCATCGGGAACCGATGGCCGAGGCCGCGGACAAGGTGCGTGGCAAGGCAGGCCGATTCGCGGAGCACTACGCCCAGGCGCGGCTGTTCTGGGTCAGCCAGACGCCGGTGGAACGGCACCACATCGTGAGCGCCTTCAGGTTCGAGCTGTCGCGCGTGCAGACGCCGGCGATCCGGAGGCGGATGGTCGCCGGGCTCATGAACGTCGACGAGGCGCTGGCGAGGGGCGTCGCCGAGGGCCTCGGCATCCGCGAGATGCCGGACCCGCTGCCGCGGCTCGCCATCAACGATGTCACGCCCGAGGTCACCAGGTCGTCGGCGCTGTCGCTGACCGCGCGGCCCGGGACCGGCGGGCTCGCCGGGCGCCGTGTGGCGATCCTGGTGGCCGACGGTGTCGACGGGACGGCGGTGACCGCCGTGGAGGAACGCCTACTCGGGGCCGGTGTCGTATCGCGCCGGCTCGCGTCGACGCTCGGAGACGTGGACGCCGGCAGCTCGCGGCTCGAGGTCGACTCGAGCGTCGAGGCCATGCCCTCCGTGCTCTGGGACGCGGTGGTCATCGCGGGGGCGCTCGGCGCCGGCGCCCCGGACGGTCGGACCATGGAGTTCGTCAAGGATCAGTACCGGCACTGCAAGCCGATGCTCGTGCTCGACCGCGGCACCGACGTGCTCGAGCAGGCGGGCATCCCCGCCAGCGCCGTGTCCGCCGATCTCGGCGTGCTGGTCTCGGCCGGTGACGATGCGGCCGGAGCGGCAGCGGGGTTCATCGCGGCGCTCGCCCGCCACCGGTTCTTCGAGCGCGAGACCGACCCGCCGCTGGTCTGACACCGCCCGTCGCCGCGGCCGGCTCCGGCTCCCACCGGGGTCGGCCGCGCGAATCTGCACCGGGATGTGCCACCATTCCAGTGTGGCCGCTCCCCCGCCCCGCCTGGACGTCGATCGTGTCACCCGCCTGATCGAGGAAGTCAGCACCGCGATCGTGCTGCCGCGGTTCCGTGCGCTCCGGCAGGCCGACATCCACAGCAAGGCGACCACGGGCGACCTCGACGACATCGTGACGATCGTGGACCATGAATCGGAAGCGGCGCTCACCGGTGGGTTGCGCGAGCTGCTCGACGTGCCGGTCATCGGTGAGGAAGCCGCGGCCGAGCGGCCGGAGCTGCTCGGTACCCTGCGCGAGCACGAGGTGTTCTGGCTGGTCGACCCGCTCGACGGCACGAGGAACTTCGCGAGCGGCGACGAGGGCTTCGGCGTCATGGTGGCGCTCGTGGTTTCCGGCCATGCCCGCGCCGCCTGGGTGCACCTGCCCGTGCGCCGCGACACGTTCGTCGCCGAGGCCGGCGCCGGCGCCCGCCTGAATGGCGGTCGGCTGCGGGTCCCCGACGGCCCCGCCCCCACGACGCCGGAGGGCACGATCTTCGTCCGGTTCATGCCGCCCGATCGCCGCGAGATGATGCTGGCGCGCCTGGCGGATCGTGTCCGCCCGGCACCGGCGTGCGGCGCGGCCGCGGTCGAGTACACCGACGTGCTGCGCGGGCGAAAGGACTTCGTCATGTACTACCGGCTGCTGCCATGGGATCACGCAGGACCGGCGCTGCTGCTCGGCGAGGCAGGTGGTGTCGTCGAGCACGCCGACGGACGCCCGTACTCCGTGGCATCGCCCAACCAGCCGACGATCGGCGCCCGCAACCATACGATTGCGTCGCGGATCCGGACCTGGATCGAGGGGGTCGCATGACCTCGTTGCCGGCGACCGTCGTCGCGGTCGCGAAGGATGGCGCGCACCGGTTCAGCAAGCGGCTGCAACCCGACGTGCGGCTGCTCGCGGGGCTCG
>WBZO01005835.1_pt1 | contig 12264 bp, 11 predicted proteins | sample 5204261 | NCBI WGS metagenome assembly WBZO01 (sample SAMN12412400, study PRJNA552823) | activated sludge metagenome | isolation source: activated sludge from anammox sidestream of wastewater treatment plant... | place: USA: North Carolina | collected 2017-09 | reverse complement strand
ACATCGCCTCGCTGGCTGCCACGTACGGCATGCCGTACGCCCTGCACTACACCACGTCGAAGGCCGCAGTGATCGGCCTGACCCGCGGCCTGGCGCGGGAACTGGGCCGCGACAACATCCGCGTCAACGCCGTGGCGCCGAGCGCGGTGCTGACCGAGGGGACGGTGGAGTTCCTGGGAGAGAAGTACGAGCGCGGGCTGGAAGTGATCCGTTCGGGCCAGGCCATCCCGCGCACGCTGGAACCAGGCGATCTGGTGGGCACGATCGCCTGGCTGCTGGGCGACGGCAGCCGGTTCGTCACCGGCCAGACGATTGCCGTGGATGGCGGGACTGTGCTGCTGTAGCCGGCCGCCGCTAGAGCGGGATGACCAGAGGCGGAATCGCCGGAGGTCTGAATCACGCGACGAAACAATGAGCTAGAGCGGGATGACATCGCTTTCGCTCAGCCATCCCTCTCTAGGCCTGCAGCCCCTTGCGCCGGATGAAGTCGGGGAACGCGTCCTTGGCTTTGGCACCGCGCAGGACCGTGGAGGTGTATTCCTGCTCGATCGCCCATTGCGATTCCAGCCCCTCGCCAAGCTGGCGGACCAGCAGCGCCTTCACACCCATCACGGCGCCGCGATGGTTGCCGGCGATCATCTTCGCCAGCTCCATCGTTTTGGCGCGCAACTGCGCGCGCGGCACCAGGTGGTTCAGCAGGCCGATGCGATAGGCCTCCTCGGGTTCGACGATACGGCCCGAGAACAGCAGCTCCTTCGCGATCGGCCAGCCGACCTGGTTGCCCAGGGTCCAGGTGGCGTTGATCCGGCCATAGGCGGCGGCCAGGAAACGGAAGCGGGACCCCTCGCAGCCGACCCGCATGTCGAGCGAGGATGCCAGGACGCTGGCGCCGCCATAGGCGAGGCCGTTCATCATGCCGATCGTCGGCTTGGCGCAGGCGGCGATCTCCAGCCGCTGCCGCTCGTTCCGCATCGCGTCCAGCTCGGCGTCGGTGTATTTCGCGTCGTCGGACAGTTGCTCCTGGATATCGCCGCCGGCCGAGAACGCCCGTTCGCCGGCACCGGTGATGACGATGCAGCCGATCGCGTCGTCGGCCTCCATCGCCTTGACCGCGTGGTGCAGCTCCTGCCCCAGCTTGCGATTCATCGCGTTCAGCTTCTCGGGCCGGTTGAGCGTGATGATGCCGACGCCGTCCCCGCTTTCGGTCAGGATATGTTCATAGGCCATGGCTCGTCCCTCCCACCTGTTCGTCGGCTGCGACGGCAAATCGGGGCGCCTGCCGCGCCGGTCCTGCGTCGGCGATACCAGGGCGGCTGGCCTTCGCCAACCCGGACGGCGCGCGCCAACCCGGGCGGCGATGGCACCCCGTCAGCCGCCCCTTGCCGGCTTTCGATCGGGGCGATGGTCGCCGATGTTCCCGGGCCGACTGCCGCCGATCTTGTATCGGCCGAGGCGATAGGACTTGCCGCCATTGCGCGCGTCATGCGCCTGACCGCCACCGACCCTGCGTTGACCGGGACGACACGTCCCGGAGCCGGAGATGATGATGGATAAGATCGATGTCAGGAAGACGAACAAGCCGCTGTATCACCCACCGGTCGGCGCGTTCGTTGCCGTCGAGGTGCCCGGGATGCAGTTCGTCAAGGTCGACGGTGCCGGCGATCCCAACACCGCCCCCGCCTATCGTTCCGCGATCGAATGGCTCTACGCGGTGAGCTACGCCATGAAGTTCGCCGCCAGACAGTCGGTCGGCAAGGACTATGTCGTGCCGCCGCTGGAAGGACTCTGGTGGGCCGATGATCCGAACAGCTTCCTGCTGCGCGCAAAGGATCGATGGCACTGGACCATGATGATCATGGCGCCCGATTTCATCACCTGCACAATGTTCGACGACGCCCGCGCCAAGGCGGCCAGGAAGCTGGGCCTGCCGCCGGAAAGCCTCCGTCTCGAACCTTATGCCGAAGGGCTGTCGCTGCAGACGCTCCATATCGGCAGCTATGACGAGGAAGGCCCGGTTCTGTGGCGCCTCCATCATGAGGTGATGCCGGCCAGGGGGGTGGTCTTCAACGGCCCGCACCACGAGATCTATTTAAGCGACCCGCGCCGGACCGCGCCGGCGAAGCTCAGGACGATCCTGCGCCAGCCCGTCAAGCCGGCGGACACGGCATAGCGCCCGCCTGACGCGCATGATCCGGCCGGCGAGCGGCGAGCCTATTCGAACGAGATCACCACCGCATCGCCGCCCAGCGACAGCATCAGGCCGGTGCGCCTGGCCTTCAGCTTCATGATCACGCCGGCTTCGTTCTGCATCCACAGCTCGCCCCGGCTGGTGGTGCCGATGGCGAACCCGTAGCGGCCCTGGGCATAGGCGCCGGGGAACTTCTCGACGCTGGGCAGGCGATAGACCTCGCCCTCGGCGTCGAGGGTGGAGGCGCCGATGCCGCCGATGCCCAGCCCGCCGACCGTGAAGGGATAGCGGCGCCCGCGATAGAACAGCGTTCCCTTGCCGCCGCCGGCACTGCCGATATAGGCGACCTGGACCTGTTCCATCTCGACCGTGGCATCGGGTCGCAGGCCGGCCACCGCCTCGGGACCGACCTTCACGGTCTCGCCGGCGCAGCTTGCCAAGCCGAGGGCCAGGAGAGCGGGCAGGCCAAGGCGGCGGGACGCGGCGGTCACGCGGGTGCGCAGTGCTGACATGTCGATGGAACCTTTCGGCGATGGGCAGCCGCAGTGTTGGCCGATCTTCGTTGCCTTGCCAATCCGATTCGGCACGGCTTTCTCCGGCCACGCCCTGCCGGCAGAATGCCGGGATGGGAATCGCACCGCTCGTCTCGACCCGTCACGACCCGGTATCGGCAGGCATGAAGGCCGCGATCGTCGGAATCGCCGGCCCGCGGCTGATGCCGGAGGAGGCCGCGCTGTTCCGCGCCCATCCGCCGGCGGGGGTGATCCTGTTCGCCCGCAATATCCAGGACCCGCCGCAGCTTCGGCTGCTGACAGCCGAGTTGCGGCGGGCCCTGCCGCTGGGTGCGACGCTGATGGTGGATCAGGAGGGCGGCCGGGTCGCCCGGCTGCGCCCCCCGCATTGGCAGGCCCATCCGCCCGCCGCCGCAATCGGGGCGGCGTTCGCGGCCGATCCGCGGGCGGGGCTGCGCGCCGCCTGGCTGACCGGCATGCTGATCGGGCAGGATTGCGTCGCGGCGGGCTTCGACACCGCGGCCGCCCCGGTGCTGGACCTGTCGGTTCCGGGTGCGCACGACGTGATCGGTGACCGCGCCTATGCCGCCTCCCCCACCGCCATCGCGCGGCTGGGACGAGCAATGGCGGACGGGTTGATGGCGGGCGGCGTGCAGCCCGTCGGCAAGCACGTGCCCGGCCATGGCCGCGCCCGGGTCGACAGCCACCTGGCCCTGCCGCGGGTCGACACCAACGACCTGGACTCCGATCTGCTGCCCTTCGCCCTGAATGCGAGTCTGCCCTGGCTAATGACCGCCCATATCGTCTATCCCGTGTTCGACCCCATATGGCCGGCTACGCTGTCCCGGTCGGTGATCACGGGGATCATCCGCGGGCGGATAGGTTTCAGAGGGGTTCTGGTGACCGACGACCTGGCCATGAAAGCGCTTCAGGGCGCGCCGATCGACCTCGCCCGGCAGGCGCTCGCGGCCGGGTGCGACCTTGCGCTGTACTGCAGCGGCGCCTTCGATGAGACCGAGACGCTGCTGCGGGAGGTCGTGCCAGTCCGTGCCATGACCCGGGCCCGGCTGCAGGCAGCGCGCAGCGCGGTGGCACACCGCCGGATCGTGCGGGACCCGGACAGGCTGGCAGAGGAAAGGGGCCGGCTGCTGGCATGACCGCCATGATCCTCCAGCTAGCGCTGGCGGTCGTTCCGGCCATCTTCGCTATCACCTTGCACGAGGCCGCCCATGGCTATGCCGCCTGGGCGCTGGGCGACACGACCGCGCGGGACCAGGGACGGCTGTCGCTGAACCCGTTGCGCCATGTCGACCGGTTCGGGACGATCATCCTGCCCGGCATCCTGCTGGTCACGCAGCTTCTGTTCCCGCCCCATCGCATCTCATTCATGTTCGGCTGGGCCAAGCCCGTGCCGGTCGCCGCCTGGAAGTTCCGCGACCCGCGGCGGGGCATGGCGCTGGTGGCGATCGCCGGGCCGGCGATGAACGGCTTCCTGGCCTGGATCGGGTCCCTGCTGATGTCGGAGCAGGTCGCCTTCACCTACATGGCCCTGCTGTCGGGCCAGCCGGTGCCGACCCAGATGGCGGCGGCAGCCCTCGACCCGATCGCGCAGTTCCTGTTCTATTTCATGCTGTCGAACCTGGTGCTGGGGCTGTTCAACCTGCTGCCGATCCCGCCCCTGGATGGCGGTCGTATCGCTGTCGGGCTGTTGCCATCGGAGCTGGCGCGCGCCTGGGCGCAACTGGAGCGGGCGGGCATCCTCATCGTCCTGGCGTTGGTGTTCCTGCTGCCCTACCTGATCGGCTGGAGCCCGGTAGGCCAGGCGCTGGACGTCATTCTGCCCTGGGCATTCCGGACCATGTTCTGGCTGGGAGGCCACGATTTCGGTGGAACGGATGGTCGCATCATCTGAACCGGCGCCAGCCGGGGTGCCAACCCCCACGCCGCTGGCGGCCGAGATCTCGCCCGACAGCCTGCTGCTGCATCTGGAGGGGTTCGATGGACCGCTCGACCTGCTGCTGGAGCTGGCGCGGGCGCAGAAGGTGGACCTGGCGAAAATCTCCATCCTCGCCCTGGTCGAGCAATATCTCGCCGTCATCGAAGGGGCGCGGCGTATCCGCCTGGAGCTGGCGGCCGACTGGCTGGTGATGGCGGCCTGGCTGACCTGGCTCAAGTCCCGGCTGCTGGTCCCGACGGCCGACGAGGATCTGGAGGCCGCGGAGGAAGCCGCCGACGAGCTGACCGAACGGCTGCGGGAACTGGAGGCGATCCGCGTCGCCGCGGCCTGGCTGTCGAACCGGCCGTTCCTGGGCCAGGACGTGTTCGCCCGTGGCGCACCCGAGGATCACACGGAAATCGACCGGTCGCGGCTGACCGTCGATCTGTCGTCGCTGGTACGCGCCTACCTGGCGGCAATCCGGCGCGGCACCAAGGCGACCCCCTACCAGCCGCGGGCGCTGACCCTGTGGACGGTGCAGGATGCGCTGAAGCGCCTGGCGTCTCTGGTGCACAGCCTGCCCGACTGGGCGACGCTGCAGCAGTTCCTGCCCAGCCATCTGACCTTACCGGTGGAACGGCGCGCGGCACTGACCAGCACCTTGCTGGCAGGGCTGGAGATGGCCCGCGACGGCACCCTCCGCCTGCGGCAGGACGAGGCGTTCGGCCCGATCCTGATCCACCGCGCACAGATACCGGAGGAAGAGGGATGAGCGGGGGCTTTGGAACCGTGATCAGGGCGTCTGGCGTCGAGGGTGGCGAGGGCCCTCGCCGTGCCGTGGTCGGCCCTCCCATGACACGAGCCACCCCCTGCATCAAGGTCCCCGATCACCACACAAGGGGCGTCCCGGCATGCTCTGGCCTGCAGGTGCACCCATGAGCGACCGCCCGAGCGATCCGCAGCCATCCGACACCCCGCAGACAGCCGCCGCGCCGATCCGGGAACCGGGAGAGGCCGAGTTGCGGCTGGCCGAGGCCCTGGTGTTTTCCAGCGCCACCCCGGTGTCTGCCCGCAGCCTGGCGCAGGTGCTGCCCGACGACGTCGAGCCCAACGCCGTCATTGCCGCCCTGCGGGCCCGCTATGCCGGGCGCGGCGTGGAGCTGGTGGAAGCGGGTGGCGGCGTGCAGTTCCGGACCGCAGTCGACCTCGCGCCCGCGTTGCGCAAGGTGATCTCGGTGCCGCGCCGCCTGACCCGCGTGGCGATGGAAACGCTGGCCATCATCGCCTATCATCAGCCGGTGACGCGGGCGGAGATCGAGCATCTGCGCGGTGCCAGCCTGTCGCAGCAGACGCTGGACGCGCTGCTGGAGGCCAGGCTGGTCGCCCCTGCAGGTCGGCGGGAAGGGCCGGGGCGTCCGACGCTGTGGGTCACGACGCCGGAGTTCCTGGCCGCGTTCGGCCTGCCGGACATCCGCTCTCTGCCGCGGCGGGAGGATCTGTTCGTCGAGCCGCCGCGCCCGGCCCCCGAACCGGCGGCGAACGACCCGACGGCACCCGATCCAGTGGCGAGCGACCCGACGGCGAACGACGCGGAAGAACCGGTTGGCGCCGCCACTGAACAGGACGATGATCGCGATCCGGTTCCCCCCGCGCCGGCTTCCTGCTAGCTAGCCCGCGCCGGAGGCTGACGCGCACCCATGTTTGATTTCGCCTGGTCCCAGATCGCCCTGATCGCCGTCGTCGCGTTGATCGCGATCGGGCCCAAGGACCTGCCCGTTGCGATCCGCGCCGTCACCGGCGCGATCAAGAAGGCGCGCCGCATGGCGGCCGAATTCCAGACCCATGTCGATGAAATGGTGCGGGAAGCGAACCTCGAGGAAGTGCGCAACTCGATCAACGAGGTCCGCAGTTTCGACATCAAGTCGACCATCGAGAAGGCGATCGATCCCGACCACAAGATCCGCGACACCTTCGCCCAGAACCCGCTGGAGCCGCTGTCGTCGGCGGCCACGGCGCCGGATATCGGGGAAACCCGGGCCGAGGGCGTTCCGGCCGAACCGGAAACACCCGCCGTGGCGGACGCAGCGGCGCCCGCCAGGCCGGAAGCGCCCGCCTTCATCCCGCCCGGCCTGGTGCCGCCGCCGGCGCCCGAGGCGGTGGCCGAACCCGAACCGCCGGCCTTCATCCCGCCCGGGATTGCGGCACAGGCGCCGCCGCGCCCGCACGCCTGACGCCGTTTCCACCTTCCAGCAGACGAAGACCCGCCCGTGGCCAAACCCGACGAAGAAGACACGATCGACGACAAGCCGATGCCGCTGCTGGACCATCTGATCGAGCTGCGCATGCGGCTGATCTGGTCGATGGTGGCCTTCGTGATCTGCTTCGTCGGCGCCTATTATTTCGCCAACGACATCTATTCCTTCCTGGCGCGGCCGCTGGCCGAGATCCTGCGCAAGCACGGGCACGGCGATCCGAAGCTGATCTACACGCAGCTCTATGAAGCCTTCTTCACCCGCATCAAGGTCGCGTTCTTCGGCGGCGCCTTCATCGCCTTTCCGGTGATCGCGATGCAGATCTGGCTGTTCGTTGCGCCGGGGCTGTATCGCAGCGAGAAGCGCGCGCTGGCGCCCTTCCTGGTGGCGACGCCCATCCTGTTCCTGCTGGGCGCCGCCCTGGCCTATTACTTCGTGTTCCCCTTCGCCTGGGAATTCTTCGCCAGCTTCCAGTCCGAGACCGGCGGCGGCGGCATCCCGATCGAGCTGCTGCCCAAGGTCGGCGAATATCTCGACCTGGTGATGAAGCTGATCTTCGCGTTCGGCATCACCTTCCAGTTGCCGGTGCTGCTGACCCTGCTGGCGAAGGTCGGCATCATCAGCAGCGCCGGGCTGAAGCGTTTCCGCCGCTATGCCTATGTCGGCATGTTCGTCGTGGCGGCGATCCTGGCGCCGCCTGACGTAATCACGCAGATCGGCCTCGCGCTGCCGTTGATCGCCCTGTACGAAATCTCGATCATCTCGGCGAAATTCGTCGAACCCAAGCCTGTGGAGCCCGACACCGATGCATGACATCCGCGCCATTCGTGCCGATGCGACCGCGTTCGATGCGGCGCTGATCCGGCGTGGGGTGCAGCCGGTCTCGTCGGACATCCTGGCGCGGGACAGCGAACGCCGAGCGGCACAGACCGCCTTGCAGGAGAAGCAGGCGAGGCGGAATGCGCTGGCGCGGCAGATCGGCCAGGGCAAGCGCAGCGGCGACGACACCGCGGCGCTGGAGGCCGAGGCCACCACCCTGCGCGGCGAGATAGAGGGGTTGGAGAAGCGGGCCGCCGAGCTCGACGCCACGATCAAGGGAATCCTGGAATCCCTGCCCAACGTGCTCGACCCCGACGTGCCCGACGGACCGGACGAAACCGCCAATGTCGTCCTGTCGCAGGTGGGGGAGCCGCGTGACCTCGGCTTCCAGCCCAGGCAGCATTTCGAGCTGGGCGAAGCGCTGGGTATGATGGATTTCGCCACCGCCGCCAGGCTCGCCGGCGCCCGCTTCACCGTCCTGCGCGGCCCGCTCGCTCGGCTGGAGCGTGCCCTGGGCCAGTTCATGCTGGACCTGCACACCAGCGCGCATGGCTACACCGAGACGGTCGTGCCCTCACTGGTCAACGACGCGACTGTCTACGGCACCGCGCAACTGCCGAAATTCGCCGAGGACCTGTTCCGCACGACCGATGGCCGCTGGCTGATCCCCACCGCCGAAGTGCCGCTGACCAACATGGTCGCCGGGGAGATCCTGGCCGAGAAGCAGCTTCCCATCCGGGTCACCGCGCTGACCGACTGTTTCCGTTCCGAGGCCGGGTCCGCCGGGCGCGACACGCGTGGCATGCTGCGCCAGCACCAGTTCCGCAAGGTGGAGCTGGTCTCGATTGCGCACCCCGACCAGTCCTCCGATGAGCTGGAACGCATGACACGCTGCGCCGAGACCGTCCTGAGCATGCTCGGCCTGCCCTATCGGCGGGTGCTGCTGTCGTCCGGCGACACCGGCTTCGCCTCGGCACGCACCCATGACCTGGAGGTCTGGCTGCCCGGTCAGCAGGCCTGGCGGGAAATCAGCTCCTGCTCCAACTGCCGGGACTTCCAGGCCCGCCGGATGAATGCGCGGTTCCGCGGCGGGGCGGACGGCAAGACGGTGTCCCATGTCCATACATTGAACGGATCGGGCGTCGCGGTCGGGCGGGCGCTGATCGCGGTGATGGAGAACCATCAGCAGGCCGACGGCTCGATCCTGATCCCTGAGCCGCTCTGGCCCTATATGGGCGGGATGGAGCGCATCGCGGCGGGATGACGCGTGGGGATCATCGCGGCGGGATGACGCGTGGGGCATATCGCGGCGGGATGACGCGTGGGGCATATCGCGGCGGGCTGACGAGCCCTTCCGTTGACACCACGTTGCCATAGGCAGGGGCGTGGTGGCAGGAAGGCCAGGCAATCGCTTTGCGGGTCCGGATCGCGGCCATGGCAGACGACGACGCACCGCAACCACCAGGCCGCCGGCCCCTCGGCGCCCGACTGCTCGGCCTGCTGGTGCTGGCATGGTGCGGGCTGGCAAGCTGCGGGCTGGCGACACCGGCGCAGGCGGCAGCGTGCGGGAACTGGTCGCGTGTAACGGACACGGTCGGGCTGTATTTCCCCGAACGGGGCACCTTCTTCCTGCATGATTCCGATCACTCGGGGTTCATCCGCGTGGTCGCCTTTGGCGGCGCGTCGCCCGGCCTGATCGGCCTGTCGGGGGATTGGGACCGCAGCGGATTCGACTCCATCGGTGTCTACGATCCCTCCAAGGGGCTGTTCCGGCTGAAGCCGGGGCGCCCCGGTGCGACGGGTGAGATCGCGTTTCCGTTCGGCGGCGTTGCCCCGTTCCTGGTGCCGGTCGCCGGCGACTGGACCGGCAAGGGTTTTGCCTCGGTCGGTCTGTATGATCGTCAGGCCGGAGTCTTTCGGCTGCGCAACCGCAACAGTGCGGGCGACGCCGACCTGATCCTGCCGTTCGGCAATCCGGGCGAGACGCGCCTGCCGATCGTCGGCGACTGGACTGGCGATCGGGTGACACGGGTGGGGCTGTACGATCCGGCCACCGGCACGTTCCATCTGCGACTGACCAACGACCCGAGGAACCCGGCCTATCGCACCTTCCGCTATGGCGGGGGCAGCAGTGTGAAGCCGATTTTCGGCCGCTGGCGCACGGGCGGCGGCCCGCCCGGCGTGGCGATCGCCCGCGCCAGCGCCGTGCTGCAACGGGATACGCTGTCGGACGGTTCCGCCGAACGAACCCTGCATATCGCGCCGCAGGGCGGGATCGGCGGGCAGGCGCCACAGTGGCTGGCCGGCCGCTGGCGTCCGGATCGCTGCCTGACGGCCGACCAGAACACCACGCCGCCCACCCCGGACTGGGCGCGCCGCCTGATCTTCTATGAAATGCGGCTGTCGACCTTCACCGAGCCCGGTCCCCTGTCCCCTATTGCCGCCGCCACCGCGCGGCTGGGCGATCTGCAGGAGCTCGGCGTCACCGCCTTGAGCCTGACGCCGGTGCACGAGGCGCCGGCCATTCGCGACATCCGCCTCGCCAACCTGTACGGGCCGACGCGCCCGGACCGTTTGAACCCGAGCCTGGGCACCGAGGCCGAGTTTCGGGCATTCGTCGCACAGGCCCATGCGCGCGGCATGCATGTGCTGCTGGACGTCGTGCTGCACGGCCTGTCGTTCGCCAGCCCCTATGTCCACCCGGGGTCCGAGGCCTTTCCACAGGACTGGTTCAGCCATCAGCCGGATGGCAGCGTGTTTCGCAATCACTGGGGCACGGCGCAGTTCGACTGGTCGTCGCCGGGGCTGCGCGACTGGTGGGTGGAAAAGGTCGGCGTCGGATGGGTGCGGCGCTTCGACCTGGACGGTTTTCGTATGGACCTGGAGCCGGTGGTCGCCGGATCGCCGCTGTGGACCGAAGTCCAGGACCGCGTGAAGGCCGCCACCGGCAAGACGATCCTGCTGGTGCCGGAGTTCTCGCAACCGGGACGTGCCTATACGTACCACATGACGCAGGACGACTTCTTCGTTTCGGAATTCTTCAGCGGCAAGCGCAAGGTTCCGGCGACCGCCCGGGCCTCGCCGGAAACATTCTACACCAGCGGCCTGTCGAACCATGATTTCAAGGCCTATTTCGCGCAGGGCCGTCCCGCGGCGTTCGCCTATGGCATGGTGCTGTCCCCGTTCGTGCCGCGCTGGCTCGCCGGAGAGGAGTTCAACGCCACCCTCGACTCCGTGAAGTCGGGCCCGCTTCTGTATTTCAGCCAGTTGCATTGGCAGCAGCGGGACGCGGCGCGCCCCCTGCTGCAGCAAGTGCGCCGCCTGATCGAGATCCGGCGCACATGCCAGGACATCGTTGCGCCGCTGGACCGGCCGCTGAACCGCGTCAACATCGTGCCGGCAACCGCGTTTTCCGGCACCGACCTCGAACCCTACACGATGTGGCGGGACGGCGCGTCGATCACCGTGCTCGCACGATCGGGCGGACCGTCCGGACCCGCCTCGGTGGTCGTACCGCTCGACGCGATGGGCATGCGGCAGCCGTTTTTCCGCGTCACCGACCTGATGGCCAGGACGAGCGTCGTGCGCAGCCGGCAGGAGGTGCTGCGCGGGCTGACCTACACCGTGCCGCAAGGCGGCGTCGTGCCGTTGCGGCTCGACGGGCTGTCGCACGCGGCGGACGAAAGCGGCCAGCCGAACCTGTGCGAAGGCTGAGATGGAATGACGGGCTGGAAGCGGCGTCCCCCTTCCAGCCATGTCACCTGTCTGTCCTGACGCGTGTCGTCAGGTGCCGATCCCGCCCAGGGCGAGATACTTGATTTCGAGATACTCCTCGATCCCGTATTTCGATCCCTCGCGCCCCAGACCGGAGGCTTTCATGCCACCGAACGGCGCCTCGGCCGTCGAGATGATCCCCTCATTGATGCCGACGATGCCGTATTCCAGCCCCTCGGCAACGCGGAAGATGCGCCCGACGTCGCGCGCGTAGAAATACGAGGCCAGGCCGAACTCGGTGTTGTTGGCCATCGCGATCGCTTCCTCTTCGGTCTTGAAGCGGAACAGCGGGGCGACGGGGCCGAAGGTTTCCTCCTTGAAGATCAGCGCATCGGCCGGAACGTTCGCCAGCACGGTCGGCTGGAAGAAATTGCCGCCCAGCGCGTGGCGCTTGCCGCCGGTCACCACGGTGGCGCCGCGGCCGACGGCGTCCGCGATATGCTGCTCGACCTTGGCGACGGCATCGGCATTGATCAGCGGCCCCTGCGTGACGCCGGGTTCCATGCCGTTGCCCACCTTCATCGCCTCGACCGCCGCTTTCAGCCTGGCGGCGAACGCGTCATACACGCCGTCCTGCACCAGCAGCCGATTGGCGCAGACGCAGGTCTGGCCGGTGTTGCGGTATTTCGAGGCCATCGCGCCCTGCACCGCGGCATCGAGGTCGGCGTCGTCGAACACGATGAACGGCGCGTTGCCGCCCAGCTCCATCGAGGTCTTCTTGATCGTCGGCGCACACATCGCCAGCAGCTTGGCGCCCACCTCGGTCGAACCGGTGAACGACAG
>WBZO01003212.1_pt3 | contig 12265 bp, 6 predicted proteins | sample 5204261 | NCBI WGS metagenome assembly WBZO01 (sample SAMN12412400, study PRJNA552823) | activated sludge metagenome | isolation source: activated sludge from anammox sidestream of wastewater treatment plant... | place: USA: North Carolina | collected 2017-09 | reverse complement strand
ATAATTGCGTTGTTAACGGATTTTTAATTAATGTTCGCTAATAATGGTTTTATATGTGACCATTGCGGTTGCATGATTTGTTGAAGCATTTAGCTTCGTTTATATTAACGTCCAAGTAGGAGAATGGTCATGTCCAATTCAATTAATACCAATATTTCGGCGTATTTTGCGCAGGCGAATATTTCGTCAGCTTCAAGTGCGTCTTCATCTTCGGTTGCCCGTCTTTCCAGCGGTAACCGTATCGTAAAAGCGTCTGACGACGTAGCAGCCCTTTCAACAGGTACTTCACTTAGAACGCAGGTTCTTGCTCTTAAAACAGCTCTTACCAACGCTTCACAAGGTACTTCTTTGCTTCAGGTTGCTGACGGTGCGCTTTCGCAAGTTACTGAAATTCTACAACGCCAAAAAGCGATCTCACTGCAAGCTGGTTCAGGTTCGCTTACCGATACTGACCGCGGTTATCTAGATCAAGAGTTCCAAGCTCTCTCTTCGGAAATTGATCGCCTGACTGGAGCTACAAACTTCAACGGCGTAAAACTTCTTAACGGTTCTCTTTCAACCTCTGCTTCTGTTTCTGAAGTGAAAACTGCTTCTACCAAAGGTGCTTTAAGCCTTAACTTCGGTTCAAGCAATATCCTTGCTGGTGAAGTTGTTACCATTAATGGTACAACCCTTACTGCGGTTGCTTCTGGTGCTACAGGTGCTCAATTCAACCTTGGTGCTAACATAACAGAAACGGTTTCAAATCTTGCTGACCGTTTGAACACTTTAGCTGACAGCACAACCTATAACGCAACACTTGGTGAAGCTATTTACTCTGCTTCTGGTTCAACCCTTACTGCTACGGCTCGTGCTGGCGGAACCCTGAGCAATACTTTCCGCTTGGATAATGCTCCTCCTGCGGCCGTTGCCCTTGCCAACAATGGTGTTGCTACTAACTCAAACACTTCTGTTGATATAACCACTTCTGCTGCTCACGGTTATTCTGTTGGCCAGCGTATTATAATCAATACGACTACCAATTCTGCTGTTGGCGGTATTGCAGTTCAAGCTCTTCGCGGTGTGATAACTGCAGTTGGCAGTGCGACAACCTTTACTTTTACTGCTCAAGGCACTGCATCTTCAACAACAACTGGTGGTGGTGCTTCTGCATCTGTTATTCTTGACTCAGCAAATACCTTTGATGAAGCAACTGTAACTGGTGGTACTCAGGCTAGCTATTTCAACCTGTTTGCAACAACAACTGGTTTTACTAGCGCAACTACTGCTATTTCTAACTCCACTGTAGCTGCTGCGACTCCGTTTAAAGATGGTGATACTTTAACTGCTACTGTAAATGGTACTGCTTATACGCTTCATACTTTTGGTACCAGCGACACTCTAAAAGGTTTGGTTGATGGTATCAACGCCAGCGCTCCAAGCACAGGTTTCTCTGCTGACCTGATTATGGATAGCAATAACCGTTATAACGTTCGCATTAAATATGAAGGTAATGCCGGTAACATTATATTAAACGGTGGTTCTAACTATTATTCTGCTGGTGCTGCTACCAACCTGCTTTCTGGTGATAATATGTCAAGTGTTGGTACTAACGGTACTGTTGGTGCTTTCACAGCAAGCTATACTGGTAAAACTATCATTTCTACCGGTTATCTTGATGTGACTGGCGCTGCTGGTTCTACCGCTATTACTGCCGCTACTGCTGCGACTGTTGTTACTGCTGCTGTTGGTGCTACCGCTGCTGCTACTCCATTTGCGGTTGGTGATTCTTTATCAGTTACCATAAACGGTGTGCAGAAAACACTGCATACATACACTGCGGCTGATACTTTGAATAGTATTGTTGCGGATATTAACTCTAAACAGGCCGACACTGGTGTTTATGCTGCCATTCTTTCAGATGCTGACGGTCTTGGTGCATATAACATCCGTTTATATACCACAGTTCCTACACCTGCTTCTGATCAGGTTCTGGTGGATGTCGGTGCCAATGCTGCCGGTGCTACAAGCTCAACTGTTACCAAGCTTACAACAACCAATGCTGCTCTTTCACAGGTTGTTACTTCTACCATGAAAGGTGGTGTTGATGATGGTATTGGTAAAGGTGATACGGCGGTTACCGGTTCTATTGGTGATTCTATACTTCAGGATCTTGGTACAACCAAAGCTAACGCCTCGTTGTTGTTCACCGCTGTTCCAACTGCGAATGACTACATAACCGTTGGTGGTCAGAACTTCTACTTTACCTCTAACACTACAGCGGCTCCTAATGAGATTCTGATTGGTTCTACCGTTCAGGAAACCATTAACAATGCTATATCTACCATTCATAATTATGTTGCAGATGGTCATGCTGTTGGTACAACTGGGTATGAATTGAACCAGCTTGATATATCTGGCACTTCCAGCTCACTTATCTTTACCGCTAAAGGTATGGGTACGGTGAAAACTTTAAGTGGCGGCACAGCGGCTATTGCAGAAAGCTCTTCTAACATAGCCCTTGTAGGTGGTAATCTTAACAACAGTTCTACTAACTATGGTGTCGATGTTACTGGTATAGCAAATGCTGATTTTAATGGTTCTATCAGCGGGTTTAAGGCAACTTATACCGGAACTGCTGATACAATCGATCTTTCAGTTAAAATAGGTAACTTTACCTATAGCGCGAAAGATGTTGATGCTACTGTTACCAGCGATACCCGTATCCGCCTGTATTCTGATACGGTTGATGGTAAAAACGGTGGTTATTTCGACATTCAGTTGAAAGCAAACCAGGTTTCTTCTTTCACCACTCAGGCAGCAGCGGATGCTATTGCTTCCCGCCTGGATGGTGCATTTAGCAGCTTGAATTTCTTGCAATCCCGTAATGTATCAAGCTATACAGGTTCAGGAAGTATAACTTCTGGCGGCTCTGTTATTGGTACTCTGCAAGGAAGCAGCGTAAAAGCTCAGTTTAGCGATTTCTCTAATGTTAACCTTTCAGATATAGCTGTTACTGCTCCATCTGGAAGCAATACGGACGTGAAGATTGCTATGACCATCAATGGTGTTCAGTATTCTACCGCATCTGGTATCGGTAGCACTCTTGGTGCGCATCAGACTTATAAACTGGTAAGCTCTGAAGATCCTAACCAATTCGTAAACTTTACCACCGGTAATACTACGATTGTGATTGATTCTGCGGAAAAAGCCTTGGCTGTACAATCTGCTCTTAAGAGTGCATTTGGTGCAACTGCAGGTTCATCTTCCCTGTCTTTCCAGGTTGGTGCGTCTTCAACTGATACACTTAAAGTAAGTATCGGTAGCGCGCAGACAGCTACGCTTTATGCTGGTCAATCACTTAACGTGCTTAGCCAGTCAAGTGCGGTTGCGGCAGGTGAGCAGCTTGATAAAGCTCTTGCTATCGTTACCTCGCTACGTGCTTCAGTGGGTGCGTTGCAATCACGGTTTAACTTTGCTTCTGCCAACATCCAGATTGCGGTACAGAATCAGGATGCTGCCCGTGGTGAGTTACTTGATACTGACGTTGCGACAGAATCAACAGCGTTTGCGACCTCACAGGTTAAACTGCAAGCTGGTATTTCCGTACTAGCTCAGGCTAACCAACAGTTGCAAAACTTGTTGAAACTTATCCAATAGTTAGGGTTTAGGGAGCGCCCGGAGTAATTTCTTACTCCGGGCAGACCTTAGGAGGTTTATATGGATAGCTTAGGAATACAAACGCCGCCCATTGTTATAAAGCCTGTTGTTTCTGTGCCTAGTCCGGCGCCCGTGGCACAAAAGCCTGAGGCGTCTTTTGTGCAAATAGGAGGTGATGGTGGGGAAGGTTTTGATTTACAAATAGCTGAACAGCAACGTTTGCAACAGGTAAGAAGGCTCTCCCAGCAGGTTTCCGATTTTTTTGTGGTAAGCGACCGTACTTTCACGATTTTTAAGGATGCTTCAGGGCAATATGTAACAAGGTTCACCAGTTTGCGTGACGGCAAGGTTACTTACATACCTGAACCAAACTTAGTGCGTTTAGGTGGAGAAAGTGATAGTATAAACGTTGATATTAAGGCTTAGTGATAAATTATAATAATAAAAAAAGTGGGTTATTGCGGGGAGTGAATTTTATTGTGCGTATTGCACAGGCATAGTTTTTGCTGAACGACTAATAAATAGATATTATGTTTTTGTTCGCTATGCAGGGAGGGATTTATGGTTAGTCAGATACATCTTGGGAATTTCTTTAATTTAGGTGGTAAGACAGTGTCTGGTGGCGCAGGTGGTTCGGGCATTGATACTGAATCGCTGATTAAAGCTTTGACGGATGCCAAAGCTATACCTGCCACAAAATTGAAAGATAGTATTGATATTAATGATAAAAGATCCGCAGCCCTTGGTGAATTTAATACGCTTTTTGGGAAATTAAAGGATGCAGTGGCTATTTTGCGTAACCCTCCGGGGGTTGGTAATGCTTCTGATAACGCCTTTAAATACCGTACTGCCAATATAAGCAGCAGCACTTCTGTGGCGGGTACTGATTATTTGTCGGCGACTGTGTCACCGGGGGCTGCCCTTCAATCTTATACGGTTAGTGAAATTACCAGCATTGCCAAAGCACGTAAGCAATCTACCGGTAATATCAGCATAGCAACTGCTGATACGGCAGCAGTTTCTGCCACTCCTGCTGCTGGTGAATTTAAGGCAGGCACTTTTACCCTGAATGGTCAGGACATAACTCTTACGGCAGGTGAAAGCCTTAATTCGGTGGCAGCTAAATTCAATGCGGTATCGGATAAAACCAACGTTTCTGCCAGCATAATTAAAGTTGCCAGCGGTACTTACCAGTTGTCTTTCTCGGCAACAAAGACTGGCGAAGACGCAGATTTTGATTTTAACAATGTAAGCCCGGCAGGTACTTTGGTGGATGCTGGCGGTGTGTTTTCACAAATTACAATCAGCGATAAGCAGCAAGCGGCTAATGCTGAATTCAAGTTCAACGGCGCTAGTATAGTTCGCCAAAGCAATACGATAAATGATCTGGTTGACGGGCTGTCCATAACTTTGAAGAAAGATATGTCAGATGCTCCGCTTACCGAAGTTGGGATTGATATAGGGGCGGATCAGACGATTGAGAAAAACAGTATTATTAATTTCGTGAATTCTTATAATGACCTTAAAATATTTGCAGCAAAGCAATTTGAGGTGGGTGATGATGGACTTTATAAAGATACCGCTGTTTTGCATGACAGTGCGATATTCCGTGATACGATGGGATCTTTAGGGTCAATATTTTCTTCAGTGGTATCAGGCCTTACTGCTGGTAATCCGAATAAGCTTTCTGATATTGGGATTAGCTTTATTGATCAGGAGGCGACGGCTGATAACCCTAGGGTACGAAACCTGATTAGCGTTGATGATGGGAAGCTTGCTAGTGCTATTGCTGATAATCCTGATGCTGTGCGTAAGGTATTTGAGTTTGATTTTAGTTCAGATAATACAGCACTTAGAATCTTTTCGCGTACTAATGCACTTAAAATATCTCAATTTGATCTTACTATTACGCCTAGTACCTCAACATTTAAGGCCACTTATAATGATGGCTCAGGAAACGTATCGATAGACCTGGATGCAACGCCGATTAAAAATGCAAGCACTGGTGTTATTACTGGTTATACCTTAAAAGGAAAATCTGGAACAGTGCTGGAAGGGCTGGTGATGGTTTATGCCAGTACGGCTGATGGTACTGCCAGTGTTAATGCTACTCAGGGTATTGCGGATAAGGTTTTTAACGTAGCTGATAAAGTGCTTAAAACTAACACAGGTACTTTAGCGGTTGAGCTTAACTCTATAAAAGATGCAGATAAGCGTTTGCAGGATGATATTGATAAAATAAATGCGCAGGTGGAAGTTTATCGTCAACAATTAGTTGATAAGTTCTCGCGTTTGGAACAAGCTATATCCAATGTAAATAATTTACTTGCAAGCCTTGCAGCAAATGATAATGCGCGCAATGGAAATAATAATAACTAATTATATTTATAGTAATAAGGGATAGAGTTTTTAGATATGGTAGAAAAACAGAAATATCAGGCCTATGCTGCGGCAACACAAACGGTAGCTCCGGTTCGGCAGATAGTCCTTTTATATGAGGGCTTGATTCGTCTGGTGCAGCAGGCAAAAGAAGCGATAAACGAAAAAAGGATAGAAGACCGTTATAACTTGCTTGTTAGGGCTTCTGAGCTTGTTGGCGGTTTGCAGGGATGCCTTGATTTTGATAATGGCGGTGAGATGGCAAAAATTCTTTACAGCTATTATTCGGCTATTGATGCGCGCCTGTTTGCGATACACCGCAGCAATAGCATGGAAGAATGTGATGCTATTATTTCTGATCTGAAACAGATGCGCGATGCATGGGCTGAAATTGACCAGAGCTCTTCTTCAGGCAATGACAATAAGGAAAATGATAGTATGGCTTTTCCTGTAAATTCTCCTGCTACGCCTACTTCTATGGATGGGCTTACCTTATCAGCGTAATATTTGGCACGGGACTTGCTTATAACTTAGGTAATAGAAAACCTTTGGTAATAAGTGAGGAAATATGCCGTCTTTACAATCTTTTGCCGCTACTTTCAGCAATATTTTTGGTGGCGGGCAGCCTGATGTTGCTGTTGGCGGCGGGGTTGGCGCGGTAGCGGATAATAAAAATTCAGGCGCTAACCAGTTTGCTTCCTTGCTTGATGTTGTTGGCAATATTGGGGATGACAATAAGGCGCAGCCAATCCGTAAGGATGAGGTACGTGATCCGGTTGCTGCTGCGGTTGATGCACCTGCCCAGTTTCGTGATAATACAAAACAAGACGCGGTGCAGGACGCGAATAATAATGATAATGACAGGCAGGATGATAAAGCAGGTAGGGTCGATGGCACAAGCACCGCCCGAAAATATGATGATAAAAAGATTGATAAAGCACCATCTAAAAATGTAGATAAAACCTCAGAAAATAAGGATGTTTCTGCAAAAGATACAAAAATACCGGCAAGCAGTCGTGATAAGGCTGAAAATGATAATGAAGTGACTGCAAATGAGGAAGATTCTTCCGGTATCGATAAATTAAAGGAAAAAATTGCCGCTAAGATAGATAGTTTAAGTGATTTGCTCAGTATTATAAGTAAGCTGCTTGCTGGTTTGAATGGCGGCTCTGGGCAGATTGAGATTTCATTCGCTCAGTCTTCGCAGGTTAATGCCACTTTGTCAGCGGATAATGCCGGTGTTGCTGTGTTGGGCGATGCCCAGAAATCTGACCCAATGGCGGTTTTTGCTAATATAAAGGATGCTCTTGCACAGCTTCAGCAATTTTTGCAGGCTGCAAATGGGCAGGATTTATCGCAACTGACCCAAGAGCAGGATTCTATACTCACTAATATTAATAACGCATTGCAGACAGATCTGGATGCGCTGAAAACTTTATTTCCGCAGGCGGCAGGTGGTGATGATGCCCAATCAATATTCAACCAGCTATTGCAAGCGCAGCAGCCTGATAAGCTGCAAAGCAGCCTATCTTCTGCTGTTCAACAGGCTAGCCTTATGCAGGATGGCGATGCAAAAACATCATTGCAGGATGATATAGCGCAAATAAAAGAAGCGTTGCTGAAATTCCGCAGCGACCGCTTAGCAGATATAAAGCAAATTGGTGCGAATTATCATAACCCGCAAATACAAACGCAACCAGTTGCCGCTAATATTCCGGATAATTCAGATATTAATCCGGTAAAAACGGATATAGGTAAAGCTGACCCGGTAATTTTTTCCACCGTAGCGGCAAGTGCAGTAAGTGAACAAAATCCGGCTTCCCAGTCAGTACAACCACAAAATAATAATGCTACCGTTGTTGCGGCAGCGGCGGTTGAGACTTCTTCTTCTAATAAATTTTCTGGTAATATTGATGCGGATGCAGGTGGTAATTCCGGGCAGGGAGGGAATACCGGTTCACAATTTTCCTTTACCTCTGCTTCCGGAACGCAGCTTCGCCCTGCATCTTCTGCGGCTTCTCACAGTAATTTTTCCAGTTTACTTAACCGCGCTTCGGAAGCTCCTGTTTCCGAGCAGGTTTTATTCCATGTAAAAACAGCGGTAGGGAAAGGTGACAGCAGGATAACCATCCAGCTCAATCCGGAAGAACTGGGTAAGCTGGATATTACTCTGGATGTTGATGCTAAAGGTAAAACAGGAATTAGCATTACTGCTGATAACAAACAGACACTGGATCTATTACAGCGTGATTCGCAGGGGTTGCAGAAGGCTCTTTCAGAAGCAGGACTTAAAGCAGATTCAGGAAGCCTGAGCTTTAACCTGCGCGGTGGCGAAAGGGAAGGGCAGGGACAGAATGAGGCGCAGGCAGCAAATAGCTATAAAAAATCCCAACCGGATGAATTGCCGCCGGAAGAAATAAGTGCCGCATCCCTTGCGGTTGTAAGCCGTAGTTACGTTATTAATTTGCCAGATGGTCTTGATATAAAAATATAGGAGAAGTTTTATGGCTGTAAGTGCTAGTTCTGTTGATAATATCAATAATTTTATAAATAAAAATGCCAGCGACACGGATAAGGCAGCGGCAAAGGCGCAAACTAATTATCAGGATTTCCTGAAATTGCTTACAACGCAACTTCAGAATCAAGACCCGACAGCGCCAACCGATACCAACCAGCTTACCCAGCAAATAGCTACGTTATCGCAGGTGGAACAACAGATAAATACCAACACTAATCTTCAAAAACTTATCGGTTTGTTCAACTCTACCACTATGAACAGCGTGGTTGGTTATATCGGCAAGCAGGTGGAAACGGATGGCGATAAGGGTGTACTGCAAAACAGTAAGGCTTCTTTTGTCTATGATCTGGAAAAAGATGCTCAAAGTGCCGCGATTCAGATACTTGATTATAGCGGAAAAGTTGTAATGAGCGCAGATGGCACGAAATTTGCAGGACGTAATGAAGTATTGTGGAACGGGGTTGACAGTAGCGGTAAACAGCTTCCGGATGGGACGTATAAAATAAAGGTAACGGCGAAGGATGCGGCAGGGAACGATATAAAAGTGACAACATCAACAGTGGGAGTGGTTAGTTCGGTTGATTCCAAAGATGGAAAAATAACCCTTTCGCTTGGTGATGTAGCGGTAGATCTGGATAAGGTTCATTCGGTAAGGCAGGCGATTTAATAGCGTGTAAATCCTGTGGGATAAGAATTGGCACAGGGTATTTAGGGTAGGTGATAAACAAGTTCTGTATTGTGGCTTTGCTACTAACAGGATTACAAGATGGAGAAGTTTTATGAGTTTATATGGTGCGTTATATTCTGGTGTATCTGGTCTTAAAGGTCAGAGTAACAAGATAGGTATCATTTCCGACAATATCTCAAACGTGAACACCGTGGGATATAAAGGTAATCGCGGTGGGTTCGAGAGCTTGGTCACTTCTTCCGCCAGCGCATCGCAATTTTCACCGGGCGGTGTTATCGGAGCCAACCAGCAGTTAGTAAATAAGCAGGGATTGTTGCAATCAACAGATTCATCAACGGATATTGCTATATCCGGTGATGGATTTTTTGTGGTAAACCAGCAGGCGGACAGTGCAGGGCAGGTATATTACACACGCGCTGGTTCTTTCACGCAGGATGCAACCGGTAACTTCCGCAATGCTGCCGGATTTTTCCTTCAGGCATGGCCACTTGACAGGGAAGGCCGACTTCCGGGGGAAACTGGCAACTTGAATACCAATTCCAGCGCGAACCTCAGCAGTTTGACCACGGTAAACGTAACTAACCTTACCGGTGTTGCTGCGGCGACATCTGCTGTGTCGGTAGGCGCGAACCTTGATGCCGGGCAAACGGCCTATCCAGGTGCTTCCGGTACTTTGCAGCCTGACCCTTTCCACACCCAGAATGATGGCGTATCGGCGAATGATATTTTAGTTCCGGGAGGAGTGAACAGTCTTACCCGTGGTGACCGTCTGGTTATTTCAACCGGGCAGGGTTTGAGCTATACTTACCGCTATAGCGGTTTTACTTTTGGCCGTGATGTTACCAATGCCTCATCTGTTGGTGATAATGGGCAAGCAGTAATGACATCGCCCAATACTTTGACATCTTCTGCGGTTTCACTTGGCGCGAATCCTGTGACAACAGGTGCGGCATCCAGCACTACGGTTACTATTACCAGCACCGCTCACGGCCTTGCTACTGGTGATTCGGTGACACTAGCCGGTATCACAGGGCCGATAGACGGTATTCCGGCCAGTGAAATAAACGGAACACATATAATTACCGTAACCGGGGCTAATACATTTACCATTACTACTACAACAGGGGCAACTGCTGGTGCTACCAGCGGCGGTGGTGCTGGTGGTTCATCAACTACCCTTCCTTTTACTACAACAGCCAGTAGTAACGTGGTTACTGTAAGGCAGGTCGGGCATGGGCTGGTTGATAATGAGGTGGTTAGTATAACCGGTAATACAGCTGCTATTGCTGGGATTCCTGCTAACGATTTTAATAGCTCATTCCTTGTTAATGTTATTGATGATGATCACTACACCATAAGTGTTGCGACAGCAGCTTCATCTACGGCAACAGGTGGTGGTGCTGGAACTGTGGTTGCTACCACGCGTTTATTTGGCGGCACAATTATGGATGCCAGCAATGCCACAACGCGCTTTTTGGCTAATACAGGAACAAGCCCGTTCAGTAGCTCGGCTTTGGAGTTTACAATAACTACTACCGCGACCGGCACTGTTACTTTCACTTATACTTCAGCTTCACCGAATGCGCAGCTTGGGCAATTTAATACACTCAGCAACCTTGCCGATGCGATTAATGCGGTAACTGGTCTTACCGCACGGGTTTCTGACGGAAGGTTGTATGTAGCACCGAGTGATGCCAATGCGGCGATTACTTTTGCCAACGGTTCACAGGTGGGAACGGCTGGCCCTCCAGTACAATGGGGTATTGACTGGGTGCGCGAACTTGGCCTTTCCAATATAGGCACTGGTTCTGATCGTTTTAATACTCTTTCCGGCCTTTCCAGCCTGGTCAATAATTCATCCGGGTTGACTGCTAACGTGCAGAGTGCGCTTTCTTCTGCATCGCTTAAAGTGAATGTGAACAACCCTCTTGATACGATCACTTTTTCAGATTTGCCAGCAATAGCGAATGTAACTTTAGGGACTACTCCTTTTACAACAACGGCAGGCAGTGGAGTGGTGACAGTTACTTTGCCTTCTGCACCATCACCTTCTTATGTAACTGGTGATGTTGTTGATATGGGAACTCTTGCTGGCGGGCCTTATGACGGTATTCCGGCAGCGGATTTATCAGGGCAGTTCACTATCACCGTGCTTAATGCCACTACTTTTACCATAGTTGCTAAAAATAGTTCGGTAGCAACTGCCGGAACTACTACAGGCCCAAGCGGTATCTCGCTTACGCCGCCACAGAATTATGGTAGCTTGGTTGCAGAGCTGGGTTTGGTTCCTTCTTTGAACAGTGCTTCTTATACGGCGCAGACAACCGGAGCTTTAGGACCTGCTTATGACCCTAGCGATTCTGCTAAAAATATAGCTGGTGGTACTATTACTGCACAGTTCAGCCGCCCGATCCGTGTGTATGATTCTCTCGGTACAGGGCATGATTTAAGTATGAGCTTTATCAAAACAGACACTAACACCTGGGCGGTTGAGGTTTATGCGGCAACAGCCAGTGACGTTACGTCATCGCTTCCCAGCGGGCAGGTCGTGACAGGGGAAATAACTTTCAACGGTGATGGTAGCTTGCAAAGCGTAAGCAGCGCCCTTGCCAACCCTGTTGATATAACCTGGACTAACGGTTCAGTGGCCAGCACCATAACTTTTAACTGGGGTACGGCTGGTTCGCCATTTGGTACGGTTGGGGCTTCTTCTATCGGTAAAACTGATGGACTTAGCCAGTTCGACAGTGCCTACCGGGTAAATTTTGTGGATCAGAACGGTGCGCCGGTGGGTGATCTGACATCGGTATCAATTACAGAAGAAGGTTTTGTGGTTGCGAGTTACAGCAACGGTCAAACGCAAAATCTTTTCAAAATACCGCTGGCGGATTTTGCTAACCCTAACCAGTTGGAAACTGCTTCCGGAAACGTATTCCTGCAATCCGCAGAATCTGGTGAAGTGAACTTACGTCAATCTGGTAGCAGCGGTGTTGGTAAAATCGCTTCATCATCCCTTGAACAATCAAACGTGGAGCTCGCCG
>WBZO01002190.1_pt2 | contig 12265 bp, 11 predicted proteins | sample 5204261 | NCBI WGS metagenome assembly WBZO01 (sample SAMN12412400, study PRJNA552823) | activated sludge metagenome | isolation source: activated sludge from anammox sidestream of wastewater treatment plant... | place: USA: North Carolina | collected 2017-09 | reverse complement strand
CGCCAGCAGCGTCGGTCAGCGGCACGGTGAGCTTCGAGAATACCCAGGGGCAGCAGCTGCCCGACCCGGCCGGCGTCCGCGTGGCCGCACCGCTCGTCGACGGGGTCGACGTCGGTCCGAACCCGACCGCACGCGTGGAGCGCACGGGATCCTTCGCGTTGAAGGGGCTGCAGGCCGGCCTTCACCTGTTCCGGGTCCAGGGCGGCCCCAGGGGCTGGATGCTCAAGTCGGTGCTGCTCAACGGCCGCGACATCGTCGATGCCCCGGTCGAGCTCAGGGCTGGCCAGTCGCTCACCGGCGTCAGCGTCGTGTTCACGGACCGGCTGACCGAAGTGAACGGCACGATCACGGACGATCGCGGCACGCCGGTCACCGACTACACCGTGCTCGCCTTCCCGGAAGACGACACCCTGTGGCGCGCGCAGTCGCGCCACATCATGACCACGCGTCCGGACCAGAACGGGAAGTACCAGCTCCGGGGATTGCCGGCGGGTCGGTACTACGTCGTGGCGGTGGACCCGGCCGAACAGGGCGAGTGGTTCGAGCCGAGTTACCTGGCGGCGCACGTCGCGGGTGCGACGAGCGTGGGCCTCCAGGAAGGCGACGTCAAGACGCAGGACTTCAGGCTGACCGTGCGGTGAGCACGGGCCGGTCCGGCTAGCGGCTGAGCCAGAGCGTCGACTTGATCAGGAAGATGTTGTCGCCAGGGGCGGCCCAGGAGTCGAACAGGTCGCCCACGCCGACATGCTCGCCGGTCTGCACCGTGCTCAGGCGGTTCTGCTGCCAGACCGCGTAGAAGATGCTGCCCGGACGCCACTCCCACCGCAGCACGACGTTGCTCCGGTAGGAGCGCGTGTTGAAGTCGCGGTTCTGCAGCGTGAACTGGGAGGCACCGTCGGTGACGACGTAGTTGCCGTTGGCGAGCCGCGTGATGGAGGTGCCGTCGGTGCCGTACATCCGCAGGTTCCGCTCTCGCGGTCGGATCGTCTCGCCAAACCCCGTATACCGCCCACTGGCGGCAAAGGGCTCGGCGTAGATGTCGAGCGTCAGATCCGGCTTGAACGTGTAGCTGACGCGAAGCCGCGCCGACAGCGTCGTGCGATCGACCACACCGAAGATGTACCGGTTCCCATACGTCTCCGGACGCCCGCCCGGGATGGTGGCCAGGTACTGCCGGTTGATTGGGCCGTTGAATGTCGACGACGTGCCGTCCTCGTCTGCGTACTCGGGATTGACCGAGAACTGCAGCGAGGGGGTCGGACGGGCCGAAACCGTGACGCCGGTCGTGGTCGTGTGGTCGCCGAACTCGTTCGAGCGCCGTGTGAGGCTCACGTTCCACGCGGTGGCCGCCCCGGCCCGGTTGCGGAGCTGGGCATTCCAGTTCCAGCCGAGCGGCGTGCCCATCGAGGGGCCGCCGCGGGTCATCTGCGTGTCGTTGCCGCGCAGGTAGCGCGTGATGTTGAGCGTGCCGACCCAGAAGTTGCGCAGCGTCGCGCTGTTGTTGCTCTGGAAGTTCCAGCGCACGCCGAGATCGGTGTCGAAGTACCAGTACGGGACGGCCGACCACTGTGTGGAGTAGGCGCGGAGATACTTGCCCGGCCGCGTCTCACGGTAGGTCAGCCGGTGGTTCGTCGTGATGTCGCCGGCGTAGTTGAGCCGTCCGAAGTCGAGCGGGTCGAACTCCGGCGACTCGATCATCAGGTTGTTGCTCCAGAGCCAGTGCCGTCCGGCGATCTTGCTGATGTTGCCGACGGCCTGCAGGCCCGCGAGGGACGTGCGCGTCGCGTCGTAGCGGTCGACCGTCTGGTCGAGCCGGTTCAGGAAGTGTCCGTTGGCCCGCTGCACGCGCGCAATCGCGGCGGCATCGCCCTCGAGGAAGGTGAGGCCGATGTTGCCGGACGCCTCGTAGTTGCGATCCTTGAAGCGCAGGCGCGTATCGACACCGGTGGTGATGGCGCTGCGGGTGAGCGTGGAGGCCAGGGGGGTGCCCGGCGCCATGTTCCGGTGCACCAGCGTCATGTGCGCACCGACGAAGGAGTCGCGGCCGAGCTGCTGCATCGCGCGCGCAACCGCCCACTCGGCGCGGGGAGCCACCTCCACCTTCGACTCCACGCCGTTGGTCGAGACCCGGGCGAACTCCTGGTCGGTGACCGCCCCGAGGAATCCGAGCGAGAGGCCGTTGCTGAGCCGCCCGCTCAGCTTCGCCGCACCGAGGATGGTGGCCCGCTGGGGGTTGTCGACGAACTGCCCCGTTCCGGCGACGACGGGGGTGGGACGTGCGCCGATGCGGCGCGAGTAGTAGTAGTTGCTCGTGCCCGCCTCGAGGATGTTGTTCCCCTCGATGAAGAACGGCCGGCGCTCGGCGAAGGTGGTCTCGAACACCGTCAGGTTCACCTCGGCAGGATCGGCCTCCACCTGGCCGAAGTCCGGGTTGATGGTGGCCTCGAGCGTCAAATTGGACCCGACGCCAATCTTCATGTCGGCCCCCAGCCCGCCGCTCAGGTTGGCACCGGTGTCGAACGGGTTGTTCGGGTTGTTCTCGCTCGTGACCCGGGACGCCCCCGAGACGTACGGCAGGACCTCGACGCGCTGCCGCGGGTGCACGCCTTCAATGCCGCGCAGTTCGCCGAACCGCGACGACCAGCCGCGTGCCGTACGGCCGATCACCACCCAGTAGGTTTCCTCGTTGAGCGTGGGGCGCCAGCGCTTGATGTTCAGCCCCCAGACCCGCTCCGGCGCATCGTTGAACCGCAGCTGCGAGAAGGGCAGCCACATCTCGGCCGTCCACCCGTCGCTCAGGATGGTGGTCCTGGCCCCCCAGACCGGGTTGAACTCGTCGTCCGTGTCGCTCTCGTTGTCGGTCGGGTGGAAGTGATCGAGGCGGACCCCGGACGCGGTCACGCCGAACATGTAGGCGGTCCGCTTGTCGAGGTAGGTATCGAGCTCGATCTGCAGGTACTCGGCCTGGTCGCCGTTGTCGCGGCGGCTCATGGGCGCCTGGATGGCACCGTCCTTCGAGTACATGCGGGCACCCACCCACAGCGCCGTGTCGTCATAGACGAACCGCACCTCCACGCCGTCGGCCGGCTGGCCGAACTCGACCGGCTCCTGCTGCAGCATGTCGGTGACCGGCTGGGCGCGCTGCCAGAACTCCTCGTCCAGCCGCCCGTCGAGCCTGACGCTGCCGGTGTTCACCCTGAGCGCCTGCGCGCGCTTGTTGGACTGGTCCGGTCGGGGCAGCTGCGCCGCGGCCAGGGACGGCCACGCGGCGAGCAGGCAGAGCATGGACAGGAATCTCAGGAATCTGGGCATGTACCGCGGTGGAAGGAAGACGGGAGATGCTAACACGAATGGTCCCAGAGGAACTGCAGGACGCTCAGTGCCGCAATGGGCACGGCGTCGGCCCTCAGCGTGCGGCCTCCGAGTGACACGAGGCGCAGCCCTCCGGACACCGCCATTGCGCACTCCGACGGATCCCAGCCGCCCTCCGGTCCCACGACGATGGCGGCCGATTCGGGCGCAGGCCGCGAACGGTACGCCGCCAGCGACTCCACACCGCCCAGTCCGGGCTCCACGAACATCAGCCTCAGTGCCGTCGGCGGCTCGTGCAGCCAGGTCTCGAATGTAAGCGGCAGCCGCACGTCGGGGAGCACCGCACGTCTCGACTGCTTGGCCGATGCGAGCGCGATACGCTGCCAGCGCTCGACACGCGCACCCCTCATGACGGCCGCCACCGTCACTTCGCTGCGGCGGCTGACCACCGGCTGGATGGCGGTGGCCCCGAGCATCACCGCATCGCGGATGACGTCGTCCATCTTGTCGCCCTTGAGGATCGCCTGGACGAGGGTGATGGGAGTGGTCGACTCCGGCGCGGGCTCGACGCGGGTCAACAGCTGGACCCGGGCATCGCGCCGCGCCGCGGTCACGACGCGGGCGAGGAACTCGTCGCCGCGCCCGTTGAAGACCGACACCGTGTCGCCCGGTCCCAGCCGCAACACGCGGGTCAGGTGCTCGGCTTCCTCCCGCGGCAGTCCCACCTCATCGTCGCCGGCGTCGAGCGCCGGCGCGAAGAATCGATGCAAGGCCACGGGCGGAAATTATCGCAGATTGCCGGGAGTGACGCGTGGGTGCGTGGTCCGTACTATACTGGCCGGCGTCCATGTTCTTCCGCGACCAGATCGTTGGCAAGTACAAGATCCTGTCGACCATCGGGAGCGGAGGCTTCGGTACGGTCTACCTGGCCGAGGACACCTGGATCGACAAGAAAGTCGCCCTCAAGGTTCCCCACCGCCAGAACATGGACTTCGGCGAGCTGCTGCGCGAGCCGCGGCTGCTGGCGGCCCTGAGCCACCCGAACATCGTGTCGATCCTCACGGCGGAGAAGCAGGAAGGGGTCTTCTTCATCGTGATGGAGTACGTGAAGGGCGAGACGCTCGAGACCGTCATCACGCGGGCCGGGTCGCTGGACGTGGCCACGGCGCTCGACTACACCTGCCAGATCTGCAACGCGCTGGACCACGCGCACCGGCACGGAGTGCTGCACCGCGACCTCCGCCCGTCGAACGTGCTGGTGGCCGACTCCGGCCTGCTGAAGGTGGCCGACTTCGGCACCTCGCGGTTCCTCGAGGTGGCCGCCCACGGCACGACGGTGATCGGCAGCCCGCCGTACATGGCGCCGGAACAGTTCCAGGGGAAGGCGCTCTTTGCGAGCGACATCTACTCGCTGGGCGTCACGATGTTCCAGATGCTGACGGGCGACCTGCCCTACGACACCCCGAGCCCGTCCGACCTCGATCGCCTCATCCGGGGCGAACTCCTCATCTCGGTCCGCTCGCGCAACCCGGCCATTCCCCGTGTCATCAACGACATCGTCCTCAAGGCGATGGCCGCCGACGTCCCGTCGCGATACCAGCGCGCGACGGAGGTGCTGGAAGACATCCTCGCCGCCCGCGGTGCCGCAGAGCCGAGGCGCACCCCACGCGCGGCGGCAGCGGTGGCGGAGGCGGGCGCCGACAGCGTCCAGGATCTCCACACCCGGCTGAAGGCGCGCGAGACCCCCCAGGCACGCTTCTGCTGGCACTGCCGCAAGCCGCTGCACGCCCGCAGCGACCGCTGTCCGTTCTGCGGCGAAAGCCAGTAGCCGTGGCCCCATCGGGGGCGGCGGCGTCCGGGCCGCGGATCAGATGCATTAGAATCAAGCGGTAAGGAGAACAGCGATGGCGTTTCCGGGTACTGGCCTGATCTGGATGAATGGGAAGCTCGTGGAGTGGAAGGATGCGACGATTCACATCGCGTCGCACGTCATCCACTACGGCAGCGGCGTCTTCGAGGGTGCCCGTTGCTACGCGACACCCAAGGGATCGGCCGTCTTCCGGCTCGACGAGCACATGGTCCGCCTCATCAACTCCGCGAAGATCTACCGCATGGAGTATGCGCTGGACCTGGCTGGGTGGCGGAACGCCGTGCTCGAGACGATCCGGGCCAACAGCATGAAGGCCTGCTACATCCGTCCGCTCGTCTACCGTGGCTACGAGACGCTCGGCGTGAACCCGCTCGGCAACCCGGTCGACGCGTCCATCATCCTGTGGGAATGGGGCGCCTACCTCGGACCCGAAGCGCTCGAACAGGGTGTCGACGTCAAGGTGGCCACCTGGTCGCGCATGGCGCCGAACACGCTGCCGGCGATGGCCAAGGCCACGGCGAACTACGCCAACTCACAGCTCATCAAGATGGAGGCGCTGCTCGACGGTTACTCCGAGGGCATCGCGCTGGACGTGTTCGGGAACGTCAGCGAAGGCAGCGGCCAGAACCTCTTCGTCGTGCGCGACGGGGTGATCTACACCTCGCCGCTTGCCGCGTCGGTGCTGGGCGGCATCACGCGCGACTCGATCATGACGCTGGCGCGCGACCTCGGCTACACCGTGGTCGAGCACAACCTGCCGCGCGAACTGCTGTACATCGCCGATGAGGTGTTCTTCACCGGCACCGCCGCCGAGGTGACCCCGGTCCGCTCGATCGACAAGATCAAGATCGGCTCGGGCGTGCGCGGCCCCATCACCGCCTCGCTGCAGAGCGCGTTCTTCGCAGTGGTGAACGGCGACGTGCCCGATACGCATGGCTGGCTCACCTACGTGTACCCGCACGAGGCACACCTGCGTGAAACGGCCCAGGCCGGCACGGCTGTACAGAAGTAAGAACTGAGAAGTTAGAAGGCAGAACTGAGAGGTCAGAACTGGTGGGGCTCCCGCTCCGCCGGTCTGACTTCTGGTGGTCTCCGGCTCGACCGGTCGACCACCCGTCCGCCCTCTCCCGTCCTGCATACCGCCTGGCAGTCGCCCGATTCCGCCGTCAGTTCCGAATTCTGAGTCCTGCGTTCTAAGTTCCCGGGCGGTTTCTCCCGATACGTCGTGGGGGGCCCGGTTTGCATCAGCCCCCGGACACGGGACTTCGGGTCCTGCCTCGGGAGGATTGCTGAGCTCATGCACGTCAACGACCTGCTCAAGATTGCCGTCGACTCCGGTGCATCCGACCTGCACCTCAAGGTTGGCAGCTACCCCATGATGCGCGTCCGGGGCACGCTGGTGCCGGCCACCGAGGAGAAGCGCCTCGACCACGAGGATGTGGTGGCCATGAGCGCTGCGGTGATGTCCACGTCGCAGCGCCAGCGGTTCAAGGAAGCCCAGGAAGTCGACCTCGCCTACAGCGTGCCCGGCCTCGGGCGGTTCCGCTGCAACATCTTCCAGCAGCGCGGCACGGTGGGCCTGGTGCTGCGCGTCATTCCGATGCACATCCGATCGGTCGACGACCTCGGGCTGCCCCCGGTGCTCAAGCGGATTGCCGAGGAGGAGCGCGGACTCGTCCTGGTCACCGGCACCACCGGCTCGGGCAAGTCGACCACCCTGGCCGCCATGGTGGACCACATCAACCGCACACGCTGCACGCACGTGATGACGGTCGAAGACCCCATCGAATTCCTGCACCGCGACCAGAAGTCGATCGTCAACCAGCGCGAGGTATCGGTGGACACGCGGTCGTTTGCCCAGGCACTGCGCAGCGCCCTCCGCCAGGACCCTGACGTCATCCTCGTCGGCGAAATGCGCGACTTCGAGACGATTGAAACGGGCCTGCTGGCGGCCGAGACCGGCCACCTGGTGTTCTCCACCCTGCACACCCTCGATGCCACGGAGACCATCAACCGCATCATCGCGGTGTTCCCACCGCACCAGCAGAAGCAGGTGCGCCTGCAGCTGGCGAGCGTGCTCCGGGCCGTCATCTCGCAGCGCCTGATGCCCCGCGCCGACGGCGACGGCCGCGCACCAGCCGTGGAAGTCATGATCAGCACACCCTTCATCCGCGACTGCATCGTGGACAAGGAGAAGACCCACCTGATCCACGGTGCGATCGCCTCCGGCACCTCGCAATACGGCATGCAGACCTTCGACCAGTCCATCTTCAGCCTCTACCAATCGGGTCTCGTGTCCTACGAGGAAGCACTACGCTGGGCCTCGAACGTCGACGAGTTCAAGCTCAAGGTCCAGGGCATCTCCACGACCGCCGACGTCAGCCGCGACCAGATGGCGCAGGCCGTACTCAAGGGCGCGCCGGAAATCACCAGGTTCGGCACTTAGCGACCCAGGGAGACTCTGGACTCCGGGCTTCAGGCTCAAGGCGAGGTCGGCTTCAGGCCTTCCTGGCTCGGTCTTCGGGCCTCCGGCTGCGGGCGCGGTCGGCTTCGGGCTGCGGACTGATGTCGAGCGGAATGGGAGTTGCTCAGCTCGGAGCGCTCCCATGGCTCGCGACCATCGCCGACTTCACGTCTTCTCGCTCGCTGATTCGCTGCTGATCGCGGTATACCGCACTACGAAAGCACTTCCCGCGTCGGAGCGCTTCGGTCTACAGGACCAGCTCCGCCGTTCCGCTCTTTCGGCCGCCACCAATATCGTCGAAGGTTCTGCGCGGCGGACAACTCGCGAGTATGTCAATTTCCTGAACCTCGCCAACGGATCGGCGGCAGAGGCCCATTACCTCCTGACGGTGGCTCACCGGCTCGACTACGTGCCAGAATCGGCCATCGAACCGTTGCTGGCCCAGTACGCCGAACTTCAGCGTGGCCTGCAGGCGATGATGAACACGCTCGAACAGCGCGGTTGACGCCAGACCAAGTCCGCAGTCGAAAGCCTCGCCCATGACATGGCGCCAGAAGCCGACCCGTGCCGCAGTCCGGAGCCTGAAGCCAGGAGCCTCCCGACATGCCGCCAGCCCTGAGCCGACCAACCCCGAAGCCCAGGGCCTGGAGCCCGGAGCCCGCCTGCAGCGCGACGCTTACGTCACCGCGCTCGCAATGCTCGCGCGGCGAGAGCTATCGGAGCAGCAGGTGAGGCAACGCCTGTCGCGAAAGGGCCATGCGCCAGAAGACGTCGACGACGCTGTCGCGAAGCTGAAGTCGGAGCGTTCCCTGGACGACTCCCGTGTGGCGGCGGCCATTGCCCGCACCGAAACCGCCATCAAGCGGCGCGGGCGGCTGCGCGTGAGGCAGCAGATTCAGCAGGCTGGCATCTCGGGCGAGGTAGCGAAGCAGGCGCTCGACGCGGTGTTCGAGGACGTCGATGACGAGGCGCTGCTGCAGGCCGCCCTTGGGAAACGGCTCCGTTACGGCCGCCCGATCGAGGACGACCGGGAGTTCCAGCGGCTCTACCGCTACCTCGCCACGCAGGGCTTCGAGTCGGACCGCATCCTCCGGGCCCTCAACGCCCGCCGCAGCCGCGGCACATCGACCGACGACGAGCCCGCATAAGCTGCTAAACTAAGTAGTTCGATGGACTTACGCTGCGGCGACGCGGGCCGATAGCGGACACAGGTCTGAAGCCGGTCGCTCCATCCCCGGGCCGGACGCGCGTGTCTGCGCCCCGGTCCGCGGTTCCTCGTCCGGCGTTTGCCTTTAGCAATTGGCCTTTAGCGATTAGCACTTTCCATGATCACAGTCTCCGGCGTGTCGATGCGGTTCGGCTCGAAGATTCTCTTCGAGGACGTCACCACCACCTTCTCTTCGGGCCGCCGCTACGGCCTGACCGGTCCGAACGGCGCCGGCAAGTCGACGTTCATGAAGCTGCTCACGGGTGAACAGCCGCCGCAGCGCGGCACGGTCTCCCGTCCTGAGAAGCTGGGTGTACTCCGGCAGGACCAGTTCGCGTTCGACAAGTTCCGTGTCGTCGACACGGTGATCATGGGCAACAAGCGCCTCTGGGCTGCCATGGACGAACGCGAGCGGCTCTACGAGAAGGGGGCCGACATGACCGACGAAGACGGCATGCGCCTCGGCGAGCTCGAAGGGATCGTGGGCGAAGAGGACGGCTACAGCGCGGAGAGCGACGCGGCCATCCTGCTGCAGGGTCTCGACATCGACGACTCACTCCACGGACGCCTGATGAGCGAGCTGCAGGGCGGCCAGAAGGTGCGGGTGCTGCTGGCCCAGGCGCTGTTCGGGCACCCCGCTGCGCTGCTGCTGGATGAACCGACGAACCACCTGGACCTCGACTCGATCCACTGGCTCATCGACTTCCTCACGAAATACGACGGCACGCTGATCGTCATCTCGCACGACCGCCACTTCCTGAACGCGGTCTGCACGCACACGGCGGACATCGACTACCAGACGATCATCACCTACACCGGCGGCTACGACGACATGGTGATGGCGAAGACCCAGATCCGCTCACGCGTCGAAGCCGACAACGCGCAGCGCGAGAAGAAGATCGCACAGCTGCAGGAGTTCATCCAGCGGTTCGGCGCCGGCACCCGCGCAAGCCAGACGACGGCGCGCCGCAAGGAAGTGGAGCGACTGCAGACGAACGAACTCGCACGCTCCAACATCCAGCGCCCGTTCATCAAGTTCACGCAGGCCCGTCCATCCGGCCGGCTCGTCGTCGAGTGTGAGGGGATCAACAAGAAGTTCGGCCACAACAAGGTGGTCAGCGACTTCGCGGCAGTCGTGAACCGCGGCGAGAAGATCGTGCTCATGGGCCGCAACGGCGTCGGCAAGACGACGCTGCTGCGCGCGCTGCTGGCGGATGCGCCGCCGTTGCCGGCTTCACCGCAGGACCGCGATTCGGGGACGCTGCGATGGGGCCACGAGGTGGCGGTCGGCTACTTCCCGCAGGACCATACCGGTCTCATCGAGAAGGGGATGACGGCCGTCGAGTGGCTGCACCAGTTCGACCCGGACGCCCACCGGCAGGACATCCACGGCCTGCTCGGCCAGATGCTCTTCAGCGGCGAGGAAGGCCTGAAGCCGACCGAGGCGCTGTCGGGCGGCGAGACGGCGCGGCTCCTGTTCTGCCGGCTGATGCTCACGAAGCCGAACGTGCTGGTGCTCGACGAACCGACGAACCACCTCGACCTCGAGTCGATCAACGCGCTCAACATCGCCCTCCAGAAGTACGAGGGCACCGTCTTCCTCGTCACGCACGACGAGGACCTGATGGACGAAGTCGGCACGCGTGTCTGGCACCTGGAGCCGGGCAAGCTGACCGACTTCAAGGGGACACACGAAGAATACGTCGCGACGCTCGCCGATTGAGACGCGACGGCTCGCGCTGCGACGGCTGTCAAGGCTCCGGACTCCTGGCTCCAGGCTCCGGGGCGTATCGGCTCCGGCCTGAAGCCGATGCGGCCAGAAGCCCGAAGCCTGGAGCCCGAAGCCCACGAGAATCGCCATGACTTCCAACGAGATTCGCCGCACGTTCCTCGAGTACTTCCGGCAGAACGGCCACCGCGTGGTGGCCAGCTCGCCGCTGGTGCCGGCCGACGACCCGACGCTGCTCTTCACCAACGCCGGAATGAACCAGTTCAAGGACGTGTTCCTCGGGCGCGAGAAGCGGGACTACACCCGCGCGGCGACGTCGCAGAAGGTGATGCGCGTCAGCGGGAAGCACAACGACCTCGACAACGTCGGCCCCTCGCACCGGCACCACACCTTCTTCGAGATGCTGGGCAACTTCTCCTTCGGCGACTACTTCAAGGCCGAGGCGATCGAGTTCGCGTGGCGGATGCTCACCGAGGTGTGGGAGATGCCGGCCGACCGGCTGGTGGTCTCCGTCTTCAAGGGCGAGAACGGCATCCCGCGCGACAGCGAGGCGTACGACATCTGGCGGAAGTTCGTGCCGGCGGACCGGATCATGGAACTCGGCTCGGAGGACAACTTCTGGCAGATGGGCGACACGGGTCCGTGCGGACGCTGCTCCGAGATCTACTTCGTGCGCGGAGGCACCGGCGCCGATCCGGAGATCGAGATCTGGAACAACGTGTTCATGGAGTTCGAGCGCAGCGCGGATGGCACCCTGACGCCGCTGCCCGCGCCCTGCATCGACACCGGGATGGGGCTCGAGCGCATCACGGCCGTGCTCCAGAACAAGCAGTCGAACTACGACACCGACCTCTTCATGCCGCTGCTCACCCGCGTTGGCGAGCTCGCCGGCAGGACGTACGGCGACAGCGAACAGGCCGACATCTCGATGCGCGTCGTGGCCGACCACTCGCGCGCCATGACGTTCCTCATCGGCGACGGCGTGATTCCGTCCAACGAGTGGCGCGGCTACGTGCTGCGCAAGATCATGCGCCGCGCCATGCGGCACGGGAAGCACCTCGGGCTGTCCGAGCCGTTCCTGCACGAGATGGTGGCGGTGATTGCCCGCGAGATGGGCGATGCCTACCCGGACCTCCGCACCAACCAGGAGATGATCGCGAAGACGATCACCGCCGAGGAGAACCGCTTCGACGCGGTGCTCAAGGACGGACTGCCCCGTCTCGAATCCGAGATCGAGAAGGCGCTCGAGTCGCCCGGCAAGGTGCTCTCCGGCGACGCGGCCTTCAAGCTCTACGACACGTTCGGTGTGCCCTACGACTTCATCGAAGACACGGCTGCCACGCGCGGCGCGTCCGTCGACCGTGAGGGGTTCGAGCGCGCCATGGAGGGCCAGCGTGACAAGGCCCGCGCCGGCAGCACGTTCGGCGGCGGCAAGAAGGGGCTGGAGTTCAACATCGCCGACGAGCCCGCACTGGCTGGCGTCGGCGACCAGTTCGAGGGTTACACGTCCACGAGCGTCTCCGGCGTGCCGGTGCTCGCCCTGTTCGACGAAGGCCGCCAGCCGGTCGACCTGCTGGCCACCGGGACCACCGGCTTCGTGGCGCTGGCCAGGACGCCGTTCTACCTCGAAGCCGGCGGCCAGGTGTCCGACGCGGGCCGCCTCGTGAACGAGGCGACCGGGGC
>WBZO01002554.1_pt1 | contig 12267 bp, 10 predicted proteins | sample 5204261 | NCBI WGS metagenome assembly WBZO01 (sample SAMN12412400, study PRJNA552823) | activated sludge metagenome | isolation source: activated sludge from anammox sidestream of wastewater treatment plant... | place: USA: North Carolina | collected 2017-09 | reverse complement strand
GTGCGGACGCTGGTCCTCCTCTTCAGCATGATGGTGCTGGTGGCCCACCTGCGGCTCGCCGGGGGCCTTGCGCTGGCGGCCCGGTTCGCCGCCGCACGGGTGCGGCATCCCGCGGCCCTGCTGGTGCTGGTGGTGGCGGCCTCGGGCGTCCTCTCCGCGCTGTTCGTGAATGACACCATCTGCCTCGTCTTCACGCCGCTCGTGCTCGACGTGACCGAGGCGCGCCGGCTCCGCCCGCTGCCGTACCTCCTCGCGCTTGCCACTGCCTCGAACATCGGCAGTGCCGCCACCATCACTGGCAACCCGCAGAACATCCTCATCGGCAGCCTGTCGGGCGTGTCGTTCTCCCGCTTCACGGCAGCGATCGGTCCCGTGGCGATCGTGGCGCTCGTGTTCGACGTCGCCCTGCTCTGGATGATCTTCAGGCCGGACCTCGTGTTGTCGGCGGTGGAGGCGGCGCCGTTGCGCCCCGTCCGCGTCCACCGGGCGCTGCTGTGGAAGACCGCGGTGGTGGCCATCGGCGTGCTGGCCGGCTTTCTCGCGGGAGGTGATACGGCGCTGGTGGCGGCCGCGGGCGCGGCCGTGCTGCTGGTGACGAGGCGCGTGCGTCCACGGAAGGTGTACCAGGCGATCGACTGGGACCTGCTGATGCTGTTCGTGGGCCTCTTCGTGATCGTCGGCGCCGGCGGGCGTGCCGGCCTCGACGTACGCCTGCTCGGGTGGCTGGCGCCGATCGGCGCCACGACCATTGCGGGGCTCAGCGCCACCTCGGCGTTGCTGTCCAATGTCATCAGCAACGTGCCGGCGGTGATGCTGCTGGCGCGCGTCGTGCCCCACCTTCCCGATCCCGGCACCGCCTGGCTGGTGCTGGCCATGTCGAGCACGCTGGCGGGCAACCTGACCATCCTGGGTTCGATTGCGAACCTGATCGTGGTGGAGGGGGCCAGGCGCCGCGGTGTTCGCATCAGCCTGCTGGGCTACGCCGGCGTTGGCGTGCCGCTCACGCTGGCATCGCTGGCGTTCGGCGTGTGGTGGCTGTCGCTGCGGCTATACTGACCGCTATGCGCCTGGTGCTCCCCCTGCTGATCGGCGTGCTGTTCACGTTCGAGCCGCTCGCTGCCCAGACACGCCGCGCCCCTGCGCGCCGACCCGCAGCCACGCCGCCGACGGTGGAGGAGCCAGAGGTGCAGTGCCCCGCGCCGCTCGGCAGTGGTGTCAGCACGAAGGAGGCCTTCTGTGACGTGCTGACCGGCCGCGATCCAGCCGCCGGCATCGTGATTCCGCTCCCCCCGCACCGGGGCGACGTGACGCTGACCTTCAACCTGCACAACCGGCACACCTACTCGGAAGAGCAGATGAAGGACAAGCGTGCGGCGTTCGCCCGCTACACCGCGGTCGTGGGCGCGCTGACGGCCGACAACACCCTGATCAGTCGAGCGGTGGTGCAGAGCGAGTTCCGTACGGCGAAGGACCTGGTGGACCGCATCTCGGGCGGGGCCGGTCCGTCTGGCGTGAAGGCAGTGGCGCCTACGGGCACCGAGTCAATCACCATCATCGTGCCCGAGGCCGAGAACCAGGTGTCCATCCTGGGCGAGAAGCTGCTCGTCGAGCGGGCCGACGGCACCGTCACCTATTCCGCTGAGGGGCGGCCGATCGCGATCATCAGCCACGTGATGATTTCGTACCGCCCCCAGCCGCCCAAGCCCGCGCCGAAGCCCAAGGCGCCGGCCAGGCCGGCACCGCGGCGCCCCGCGCGCTGAGCACGGACCCGACCTCGCATGCATGCCTTCATCGTTCGCCCCTTCGGCATCAAGGACGTCGTCATCGGCGGCAAGCCGGACAAGATGGACTTCGACCGGGTGGAGCGCGAGCTGATTGCGCCGGCCCTGCAGGGCGCCAAGATGGAGGGGGGCACGACGGCCGAAATCGTCGAGCAGGGCAACATCCGCGAAGACATGTTCCGGTTGCTCGTGACCGCGCCGCTCGTGGTGGCCGATGTGTCCATCCACAACGCGAATGTGTTCTACGAACTGGGTATCCGGCACGGCCTCCGCTCGTCCGATACCTTCCTGCTGCGGGCAGACATCGACAAGTTTCCGTTCGACCTCGCGACCGACCGTTACCTGATCTACGACGCGAAGAACCCGTCGGCGGCCGTGCCCGAGCTGAGCCGTGCGCTGCTCGCGACGCGCATCTCCGACCGGGTGGACAGCCCGGTGTACCAGGTATTGCCGAGCCTGCGCCCGCCGGATCCGACTACCCTGAACGTGGTGCCGCGCGACTTCATGGAGGCGGTGCACCAGGCGCGTGCGAGCCGGTACCGCGGCGACCTCCGCCTGCTGGCACACGAGGCGAGGGACTTCGACTGGGCCGCCGAGGGGCTGCGTGCCGTGGGGCGTGCGCAGTTCGCCATCCACTCGTGGCACGGGGCGCAGCAGACCTTCGAGTGGCTGCAGGACCTGCGGCCCGACGACATCGAGGCGAACCAGAAACTGGCCGAGATCTACCACAAGCTCTCGGACATGGAGGAGCAGTATCAGCGCGCCGAGTACCTGGCCAGGTCCACGGCCGCCATCCAGCGCGTCATCGATGCGCATGGCACCACGCGCACCGACCGTGCCGAGGCCTACTCGTTGCGCGGGTCGAACCTCCGCGCGCACTGGGAGCAGGACTTCGCCAGGAAGGACGTGCCTGCGGCCCGGCTGTCGGCCCTGCGGTCGGCCCGCCTGATGGAGGCGCTCCAGGCCTTCGCGTCCGGCTTCCAGCAGGACCTCAACCACTTCGAGTCCGGCCTCAGTGCGATGGTGTTGCTCCGCCTGCGGATCGAGCTGGCGAAGCTGCTGCCCGAAGACTGGAAGCAGATGTTCGAGACCGACGCCGAGGCTCAGACCGAACTGGAGCGGAGCGAGCTCCAATTCCAGCAGCTCTGGGGGGCGGTGGCGCTTTCACTGCAGGCGAGCCGCAACGCGCAGGAGAAGCAGCCGGTGATCGAGGCCGACGAGCGGACCGAGACGGCGGTGGCCGACGCCACCGTGCGGTTCCTGACCGGCCGGCGTCCGCTGGTCGTGGCCCAGAAGTTCCGGGAGGCGCTGGCCGAGGCCTCGCACTACACGGCGAGTGCGGTGCGGGAGCAGCTGGCCGCCTTCGAGGCGCTGCAGATCAGGCCCGAGTTCGTGAAGGAGGTGCTCGCCACCCTCAACGAGCTGTCCGGAAGCCTTGCCTCCGAGACACGCACGCTGGCGGTGCGCTACTCGCGGGTCATCCTCTTCACGGGCCACACCGTCGACCGGCTCGACCGTCCCGTTCCCCGCTTCCCGCGCAGTGCCGCGGCCGAACAGGAAGCCAGGCGGCTCATCAAGGAGGCGCTGCTGGTCGAGATGCAGAAGGACGACGGGCCGCTCCTCGGGATCAGCAGCGGCCGGTGCGGCGGCGACATTCTCTTCCACGAGGTCTGTGCCGAACTGAACATCGACACCCGGATGTTCCTGCCGCTCCCGGTGCAGGCCTTCAGCGCCAGGTCCGTGCAGCACGGCGGCGCACACTGGGTGGACCGCTTCGAGAAGCTGGTCGACACCGTGAAGTTCCGGCAGCTGTCGACCGGCGAGGAGCTGCCGCTCTGGCTGCAGGCGAAGCCCTACAACGTCTACCAGCGCCACAATCTCTGGATGGTGTTCAACGCGCGCGCGGTGAATGCCAGGAGCCTGACGCTCATCGCCCTGTGGGATGAGGGGCCGGCCGATCGTGGACCTGGCGGCACCGAGGATCTCGTGGAGCAGGTGCAGTCGCGCGGCCACAGCGTGATCCGGCTGCCAGCCGAACGGCTGAAAGAGGTCCTGGCCTGAGCGGTCCAGGGCCGGCTAGAAGGCCGCCAGCGCGAGGGCGACCCAGCCGGCGAGGAACGCCACGCCGCCGATCGGCGTGATCGCCCCGAGCGTGGTCACGCCGGTCAGGGCCAGGGCGTAGAGGCTGCCCGAGAAGATCAGGATGCCGGCCGTGAAGCTCCAGCCGGCGACGACCACCGCCCGCCCTTCCAGCCTCGTCATCATGGCGCCCAGGGCGAGCAGCGCCAGTGCGTGGTACATCTGGTACCGTACGCCCGTCTCGAAGATCGCGAGCATGTCCGGCGACAGCCGCCCTTTCAGGCCGTGTGCCCCGAAGGCCCCCAGCCCGACTCCGATGAATCCCATCAGCGCGCCGACGAAGATGAACGTGCGATCCATGGGAGAAATCATACCGAAGTTGGAACGTGGAACTCAGAAGTCAGAAGTGATCTCCAATCTGCAATCTGCAATCCGAAATCTGCAATGATAGGCTCGCCTGAATCCGGAGGAGGAGCAATGGCCCTGACGTCACGCGGCTGCGTGCTGGCGGTGGTTGCGGCCCTGGGGATGTGTGCCGTCCCGGCCGCGCAGGAACCGCAGAAGACGCTGTTCGAGCGCTATACCGACCCGATCGAGATCTACAAGACCGGGCTCGGCACGTTCGCCCGCCCCATCAGCTCGACCAACGCCGAGGCCCAGGCGTTCTTCAACCAGGGCTTCCAGATGATGTGGTCGTTCGCCAAGCCCGAGGCGGTGCGCTCGTTCCGCGAGGCATGGAAGCGCGACCCCGACTGTGCCATCTGCTACTGGGGCGAGGCCTGGGCCTGGGGCTCCTACCTGAATGCACCCATGTCGCTCGAGGAATCGCCGCACGCCTACGCGGCGGTGCAGAAGGCGAAGTCGCTGGCCGCCGCGCACGCGACGCCGAAGGAGCGCGCGCTGATCGACGCACTGAGCGTCCGCTACGTCGACCAGTTCGATCCGAATACCCGGGTCGAGCAGGACCGCGCCTACGCCGACGCGATGAAGACGCTCTCCGACACCTATCCGGACGACCTCGACATCATGACGATGTACGGGGACGCGCTGTTCCTGCTGGAGCCGCGTCGAGGGTCGCGTGACATCAAGAGCCCGAACGTCCAGCGCCTTCACCGCGTGCTCGAGACCGTGCTCGCGAAGGATGTCCACCATCCCGGCGCGTGCCACCTCTACGTGCACGCCACCGAGTCGACGGTGTCGCCGGAGCTTGCCGAACACTGCGCGCAGTTCCTCGGCAGCTCGATTCCCGGTGCCAGCCACATCAACCACATGCCGTCGCACACCTGGAACGAGGTGGGCCGGTGGGGCGACTCCGTGCGGTCGAACCTCGAGGCGTGGCACTCGGACCAGAAGGCCGCCATCGGCGAGGGCTTCGCGATCTATCCGGAGCACAACCTGCACATGCTCCTCTATGCCGCCGCCTACGACGGCCAGGGTGCCATCTCGATGCGCGCCGCGAAGGACTACGCGAAGCTGACGAACGACACGTCGTTCGAGGTGATGACGCTGGTCAGGTTCGGCCGCTTCGACGAAGTGGCCGACGTGAAGAACCGGCCACTACCGGCGGTCCAGGGCGCCCTGTGGGACTTCGCGCAGGGATATGGGCACCTCAAACGCGGTGAGGTCGACTTCGCCAACCTGTACCTCCAGCGCGTGAAGAAGACGGCCGAGACCTCGAAGGCCATGGTCCGCGTGCACACCGCGAAGAACCTGCTCGGTGTCGTAGCCGGCATTCTCGAAGGGGAAATCGCCAGGGTCGGTGGCGACCTGCCGAAGGCCATCGGTCTGTTCCAGGCGGCGTTCGACCTGCAGGAGTCGCTCACCTATGACGAGCCTGAGCCCCTGCCGTTCCACGCCGGGCACTGGCTCGGCGCGGCCCAACTCGAGGCGGGCCGTCCGGCCGACGCGGAGCAGACCTACCGCAGGGAGCTCGAGCACCATCCGCACAATGGCTGGTCGCTGCTCGGCCTGCAGCAGGCGCTGCGCACACAGAACAGGCCGACCGCCGATGTGGATGCCGACCTGAAGGCCAGTTGGTCGCGCGCCGACACCTGGATCCGCAGTTCGCGATTCTGATCCGCCCGCGAGTCGGCGGCCCCTCCTCGACGTCGGTCCTCGTCCATGAAGACGAGGGGGGGACGTTCGCCCGGTGCGGCGCGAGAACGTAGCCCCAGGTTCCGCGATGCCTGGGGCCAGCGGCTGCTCCGGCGGCCTCGCCTGGCCACCTGGTGGGTAGAATGCGGAATGTCCAACCGGGTCCCCACCGCCCTGCTCTCGGCCACGCTCCTGGCGTCCGCGGTCATCTCCGCACAGGAACGCCCGGATGCCGACGTCACCTGGAAGATCCGCCGCGAAGCGTCGGAGCACTCCCAGATCATGCGCACGCTGCACATGCTCACCGACGTGTACGGCCCGCGCCTGACCGGTTCGCCGAACCTGAAGGCGGCGCAGGACTGGGTGGTCACCCAGGCCACGTCGTGGGGCCTGAAGAACGCGCACCTCGAACCGTGGGAGTTCGGACACGATGGCTGGAGCAACGAGCGCGTGGCGGTCCACATGGTTGCGCCGGTGAAGGACTCGCTGGTGGCGGAGGCGCTTGCCTGGACGCCGGGGACCAGCGGCGCTATCACGGCGCAGGTCGTGCAGGTGTCACTGCCGACTCGCCGGACGAAGGACGAAGTGACGGCGTTCTTCGACCGTACGCGGCCGATGGTGAAGGGCAGGATGGTGATGGTGGGGGACCCGCAGGTGGTGCCGGTCACGATCCAGCCAGCGCCCAAGCGGCGCGAGGACAACGACCTCCGCGCGCAGTACGCGGCACCGGCACCGGCCCAGGCCCCGGCACGCACGCCGGCGCCGGCTGCCCCGCCGGCCGCCGACCCGAACCTTCTCACTGCGGCGCAGTTCGCGGAGCAGTTCGACGCGTTCCTGGTGTCGGCCGGGGCCGTGGCGCGCATCAACGATGCCGGTCGGGAACACGGGCAGATCCGGGCCTTCAACAACCGCACGTTCGACGTGAGCCGGGCTGTGCCCACGGTGGTCATGCGGAACGAGGACTACGGCCGCCTCTCACGCCTGCTGGCCGATGGCCGCGCCGTCGAACTGGAGATGTCCGTGGTGAACCGCACCCACCCCGAGGGACGGACGCAGCACAACGTGGTGGCCGAGATTCCCGGGACCGACAGGGCGTCGGAGGTGGTCATGCTCGGCGGCCACCTGGACTCGTGGCACGCGGCGACCGGCGCCACCGACAACGCGATTGGCTGTGCCACGATGCTCGAGGCCATCCGGATCCTGCAGGCGATCGGGGTGAAGCCGCGCCGCACCATCAGGGTTGCGCTCTGGAGCGGGGAAGAGCAGGGGCTCCTCGGCTCCCAGGCCTATGTGAAGGCACACTTCGGTTCGTTCGAGGACCCCAAGCCGGAGTATGCGAACTTCGCCGGCTACTTCAACATCGATTCGGGCACCGGCCGCGCGCGCGGCATGACCGTGTTCGGTCCGTCCGAGGCGGCCTCCGTGCTGCGGGACGTGTTGCTCCCGTTCGCCGACAACGGCGTGATGGGCGCGGCGTCCACGCGCAGCCGTGCGCGCGGCGGCTCGGACCACACGTCGTTCAACGAGGCTGGCCTTCCCGGCATTGGCGTGCAGCAGGACCCGATCGAGTACGGGCTGGCCACCTGGCACACCAACCTCGACACCTACGAACGGGTGATCGAAGACGATGCGAGGAAGTCGGCGATGGTGATTGCCGCGGCGGTGTACCACCTCGCCATGCGCGACGCCCAGCTGCCGCGCTTCGACGGGGAGCGCATGCCGGCGCTGCCCGGCCGCTGACGCCCGGGGCGGCTCGGCGCCGGCACTCCCGCGTGCAGGCTGGCAGGCCGACCGTGATGGCCGGGCTGGGTGTGAGCGTGGAACCTGTGCGCGCTGGCCTCCGTCAGTGGACCTGACGGTCCTGCGGCACAGGAGGAGTGATGACGAAGCGCGCGCTCTGGTCGGTGATGGCATGCCTGGCACTCGCAGTCGCGGGCTACGCCACGGTGCTGTTCTTCGTGCCGGCTTTCCGCCCGCCGTTCCTGCGGACGCCGACCCTGCCGCTGGCGTTGCTGGTGCACTTCGGTGGTGGGGCGGTTGCGCTGGCGTTGGGACCGTTCCAGTTCCTGGCATCGCAGCGGGCGAGGCGACCGGCCCTCCATCGCTGGCTTGGGCGTGCGTACGTCCTGGCCATCGCCAGCAGCGGCACGGCCGGGCTTGCACTGGCGTTCCTCTCGCAGGGCGGGGTGGTGGCTCACGCCGGGTTCGGGCTGCTCGCGGCCGGTTGGCTGGTCACGACCACCCTGGCGTTCCTGAGCATCCGGCAGGGGGATACCGCGGCTCACCAGCGGTGGATGATCCGCAGCTTCTCACTGACACTGGCGGCGGTCACGCTGCGCATCTACCTGCCACTCGCCGGCGTACTCGGCGTGCCGTTCGAGGTGTCGTACCCGATCATCGCCTGGGCCTGCTGGGTGCCGAACATCCTGGTGGCCGAGTGGCGGTTCGTGCCGCACGCGCGCCGGGCCAGGGTGCCTGCGATCGCCTGAACCCGGATCGGCGCGTGCCGGTCAGTCGATCGCCTGTCGATCCGGGAGCAAGGCGGCGAGCCGGTGCCGCACTTCGTCGATGAGCACGTGCCGGTCCTCGTAGATGAGGCCCTGGGTAGCGACCGGTTCGCCGACCGTGACGCGTACCTCGCCCGGGCTGATGCGCCACGCACCACGCGGCAGCGCGCGTGCGGCCCCCTCGATGGCCACAGGCACCACCGGCACCTGCGCCCGGAGCGCCATCACGAACACGCCCTTCTTGAAGGCGGCGAGTGAACCGTCGCGGCTGCGCGTGCCTTCCGGTGCCGCGAGCACCGAGGTGCCGGCTTCGAGCGCACGCGTGCTCCGATCCACGGCCTGGAAGGCGAGGTCCTGCACGGCCCGCTCGATGGGGATGCAGCCGGCCATGCGGAAGATGCGTCCGAGCAGCGGTACCCGGTTGAACTCCGCCTTGTAGAGCACCCGGATGCGCGGGCAGGCGGGGTAGAGCGCCATGAACGACACGAGGTCCATGTAGCTGCTGTGATTCACCACGTAGACGGCGCCGCGGTGCACGGGCATGCGCTCGCGGCCTGCCAGCGTGTAGCGGACCCCCGCCAGGGCGAGCGCGATGCTGGTGCCCAGACGGCCGGCGTCGATGATCAGCCGCTCGCTCGCGAGCAGCCACGAGAGCAGCAGCACCGGCGGTCCGAGGACGAGCGTATAGAGGGTCAGGAACGCGTAGGCCGCAATCGATCTCATGGCGGGGTTCGGCCCTCGGAGGTCACGCGGGCCGATTATACGGTGGCCTACATCATTGTAGGCGCGAAGGTTGGCAATCGACCGATTCGTCGCTCGAGGAACGCGCGCGGGCGGGCGTCGGACGGCCGCTCGCCGAATCGCGTGCGCGCGCGATCTTCGCGGCACGGCACGCGTTCTCTGCATTCCGCCGGAGGCTGGCAGAAGACCGGCCCACACGGCACCGTGCTTGCCGTACCATGGGATCTCATTCCTGTGGAGGTTCCATTCATGTCCGTTTCTTCTTCCATGCTCGTTGCAACGATCCTGGCCGCTGGCGTCGCCACGGCAGGCGCTTCCCCGGTGTCGTCCGTCGCGGCTCGGCCGTCCGTATCCGCCTATGCGGTTGCGGCCGCGCAGGGCGATGACGTGGCGTCGAAGGTGAAGGCGGCGCTCAAGGCCGACTCCGATGTCGGTCCCCAGAGCGACGCGATCACCGTGAGTGGCGCCGGTGGCGTCATCACGCTCGAAGGCACGGTGCCCACCGTGCAGCTGCGCGCCAAGGTTGGTGAGATCGTTCTCAAGGTGGACGGGGTCACCAAGCTCAACAACAAGCTGAAGCTCGCGAAGAAGTAGCCGCGAGTCCTGCTGAAGACACAAAGGCCGGCAGTGTGATGAGCACTGCCGGCCTTTGTGTTTTTGTGCCGGGTGTTTCGGGCAAGCCGCCCGCGCGCGGTCTCCCTCAGCCCTGCTCGCGATGCTCCGCGCGGTCGCCGCCGGTCAGACTCCAGCGCCGGCGATCGGGCGCTGCCTGCGGCAAAGCGTCGATGACGGCCCGCTCCAGCGTTGCCATGGCGATCGGCTTCGGAAGGTAGCGCCGCACCCCGATGGCTGCCGCCCTTTTTGCGTCGATGCGGTCGCTGTAGCCGGAGCACAGGAGGATCGGCAGGTCGCCCCGGATGTCGAGCAAGCGCTCCGTCAACTCGTCCCCCGTCATCCCGGGCATCGTCTGATCGGTCACGACCAGGTCGACGTCGCCGGGGGCCGCGGCAAAGGCGGCCAGTGCCGCCTGGCTGTCGTTGAAGCTGACGACCTGCATGCCGCGGCGTTCGAGCACCGCTCGCACCAGGCGGGTCAGCACCGGCTCGTCGTCGACCACCATGATGCGGGCCCACGCGTACGCGGTCGTTTCTGGCACCACGGCCGACTCGACCTGCGGTGCCCTGGCATCGGAGGCGCGGGCAGGGAAGAGCAGGCCGATGGTGGTGCCCTGCCCCACCGCCGACCGCACGCCGATGTGGCCGCCCAGCTTGTGCATGATGCCGTGCACGACCGACAGCCCGAGCCCGGTGCCCTTGCCGACCTCCTTCGTCGTGAAGAACGGCTCGAAGATCGACGGCAAGTGTTCCGGAGCGATGCCGCTGCCGGTGTCCGATACCGAGAGCTCGACGAAGTCACCCTCGATGCTGCCGTGGCAGGCGGCACACCTGTCCTGCGCGATGTGCCGGTTGGCCAGGGCAATCTGGATGCCGCCGACTCCGTTCAGTGCGTCACGCGCGTTGATGACCAGATTGGTGATGAGTTGATGCAGTTCGACGGGGTCGATGCAGATGTCCGCCGCCCGCTGATCGATCGAGGTCCCGATCCGGATGCTCGAAGGGATGGTGGCGGTGAGCAACTTGACCACTTCGGCGACCACCGGCTGCGCGCGCAGGAGGGTTCTCGCCTCGCCGTCGGAGGCGTGTCCCCGGCTGAACCGCAGCATGTTGCTGACCAGGTCCCTTGCGCGCTCGCCCGCCAGCCGGATCTCGCCGACGTACTCGTCGATCGTGGGGTCGGCCTTGACCGGGGCGAGCTCCTGCAGGAGCGAGGCGTACCCGAGGATGCCGGTGAGGATGTTGTTGAAGTCGTGCGCGATGCCGCCCGTGAGCAGGCCGATTGCCTCCATTTTCTGCGCCTGGACGAGCTCCCGCAGCCGCGTCCGCTCGACCTCCGCGGCCTTGATGTCGGTGATGTCGGTCGAGATGCCGCACAGGCCGATGATGGTGCCGTCAGGATGGCGGAGGGGCATCTTGACGGACAGGTACGTCCGCGACTCGCGGCCATCCACGCCATGATGCACTTCCTCGGCCTCGACCCGCTCGCCCTGCTCGATGACCCGCCGGTCGTTGGCGCGAAGGCCGGCGGCTGTTGCTGCGTCGAGGAACTGCGAGTCGTCGGCACCGATGACACCCTCCGCCCCGGTGCCAAACAACCTGCACACGGCGGCGTTCGCGAACTGGTACCGATACTCCCGGTCCTTCACGTACAGGTACCCACCGATGCTGTCCACAACCGTCGCGACGAAGACTTCGCGCTCCATGCGGGCGGCCTCGCTCGCCAGCAGGTCGGCCACATGCTGCCTGATCATCACCCACAACAGGATCGAGGTGACGAGGACGAAGCCCCAGCCCTTCAGCGTGCTGATCAGGGTGACCGTCTCGATGTCGTGGACGAAGAGCGCCACGATGCGGTCCGACACCAGGATGTAGACGGTGCCAGCGAACGCATAGGCAAGCGCGATGCGGACTGCGCCGTTCAGGTGGGTCACCTTCCGGGTGGAAGGAGGCGGCGTTTCATCGCTCATGGAGGCTCCGGCGGGACTCCCGCCGGAGGCGGGACCTGTCAACAGTGTAGCGTCATTGAGTGCAGCGACTTGAGGGTGATGGAACGGAAGAGCTTCATGTCGCGTGAACGCGCGCGCAAATGAAAGAGGGCCGGCAGTGTCATGAACACTGCCGGCCCCCTGGGGTGGCTGGCCGAGCGCCGGGGCCGGCAGCCCCGGAGGATGGCCGCGTCAGACTTCCGGCTTGTGCAGCACTTCCTGCACCGGCTTCTTCTTGCCGCCGAGCCCCTGGATCTGGATGGTCGGCTGCTCCTTCAGCACGTGCTGCGCGTAGAGCTTGGCCATCTCCGCGTGGTACTTCGGATCCTGCTCCTTCTTGCGGGCGGCGAGCTTCTCCTCGCGGGCGTTCTTCGCGATGCCGAGTTCGTCCAGGTCGGTCTGGGCGCCCTTCGCCACCGCTTCGGCATTCAGCACGAGCGAGTGGTCGGTCGACGCGAGCGGC
>WBZO01005834.1_pt1 | contig 12268 bp, 10 predicted proteins | sample 5204261 | NCBI WGS metagenome assembly WBZO01 (sample SAMN12412400, study PRJNA552823) | activated sludge metagenome | isolation source: activated sludge from anammox sidestream of wastewater treatment plant... | place: USA: North Carolina | collected 2017-09 | reverse complement strand
CCGCTCCACAACGCCAGCACTTCGTCGAGCTGCGCGGCCGCCAGCGCCCGAACGTCGGGAAAGCGGGCCACGAAGCGCAGGTAATACGGCTTCACCGTGTCGACCTGCGTCTGCTGAAGCATCACCTCGGACAGCCAGATCCGGTAGGCGTCGCGCGTGTTCTGCCAGGGCAGGTCGTGGCGGCCGTGCAGGCGCTGCCACTCGATCAGTCGGGATGCGATCACCCGGCCGATTGTAAGGGCGCGCGGCAAGCGCGTGCCGATGCCGGGCTGCCCGGGCGGAGGTTCACGCCTGCCCCGGTCAGTCTGCGGTGACTTCGGCGACTCCCGTCGTCTCGGCAAGCAGTTCGCGCACCTGCAGCGCGAACTCCGCGGCCAGCGCGATGCGCTGCTCGACCTCGGCGCGCTGCCGCTCGATCTCGTGGATCCGCGACTCCAGGCTGTCGTTGGCCTCGAGCACCCGCCGCACCGCGTCCAGGCGCTGCCTGAGCTGCGCCTGGTGCTCGCGCACCTGCGTCTCGATCGGCGACATGACGGTGCGCAGCCACGCCTGGATCTCGCGATCGGCGATCTCCTCGAGCTCGCGCAGCCGCGATGCGACCGACTCGAAGAAGCGCCGCATCAGCACCTGCTGCGAAGTGGTCGCCAGCGTGATCGCCCCGAACTGGCGGCGCTGCAACTGGTCGATGCGATCGAGCTCCGCGTGGAAGCGCCGCATCGAGTAGAGCGCCGGATTGCCCAGCGACAGGCCGTGCTCCGCGCTGAAGCTGCGGTACATCGCGCTCATCAGCGTCGCCACCTCGTCGACCAGCTGCGATGCCCGCTCGAAGTCGGCGCGCACCGCGCCGATGAGCGCATTCATCCCCGAGCGCAGGCCGGTGGAGAAACTGCTGCTCCTCAATGCCTCGCGCGCCTGCCTCACGTGGCGCCTGAGCGATTCGCCGCCCACTGCCTCGCCGAGGGTCTGCGAATGCCTGGCGAGCACCGCCCTGAGCCCCTGCAGCTGGCGCAGGCTGCGGTCGAACTCGTCGCGCTCGCGACGGATTCGCGCAGCCATGTGATCCATCACGCCGCGGTTCTTGCCGCGCAGCCCGCCGAGTTCGAACAGTTGCTCGATCGCGGCGCGCCGCCGCGCGCCGAGCGTCGCGCCGACCTGAGCGTGCAGCGCCTCGAATTCGCGGCTCGCGTGCTCGCGCGCGATCGCGCGCTGCTGCGGCACCAGCTCGCGGCCGAGCGCGTATTCCAGGTCGGACATGCGGCTGCGCTTGAGCAGCAGCGGATCCCGGTTCACCCTGGCCACCAGCGCTTTCTGCGCGGACACCGGATAGATGCGGTCGTTGGGCAGCCCGAGCGTGTGCGCGACCGAGCCGACCTGGCGCGCGATCTCGATCTGCAGTTGCACCTCGTCCTTCAGACCGTCCCAAAGCCCGTCGATCTTGTTGAGCACGACGAACCTTCCCGATTTGTGGCTCGCGCTGATGTGCTCGCGCCAGACTTCGATGTCGGAGCGGGTGACGCCGGCGTCGGCGGCGAGCACGAACAGCACCGCGTCGGCACCCGGGATCAGCTTCAACGTCAGCTCGGGCTCGGCGCCGATCGCGTTCAGTCCGGGCGTGTCGATCACCACCAGGCCGAGTTCGAGCAGCGGATGCGGGTAGTTGACGATCGCGTGGCGCCAGCGCGGCACTTCGACGCGCCCCTGCGCATCGGGGCGCGCTGCCGAGTCGGGATCGTTCTCGTCGTGCAGCCCGAGCAGCGCGGCCTGCGCCGCGTCGACCGCGACGGTCTCGCGCACGCTGGCGAGCGCCGCGGCCAGCCCGGCCGGGTCTTCGGGATCGATCGGGATCTCGCGCCACTCCGGGTCCTGCTCCCTGAGCTCCGAAACCGTGAGGTCGCGCAGCCGCGTCTCGATCGGCAGCAGCCGCAGCGAACTCGGGCGCGAGCGGTCGTACATCAGCTCGGTGGGGCACATCGTCGTGCGGCCGGCCGCCGAGGGCAGGATGCGCTGGCCGCGGTCGGCGAAGAAGATCGCGTTGATCAGCTCCGACTTGCCCCGCGAGAACTCGGCAACGAACGCGATCGAGATGCGCTCCTTCGCCAGGCGCTCGACGATCCGCTCGATGCGCGCCCGTGACGCGGCATCCGACAGGCCGGCATCGTCGAGCCAGTCGCCATAGCGTTGCACCGCCCCGGACAGCGCGCGCCGCCAGGCTCCGTACTCCGCGATCCGTTCTCCGAAGGTCGCCATCGGCTTCCCGCAAGTCCGCAGGTGTGACTGGCCACGATAGATAGCACGGGCGCGAGCGCGCCGGCGTGCGCGACTGCCGCGCCGCGCGGGCGAGCCGCCCTGCGGCCGCTTCAGGGTCGCGAACGGCAGGTCAGCGCTGGCAGCGCGGACAATAGAACGTGCTTCGCTGCCCCTGCCGCACCCCGCGCACCGGCGTAGCGCAGACGCGGCAAGGCTGGCCCGCGCGGCCGTAGACGAAGCAGTCGAGCTGGAAATAGCCGCTCGCGCCATCGCTCGCGACGAAGTCGCGCAGGCTGCTGCCGCCGCGGCGAATCGCATCGACGAGCGTGGACCGGATAGCGGCGGCGAGGCGTTCGCAGCGCTCGCGCCCGAGCCGGTGCGCCGGCGTGCCCGGACGGATTCCGGCGCGAAACAGGCTTTCGGACGCGTAGATGTTGCCCACGCCCGCCACGATGCGGCCCGAGAGCAGCGCCTGCTTGATCGCCACGCGACGCCCGCGCGTGGCGCGATGAAGCAGCGCGCCGTCGAAAGCCTCGTCGAGCGGCTCCACCCCCAGGCCCTCGAGCAACCGGTGCGCCTGCACCGGGCCGCGCTCGGCCTCGTGCCAGAGCATCGCGCCGAAGCGGCGCGGATCGTGAAAGCGCAGCGTGCCGTGCCCGAACGGCAGGTCGACGTGATCGTGGCGCGACGCAGGCGGCGGCAGCGACAGGAAACGCAGGCTGCCGGACATGCCGAGATGGACGATCAGCACGCCGTGGTCGAATCCGAGCAGCAAATACTTGCCGCGCCGCTCCACCGAGCGCACGGTGCGCCCTTCGAGCAACTGCGGCAGTTCGCGGGGCACCGGCCAGCGCAGCCGCGGTTCGCGCACCACGGGCCTGCCGACGGTGCGCCCCAGCACGCTCTGTTGCAGGCCGCGGCGAACGACCTCGACCTCCGGCAACTCGGGCATCGGACGCGACGATGAAACGGGTGGAACGGCGAAACGGGGGCTGTCGACGGCCGATCGGCGAAGTGCTCGGCGCCCGGCTCGGGTAATCTTCTCGTCGGGCAGTGTAATGGAACCCAGACCGATGACACGATTGCTCCTGGCGCCCGGGCTCTGGCGCTCGCGCGCCGCAGTCTGGCGCGCGCACGCCACGGCTGCGGCCGGCGCCGGGCCGCGCGTGGGCGCGATGCGGGCTGCGCTGGCCGCGATGGCGCTGCTGGCGAGCGCCTGTGCGAGCACGTCGCCAGCGGCCGGAGGCGATGCGCCGGCGGTCGTGGCCGCGCCCGCCGAGGCGCGGGCTTCGGAGCCCAACGGCGCGCACGCGGCCGCGCCACCGGTCGAGGCCGTGCCCCAGGTCGAGCTCACGCCGCAACTGATGTTCCAGCTGCTCGCCTCCGAAATCGCGGCGCAGCGCGGCGAAGTCGGCAGCGCGGCGGCCACTTACCTGTCGATGGCCAGGCAGACGCGCGACCCGAGGCTGGCGCGCCGCGCCACCGAACTCGCGCTGGTCGAGCGCTCGCTCGACCACGCGCTGCCGGCTGCGGAGCTGTGGCACGAGCTGTCGCCGAATTCGCCGATCGCAACCCAGACGATCGAGTCGCTGTGGATCAGCACCGGGCGACTCGGCGAAGCAGAGCCGCTGCTGCGCGCCCGGCTGGCGAAGGCGCGCGCCGATCGCCGGCTGAACGAAGCGTACCCGCAACTGCAGCGCGCGCTGGCACGCTCGCCCGACCGCAAGGCGGCGCTGGCCCTGATCGAACGGCTCGCGGCGCCCGACCAGCGCGTGGCCGCGGCGCGCCTGGCGATCGCCGCGGTCGCGCATTCGGCCGACGACAGCGCGCGCGCCGCCGCCGAGGCCGAGGCGGCCCTCGCGCTCGAGCCGAAGAACGAGGACGCGGCGGTCGCCGCGGCCCGCTACGTCGCGCAGACGCCGCGCGGCGGCGCCGGCGCGATCTCGCTGCTCGAGTCGTTCCTCGCGCGCGAGCCCAAGGCGATCGAGGCGCGCTTTTCGCTGGCGCGGCTGCTGGCGGCCGACGGGCGCAGCGACGACGCGCGCGCGCAGTTCGAGACCGCGCTGCGGCAGGAGCCCGACAGCCCCGGCATCCTGTTCTCGCTCGCGCAACTGGCCTGGCAGACGAAACAGCCGAAAGTCGCCGAAGACTACCTGCGCCGCTACCTCGCGCTGCCCGCGCAGGTGCAGCGCGACAACGACCCCGCGTACCTGTTCATGGGCCAGCTCGCCGAGGAGTCGGGCCGCACTGCCGAGGCGGTCGACTGGTACGCCCGCGTGCGCCGCGGCGAGCAGTATCTTCCCGCGCTCACGCGCCGCGCGGTGCTGCTCGGCAAGCTCGGTCGCATCGACGAGGCCCGCGAGTTGCTGCGTACGACCTCGGTGGGCAGCGTGCGCGAACGCGTGCAGCTCACCGCCGCCGAGGCGCAGGTGCTGCGCGAGGCCGGGCGCGACGCCGAGGCCTTCGAGGTGCTCGCGCAGGCGCTCGAGCGCCATCCCGAGAACCCCGAGCTGCTGTACGACCACGCGATGGCTGCCGAGCGGCTCGATCGGCTCGACACGATGGAGCAAAGCCTGCGCAAGCTGATCGCACTGCGCCCCGACAACGCGCACGCCTACAACGCGCTCGGCTACACCTTTGCCGAGCGCAACGTCCGGCTCGGCGAGGCGCAGGCGCTGATCGAGAAAGCGCTCGCGCTCGCACCCGACGACGCGCACATCATCGACAGCATGGGCTGGGTACTGTTTCGCCGCGGCGAACTGGCCGCGGCGGTCGAGCAGCTGCGCAAGGCCTACCGGCTGCGCCCCGAGGCGGAGATCGCGGCGCACCTCGGCGAGGCGCTCTGGAAATCGGGCCGCACCGACGAGGCACGGCGCATCTGGCACGAGGCCAGCGCCCGCGAGCCGCACAACAAGGTATTGAGCGAGACGCTGGCGCGCTTCGGGATCGCGCAATGACCAGGGCGTGCTGACACGAGCATCCTCCCCGCGGCGCAGCCTGCCCGCCGCGCTGGCAGCCGCGTTCCTGCTCGCGCTGGCCGGCTGCGCGACGCCGGGCGCTCCCCCCGCGGTTCCGCCCGAGGCGGGGCCGCCCAATTTCTGGGCTGGCCGTTTCGCCGCGACCGTCACCGAGGCGGGCGACGACGCGCGCCAGGAGCGCTCGAGCGGCCGCTTCGCGCTTCGGGTCGACGGGCCGCGCACCGAACTCGAGCTGTCGTCGCCACTGGGCCAGGCGATCGCGCAACTGCAGCTCGACAGCGAGCGTGCGACGCTCGTGGCGGCCGACGGCAAGACCTGGGAGGCGCCGTCGGGCGAAGCGCTCACCGAGCAGGTCTTCGGCTGGCGCGTCCCGCTGGCCAACCTCCCCGACTGGTTCGAGGGCCGCGTGGCCGAGCCTACCGAGCGCGACGGAACGCGCGTGGTGGCCGGGCGCGAGCACGGCTGGTCGGTGCGCATCGAGGCGAACGACGCGGGCCGCCCGCGCCGCCTGGCGCTCGACTGGCCTGCCGCGGCCCGCCCGGGCGAGCGCCGCCTGTCGCTGCGGCTGGTGATCGACAGCGCGGTGCGCCTTCCCGGCCGCCCATGAGACATCGCGGCCCGCCGCCCGACGCCGTCGCCCGCCCATGATCGAATCGCTGCGCAATCTGCCGGCCCCGGCGAAGCTGAACCTGTTCCTGCACGTCACCGGCCGCCGCGCGGACGGCTACCACCTGCTCGAGACGGTCTTCGAGTTCGTCGACCTGTGCGACCGCGTGCACCTGGCGCGCCGGGACGACGGGGCGATCGTGCGCCGCAACCCGCTCGCCGGGCTCGCGCCGGAAGCCGACCTGGCGGTGCGCGCGGCGCGCCTGCTCGCCGCCGAGACCGGCTGCCGGTTCGGCGTGGAGATCGCGATCGACAAGCGGATACCGATGGGCGCGGGGCTGGGCGGCGGCAGCTCCGACGCCGCTACCGTGCTGCTCGGCCTCAACCGCCTCTGGGAGCTGCGCCTGGACCGGCGCCGCCTGATGGCGCTCGGTCTGCGCCTGGGCGCCGACGTGCCCGCGTTCGTGTTCGGCCGCCGCGCCTTCGCCCGCGGCATCGGCGAGCGCCTGCGCGCGCTGCCCGGCGAGCCCGCGTGGTTCGTGCTCGTGGCGCCGCCGGTCGCGGTGCCCACTGCTTCGGTGTTCGGCTGCGCCAAATTGACACGCGATACGAAACCGCTCAAAATCTCGGGTCTTTCGCGAGGGCGGTCCGTCTATCGCGGGAAGAACGACCTCGAACCCGTGGCGTGCGCAGCCTGGCCGCGCATCGCCGAAGCGCTCGCCGCGCTCAGGCTTGCCGCCGATTCGGCCGGTGCCGACGGGCGGCTGGCGCGAATGACCGGTTCCGGGGCCTGCGTGTTCTGTCCCGTGCCTGACGAACCGGCAGCCGCGGCGATCCGGAAGCGGCTCGCGCGGCAGGCGGTCGGAACCGCGTATTCGGTCCGTTCGCTGCCCGGCCACCCGCTTCGCGACTGGTCGTTCGCCTGAGGGCTTGCCGGCAGGCGAACGACCCGGACCGGCATGCCGTCACCCGGTGACGCGAGCCGATCCGCAGACCGACCACTGGGGAGTAGCCAAGTTGGTTAAGGCACCGGATTTTGATTCCGGCATGCGAGGGTTCGAATCCTTCCTCCCCAGCCAACTTCTCCAGCCCGGGGCGTGAGCCGGGCTGCCAGCCGAGAGCCGCACGAGTGCAGGGCTACCACCGCCGAAACGCCGACGTCATCGACCCGGAAGGTCTGATGATCTTCACCGGCAATGCCAACCCGCGGCTGGCGACCGACGTCGCGCGCCACCTGTACATCAACCTCGGCAAGGCCAAGGTCAGCCAGTACTCCGACGGCGAAGTGATGGTCGAGATCCTGGAGAACGTGCGCGGCAAGGACGTCTTCGTCCTTCAGCCCACCTGCGCGCCGACCAACGACCACCTGATGGAAGTGATGATCATGGTCGACGCGCTCAAGCGTGCCTCGGCCGGACGCATCACCGCAGCACTGCCCTACTACGGCTATGCCCGCCAGGACCGCCGGGTGCGCTCCACGCGGGTGGCGATCAGCGCGAAGGTGGTCGCCAACATGCTCGAGACCGCCGGCGTCGACCGCCTGCTCACGATGGACCTGCACGCCGAGCAGATCCAGGGCTTCTTCGACATCCCGGTCGACAACATCTACGCCGCGCCGCTGCTGCTGGCCGACGTGCACAAGCAGCAGTTCGAGAACCTGCTGATCGTCTCGCCCGACGTCGGCGGCGTGGTGCGTGCGCGCGCGCTGGCCAAGCGCCTCGACTGCGACCTCGCGATCATCGACAAGCGGCGCCCGAAAGCCAACGTGGCCGAGGTGATGAACATCATCGGCGACGTGTCGGGGCGCACCTGCGTGATCATCGACGACATCGTCGACACCGCGAACACGCTGGTGAAGGCTGCGGTCGCACTCAAGGAGCACGGCGCGCGGCGCGTGGTCGCCTACTGCACGCACGCGGTGCTCTCGGGCGGTGCCGCGGCGCGCATCGCCGGGTCGGCGCTCGACGAACTGGTCGTCACCGACACGATCCCGCTGTCGGCCGAGGCGCAGGCCTGCAACCGCATCCGCGTGCTGTCCTGCGCACAACTGCTGGCCGAGACGATCCTGCGCATCAACCGCGCCGATTCGGTCTCGTCGCTGTTCGTCGACTGACTCTCGCTTATGGTGCCGGCAGGCCTCGCGGCCAGCCGGCGTGTGTGGATGCCCCGGCGTTCTGGTCGCGGACCCGGGGCCTGATGAAAGGGAGAACGATGAAAGTCGTTGCCAAGACCCGTAACGAGCAGGGATCCGGTGCGAGCCGCCGCCTGCGCCGCACCGGCTTCGTGCCGGGAATCGTCTATGGCGGCCGGGGCGCCGCCACACCGGTGGCGATCGAGCACAACCCGCTCTACCACGCGCTGCGCGTGGAGGCCTTCCACTCGTCGATCCTCGACATGGAGATCGACGGCACGAAGGAGCGCGTGCTGCTGCGCGACGTGCAGTGGCACGCGTACAAGCCGCAGGTGCTGCACATCGATTTCCAGCGAGTCGCCGCCGACGAGAAGATCACGGTGAGGGTGCCGCTGCACTTCAGGAACCAGGAGATCTCGCCCGCGGTCAAGCTGAGTGCAGGCATCATCGGCCACGTGGTGAACGACGTCGAGGTGATCTGCCTGCCCGGCGACCTGCCCAGCTTCATCGAAGTCGACCTCGCGAACCTGGAAGCCGGCAAGGCAGTGCACCTCAGCGACATCGTCTTCCCGGCCGGTGTCGCGCCGGTCGTCTCCGCGGGCGACGACCCGGTCATCGTGACGGTGACGATCCCCGGCGCGGCCGAGGAAGAGCCGGCCGCAGCCGCCCCCGCTGCAGCCCCCGCCGCGAAGAAGTGAGCCCGCCGCGGTTTTCCGCCGCGCACGAAGGCCCGGGTCTCCCCCGGGCCTTTTCTTTGCCGGGCGCGCAACCTTGAATCCCGACGCAGCCGCGATCTGGAAGGCCCCGCGCTGGGCGCTCGCGGTGCTGCTGGCCGCACTCGGGATGCTCGGTCCGTTCTCGATCGACACCTACCTGCCGGCATTCTCCGGCATCGCCCGGGCGCTCGACGCGACGCCGGTGCAGATGCAGCAGACGCTGTCGGCCTACCTGTTCGGCTTCGCGTTCATGAACCTGTTCCACGGCGCGCTCGCCGACAGCTACGGCAGGCGCCCCGTGGTGCTCTGGGGCGTGGGCGTGTTCGCGCTCGCCTCGGTCGGCTGCGCGCTCGCGCCGACGATCGGCTGGCTGGTGTTCTTTCGCGCGCTCCAGGGCCTGTCCACCGGCGCGGGCATCGTCGTCTCGCGCGCGGTCATCCGCGACCTGTTCCCGCCCGAGGATGCGCAGCGGATGATGTCGCAGGTGACGATCTATTTCGGCATCGCGCCGGCAGTCGCTCCGATGATCGGCGGATGGCTGTTCGTCCACGTCGACTGGCACGGCATCTTCTGGCTGCTGGCGGTGATCGGGGTGCTGCTGTGGCTGGGTAACTGGAAGTTCCTGCCCGAGACGCTGCATCACTCGCATCGCCAGCCGTTCGAGTTCGCCCACCTGATGCGCGGCTACTCCCAGCTGCTGTCCGATCCGCGCTTCCTGCTGCTGGCGCTGGCCAGCGGCGTGCCGTTCAACGGCATGTTCCTGTACGTGCTGTCGGCGCCCGAGTTCCTCGGCACGCACCTGGGCCTCGCGCCCACCGAATTCTTCTGGTTCTTCATGCTGACGATCAGCGGCATCATGGCCGGCGCCTGGGTCAGCGGACGGCTCGCCGGGCGCATCGCGCCGCGTCGCCAGGTGCGCCACGGCTTCGTCGTGATGTTCGTGGTGGCGACGCTGAACCTGCTCGCGAACCTCGTGTTCGCTCCGAGCGCCAGCTGGGCGCTGCTGCCGCTGGCGCTGTTCGCCTTCGGTTGGGCGCTGAACGTGCCGGTGGTCACGCTGATGGTGCTCGATCTGTATCCGCACCGGCGCGGCATGGCTTCGTCGCTGCAGGCGGTGGTCGGCAGCGTGGCCAACGGCCTGGTCGCCGGCGTGATCGCGCCGCTGGTGATGCACTCGACCGTGGGGCTGGCCGCAACCTCGCTGGCGATGCTGTGCGTGGGGCTGGCCGCGTGGCTGCGCCTGCAGCGGCGCTGATTCCTCTACACTTGCGCCCGGCAGAGCCTCCGGAGCGCATTCCGGCGGCGCCGCAGCGGCTCGCGAGATGAACGGCATCCGACTCGTCGTCGGCCTGGGCAACCCGGGCCCGGAACACCAGCTCGACCGGCACAACGCCGGATTCTGGTTCGTCGAAGCGCTCGCGCACCAGCACGGCGCAACGCTCGCGCGCGAGGGCAGGTTCCACGGCGACGTCGGTCGCGCCCGCATCGGGGGTGCCCAGGTGTTCCTGCTCGAACCGGCCACCTGGATGAACCGCTCCGGGCAGGCGGTGGTGGCGCTGGCGCATTTCTACCGGATCATGCCCGACGAAATCCTCGTCGTTCACGATGAGCTCGACCTGCCTCCCGGCCAGGCGAAACTGAAGAAGGGCGGCGGACACGCGGGCCACAACGGGTTGAGGGACATCCAGGCCCGGCTGGGCAGCGCCGATTTCTGGCGCCTGCGCATCGGCATCGGCCATCCGCGCGACCTGCAGCCGGCGCAGCAGGTGGCCGACTTCGTGCTGAACCGGCCCAGCCGCGAGCAGCAGCAGGCGATCGACGACGCGATCGACCGCGCGCTCGACTGCCTGCCCGAACTGGTCGCGGGAAACGCCGCGGCCGCGACGATGAAACTCCACACCCGCAACTGACGCCACGCCATGCCCGCACGCCTCGTCACCCGCCGCTCGGCCATTCACGGAAACGGCGTGTTCGCCGCGGTCGACATCCCGGCCGGCACCCGACTCATCCGGTACAAGGGAAAGCTGCTCACCCAGGCCGAGAGCGACGAGCTCTACGGCGACGGCGCGGACACCGGTCACACGTTCCTGTTCTCGCTGAACGACGACTACGTGATCGACGCGAACCAGCAGGGAAACAGCGCACGCTGGATCAACCACGGGTGCGCGCCGAACTGCCAGGCGGTGATCGAAGAGCACGACGGCGGCGACCCGCGCCGCGACCGCGTGTTCATCGAGTCGATCCGCGACATCCGCAAGGGCGAGGAACTCACCTACAACTACGGGATCGTGCTCGGCGTGCCGCACACGCGGGCGATGAAGCGGATCTGGGCGTGCCGCTGCGGCGCGCCGCAGTGCACCGGCACGATGCTGCAGCCCAGGGCACGCCCTCGCGGCCGGCGCTGAGGCCGCCTGCGCTACGAGCGACGCCGCGCCGGCGCGCCGCGCTCGGCCACCAGTTCGATGTTGCCGTCGGCCTGCTGCCGCTCGAGGCGCACGGTGAAGCCCCACAGCCAGGCGAGGTGCCCGAGCACCGCCTCACAGGAGGCCTCGGAGAGCGGCCGCCGGTCGCGCACGAAATGACGCAGCGTGAGCGAGCGGTCGCCGTGCAGGTCGACGTTCCAGACCTGGATGTCGGGCTCGCGGCTGCCCAGGTCGTACTGCTCCGACAGCAGCCGGCGCAGCTCGCGATAGCCGCGCTCGTCGTGGATCGCATCGATCTTCAGCTTCTCGCGGCTGTCGTCGTCGAGCACCGCGAAGAAGCGGAACTCGCGCATCAGCCGCGGCGACAGGTACTGCGCGACGAAGCTCTCGTCCTTGAAGTTGCGCATCGCGAAATCGAAGGTCTCGCGCCAGTCGGAGCCCGCGATGTCGGGAAACCAGTGACTGTCCTCGTCGGTGGGAGCCTCGCAGATGCGACGCAGGTCGCGCCACATCGCGAAGCCGAGCGCGTACGGGTTGATGCCCGAGTAGTGCGGGCTGTTGTACGGCGGCTGGTAGACGACGTTGGTGTGCGACTGCAGGAACTCGAGCATGAAGCCGTCGGAGAGCAGCCCGTCGTCGTACATCGCGTCGAGCAGCGTGTAGTGCCAGAAGGTTGCCCATCCCTCGTTCATCACCTGCGTCTGGCGCTGTGGATAGAAGTACTGGCCGATCTTGCGGATGATCCGCACCACCTCGCGCTGCCATGGCTCGAGCAGCGGCGCGTGCTTCTCGACGAAGTAGAGCAGGTTCTCCTCGGGCTCTGCCGGCCAGCGCTGCTCGCGCTTCTCCTCGGTCTTCTCGAGCGCGGGCGGCAGCGTGCGCCACAGGTCGTTGACCTGCGCCTGCAGGTACTCCTCGCGCTCCTTCTGGCGCAGCTTCTCCTTCTCGAGCGACAGCCGCGGCGCGCGCTGGTAGCGGTCGACGCCCAGGTTGACCAGCGCGTGACAGGCGTCGATCAGCCGCTCGACCGCCGCCTCGCCATGGCGCTCCTCGCATTCGGCGATGTAGTTGCGCGCGAACACCAGGTAATCGATGATCGCGTCGGCGCTGGTCCACTGCCGGAACAGGTGGTTGCCCTTGAAGAACGAGTTGTGTCCGTAGGCCGCG
>WBZO01005833.1_pt1 | contig 12270 bp, 7 predicted proteins | sample 5204261 | NCBI WGS metagenome assembly WBZO01 (sample SAMN12412400, study PRJNA552823) | activated sludge metagenome | isolation source: activated sludge from anammox sidestream of wastewater treatment plant... | place: USA: North Carolina | collected 2017-09 | reverse complement strand
CCTGATCCCGACAATGCTCTATAACTACGGTTCGGAAAAGCTGACGATCAGCGAATACCTGCCGGTTCTGCCCGTGCGGGATACGATTGTTTTCCCCTATATGGTCTACCCCATGATCGTCGGCCGGCAGTTCTCTGTCGAAGCGCTGCAAGAGTCGATGCTGCGCGACAAGCAAATCCTGCTGCTGGCCCAAAAGGACAAAGAGATCGAGAACCCCAAGGCTGACGACCTCTACCAGTTCGGCACCGTCTCCCGCGTACTGCAGGTCATGAAACTCTCCAATGGCACGATGAAGGTGTTGATGGAGGGGATCGGCCGGGCCGCGGTCAAACGCCTGACGCCCGCCGACGGTTTCATCGGTGCCCATATCCGCCTCGAACACGACGCCTTCGACAGCGACGACTTGCGCCTGGAAGCCCTCTCGCGCACAGTCACGACAGCCTTTACCGACTATGTCAATTTGAATCGCCGCTTGCCGGATGAGATTCTGTCCTATACAACGGAAGTCGGCGATCCGGGCAAGCTGGCGGATGTGGTCGCGGCGCACGTGCTCTTGCCCATCGAATTGCGGCAGCGACTTCTCGAGACCGTGTCGGTCACCAAGCGCCTGGAACTTCTCGCCGGCAGCTTGTCGAGCGAGATTCAGATTCTCAAGCTGGAACAGGAAATCGACAGCGGCGTGCGCGAGTCTCTCAACAAGACCCAGCGCGAGTTTTATCTGCAGCACCAGCTCAAGGTGATCAAGGAAGAACTGGGGCAGTTCGACGACGCCGCCGATGTCACCGACTTCGAGGAGCGCATTGCCAAAGCCGGAATGCCGGAAACCGTCGCCAAGAAAGCCTCGGAAGAAGTCACGCGCCTGAGCCGGATGCACTCCTACTCTGCCGAGGCCAACGTTATTCGCGGCTATCTGGACTGGTTGCTGGCAATGCCGTGGAACAGCAAGACACCGGATCGTACTGACTTTACGGAAGTCGAGAAGATTCTCGACGGCGAGCACTTCGGCCTGGAAAAGGCCAAACGGCGGATCCTCGAGCATCTGGCCGTGATCAAACTGGCAAAAAACGTCAAGGGCCCGATTCTCTGCCTGGTCGGTCCGCCCGGAGTCGGTAAAACTTCACTGGGCAAGTCGATCGCGCACGCGCTGGATCGCAAGTTCGCGCGCATGTCGCTTGGTGGAATGCGCGACGAAGCGGAAATTCGCGGCCATCGCCGCACCTACATCGGCGCCATGCCGGGACGAATCGTGCAGATGCTCAAGAAGGTCGGCAGCGCCAACCCGGTGTTTCTGCTCGATGAAATCGACAAGATCGGAATGGACTTTCACGGCGACCCGGCTTCGGCGCTCCTGGAAGTGCTCGATCCGGAACAGAACGCTACCTTTCAAGATCATTATCTTGAGTGCGAATTCGATCTATCGCACATCCTGTTCGTGACCACCGCCAATACGACCACCGGTATTCCGCGGCCCCTGCTCGATCGCATGGAAATGATCGAACTGCCCGGCTATCTCGAATTCGAAAAGGTCCAGATCGCCGAGCAGTTTCTGATTCCGAAGCAGAAACTCGAGAGCGGGCTGGAGAAGCGGCGGATTACGATCGCCCGACCGGTCCTGGGCGCCATCATTCGCGACTACACTCGCGAATCGGGCGTGCGCGAGCTGGAACGGCAGATCGGAACGATCATGCGGCAGATCGCCCAGCGCGTCGCCAAAGGCGACCGCAAAAAGGCCTTCACCGTTACACGCAGCGACTTGAAGAAGTATCTCGGCGTCCGCAAGTACTTCGACACCGAACTCGGCGTCGCCATGATCGGCAAGGCAATCGGTCTGGCCTGGACGCGCACCGGCGGCGAGATTCTGCCGGTGGAAGTCACGCTCACCGAGGGCACCGGCCGCCTGACCCTGACCGGCAAGCTCGGCGAGGTAATGCAGGAATCTGTGCGCGCGGCATTGACCTACTTGAAGTCAAAGGCGCACGGCCTGAAAATCGAAAAAGACGTCTTCAAGAACACCGATATCCACCTGCACCTGCCGGAAGGCGCCGTACCAAAAGACGGGCCGTCGGCAGGGATCACCGTCCTGGTAGCGCTCTGCTCAGCCTTTACCAAACGGTATGCGGCCAAAGGACTTGCCTACACGGGTGAGATCACACTCTCCGGAGAGGTGCTGCCGGTCGGCGGATTGAATGCCAAGCTGATTTCGGCGGTACGCGCGGGAATCAAGACGGTCGTGGTACCGCGTGCCAATCGCCCCGATATCGAGGAATTGCCGAAAGAACTGACTGACAAGCTGCACATCACCTACGTCAAAAACGCCTCCGAAGTATTAAAGCTTGCCTTCCCTCACTGATTTCAATAGCTTCGTGCACCGGTAGAAAATTAAACGAGTGAGAAAATGGACCTGAAACAGGTGACGTTGGAGAGGACTGCCTACTTGCCGGATCAACTGATCTTGGACGGCGCGCTGCAGGTGGCGTTTGCCGGGCGCTCAAACGTCGGCAAGTCGTCCCTGCTGAATAAGCTGTTTAATCGCAAGGCGCTCGCCAAGGTCTCACAGACACCGGGCAAGACCCAGTCGATCAACTACTATCGTGTTGGGGAGAAGCTCTGTTTCGTCGATCTGCCGGGTTATGGTTACGCTCGCGCGCCGAAAGCCGAACGCGACCGCTGGAAGAAATTGATGGATGTGTTCTTCGCCAAAAACCAGGTGCTGCGCGGTCTGGTGCACCTGATCGATATCCGCCACGAGCCGACCGACCTTGATGTCGAATTACACGAGTGGACCTTGCCCTTGGTGCGAAACCACTTGTACGTTCTGACCAAGTCCGACAAGGTCAAGCAGAATCAGAAGGCAAAAGCGATTGCGGACCTGGCGGCGCAGCTGGAAATTGACCGTGGTCAGATTGTGAGCTTTTCGGCTGAGACCGGAGAAGGCAAACACTTGATTCTGAAGTGGGTGGCGGAAGTCGCCCCCTGACGAAGTGGAGTTGACGCAAGCTCGGCCGGCAGGAAGTCCGAGCCTTTGACATGGAGCATGGGAGAGTCGAAGATGTCGAATCGTGTTGTACTGGGTTTGCAGTGGGGAGATGAGGGTAAGGGCAAGGTCGTCGATCTGTTGTCGCGCGATTTTGATATTGTCGCGCGCTGCCAGGGTGGCGCCAATGCCGGACATACCGTCAAGGTTGACGGCCACCAGTTTATCCTGCATCTCATTCCCTCGGGCATTCTGCATCCGGGCAAAACCTGTCTGATTGGCAATGGCGTAGTGCTTGATCTCTTCCAGTTGTTCGCCGAGATGCGCGATCTGGAGGCGCAAGGCATCGGCGTCAAAGGCCGCATCCTCGTGTCGGGACGGGCGCATCTGGTCATGCCGTATCACAAGATCATCGACGCTGTGCAGGAGGAAGCCCGCGGCGACGCGCTGCTGGGCACCACTAAGCGCGGTATTGGGCCAGCCTATCTCGATAAGATCGGTCGCTGCGGCATCCAGTTTGCCGATATCTTCGACGACCACGTGCTGCGCTGCAAGATCAAGGAGAATTTCGAACTCAAGAAGCACATCTTTGATCGCCTCCCCGGCGACCAACGGCCAAATGTCGACCTGACCTTCGAGACGCTGGTCTCCAAGCGCAGTGAGGCGCGGGAACTTGTGTGCGATGTCGCCGAATATCTCGATACCGCCTGCCGCGCCGGCAAGCGGATCCTGTTCGAGGGCGCGCAAGGCACCCTGCTGGACGTCGACTTCGGAACCTATCCCTATATCACGTCTTCGAACACGACGATCGGCGGCGTCCTGACCGGCCTGGGTATCGGTTTTAAGCATCTGGGGACGGTGACGGGCATCGTCAAAGCCTATCAGACGCGCGTCGGCGCCGGACCGTTTCCGACCGAACTCAAGGAAGACATCGGCAATCGCCTGCGCGAGCGGGGGCACGAGTACGGTTCGACCACCGGCCGCCCGCGCCGCTGCGGCTGGCTCGACCTGGTTTCATTGAAATATGCCGTTCGAATCAACGGCGTTGACGATATCGCCCTGATGAAGATGGATGTGATGGACGGCCTACCGGAGGTCAAGGTCTGTGTTGGCTATCGTTTCGGCGGGCAGGTCATCAATCTGCCGCCACAGTCGAACTACCAGTTCCAGCACGTCGAGCCGGTCTTTGAGACCCTCCCGGGCTGGCAAAAGCCGGTCTGTCACGCCAAGTCACTGTCTGATTTGGATACCAATGCCCGCCGCTACCTGGACCGTATCCAAGAATATCTCGGCGTGAAAATCAGTATCCTTTCAACCGGGCCGGGACGCGAGGAGACAGTCTTCAGTTAGCGCGCCGGCGATTTTGACCTCGCGGTAGAATTCAGCAAAACGACGATTTCAATCCGCCGGGCTGCGTTATATTATCCTCATGCCCGAACTTCGCTACTTGCGCGCTGGCCGACGCGCTCTGCCTCTCCTCCAGGATATCCTCGAAGCCGCGCTCAACGGCCAATCCGCCGAAGTGCAGGCCATGATGCAGGATGACTTCACCGAGCTTCTCAACTCCGAAGACAATTCCGATATCAGCTACATTGTCGGCTTTGAGGACCACGTGCCGATCGGCTACGTCAAGTGCGTCCACTCCGAACTGATCCTCGAACTCATCGGTCCATTCCTCTACGTCGACTATGCAACAGTCGAGTCCTCCAGCCACTTGATCAGAAAGGCCAAAACGTACATGGCATCACAGGAATCGTGGCTGGTCTTTGCGCTGATTCCAGAGAGCTTGGTCCCCGTAGGCAGCAGCTATCCGGTCGCCGGCTTCGACGAGGTCTCGGATCAGCCCGAATTGATCAAGCGCTGGCGCGACGGTCTACTGGCGGATCGACTGATCGCGGCTGGGTCAATCCTGTACGCCCAACTGATCGATTCCGACTTGGCGTAACGGCTCCCCTTTCCCCCGACACGCTCGATGTTCTGAGCCTTCTAAGCTGTTTTTGGCACAACAGTTAAGTCCAACTTTGCCGATAAGATGATGATAAGAGGCATGAGAAGTGCCTCTAATGTCCAGACCATGAGATTATCTCGTCTTGCGAGTCTCTTTCGTAAATCCGACAGCGGGGTGAATCAGCCGGGCGGTCAGCATCCGCCGAACTGGCTGCTGCAATTCTATCTGGTAGCGGCGTTGTCGCTCTTTGCTGCGACCGTGACGGTCTTCGTCAGCAGCAAGCTGCGCGATTATCGCGAAGCCGAGGCCAGGATCAACGAACTTTGGTCACGCTGGAGCGACTGCAATTCAAGAGCATCGCAAGCGTCGCTGCCGGTGCTGGCGATTCCTGAGTCCAAGTACTTCGGGCAGGAGCCGCAGCCGCAGGCTGACTCGCTGGCCCACGCGATCGCGGATTTCGAACAAGCTCTGATCGATCTGAGCACTGCGTCGGCGCAAGCGGCGGGTTCTGATCAAGGATTGGGATTCCATCAAGCCACCAGCCGCATTATTCGCAACGGCTATGACCTGATCAATGCCGCGCGCTCCGCTGCCGACATCGGCAAATCTTCCGAGGCCGCGCAAGCCAAGGCTGCCATGGCGGTCTTGCAGCAGGCACGTGTATCCTATCAAGCCGCGCGCATTCAATATCGCGCCGATCAGGTCGAAGCGCAGCGTGCGCAAATTCGGAAGATCACCGAAAAGGTCGAGTCGCTGGAGGGATTCTTGCTGGCTGTCCAGGCGGGAATCATCGCCTTGATTGCCGTCATCGTCCTGCTCAGCCACCGGCTGTACCGCCGGCTGCGGTTCACGGAACGCCAGCGCGAGCAGGCCCACGAGGAATTGGCCGAGAGTGAATTGCGACTGCGGACGCTGATCGGCAATATCCCCGGCGCCGTCTTCCGCCTGCGAATTGCCCCCCATTGGCCGCTGGAATTTATCAGCGACGAGATCGAGCAATTAACCGGCTATCCCGCCGCCGAACTGATCGAGAACCGCGTCCGCCTTTCCGGAAGCCTGATCCATCCCGAGGACCGCCCCCAGGCAGTCGCCGTCCTGACTGCCGCCGTCGCGGACCAGACAAGTTATATCGTTGAGTACCGCCTGCTGCAGCGCGACGGCCGCACGATCTGGGTTCAGGAGCGCGGGCAAGTCGTGCGCGATGCCGCCGGAAATGCCGCGCGTATCGACGGTGTGCTGGTCGATATCAGTGCCCGCAAGGCCGATGAAGCTAAACTGCAAGCGGCCGCCGAAGATGTCGCCGCATTGTTGAATGCCGGGCCGGGGCCGTCGCTGCTGATCGGCGCCGATCGGCGGATCGAGGCTGCCAATCAGCAATTGGCCGAGCTGATCGGGCGCCCGCTCGATAAAATCATTGGCCGCAGTTGGGCGGAAATCAGCCCACTCGCACCGGCCTGGGAACTTCAAGAACAGATCCGCGCCGCTATCGCCGGCGCCACCGCCATCGAACTGAGACGATCCTCCGCGGGCCGCCATTACCGCATCTTCGTGCGCCCGGCTCTCCAGCCCGGCGGACCGAGCGGTCGTGTGGCCATATCGGTGCTCGATGTCACCGAGCAACAGCAATTAGCCGACCAACTCGCCGAGACCAGCGAGCGCTATCGCGAACTGGTCAACAGCCAGGAAGAAGGGATCTGCCTGGTCGATCTTGATGGTCGATTCCTGGTCGTGAATCCGGCCGCTGAACGCATCTTTGGTGTGGATTCCGGAGCCTTGCTCAACCGCCGCTCCGATGAATTCATGGATGCCGCGGAGTTGGCGCGGGCCCGACGCGAACGCGACGACGGCTTGAGGTCCGGCCGGACAAACTACGAGACCTGGATCAATCAGCCCGGCGGCGAACGACGCTGGGTCTCAGTATCGGTGGCGCCACGCTATGATCGCGACCACCGTCTAATCGGCCATTTTGGAGTCTTTCGCGATATCACTAATCTCCGCACAACGCAGGCGGCATTACGCGAGAGCGAACTCCGGTTCAAAGAAGTCTTTGAGTCGATCAGTGTCGGAATGTTGCTGGCGGACCACGCCGGCCGCGTTATCGACTGCAATCCCGCGATCTGCCGCATGCTGGGCTATACACCTGACGACCTGCGACATGCGGAAATAGCTGATCTGATCCTTGTTCCCGATTTTGAAAGAGCGCGCTCCGCGATGACACCGCTGCCGAACAGCCGCGCCCAGCGGCCGCTGGAAATTGAACTGCGGATGCGCCGCAATGACGGTTCGATTATCTGGACCGAGACTACGGCGGTCGCACATGATAGCAGCGACGGCACGCCGCAATATTACATCGGCCTGGTTCAGGACATCACCGGCCGCAAACAGGCCGAGGCGGAACTGCGGGCCAGCTTACTCCAGTTACACACGTTGGTCGACTCCGCCGCCGAGGGCATCATTGTCACCGACGCGGACGGAATCGTGCGCTCGCTCAATCCGGCCGCCACCCAAATTCTCGACCTGGCCGAGCCGCAGACCGGCTTCTCCGTCCTGCGCTATCTGCCGGAACTTACGCGCGAGGCTCTGCAGCGCAACGATCGGCGTTCTTTCGAGACGCGCGCGCGCACGCCCGCCGGTCGCGATTTTCCGATCCAGATGTCACTTAGCCGGGTCGCGATTGGCGAGGAAGAGTCGCTGACGATTATCATGCGCGACCTCACCGAGGAGCAGGCGCGGCGACAGCAACTGCTCGAGGCCGACAAGTTTGCCTCGATCGGCACGTTGGCCGCAGGCGTGGCGCATGAATTCAAAAATCACCTGGCCGGAATCATCGGTCACGCCGGCTTTGCGCTCGATAATCTGGGCGGACCCGATGGAATTCAGGGGGCACGGGAAGCTTTCGAGCAAATCATGCTGGTTGGGAACAAGGCCAACGAGACCGTCATGGCGCTGCTGACCTACTCCGGCAACCAGAGCGACGCCCTTGCTCCCGTTGACCTGACGGAAGTGGTTGCGGCCTCCGCGCGGTTCGTCAGCAAGGAGCTGGCCGATCGCCACATCAAGTTCCGAAGAGAATTCGCGCCGATCCCGCGAACGATGGCTTCGCCCGGCCGGATGCAGCAGGTCGTGCTGAACCTGATGTTGAACGCAACCCAGGCGATGCCTCACGGCGGCGAACTGACAATCGGCCTTGGCGCGGACGACGAGTCGATCTACCTGCGCGTCAGCGACACGGGCGGCGGCATCCCGCCCGAGAATCTGACCCGTATCTTCGATCCGTTTTTCTCCACCAAGGGCGTCTGGGGCCGAGACTCCGGGTTCGGCACCGGGCTGGGACTGTCGCTCTGTCGCAACATCGTCAGCGCGCATTCCGGTTCGATCACGGTCGCCAGCGCCGTCGACAAGGGCAGCACCTTCACCGTTCGCCTGCCGATCGCACCGGTGCCACTCGAAGGCGACAGCCGTGCCGCGACGATCGCGCGCTTGATCATCTTCAGCCTTGATCCGCATACTCTGCAAGCCTATGCCAACGAATGCCGCGATCTGGGCCTGACGTTCATCAGGCCGGAAACGGTCCGCGACCTGAGTCCGCTGGCAACGCAGCGGCGCGCAATCTGCTTGATCGACGCCTTCCAGCTGCCGGAGTCAGATTTGGAGATCATCGCCCGCGAGTGCCGCGCCTGCAACTTCCCAACTGTCTTGATCAACGCCAACCAAAGCATTCGACCGCGCGACCAAATGCGCGATTTGACCGAACTGGTCGTTGACGGCGCTCCAGCGCTGACTATGTTGCTGCGCCACTTTGCGGCTGAGGCTGCGCCGGCTGCCGCTCATCCCGTTCGGTCGTAGTTACTTAGCTACAAATCTACCAATCTACCCCCTGTCACAGAGGTTGCATCCGGGCTCTTAGGGTCGTATATTATTTAATTGTGCGCGGCGCTTCGCGGTGAAGTGCCGGCGCTCGGTTCTACTATGCCGGAATTTGCTGTGTCGACTATGGTATCGCCGTCGCGGCACGATGTGCATCGGATGTTTGATCGCATCTCGCCGCGCTATGATTTGCTCAATCGCCTCTTGTCCCTCGGACTCGACCGCTCCTGGCGTCGCCGGGCGGTAGCGGAACTGCCGCGCGACGCTGAGACGCCGGTCCTCGATTTGGCTTGCGGCACGGGCGACGTGGCTCTGGCGGCCGCCGTTGCCGATACCCGGCGCCGCGTGATTGGAATCGATATGGCCGAACGCATGCTCACCCTGGCCGCCTCCAAAGCCGCGGCAAAGGGTTGGTCCGACCGCATCCAATTTCTGCGCGGCGACGGCCATGCCTTGCCGCTGCCGGATGAATCGGTCGGGGCCGTGACCATTGCCTTCGGTATTCGCAACATGGCGAACCTCGACGTCTGCCTGGGTGAAATGCACCGAGTGCTCCGGCGAGGCGGTAAAGCGATCATCCTTGAATTTTCGTTACCGCAGAATCACCTGTTGCGCCGGCTGCACCTGTTCTACATCCGCCGGATTGTCCCGGCCGTCGGACGGACGGTTTCCGGCGACTCCTACGCCTACGCTTATCTGAATCAGACGATTGAAACCTTTCCTTACGGGCAAGCGTTCTGCGAGTTGATGGCGCGCGCGGGTTTCACATCGCCGCAGGCCCGGCCGTTGAACGGAGGAATCGTGACGCTCTACACGGGGCAGAAACCGTGATCTACAGTTTCGCCGCCGCCGACCTGCGCAAGCAGGAGTTTATTACCATGCTCGACCAGCTCGGAATCGATTACGAGCTTTCCGAGCACAACCACACGGTCGTGCGCGTCCTGGGTCGGATCACTCCGGAAGTCCGGGAGCAGTTGCACAATCGCGGCTTCGATCATGCCAGCCTGACGCTGCAACGCCCCGGCGAACGCGGTTGTTACGACCTGCTTTGCGACCGCAGCCGCCTGAATGTTATCGCTGGACCCTGCGCCGTTGAAGATGAGGCGCAACTCGCGACGATCGCCGAATCTCTGCATCGCTGTGATGTTATGTTCCTGCGCGGTGGTGCTTACAAGCCGCGCACCCAGGTAGATTCCTTCCAGGGACTCGGAATTAACGGGCTGAGGCTGCTGCGCGCACAGGCTGACCGCTTCGGCATGTTTGTCGTCACCGAGGTCATGGATCGCTCGCAGATCGACACCGTCGCCGAGTACGCCGACGTGCTGCAGGTTGGCTCGCGCAACATGTTCAACTACACCCTGCTGACGGCGCTGGGATCGATCAACAAGCCGATCCTGCTCAAACGCGGCATGGCAGCAACGATCCGGGAGTGGCTCGCGGCAGCGGAATATATCAGCCGCGGCGGCAACAACGCGATCATCCTCTGCGAGCGCGGCGTCCGCACCTTTGAACCGGAAATCGCACACACGCTTGACCTGGCTGCGATTATCCTGGCGCAGCAGCAATCGTCCTATCCCGTGATCGCCGACGCCTCGCATGCCGCCGGACGCGCCGACTTGGTCGCACCGCTGGCGCTGGCGGCGGTTGCCGCGGGCGCCGACGGGATTATGATCGAAGTCCACCCCGAGCCGGCAACCGCCCTGTCTGATGCGCGCCAGGCCCTGACGCTGGCGCAATTCGCCGCATTGCTCGAACGGGCGCAGGCGCTCTTCCAAAATCGGCGGGCACAATAGCCAATGTCGGACCCGCGTCTGCCTCACTCGCCCGCGCGATCTGCCGAATCCCTCGCCGCTGAACTCAAACAAGTTATTGCCGCCATCCGCCGCGAATTCGCGCAGCGACCAAGTGTTTCAACCGGCGTCCGGGCCATCAGTTTTGGATTGCCTCCCTGCGATCTCCCGGCTTGGCTGCAGCATTCTGCAGCATACCCGAAGTCATACTGGCACGACCGCGAGCGGACGGTTGAATTTGGCGCCGTCGGCAACTTGGACGAGTGGCCTGAAGATGAGATCAACACCTTGAGCGAGGTGACTAAAATCGAAGCGGCACTCAAGACGGCAGCCGATCCGGCGCTTCCGGCGGTTGTCGTGGCCGGCCGCTTTGATGAAGCCGCGCATCACCGCGGCAGCGACTGGCGCCCGTTCCCGGATGTGTGGCGCCAACTGCCAAAATTCTCGGTGCAACGGGCCGGAGCCAAATTCGCGGGGACTTTCGTTTTTCCAAGCGACATTGCGGTGAACGACGCGATCGCACAAGCCGAGCATTTGCTGGAAGAACTGATCGCACCGGCTTCACCGCAGCAACCGCCGGCTCCCCTGATCCAACGCCGCGATCGCCCCGATCGGGTGGAATGGAACGATGCCTGCGGCTATGTCCTCGAGGAGATCAAGAATCAGAATCTCTCTAAAGCAGTGCTGGCTCGGCGCACGGAGTTGATTTTTGGTGACGCCGTTAATCCGTATGATTTCCTGCGCTGGCTGGGTGAAAGTAATCAGCAGGTTTACCGCTTCCTGCTGTCGCCGCGAGCGGGATCGGCTTTTGTCGGAGCATCGCCGGAACGGCTGTTCCAGGTGCAGGGACGAAGACTCTCGTCCGAAGCCGTTGCCGGGACCGTGCCCCGTGGACCGGCCCCGGAAACCGATGACCAGTTGGCGCGGCTGCTGCTGGAGAGCCGCAAAGACAACCGCGAACACCGTTTCGTTGTGGACGGAATCGCCGCCGACCTGAGTCCCTTCTGCCGCGAGATCACGATCGCGCCGGAGCCGGAGATCGTCAAGCTGCGGCGCGTGCAACATCTGGTGTCGGCGATTCATGCCGAGCTGTTGCCGGAAACGACAGCGGCCGGAATCTTGACCGCGCTGCATCCGACCGCGGCGGTCTGCGGCACGCCGCGCTCAGAATCGATGCTGGCATTACGGCAGTTGGAGCCGTTTGATCGCGGTTACTATGCGGGGCCGGTGGGGATCCTGCAGCCGGACGGCGCCGAGTTCGCCGTCGCCCTGCGCTCGGCTTTGGTCTGCGACAATCGTGTGATCCTCTTTGCCGGCGCCGGTATCGTCGCAGGATCGGATCCCGATCTCGAGTGGCTGGAGCTGGAGCAGAAACTGCAAGCCGCACTGGAATTGCTCGTTGGAGTGAAGGCATGAAGGCGGCCAACGTCAATCACCTCTGGGGAAAACTGATTGTCGAGGAGTTGTTCCGTTCGGGCATCGACTACTTCGTGATTTGCCCCGGCTCGCGCTCGACGCCGCTGGCGATCGCCGTTGCGGAGAATGCTGAATGCCGCAAGACGGTTCATTTCGATGAACGCGGCGCCGCCTTTCTGGCTCTGGGTTACGGCAAAGCGACCGGGCGACCGGCGGCGGTGATCTGTACGTCGGGAACGGCCGCGGCCAATTTCTATCCGGCGGTCATCGAGGCA
>WBZO01005832.1_pt1 | contig 12271 bp, 7 predicted proteins | sample 5204261 | NCBI WGS metagenome assembly WBZO01 (sample SAMN12412400, study PRJNA552823) | activated sludge metagenome | isolation source: activated sludge from anammox sidestream of wastewater treatment plant... | place: USA: North Carolina | collected 2017-09 | reverse complement strand
GAGATGCTCGCGCGACACGACACGTCGGCCGCGTGGATTGCCCGCACGATGCGTGCGTCAGTCGCCACCGCGGATGCGGCGGGCCTGTCCGGCATCGACAGCTACAACTACTTCCCGTTCCTCAACAACCTCGTCTTCGCCTACCTGGCTGTCACCGCCGGCCCCGAGGCCGGCGCCGGCGAGGAACCGTCCACCGACGAGGCGCTGGTCTGGTTCCCGGATGCCGGCCTGGCACGCGTCACCACCAACCGGTACGTCGCCTACATCGGCACGTCGAAGGGCGGCGTGCTGAAGGTGTTCGACCGTGCGCGTCGCTCGCTGGTCTACTCGGACTGCGGCTACATCGGCCGCACGGCGTCCGGAGCGCTGGCCTCGAGCCAGCACCTCGATCGCCAGCGGCCCGTACAGGTGACGTCGGACGCGCTCACGGTCGAGAGCCCGTTCGTCCGCTTCTCGCGCCCGACCATGAACCCGTTCCTCTTCATCGGCTTCCGTGTCTTCACGACCACCGTCGGACGCTCGCCCAGCCTCTCGCGGTGGCTGAAGAACAGGCTGGTGAAGACCCTGGTCTACAAGCAGCAGCGACTGCAGCTCACCCTGCACCGCCGGATCGAGTTCGACTCCGCGGGTGTCACCCTGCACGACCGGTTCTCCAACGCGGCGGCCGGCGAGCTCCGCTCCCTGCAGTGGTCGTCGCGGTTTGCCACCATCCACATGGGGTCGTCGCGCTACTTCGTGAACCACGAACTGGCACCGATCCCGGCGGGCGGTCCGGTCGACCTCGCGGCGTCATGCGAGTTGGTCCGGCGTGTCGACGTGCCCGCGCCAGCGGGCGAGGCCCAGGCATGAAGGCACGCATACCGTGGAACGCCGTCAGGCTGCTCGGCGGCGTCGCGCTGCTCGCCTGGGTGGTCTCGGGCACCGACTGGCGCGCACTGGCCTCCGGCCTGGTCACGCCGTGGCTGCTCCTCATCATCGCGGGGCTGCCGTTCGTCGGCGCCGCGCTCGATGTCTTCCGGCTCCAGGTGCTCTACCGCGCGCAGAACCTGCACCTGCCGTTCGGCATCGGCTTTCGCGTGGCGGCCATCTCGGCGCTCGTGAACTTCGCCGTGCCCGGCGCGGCGGGCGGCGACCTCGTGAAGGTCTGGTACCTGAACTCCGTTGGCTGCGGCGGGCCCGAGATGGCGGCCATCTGGTTCATGGACCGCCTCACCGGCCTCCTGTCGCTGCTGCTCTTCGTGGCCGCGGCCGGGTTTGCCGCCTCCGGCATGGTGCAGGCCGATCCGCTGCTCCTGTGGCTGCACCGGGCCGGCCTCGTTGCGGCCGGCGTCAGCCTGCTGGCGGTCCTGCTGTCGGGCACGCGCCTGGTCCCCTGGGGCGTCAGCCTCTTCGCGCGGTTCCCCGCCGTGCACACCCTGCTGTCGCGCGCGGCCGAGAGCCTCACCAGCTATCACCGTCACCCGGGAATCCTGCTGCTCACGATGCTGTTCTCGCTGGCGTCGCACGGCGTGCTGCTGCTCACGCTCGTGGCTGAAGCCGCCTGGCTGATGCCCGAGGCGGGAGCCGCACGCGTCACGCTGCTGTCGCTCTTCGGCCTCTTCGCCAACGCGGTGCCCATCACGCCGGGCGGGCTTGGCGTGGGAGAAGCGGCCTTCGACGGCCTCTTCCATCGCGTCGGCATCGATGGCGGATCGCAACTGCTGCTGCTCTGGCGCATCGGCATGATCCCCATCTGCAGCGTCGGCGGCATCTACTACGCAATGGGACTGCATCGCCCTTCTCCGGCTGCCGACCCGGCGCAGCCCTCGGTGCCCGTCCGATGAGCACGGCCACGCCGGAACGCTCGGGCGGTCCAGCGCTGGCGAAGTACGAGCAGCGGCTGGCAGCGCTGCTGGGCTGCCGGACCGTCGTCGCCTTCTCGAACGCCCGCACCGGCATCGCGTGCCTGCTGCGGGCGCTCGGAGCCGTACCCGGAGACGAGGTCGTGCTGTCGCCGGTGACCTGCAAGGTGATTCCGCTCACCGTGCTCTCGCTGGGTCTCGTGCCGCGCTTCGTCGACGTCTCCACCGACACGCTCAATCTCGACGCCGGGGCCGTGGCGCGGGCGGTCGGACCGCGCACGCGTGCCATCCTGTTCCAGCACACCTACGGATCGTCGGGCGGACTGCAGGCGGTCGTGGCCGCGGCACGGGCGGCAGGTGTGCCCGTGATCGAGGACCGGGCGCAGAGCATGCCGGGCACCGGCCCGGCGCTCGGCGGCATCGCGGTCGTATACAGCAACAACCTGCTGAAGCCGCTTCCCGCCGGCAGCGGCGGACTCGCCGCCACCAACGACGCGGCGCTGGGCGCGCGCCTGGCGGAAGTCGGCGGCAGCCTCGCGGCAGCCCCGGCCACCGGCGACCGGATGCTGCGGATCTCGGCCTGGGTGCACGACCACGTGCTCGGCCCGCGGCTCTACTGGCCGATGCTCACGCTCTACTCGCGGGTCGACGCCAGCTACCGGTCCAATCCGGTCGAGCAGGAGATCGAGACGTTCATCACGGGCGCGGCGCACCGGCCCAGCCCGCTCATGCTGAAAAGGGGCCTGGCGTCGCTCGCGCGCCTGGCGGATGTCTCGGCCATCAGGGCCGGCCATGTCGCCGCATATGCCGCGGCACTTGCCGGGGTGCCCGGGGTGACGATTCCCTCCGTCGGCGACGCGCAGCCGCTGCTGTACTTTCCCGTGCGGGTGCGCCACAAGCGCGAACTGCTCGAGCGGGCGAGGAAGGCCCGGGTCGAGATGATCCCCTGGCCGAACCAGACGCCGATCTACTCCGTGGAAGACCCGGAGCGGCTGCACCTCTATGGCTACCAGCGTGGGAGCTGCCCGGCCGCCGAGCAGCTCGCCTCCGATCTGGTCGGCCTGCCCACGCACCCGGGGGTGACGCCGGCATTCCGCGCCGAGGTGGTCCGCCTGCTCCAGGGGGCTGCCTGACATGTGCGGCATCTGCGGATTCGTCGGGGTCAGGGAGGACGGCCTGCTGGAGCGCATGACCGATGCGCTCGCGCACCGCGGGCCCGACGGCACCGGCTACTTCCAGCACGGCGACGTGGGGCTCGGCCACCGGCGCCTGAGCATCATCGACCTCGAAGGGGGCTGGCAGCCGCTCTACAACGAGGACCGGTCCATTGCCGTCATCTGCAACGGGGAGATCTACAACTACCGCGAGCTCCGGGCCGAGCTGATCGCCAGCGGCCACCAGTTCCGCACGAACTCCGACTGCGAGGTCATCGCCCACCTCTACGAAGAGGACGGCGTCGACTGCCTGCGCCGGATGATCGGCATGTTCGCGCTGGCCCTGTACGACACACGCACCAGGCGCCTCTTCATCGCCCGCGACCGCCTCGGCATCAAGCCGCTCTACTACGTCGACCTGCCCGGACGGTTCCTGTTTGCCTCCGAGTTCAAGTCGATCCTGCGCTATCACGGCTTCGAGACCACGCTGAACCCGCGCGCGCTGCACGACTACCTCGCGCTGCGCTACGTGCCGGGCCCGGGCGGGATGTTCAACGAGATGCGGAAGCTGCCGGCCGGCCACTTCGGCGTGCTCGAAGACGGCCGCCTGACGCTCACGCGCTACTGGGAACCCACGCCGTACGCCGGGCCGTACCCGGGGGACGAAGGCGAGTATCTCGAGGAGTTCGCCCAGCGGTTCGAGCGCAGCATGCAGCGGCGCCTGATTGCCGATGTCCCGATCGGGGCGTACCTGAGCGGGGGACTCGACTCCAGCGTCACCGTGGCCGCCATGGCGAAGCTCACGTCCACGCCGGTCCGCACCTTCACCGTGGGGTTCGGCTACGAGCACGACGAGCTCGAGGCGGCGGCGAAGACCGCGCAGCTCCTCGGATGCCAGCACACCGAGATCCATTGCCAGCCATCGGACGTCGAGCTGATCCCGAAGATCGTCTATCACCTGGACGAGCCGCTCGGCGACCCGATCGTCATCCCGATGTACCAGCTCGCGCAGGCGGCACGGAAGGAAGTGGCGGTCATCCTGGCGGGCGAAGGCGCCGACGAGACGATGGCCGGCTATGTGTTCCACCGGGCGCTGATGTCGGGCCACCTGCTGGCGCGCCTGACACCGCAGTGGGTCCGGCATCACGTGCTGCGGCGCGGCGTCGCGCTCACGCCGGCGTCGGTCCTGAACCTCGCCTTCGACTACCCGGCAGCCCTCGGACAGCGGGGCAAGCTGAAGGTGATGGACTTCCTGGACCTGCTCGAGCCCGATCAGGTGGCCCTCGCCTATCGCCACCTCACCTCACTGTTCGACGATCGCGACACCACGACACTCTATGCCGAGGCGTTCGCGGGCGCGGTCCGGTCGCATCCCGCGGCGCCGGCGCCACAGGCGCCGCCCGGCACGCCGTTCCTGAACCGGATCATCGACATCGGCCTGCGCGACTGGCTCCCCGAGTGCATCCTGACGAAGCAGGACAAGCTCTCGATGGCACACGCGATCGAGGCACGCGTGCCGTTCCTGGATCACGAGCTGGTCGAGTTCGCGCTCAGGGTGCCTCCCGCGCTGAAGCTCCGGGGCAAGCAGAACAAGTACCTGGTCAGGCAGTACGCCAGGCGGATCCTCCCGGACGAAGTCGTGAACCGGCGCAAGATGCCGTTCTACTTCCCGGTCGAGCAGCAGTTCGCCACGCCGGCCTTCCAGGAGCTGATGGAGGACACACTGTCGGAACGTTCGGTCCGCAATCGCGGGCTGTTCCGCCCCCACGCCATCGAGTCTCTGCGCAACCGCATGCGAACGGGTGACTTCATGTACGTGAAGCAGGTGTTCAGCCTGATGGTTTTGGAGTTATGGTTTCGCATGGCCGTCGACCGGCGGGCCGTGGCATGAGGCCGGAGCGGAGCGATACACGCATGGACATCTCGGTAGTCTGCCCCTTCTACAACGAGTCAGGCATCCTGGAGCACGCCGTCAGGACGCTGATGGAGCGCCTGCAGACCCTGGATGGCACCTGGGAACTCATCATCGTCAACGACGGGTCGACCGACGGCTCCGCCGACATTGCGGAGCGGCTGGCGGTCGAGTTCCCGCAGCTGGTGGTGCGCGGGTACCGCCACAACCGGGGGCGTGGCCACGGGCTGCGCACCGGCATCGCCGCGGCACGGGGCAGCCTGATCGTCACCACCGAGATCGACCTCTCCTGGGGCGACACCATCGTCCACGACCTCGTCGCGGCACTGCGCGAATGGCCGGACGTGGACATGGTGGTGGCCAGCCCGCACCTTCCCGGCGGCGGCTACAAGAACGTGCCCCCCAAGCGCGTGTGGCTCAGCCGCATGGGCAACAAGGTGATCCGCGCCTGCATGTCCAATGCGGTGACGATGAACACCGGCATGACCCGTGGCTACCGGCGCCAGGCGATCACGTCGCTGCCGCTGACCGAGGACGGCAAGGAGTTCCACCTCGAGGTGATCCTGAAGGCGCTCGCGTTCGGCTACCGCATCCGCGAGATCCCGGCCATCCTCGAGTGGAAGGACTACAAGCACAAGGGCCAGCGCGTGAAGCGCAAGTCGTCCTCGCGCGTGAACAAGCTGATCGTCTCGCACAGCCTGTTCAGCATCTTCGCCAACCCGGTCCGCTATGTCTGGATGCTGAGCGGCGCCTCGCTCGCCCTCGCCCTTGTCTTCCTGGCCGTCGGCATCGTCGAACTGCTGCTCGGCGAAGTCTCCGTGTACGCCGCGCTGCTGAGCGTCTCGCTGGTGATCCTGGGAATCGTGCTGTTCGTCATCGGCGTGGTGATGAAGCAGGGCAACATGATCCAGCGTGAGATCTGGATCCTGCAGCGTGAGCAGCTGAAGGCACAGCTGCAGGCCGCCGACGCCTCGCGTGAGCGCGAGGCGGTCCGCATCGGTGTCTAGCCGCCGCGCATGATGGCGCGCCTTCGCACGCGTGTGGCCTGGGGTGAGTGGCGCCGGCCGCTCACGATCGCCCTGCTGGCGGCCGTGCTGTATGCGTCGCTCGTGGGCTGGGGCGTGCCGTATGCCACGGCGCCCGACCGCATCAAGACCACCGCCACCGACGAGATCCTTCCGCTCGAAGGCCTGGCCGAGATGCGCAGCACCTTCATCAGCGCCGCACCCGACCGGAATCTTGGTTACCCCTGGCTCCACTACGCCGTGGTGTCCGCGGCACAGGCCCCGTACCTCGCGTGGCTCATCGCGACAGGCGGAATGAGCGCGCCGGCAGCGGAGTACCCATATGGCCTGAAGGATCCGGTCACGGCGCTGAAGGCGTTGACCGTGCTCGGCCGGCTTGCGAGCGTGCTGATGGCGGCCGGAGCGGTCGTGGCCGCCTTCGCGTTCACTGCATCACTCTGGGGCCGCACCGCCGCAACCTGGGCGGCACTGCTGGCAGCCCTCAGCTATCCCGCGGTCTACTACAGCCGCACGGGCAACCTCGACATGCCCGCCTACTTCTGGAGCGCCGCCGCGATTGCGGTCATCGGGCGCACGTTCAGTGGAGGACTCACCACCAGCCGCGCGGTCTGGCTGGGCATTTTCTCCGCAGCGGCGGTGGCCACCAAGGATCAGATGCTGATCCTGTTCGTGCCGCTGCTGGCCGGTCTCGCCCTGCCGCAGTGGCACCGCCCCACCGGAACGGGCTATCCCGTCAGGCCGCTGCTCACCCTGGTGGCGAGCGGCCTTGTCGCGTACGCCGTCGCCACCGGCATGCTGGTGGACCCGGGCCGGCACGTGGCCCACCTCCAGAAGATGATCTTCACGCCGCAGGCGGTGTCGGTATCGCTCGCCTACATGCCGGCTGCCCCGAACACGTGGACCGGGTTGTGGAGCCTGGTCACCGGGTTCGTCCAGGGGCTCCTGGCCATGATGTCGCCGCCGGTGCTGGTGCTCGCAGTGGCGGGACTTGCGCTCGCCATCCGCGCAGACCGAAGGCACCTGGTCTGGGTGGCGGCGCTGCTGCTGCACTTCGTGGTACTGGTCCGGGGCATCGGGGGAGTGGAACAGCGCTACCTGCTGCCCTTCACCATCGCCATCGACGCCTTCGCCGCCCTGTGCCTGCTCAGGATGTCGGCCTGGCGTCGTGAGGTGGCCCTTGCCCTCTTCGCCGTGTGCATCGCCTGGCGTGGCGCCGTGGCCGCCGACCTCACGTGGGCGCAGTGGCGCGACTCACGCCTGCCTGCGGCCGACTTCCTCCGCAAGGTGTACGCCCCCGGGGATCGCATCGAGTACTTTGGGGTCACCGAGGCGCTGCCGCCGCTCGACGCCGACATGGTGTCGCGCCGCATCATGGGCCGCGAGCAGTGGGCCGGCACCTTCGGGCACGGTCCAGCCGTCCTCGACTACCTGCGCCGGGAGGGACCACGCTTCATCGTCATCGTGCCCGACTGGTCCAGCGGCCGCACCACCGAGTACAGCGGCGACTGCCCACCCGAGGTGTTCGAGGCCCTGACGAACGGGTCGGTCGGCTACCGGCTGGCCGCACACTTCACGACGCCGTCCCTGCTGCCCGGCGTGCTCGCACGGCCCCGGCTCGACTACCAGACCGTGGCGCCGCCGATCCGCATCTTCGTGCGCGACGCGCAGCCTGCCGGCTCACGATAAGGCCATGCCCCACACGCTCGAGATCGGACTGCTCACGACAGCCGACCACGATCCACTCCGCCGCTTCCTCGACACGCACGACCAGGCGACGGTCTTCTACGACCCGCGCTGGTTCGACGTGCTCAGGGCCACCTACTGGCACCGGACGCGCTACTGGGTGGCCCGTCGCGGCGCCGACATCGTCGGCGCATTCCCGGTGACCACCGTGTACCGGCCGGTGCTCGGCACCAAGCACATCGCGTCGCCTTACCAGTTCAATTCCGGACTGCCGCTGGGCCTGGATGACGAGACGAGGGCGGCGCTGGTCAGGCGGACGCTCGACGACGTGAAGGGGCGAGGGGGGTACCTCGAGGTACGACACCTGGGTCGCGAACCGTGGCTCGAGGAGCTCGGCTTCCAGGCGATCGATACGGGCCTGGTCAATGCCGTGGTCCCCCTGCCGGGGATCACCCTGGCGGGCCTCCGCCACGGGCATCGCCGCGAGGTCCAGTCCGCTGAGAAACAGGGGCTGACGCTGCACGAGGACAACTCGCGGGAAGCCCTGGAGCGATTCCACCGGATGCTGGCCGTTGAGTCGAGGGCCATGGGCAATCCGCAGGGCGGATACCGCTTCCTCGAACGGTACAGGGCCGGCCTGCCCGAGTGCTTTCACCTCACGCTGGCCATGTCGGGATCGACCTGCGTTGGCGGAGCACTCACCATCGAGAACCGGAACGGCGCCTTCGGACGGTATTCGGTCGCCCTGCCCGAGGCGAAGAAGCTCTACGTGAGCAAGGCCATCATCTGGCGCCTGCTGGCCGATGCGTCCGCCCGAGGGTGCCGCAGTTTCAGCCTCGGCATCTCGTCGGCGCGTGACGAGGGGCTCATCTACGGCAAGCAGGGTTGGGGCGCCGAGGTCGCGCCGGTCTGGCTGCACGTGTACCCGCACAACTCCGTCAAGGGAGACATGAGCGGCTACCTGGATGGCTTCCAGCTCGCAAAGTCGATCTGGCGGAAACTGCCGACTGCGCTGACCGAACCGCTGGGTACGCTGGTGACCGGGTGGGTCTGCTGAACGGCGTTTTCCTGAGTAAGAACGACACCGTCTTGTTTTCTTATATCTAAAGGTCTACATTGGGCCTGAGGTGCCGCGTTTCGGTCCAGTAATATTCGTGGCCGTTCTGGTGCTCGGTCTCGAGCGCCGGGTTGACGCGTACATCGATCCCGGCACGATGGTGAGCACGCTCACCGGCGTGCTGGCATCCGCCGGCGCACTCTTCGTGCTCGCCGCAGGCGTCATCGCATATCCCGTTCGCCGAGCCATCCAGCTCATGCGCCGCAAGCGCGGCTGAACCTCACTCCAGCGGGCGCGTCCTTCGGTGATCAGTGAACGATGGCTGCTCCGGATCTGGCTGGCAGCCGCCGGCCTTCTGGTCCTGATCGGCTCGGTTCTCGGCACCGCCTTCCTGGTTGGGGAGGCCTATCGCGGGACGGCGCTGCTCTCTGAGCGGCAATCCGCGTTCATCCTGGGCATCTCCGAGTTCCCGACGGTGGTGCGGCGCGCCATCCGGGAGTCTGCCGGGCGGCTCCGTGGCGAGCCCACCTCGCTGCTCGTGGACCGGACGTCGGTCGAAACGCCTGCCTGGACCCGCCGCTTCCCTGCCCCTGAGGATCCGGGATACCTCCTCTTCGCCGGGCTCGACGCACGGACACACAGGAACCTGGTCCGCCTCATACGCATCGCCGATGGCGCCGAGGCTGGACACTGGGCACCCGACTGGGATGCCATCTACCAGAAGAGCACGCGCAAGCGATGGAGCAACAGGTTCACATCGCGCGAGTTGCTTCCCCTGAACCCTTTGCTCCTGGAAGACGGCTCGATCGTCTTCAACACGGGGAACGCAGTGGTCCGCTCGGCGGCCTGCGCCACCTCCCCGATGTGGGTGCTCGATCACATCGGTCACCATTCGGTCGAACGCGGCATCGACGATTCGGTCTGGGTTCCCTCGATAGCGGACGAACCGTACTCTGACATTCCGGCATTGCAGCGATCGTTGCGGATGGACTCGCTGGCGCACATCTCGCTCGACGGACGCCTGCTGGAGAACCGCTCCCTCGCCACGATCCTCGAGCAGAACGGCCTCACGGGGCTGCTCGGCGGGCTGCGCGACTTCACCCTCAATGTCGACGAACCCATTCACCTGAACCAGATCTCGGTCGCACCGTCCGACGGGCAGTACTGGCAGCGCGGCGACCTCCTGCTGTCCTCACGCCACCTGAGTGCCCTGTTCCTCTACCGTCCATCCACCAATCGCGTGCTCTGGCATGGGATGGGTCCCTGGATGAACCAGCACTCAGCCCGGTTCCTGGACGATCATCGAATCTCGATCTTCGACAACAACAGCCTGCGGATCGCCGGCCGCGAGGGGTTCCTGCACAGGGGCGACACCAACCGGGTCCTGGTGTACGACTTCGAGACCGGCACCGTGAGCGAACCGTTCGCGGCACTCCTGGCGCAGGCTCGGCCGGTGACGAGATCGGAAGGATTGGCGCGTCTGCTGCCGGATGGTGGCCTGTTCGTCGAGGAGACGAACCAGCGCAGGCTGCTGCGCTTCAGCGCCGACCGCCTGCTCTGGTCTTTCGTCAACGACTACGATGCCAGCCACATCGGTGCCGTGTCGTGGAGCCGCTACCTGACCGCCGGGGAGGCCGCCGTGGTGCTGCCGGCACTACAGCAGGCGTGTGGGGCTGCGCACCCCTGAGGTGCTACCCGCTGCTCAATCGACCGCGGAATCGCCGACTGGCGTGTCGGCGTTGATCCGTGCCAGCCCGCTCGATGTTGCGATGTAGATGTCGCCTGCGGCATCGACCGTGACGCTCCGGATCCCGCCGAGTTCCCCCTCGAACAGCCGCTCGCCCACCGGGGGCTGTGCCGGCGCGCCGGGGTCCGGCATGAGCCGCAGCAACGCCTGCCCGGTGTCGGACGCGACGAAGAGGTTGTTCCTGAAGCCAGGAATCGCGCTGCTCCCGTAGACCACCATCGAGGTCGGCTCCAGGTCGGCGGGAAGCGCGAACCGCGCCACGACGCGCGCGGACGCCGACGGATCCGAAGCCAGCCGGTCGAGCCGTGCCGGAGCCGCACCATCGACGACCCAGAGCGACCGCAGGCTGTCCCAGCCGAGCCCGCGTGGCGAGTGGTACCCGTACGCAAACAGCGGGGTGCCCCCCTGCTGATCGCGTGGCGTGGTCCCATCGGCGTTCAGCCGGAGCAGCTTGCCGTTGTACGAGCCCAGATCCTCCATGCGCCCATCGTCACCACCGGTGTCGAATGCGGCGAACAGCGTGCCGTCCGGGCCGACGCGCAGCGTCGCCGCAGCCGGGTCGGCAGCCGGCACACCGTCGAGGAGCACGACACGGCCCGACAGCGTGTCGTTCACCTCGACATAGCGCGAGAGCCGGAACTGCTTCGGGCTTCCCCCGGTGGTGGACACGGCGTAGACCAGGTGCGACTGCTCGAATCGCGGGTCGGCGGCGATTGCGACCAGTTCCTCCGCGTTCCCGGCATCATCTGGTGCCAGCGTCAGCGCCGCGGTGCCGAGCACCTCACGGTTGCGGATCACGAGAACCCTGGACCGCTCGGCGACCAGAACGCGCCCCGCACCGGCCGTCGCCAGGTCGACCGGGTTGGACACCGTACCCGGCAGCCATTCCATGTGGAGCCTGACCCCGTCGCGCGTCACCACGGAACGCGGCGCGGCCACCTCGAGCGGCCGGCTCGCCTCCAACCCCGTCCCTGTGGGCGTGGCCGTCACGTCCGGTTCGACGCGGACGCTGTCGGATCCGCCACTGACACGGTTCTGGACCGCGGCACGGGAGAAGACCGTGATGACCCCGGCCCCCTGGATAGAGGTGGTCAGCCGTCCGCTCGCACCAACGGTCTGGTCCGGCGCGGTGACGTCGAACGACGACACGGTCGAGGCATCCGGTCCGGTCGTCGAGTAGATGCCGTAGGTGCCGGCCGGAAGGTTCGCGATCGTGAACGAGCCGGCCGCCGCTGCCCGTACGACGACCACGGTGCTTCCGTTCGTGTTCACGAACGCCACGGGTTCGAACTGATCCGACGACGAGGTGGCCGCGATGCGGCGCGCGCCAAGTCGCACGTACCGGTAGTACTGCCGCATGTACTTCGCACGATCGCGCAGGGTGATCTCGCCGGTTCCCGTGACGCTGTAGTATCCGTTCGGCGCGTGGATCGGCCCCATGCTCCACGAACTGTTCCTCGACTCCTTGAGGTCGCGCAGCAGCATCTGGTAGGTATTGCCGGTCGTCCAGCACTCGGTCTGCGACGTGCGGACGCCGTATTCCATCGCCTTCGCGCTGAGCGTGCCGTTGGTGTTGGTACCGGTGTCGTTGTAGCAGTGCCAGCCGATCTCCTTGAGGTAGGCGCGTGCGCCAGGCTGCGCGATCATCGCATCGAAGAACGGCACGGCAGCCGCCTTGTTGGTCGTCGAGGGGCCCGTCATCTCGGGCCTGAAGCCGGCTGCGGCCAGGCGCTGGCCCGTGGCCGCCGCAATCCGCCCGATCAGTCCGCCGTCGCTCCAGCCGACGGCGAGGTCCGGTTCGTTGATCAGATCGATGCTGTCCGGCACGAAGCCGTACTTCTGCTGCAGGTGC
>WBZO01005831.1_pt1 | contig 12274 bp, 10 predicted proteins | sample 5204261 | NCBI WGS metagenome assembly WBZO01 (sample SAMN12412400, study PRJNA552823) | activated sludge metagenome | isolation source: activated sludge from anammox sidestream of wastewater treatment plant... | place: USA: North Carolina | collected 2017-09 | reverse complement strand
CTTCGCCGGACGGCCGATCGGCGGCTGGCTGGCGGACCGCACCAGCTCTCGCACCGTGACCATCGCCGCGATGATGGGGCACATGGTCGCGCTGCTGCTGCTGGCGTTCGCGACGTCCACCTGGATGATCGTGGCGTTCGCGCTCCTCAACGGCCTCGCCTGGGGCGCGCGCGTTCCGGTGGTGGTGTCGATGCGCGCCGAGTACTTCGGCTCCCGCTCCTTCGGCGCGATCATGGGGCTCTCATCGATGGTGGTGACGCTGGGCGGCGTGATCGCGCCGATCGCGGCCGGCCTCGCGTACGACGCGACCGGCTCCTACACCGGCGCATTCGCCATCCTCGCGGTGGTGAGCGGCCTCGGCTCGATCTTCCTGCTGCTGCTCCCGCCGACGACCCGCCGCCCGGCGACGGCCTGACGCCCGAGGACTACGCCTCGACGCGCACGCGGATCGCGTGGTGCCCGGTCGCACCGTCCGGTTCCGGGCGGCTTTCGACCTCGGTCTGCACGTTGCCGTCGCCATCCGTCGCGCGCACGGCGATCTCGTACTCGCCGGGCTCCGCGTCCCATTCGACCACCCACTGACGCCAGGTGCTCTGTGCGAGCACCTCGCCGAGGGTCGCCACCCGCCACTCGGCGGCTGCGTAGGCGCCGTCCACCTTCGGGCGGATCGCCACCTCCACGCGGCTCACGCTGCGGATGCCGCCCCACGCCACGCCCGCGATCGGACGGCGACCGGGCGCGATCGCGCGCCCCGTCCGAGGGACATCGATGCGCGACTGCGTCTTGATCGGCGCTTCCTTCGCCCACCCGCGCGGGATCCAGTAGGCGTCGAACGCCTCGAGCGTCGTCAGTTCGATCTCCTGCAGCCACTTCGTCGCGGAGACGTAGCCGTACAGCCCCGGCACCACGAGGCGCGCCGGGAAGCCGTGGTCAGCCGGCAGCGCCTCGCCGTTCATCCCGATCGCCACCATCGCCGGGCGACCGTCGGCCAGTACCGCCGTCGGGAAGCCGACGGTGAAGCCGTCCACGGAACGTCCCACGATCTGCGTCGCTTCCGGGCGCACCCCGGCGCGTTCGAGGAGCGCTGCCAGCGGCACGCCCAGCCAGACGGCGTTGCCCGCGAGGTTCCCGCCCACCTCGTTCGAGACGCAGACCAGCGTGACCGCCTCGTTCAGCGTCGCCATCTCAGCGAGTTCGTCGAAGGTGATCTCGAACGGCGAATCGACCAGACCGGTCACGCGCAGGCGCCACGTCGACACATCGACGCGCGGCACGACGAGGGCGGTGTCGATGCGGTAGAAGCGGTCATTCGGGGTGACGAGGGCGGTGATGCCCTCCACCGCGAGCCCGGGCACCTCCACCGGCGTCGCGGTCACCTCCGGCAGCACGAGCGCGGTGCGCTGCGCCTCCACGTCCACCGGCGAGCCGGCGCGCCGTCCGACGACGGCGGCGGCGACCGCACCGGCGCCGGCGGTGCCGGCGAACGCGAGGAAGCGCCGGCGGTCCGCCACGCCACGCCCGGGCATGACGGCGCTCGTGGACGGCTCGGCAGCGTCGAGGAGCCAGCGCAGCGTGCGCCAGCCGGCCCACGCGCCGACGCCCGCGATCAGCGCGGCGACGATGCCGAGCGTGCGCGTGTCGCTCGCGCCGGCCAGCGTCCCAACGACGGCGAACGCCGCGAACGCAGCGATGCCGACACGTGGGCGTCGCGCGACGGCCGGGCCGAGCAGGGCGCCCGTTGCCAGCGACACCGCGACGATGGTGACGAGCAGCGCGGGCTTGTCGTACGTCCCGAACACCTCGATCGCGAGTTTCACGAGCGAGGAAGGCAGCGTGTCCACGATCAGGTCGCCGACGGACACGACGAGCGAGACGCGCCCGAGGATGCCGGCGGCGAGTTCGGCGACACCGAGCGCAACGGCGGCCGCGACGAGGCCGGCCACGGCATCCAGGCTGCGTGCGCGCTCGACCATCACGACCTCCCCGCGGGCGTCGCCGCCGTCAGCCAGCGTACGACTGCGCGAGCCGCGAGGTGTGAACGAACTGTCGGCGGACTGCGGGCGGCTAGTCCGGCTGGCGCGTCGAGTGCAGCGCCGCCAGACGCCAGCCGCCATCGACCGGCACGACCGTCGCGGTGAAGCGGATGTTGAGGATGCCCGGCCCGTCCGCGCGCTTCACACCCAGCGCCGCGTCCCCGGTCAGGATGGTGACCCCCGTGTAGGGGTGCTCGGCGAGTTCCTTGATGTCCCAGCCCGTGTAACGGCGTCCGTTGGTGAACGCGTCCAGCAACTGCTGCTGGCTCTCGCGGAGCGCGCTGCTGTGTGTGTAGACGAAGTCAGACGTGGTGACGGCTGCGAGCGCGGCGGTGTCCGCGGCCAGCGTGGCGGCGGCGTAGGCGCGCATCGTCTCGGTCGGCGTGCTGGCCATGAGAGTCCTCCCCCTGCCGGGCCATCCGCCCGACGCCGCGCCAGTCTATGACGCCGCGGGAAGCCTCGGGCGGGTCACCCGCCTGCCGGCTCGCGGGAGGGCGGGCGGTGCGAGACCGGCAGCCCCACCTCCACCACCAGCCCGCGGCCATTCGATGGCGTCCGCGCTCGCACCCAGCCGCCGTAGTGCGTCGCGACGTTGCGGACGATGGATAGCCCCATACCCGCGCCTCGGTCGCGACGGCGGGCCGCGTCGCCTCGCGAGAACGGCTCGAACACCGCCTCCTGGCGCTCCGGCGGCAGGCCCGGGCCATCGTCCTCCACCGCGAGCTCGCCGTAGCCACCGAGTTCGCGCGTGCGGACGAAGACGGTCGTGCCACGCGGTGTGTGCGCGATCACGTTCTCCAGCAGCGCGCGCGTCACGCGGCCGATCGCGGCTGGCGTCGCAAACACCGCCACCGTCTCCAGGTGGTCGACCAGCCGGACCTCGTGCTCGTCGAGGAGCGGGCGGAGCCGCGCCACCTCCCGCCCCACGACCGCAGCCAGGTCAGACGTCACCATCTCCTCGCCGGATGGCGGGCTCAGCCGTGCCAGGTCGAGCAGCGTGTCGACGAGGTCGGATGCCTCGTGCGCCACGGTGTCGATCTCCTCCAGGAGTTCGCCCACCTCGGGCGGCGGCAACTGCCGGAGCGCCACGCCGGAGGCCGCGCGGATCACGGCGATCGGTGAGCGCAGTTCGTGTGCGGCGCCCGCGACGAACGCCTCCTGCCGCAGGTACGCCTCGCGCACAGGACGCAGCGCACGGCCAGCGACGAACCATGCCAGCGCCGTGCCCAGCACCGCCCACGCGCCGACGCCCCCCGCGAGCGTCCAGCCCACCACGCGCACCTCCGCGTCCCGCCGCGCGAGGCTGCGACCGGCGACGATGGTGCCGAATATCTCGCCCTCGACGACGTGCGGGTGGATGTGCAGGCGGAACCGCTCGTCATCAATCCGGCGGGTGAGGCGGCGCTCCTCGCCGCTGGTGGTCGCGGCCAGCAGCGTCATCCGCGGCACCATCTCTGCGGCGTCCAGCCCGCGTGGGTTGCCCACGAGTGTGCCGGTCCGGTCGAACGCGAAGACGAAAACCGGCCCGAACGCGACCGGTGCCTCCACTTCGTCCAGGCCGCGGTTGATCGCCAGCAGGTCGCTGGACGACTCCACCACCTCGATGATGTCGGCATCGATCTCGCGGTCCATGATCGCGACCACGGTGAAGAAGATGAGGGCAGCGAGCAGCGAGAAGAGCAGCACGCCCGCACTGGCATAGATCAGCGTCAGTTGCCGGCGCGCGCGATTGAACACCCGCTATCCCGCCGGAGGATCGAGGCGGTAGCCCGCGCCTCGCACCGTGGAGATGGTGAGGACCTCGCCGAGCTTCCCGCGGAGGTAGTGGATGTACTGTTCCACCGCGTTCGGCGCGACATCGATGTCATAGCCCCACACGCGAGACAGGATCGCGGCACGGGTCAGCAAGCGGCCCGGGTTCTGCAGCAGGAACTCCAACAGGCGGTACTCCGTCGGTGTCAGGTCCGCCGGCACCCCGTCGATGCGCACCTCGTGGCTCGTGCGGTCCATCGTCACGCGTCCGACGGAGAGGAGGTCCGGCTCCGCCTGTCGTGATCGACGGTGCAGCGCGCGCAGGCGCGCCAGCAACTCATCGAAGGCGAACGGCTTGGTGAGGTAGTCGTCTGCGCCGGCCTCCAGCCCGGAGACGCGGTCGGAGATCGCGTCGCGCGCCGTCAGCAGCAGGACGGGGGTCGTCACACCGGTCGACCGGAGCGAGGTCAGCACCTCGTGCCCGTCAAGTTCGGGGAGCATCACGTCCAGCACGATCACGTCCGCGGTGCCAGCGCTCGCGAGGCGGAGGCCCTCCGCGCCGTCGAACGCCGTCTCCACCGCGCAGCCCTCGGCGGCAAGTCCCCGGCTGAGCACACGGACGAGGCTCTGGTCGTCATCCACGAGGAGTACGCGCATGCCCATGCCTGCAAGGGTAGCGCGGACGGCGCACGCGGCCCCTCAGCAAGTTCGAATCTTGCGCTCAGGAGGCGCTCAGCCTGCCGGCGCCACAGTGAATGCATCGACATGCTGCTGTGGTGAGAGGGGTCTCTGATGGCACAGCACACGATGGGTTCCATGGGAAAGCAGTCCAGCGGCGGCGCGTTCGCCAACCTCTGGAGCGCGATCCAGGGGATGCGCGGCGGTGACATTGGCCTGACCGCGCGCGCGCGGCGACGCCTGCAGCAGCGGCTGGGCACGGATGCTGCCGGCATCCACGCGGACGCCATCAGCGGGAGCATCGCGCTGCGTGGCACGGTCTCGTCGAAGGAGATCGCGCAGGCCGCACGCGAGGCGGTGGAGGGCACCCGCGGTGCCGTCGCCGTCCTCAACTTCCTCGAAGTCCGGTAGCCGGAGCCGGCCCCACGGCTTCTGCCGGGCCGCGGGGCGCCGCACAACGGTTTCGGTCCGACTGCAACGCCGCCCTCTCCCCGGGGGCGGCGTTGTGCGTCCCGGAACGAACGCAGGGTCGGGCATCCTCGTTCTATCTCTGGGCGGCCTCTGAAACACCCTGAGCCGCCGCGTGGATGGAGGGCGACTCATGGGTGTGATGACGTGGATCGCGGTCGGCCTGGTGGCCGGCTTCCTCGCGAAACTGCTCGTGCGCGGTGGCTCCGGCGTGGGCCCCACGGGCCTCATCTGGACCACGCTGCTCGGCGTCGCCGGTGCGCTCATCGGCGGTTACATCAGCACGCGGATGGGCTACGGCGATGTCGCCGGCTTCGACATCCGCAGCGTAGCGATCGCCACCGACGGCGCCGCGCTGCTCATCGTCATCGCGAGGCTGCTCGGCGGCCGCTAGCCGCCGCTGGCCTCCCGCTACCCGCGCAGCCCCATCGCCTCACGCACGCCGCCAGCGGCGATGAGCGATGACGCGCGGTCTCCCAGCCCGGCCTCCGCCAGTACCTCGCGCGTGTGCTCGCCGAGGGCGGGCGCGGGCGGGCCTGCGGTGACGGGCGTGCGGGAAAGGCGCGGCGCGGGGCCGGTGGTGGTCACGAGGCCGAGGCCGGTGTGTTCGCGTGTGATGCTCAGGCCGTGCGCCTGCACCCACGGGTCGTCCATCATCACCCGCGTGTCGTTCACCACCGCGTGCGCGCCGATGCCCGCGGCCGTCAGGCGCGTGACCCATTCGGCCACCGACCCGCCCGAGCCGAACCGCGCGGCGAGGGCGCTCGCGAGCGCCTCGCCTCGGAGCGTGGCGAGCGAGGCGTCGCCCGTCGCCGCCGCGAGGGCGCCGAGGTCTGACTCGCGCGCACCAAGGAAGAACCAGCCGCCAGACGCCTCGTACCCACGGTGGAGCGGTCCGGATCCGACGGCGTCCTGGCCGCGCGCCTCGTCCCACGTGCGGCCGGCGTACCCGACCATGAACGGCGTCTGCAGCACGGTCGCCGTGTAGGCGAGCGCCGCGTCCACGTGCTGGCCCTCCCCCGTCTTACGGCGGTGGAACAGGGCGAGCGCAACGCCGAGCGCGCCGAGGTAGCCAGTGCCGTAGTCGTTCGCGGCGTAGCGCTGCAGCTGCGGCTGGCCGTCGCCACCGAAGCGCTCCTGCATCCCGGTGGCGGCCTGCGCGATCTGCTCGTGGCCCGGGCGGTCCTCGAACGGCCCGACGTGGCCGTACGTGTTGAGCGAGGCGTAGACGATATCCGGGCGGCGGGCGCGCACCTGCTCGTAGCCGATCCCCATGCGCTCCGCGGTGCCCTTCCGGAAGTTCTGGACGACCACGTCCGCCGTGTCGACCAGCCGCCAGAACACCTCCAGCCCTTCCGGGCTCTTGAGGTCGAGGACGATGCTCCGCTTCGCGCGGTTCACGTCGCCGTGGAAGGCCGGCAGCGGCGGGCGGTCAGGGGCCTCGATCTTGATGACGTCCGCGCCGTACTCGGCGAGCGTGCGGCCGCACGTGGGCCCGGCGAGCACGATGCACAGGTCAAGCACGCGCACGCCCTCCAGAGCCGAACGCAGCGACGTACCGCCGCCCGTGCCGGCACTGCCGACCGAAGGCCGCCGCGAGAGGCCCGCGAGGACCTCGGCACGGTCGGCGTCGGGCAGGCGGCGCGGCCCCTGCACCGCGGGCGGCGTCAGCGACATCCGCACGGGCACACCGGGCTGCTTCGTGCGGCCGAGCACGGGGTCGTCCACCTCGACCACCGTGCCCGAGCCGAGGGCGTGGGGGTGCGACAACCACTCCGAGGAGGGGCGGCAGACGGCGCACTCACCGCCGGCGTCGGAGACGAGCGCCTCCCACTCGGCGGCCGGGCGGCTCTTGAACAGCGCCTTCGCGCGCGTCGCCAGTTCCTTCGCCAACTCAGGTTCCTTCGCGAGACGTGCGCGATCGGTCAGGCCCATCGTGATCCACTCGCCGACGCCGGCGGCCTCCAGCACCTGCGTGGTGCGCGTGTTGCCGGTGTGGAACATCACCCAGCGGCCGTCCGCGCATTCGAACTGCGTGGTGAGGCCGCCGCCGTCCAGCGCCGGGCTGTCCGAGGCGTGCACGCGCAGGCCGTTGTACCCGACCGCCCCGAACATCGCGTCGAAGATCGGCACCTGGATGCGCTGCCCCATGCCGTCCCGTTCGCGCACACCCAGCGCCATCGTGGTCGCGACGGCGGCCTGCACCCCGGCGTAGGTCGAGGCGAGCGGGATCGCGGTGTAGACCGGCGCACCGGCGACGTTGGAGGTGCGCCCGCGGCGGTACAGGCCGCCCGCCGCGCTCACCACGCCCTCCCACGCGCGCGTCCCGGCGCGTGGGTCGTCGTCCGCGAAGCCCGGCAGCGAGCAGTAGACGAGCGCCGGGTTCGCCTCGGTCATCGCGGCGGCGCCGAGGCCGAGCCGGTCCATCACGCCCGGGCGGAAGTTCTCCACGACCACGTCCGCGCTGGCAATGAGCGCACGGGCCGTGGCGAGGTCCTCGGCGCGCTTCAGGTCCAGGACGATGCTGCGCCGGCCGCGGAGGTAGGCCGCGTTCGCGGGGTCATCCCAGCGCGGCCCGCCCGGCGGGTCGACGCGGATGACCTCCGCGCCCTGGTCGGCGAGCAACTGCGCGGCCAGCGGCCCCGCGATGTACTGCCCGAAGTCGATCACCCGAACACCCGCGAGCGCACCCGCCATCGCCGACCTCCAGCCCTCGCGCGTGACCCGCGCGCGTCACCCGTCACGGTGGGCCGAGTCTATTACAGGGAACGAAACGAGCCGCGGCGTCGTGGTCAGAGTTCGGTCAGAGGCGCATCGCTACTGTCACTCTCGGGCGGCACCCAGCCGCAGGTGACCAGAGAGAAGAAGTGGATGAGATCCCCATTCGCAGACTGGCTGGAGGCGTACGCCAAGGAGGCCCGGGAAGCACAGGTCGCGACCGTGCGACCGCTCCTCCGCACCGCCAAGGTGACGCCGACCCGCAGCCGCCCACGATACGTCGCGATGATCGAGGGCAAGCGGTGGAAGCCGCTCGCCGCGCGTGGCCGGCGTGACGCCGCGGGCGTGGAGCGCGCCCTCACCGCATTGCGCCGGACACAGCGTCGCTGGACGCCAATCGTGGCACGGCTCCCGCAGGTGACCACCGCGGCCGCCCTCGCGCCGGCGCCGAGCGAACACCCGCAGTTCACGGAGATGCTCGCCGCCGCCCGCAGCGCGATGCGCGCCGCCGGGTACTCCACCACCGAGGTCACGGAGGCGACGCGGTTCCTGAAGGAATCGACGCCGGAGCAACTCGGGCGCGACATGCGGAAGTACGTCGTCGAGTGGACGGGCCAGATCGACCGGCTTGCGGAACGCTACCTGGCCCTGCAGGCCGGGGCGGCGCTGGCCATGGCCGTCGGCCGGTTCAACGTCGCCGTGGCGACGCCACCCTCGGTGCGCAGCAGCCACGCGGACTACCTGGACTTCGCCTCGAAGGAACTGGCGAGCGACGAGCGTGCCCTGCACGCCGCGCTAAAGGCCGGCGACCCGTTCGTGGCCTGGGGCCGAGCGGTGAACCTGCGCCGCGACGCCGCCCGGCGGCTGTTCGCCGGATCGATCGCGCACGCCGCGCTCATCGCCTCGGCGCGACAGGCTGCCCCGGACGACGCCGCGCTCGGCGACCTCGCAGTCGGCTACGGCCGGCTCATCCGCGGGCAGCTGGCGGCGATGTCCGCCGGGCATGCGATCGAGTGGGACACGATGTGGGGCGCGGAAGGCGCCGACTTCAAGGCGTGGTGCGCGGCGGCTGCCGCGACCTCGCCGGGGTCGGGCTACCGCGCGCCTCGCAGCGCCTCCATCTCCAGCCTGGTCAGCCGCCCAACGGCGCTCGACGGCGAGGAGCGCACGGTCTCCGGCCGCGTCACGGCCATCGAGATCACACACCGGGGCCGGAAGGCGATCTCTCGCGCGACCCTCACGGACGGCACGCGCGAGGTCACGGCGATCCTGCCGTACATCAAGCTCGACTCCGGCGGCCTGGTCCCCGGCGCATGGGCCTCGATCTCCGGGACGTGGCGCGCCGCCTCCACGGAGGCCGGGGGCGCCCCGGCGTTGGAGGTCGACCGCCGGGCGATCGCGGCCCTCGGTCGGACGCACTGGTCGGAACGCATCCTGCAGATGACCGACCACATCTTCTGGCCCGTACCCCACGGCCTGGCCGTGGAATGGTCCTGGGAGCCGGGCACGGACGGTGCCGGCAACCAGTTGCGGTACGGGACGTGGCTGTCCGAGAAGGGGTCCTGAGATGCCGGAACCAACCGGGTGTGACGACCTGAAGAGCGCGTGGGAGTCGGCGCAGGAGGCCTACGACTCCGCATGGTGGGCGGAGTTCGCGGCCGAACTGGTCTGGGTGGGCACGGGCACCGCGACGGTCGCCGGCGGCGTGGCCGCCGGCGCGTGCTGGACGGCCGGCGAGGCCGCGACCGTGGGCGCTGCAACACCCGCGTGCGGGTGGATGACCGTCGGGGTGGCTGGCGGAGCCGTAGCGACCGCAGGTGCACTTATCCAGGCCGAACAGGCCGAGACGGCCCGCGAGAAAGCCGAGGCGGCCCTGGAGGCGGCCGAGGAGGCGTACTGCGAGTGTCTGCGCGGCGAGGCAGGTGGGGGACCGGAGACTCCTGCACCGGACACCTCGGACGAGGACCTGTCTCGCGACATCACCTTCAGCGAGGACGAGGTCGAGACGATCGTCGGTGACCCCCTCTCCGAGGAAGGCGATGAGGACGACCTCGACGATGAAGACGCCGAGGACGAGGAGTGCGAGTGCGAGGAGGGCGACCCGCACGACGAGATGGAGGACTACGGAGAGTCCGAGGAGTCGGACGACGCAGAGTCGATGTCGTTCTACGACCCGGCCGCGGCTCCGTAGCGGATGCAGCGGATCGGCTTCGTCTACAACCTCCAGACGCCGACCTGGAAGGATGAGTTTCGAGCGGGGCTTCGGCCCCGCTCGTACCTCCTCGCCCCGAACAACGCGACGCCGGCCAACCGCCGGCTGGCGGCAGCGGCTCGTACCGACCGGCGCCTCCTGCTCGCGGACAACGGCAACTTCGTCCTGATCTCGGCGCTCGCCGCCGAGTTCAAGGCGGAGGCCGAGGACCGCCGGCAGGAGATCGTCGCCATCGAGCGCCGCCTGAAGCGGAGCGCCCGGCCGGCCGACATCAGCAACGCCCTCCGGGACCGTTACCGCGACCTCGCCAGCCGCGTGCAGGCGCGCGCGGAGGCGATCGTGCCTGCCGGTGCCGACATGCGGGCGCGCCAGCGACCGCTCGACCCCACGCACCTCATCGGCGTCGAGTCGCTGGTACTGGCGACGTGGATGGCGCTCGACATCGAGCCGGAGTTCCTGGGCTGGCCGCGCTCGCGCTACCGGGTGCTGAACGCCCGCGTCGCGCGCGAGGCGCGCGCGGTGGACGTGCCGGACGATGCGTACACGGTCGCCTCCGCCGTCTCCTATAACACGGCGTACGACGCGGGGCGCGTGTTCGCGGAGGCCGGCATCCGTCGCGTCGCCATGGGCTTCGGCGCGTACATGGTGGACCAGCAGTACACGGACTTCATGGAACTCGGGCGGCGCACCGTGCCGCTAGATGCGCGCGTGCCGCGCCGGAACGTGCGGACGGCCGCGGTGGCTCGCGGGTTCGCGGAGGGGTACGCCTCCGTCGCGGGCGGGCCGCCGTTCGCGTTCCACTGCCTCGGCCTCGGCACGCCGAAGATGATGGCGGCCGCGGCGCTCGCGCTGTGGGGTGTGCGCGAACTCACCTTCGACGCCACCAGCCCGATGCGTGACGCGGCGGAGGGCACCCTCTACGTCACCAAGCCGACACACCAGAAGGTGCGCACCCGGAAGGTCGCGCTCCGCCTTGCGATCGACCCCTCGGCGCGATGGGACTGCCCCTGCCCGTTTTGCCGGGCGTTCACCGCGGCCCACCCGTTCGACTACGACGCGGCGCACCGCTGGGCCGGACGCCAGGATGGCAAGCCCGAGGTGGACGCGGACGACCTGCGTCCCGGCAGCGCGCTGTACGAAGCGCTCCCCCTCATGGGCGAGCCGAAGGGTGGCGCGATCCGCGGTGAGGTCACGTTCGCGCGGATGGGCCACAACCACTGGGCGATCGAGCGGCTCATCGCCTCGCTGCGTCGCTCACTCGGCACGCGCGAGCGCCTGCGAGCAGCGGTCGATCGCATCGTCACGGACTACGCGGCGCAAAGCGTGCCGACGTACGCGGATGCCGCGCGGGTCATGTACCTCATCGCAGCGGGCGAGGGACGATTCGCCGCCCCCGGCACGTAACCCTCCGACCGCCGGACACGAAGAAGGGGCGTCTCGCGACGCCCCTTCTCTGTGTTCGCTTCGTCGGAGGACGGAGCCGGCCGGTGCGGACTAGCCGCGCGGCAGGCCCAGACCGCGGGTGGCGATGATGTTGCGCTGGATCTCGGAGGTGCCGGCCGCAATCGTGCTGGACACCGAGGAGACGTACGACTTGGTGAAGCGCGCGTCCATCGGCGCGTACTTGTCCTTGCCGTCCCAGATGTGGCTGTAGAGGCCGAACACCTTGGTACCCGTGCGCGCGAGCTTCTGGTTCAGCTCGGAGTTGAACAACTTGGCCGTGGAGGCCTCGTAGTTCGGGATGAGGCCCTTCGCCTGCATCGAGACGATGCGGAAGGAGAAGTTGAACTGGACCTCGGTCTCGATGTACTCCTGCGCGACCTCGTGGCGGAGCGGGTCGTTACCGGCCAGCTTCGCCTTGTCCTTGCCCGCGCCCTTGGCGTAGCCGAGGAGGTCCTCGATGTTCCGGCGGGAGACGATCGCGCCGGAGATGTTGGAGCGCTCGAAGTCGAGCAGCGTGGCGCCCACGTACCAGCCGCGGTTGATCTCGCCGACCACGTTCCGCACGGGGACGCGGACGTCCTCGAAGAAGGTCTCGTTGAAGGCGTGCGCCCAGGCCATGTTGATCAGCGGGCGGACGGTGATGCCCGGCGCGTTCTTGTCGACCAGCAGGAACGAGATACCACGGTGCTTCGGGGCGTCCGGGTCCGTGCGGGTCAGGACGTACAGCCAGTCGGCGTAGTGCGCGCCGGACGTCCAGATCTTCTGGCCGTTCACCACGTACTCATCGCCGTCGCGGATAGCGCGGGTCTGGAGCGAGGCGAGGTCGGAGCCGGCGCCCGGCTCGGAGTACCCCTGCCGCCAGTTCACCTCGCCCGAGAGGATCTTCGGGAGGTGCTCCGCCTTCTGCTCCGGCGTGCCGTGCACGATGAGCGTGGGGCCCAGCTGGCTCACGCCCTGGCCGCCGACGCGC
>WBZO01005059.1_pt2 | contig 12275 bp, 12 predicted proteins | sample 5204261 | NCBI WGS metagenome assembly WBZO01 (sample SAMN12412400, study PRJNA552823) | activated sludge metagenome | isolation source: activated sludge from anammox sidestream of wastewater treatment plant... | place: USA: North Carolina | collected 2017-09 | reverse complement strand
ATACATAGCTGCGCTCGACCCCCAGCGACGGATCGCCGTACTGCGACAGGAAGTTGGTGGAGGTCTCATAGTCCCATTCGCCGATCCGTTTTGCCCAGGCACCGGCGTCGGTGGTTTCCAGCACAACCTCGATGCCGACCTGACGCAAAGCAGTGCGGAAATACTCGGCCAGCCGCATCCAGACCTCACCATAGGGAAGGGCAAGCTGCTTGATGGTGAAACGAACACCCTTGCTGTCGGGTTTCAGGCCGGCGGCGTCCAGCAGTTGCATAGCCTTGCGCGGGTCATGGGATTGCAGCTTCGCCACCGCCGGATCGTAGAAACGGGTGGTCGATGCGATCGGGCCGGTCGCGGCCTTGCCGATGCCGAACCACAGACGGTTGACAATGAAATTGCGGTCGATCGCGTGGCTGATGGCCTGCCGCACCCGCGGATCATCCAGCGGCTTCACGCGATGATTGATCTCGATCCAGGAAAGCTGAGACGCGTATTCCCAGCCTTTCAGCACCACGTTCAGGTTCGGCATGGCGCGGAAACGGGGTACGTCGAACGGCTCGATATCGTTGGCCTGCGTCAACTGCACCTGACCCGTCTGCAGTGCCAGCGCCCGGCTTTGACTGTCAGGAATGATCCGATAGATGATTTCGTCCAGATAAGGTTGGCCGGGGACCCAATAGTCGTCGAACCGCTTCATGCGGATGAAATTGCCGCGCTGCCATTCCGAGAACATGAAGGGTCCGGTGCCGATCGGCCGTTGATTGGCAGGGTTGCTGCGGTAATCAGTGCCGTCGTAGATATGTTTTGGTACGATCGCGCAGGTGCTGACGTCGAACATCAGCAGGAACGGCTCGAACGGCGATTCCAGCGTCAGGACGACGGTCTGCGGGTCGGGGGCGGTTGCCCCCTTGATCTTGTTGAAGATGGGGCGAGCGCGCGGGGAAAGTTCCGTATGGAATTTGGTGATCGAGAAGATCACATCCTCGGCGGTGCAGGGGTGGCCATCGTGGAATTTCACGTTCTGCTGCAGGTTGAACGTGTAGGTCAGCTTGTCGTCGGACACGGACCAGCTTTTTGCCAGCAGCGGCATCGGCTTGAGATCGTGCGAATATTGCAGCAGCCCCTGATAGATTTTGCTGGCGGAAAGTGAGGTCGGTCCCTGGTTGTTGACCCCCAGCACCAGGATGGGCGGTTCCGGCGTCAGGATGGTTGTGAGGACGCCGCCCTTCTTCGGCGCCGGGGCTTGTGTCTGGGCGGTGGCGGATGCCGCGATGCCGGGCACCATGCCGGCCGCGCCCGCGCCCAGGATCAGATTTCGTCGAGACACCAGGTTCTTCATTGTCATTCCTCGCCAGGCGGCCGAACCTCCCAATTTTTATGCAGTGCGATAGGGCTAGCAGACCGACATGCCCTGAACAAGATGAAAATAAGGCATATTAGACAAATTAACGCCTATATAATAGGCGTTAGACGAAAATATGGTCTGAATCTGCATAATAATTCACCTATTCACGCCCGCGTCAGTCTTTCATCCGCGAGAGGCCACGTCCAACCTTCGACAGGCGCGATACAGGCAAGCGCGTTCAGCGTAACAGCCAACCGCCGGCGGATATGAAACGACGTCGCAGCCAGGCAACCGGGCGCCGGACAGTCGATGTGAACGGATGAAACTTGAGCGTGACGACCGGAAGCGGAATCGCCGGAGGTCTGAATCACGCGACTAAACAATGAGCTAAAGCGGGGTGGCTGAGCGAAAGCAATGTCATCCCGCTTTAGCGCCCGCCGGCCACGGGCAAGGTGGTGCCGGTGATATAGCTCGCCTCGTCCGACGCGAGATACAGGACCGCATCGGCAATCTCGCGCGGCTGTCCAATTCTTCGCATCGGCACGAGCTTGTGGGGGCTGAACTCGCTCGCCGCGCGCAGCTCCTCGAAGGTTTTCGCCGTGCGTTCGGTCTCGATCGGTCCGGGCGCCACCGCGTTGATTCGAATGCCATACTCGGCCAGTTCAAGCGCCGCATCACGAATGAAACCATGAATGCCCGCCTTCGCTGCCGAGTAGGCAGCGCCGCCGGTGTGGTGGGCGGTCCACGGCGTGCCCTCGCGCGCACCCGAGGACATGCAGACGATCGCCCCGGACCGCCGTGCGATCATCATCCGCGCGGCGGCACGCGTGCACAGAAACGCCGAACGAAGGTTGAGCCGAAGGGTGAAGTCCCACGCGTCAGCCGTCATCTCCCACAGTTTCTGGTTGTGGGAACCACCGACATTGTTGACGAGCACGTCGATCCGGCCATGTGCCGATACGAGCTGTACGAACGTATCGTCAACCGCCGCTTCATCGGTGACGTCCGCCGTGATGCAAAGGGGTGCGTTCCCCGGCAGCTTGGCGGCGGTTTGTTGCAGGCGTTCGGTATCGCGATCGACCAGGACAAGGGTTGCGCCTTCCTCGGCAAATCTGCGGGCGATCGCGGCACCGATACCTTGCGCCGCGCCGGTGACCATCGCGATTTTTCCTGCCATGCGTCCCATGAAACCATCCTTCCGTTTCGTCCGCCGGATGTCGCTACAACCGTAGCGTTAGTTGATGTTGGCACCGCCATCGACGTCAATCACCTCACCCGTCATGAACAGCGGGTTGGCCGTTGCCAGAAATGCAACGACCACGGCGATATCCTCGGGCATGCCGACGCGACCCAGTGGCGTGGCCCGGGCGATCTCCTCCAGATGGCCATCGAACGCGGCCCGTGTCCGGTCGGTCAGGATCGAGCCGGGGCAGACCGCGTTGACAAGGATTTTCGGGGCAAGTTCGCGCGCCAGGCTGCGGGTGAGGCCCAGCACACCAGCCTTGGCGGCTGCATAGGCGAAACGGCTCGCCCCTCGCGAACTGCCGCCGGTGTTGGCGGCGACCGAGGAGATGTTGATGATGCGCCCACCGCCGTTTTCGAGCATCAATGGCGCCACCGACTGGCACCAGTTGAAAACACTTTTCAGGTTGACCGCCATTCCCCGGTCCCACTGCTCTTCGGTGGTTTCGGCAAGCCGCTGTGGCTGCACCATCGCGGCATTGTTCACCAGGACATCGATCCGTCCGAAACGGCGCGCGATATCGTCGACCGTCGCCCGTACGGCCGCATAGTCCGAAACATCGATGATGTGGGGCTGCGCCTTTGTACCGGCCATCTCGATCAGTTTCGCCGTTTCATCGAGCTCCGGCCCCAGCAGATCGACGATGACGACGTCATGGCCGTGGCTTGCCAGCTTTACGGCGGTCGCTCGTCCGATGCCGCGGGCGGCACCTGTTACAACGGCTACCTTGGTCGACTGAGCCGGCATGTCTGTTCTCCTGATCCGGTGCACCGGACGGTCCGATGCACCTGGCGTGCCGCCCCGCTGCGTCCTGGACGTCGGGTTGAATCCTGCGTCGGCGGGGCGTGGCTGAGGGAGGCGGGGGCGCCGTGCCGTCGGTCCATCCCCCCGGGCAGCGTTCGCCGTGGTGGGGCAGGGGAGTCGGACGGAGAGTACCACACTCCGAAACCAACGCGGCACGCAAACGGCTCTCCCGTTCATACGCGGGACGACTAGAAAATTATTCTTTTTATCGAGTCCATATTGCGCAATGGGACGAAAATATACTCTTATCCTGGTGTTCATCACCGTGCGTGACCGACCGACGTACAGGAAGCACTCGCCTATGACCGACCACGCACTGACGGGATCCGGAATGCGCTGCCAGGCGTACCGATGCGCATGTGCGATGCGGCGACGGCGATGTCGTGTGTCCGTGTCACCAACCTGACCGACACACCGATCGACCCGAAAAAAGGCTCCGGAAGGGACCAGACTGATGCTGCAATCGCACGTCATCGACATCGATGGCGCATTCGTGGGCGCCGCCGTGCGCACCGAGCGTGGTTACCGTTTCATTGCGACCGATATCCGGCTCGAGGAGCTTGACGGTTCCCTGTGGCCGACTCTGGCCGATGTCCGCCGGCTCGCGCGTCATCTGTATATACATGGATGCTTCGGAACACCGCCATCCACCGATCTTCCGCGGCGCGCCGGGGCCCCGCAGCTCACCGCTGCCGAATAGGCACCAGGAAACAGGAATTCGTCTCATGTCCGAAGCTCCCACCTCTGGCACGTTGGGCCGCCGCAGGTTGCTGCGCGCCGCGGGTGCTGCCGCAGCCCTTGGTCCCGTCGCCCTTGCCGCCCCCGCCGTTCTGGCCGGCAGCCGCCCGGCGACATTGCCGGCCGACCTGTTCGCACCACCCATCTGCCGCACTGCCGCCGTTCCCGTGACCGTCGTTCCCGGGGCACCGCGCAAGCTGAAGCTGACCTGGAACGCCAACGCGATCTGCACAGCCGGGGCGCCGGTCGCTTCTGTCACCGGCCTGTTCACCAAGCGCAATCTCGATGTCGAGATGATCAACTTCGGCGGCTCGACCGATCAGTTGCTGGAAGCGATCGCGTCCGGCAAGGCCGATGCCGGCATCGGCATGGCGCTGCGCTGGCTGAAACCGTTGGAGCAGGGCTTCGACGTCAAGATCACCACCGCCACGCATGGCGGCTGCATGCGGATGTTGACCTCACAGACTTCTGGCGTGCGCACGCTGGCGGATCTGAAGGGCAAATCGGTCGGCGTGACCGACATGGCTGCGCCGGACAAGAATTTCTTCTCGGTCCGTCTCGCGAAGCTTGGCATCGACCCGATCAACGATGTGCAGTTCCGCGTCTTCCCGGGCGATCTATTGCCGGTCGCGCTGCAGAAGGGCGAAGTGCACGCCTTCTGTCAGGGTGACCCGCTGGGCTGGGTCGTGCGGGAACGCGACAATCTGCACGAAGTGGCGACCAACCTCGACGCCGAGTACGCCAATCGTGCCTGCTGCGTGCTGGGTGTGCGCGGCAGCCTGATCCGCGACGACCGTATCGCCGCTGCTGCGATCACCGAAGCGATCCTGGAAGCACAGGATTTCGTCGCCGCAAATCCTCAGGCCACAGCGCGGATCTTCGAACCATACTCACCCGTCGCCAAGGCCGATCAGCTCACGAAAATGCTGCTGAGCCACACGCACGGCCACCATCCGACTGGTGACGCGCTGAAACGCGAGATTGCCCTGTACATCGAGGAACTGAAAGGCATCTCGGTCATCAAGCCGAACACCAACGCCGAGCGGTTCGCTGAGAAAGTATATGCAAATGTTCTCCTCTAACAGCTCCCTGGCGCCGGCGGCGGACGCCCGTCAGTCCGTCATTGTCGCACCACCGGCTGTGGCGCCAGCCCGGCGCATCTGGATCGTCGGTGGGATTGCCGCATTGGCCTGGCTTGCTGCGGCGGCAGTCACGCAGATCCTGCCGGACATCGATGATTTCGACCGGACCTATCTGCTGGCCCGCATCATGCTGGGTGTCGCGCTTCTCCTCGCCCTGCTGACGCTGTTCGATCGTGCTTTGCCTGCGGCCTGGTCGCGGCGGACCCGCCACGTCGGACCATGGCTGATCCTGCTGGCAGTGATCGTCACCGCATGGGAACTGGTCACCGCGAAATATGCCATCCTGCCCCGGCCGTTCTTCGCCTCTCCACAGGCGATGCTGGAGGTTTTCACTGACGATCTGCCACGTCTGGGCCTGAGCGTCGCGCATTCGCTGCGCCTGCTGGCCGGCGGCTATCTGATCGGCGCGGCGATCGGCTTCGTCAGCGGCGTGGCCATCGGCTGGTCCCGTGCGGTCGGCTACTGGGCGCACCCGGCATTGCGGCTGATCGGCCCGCTGCCGGCGACCGCCTGGCTGCCGCTGGCCTTCTTCGCCTTCCCCTCCAGCTATAGCGCCAGCACCTTCCTGGTTGCGCTTGCAACCGGTTTCCCGGTGACGGTGCTGACCTGGTCCGGCGTCGCCAGTGTGAACAAGGCCTATTACGACGTCGCGCGCACCATGGGCGCAAGCCCGCGGTTCCTGGTTCTGAAGGTGGCGATCCCCGCTGCCATGCCATCGGTTTTCGTTGGTCTGTTCATGGGTCTCGGCGCCTCGTTCTCGGTGCTGGTCGTGGCCGAGATGATGGGCGTGAAGGCCGGTCTGGGCTGGTATCTGCAATGGGCGCAGGGCTGGGCCGCCTATGCCAACATGTATTCGGCGCTGCTGGTCATGGCACTGATGTGCACCGGGCTGATCACCCTGCTGTTCCGCCTGCGCGATCATCTGCTCGCCTGGCAGAAGGGGCTGGTGCAATGGTAACCGCTGCCGTTGCCCGTGTGGCACCCACCGTCACGACAGGCGTCTCGCTGGATGTACGCGACGTCAGTCATGCCTTCGACCTTGACGGCAAGCTTCTGCCAGTCCTGGATCACGTCGACTTCCGCATGGAGCCTGGCGAACTGGTGGCCCTGTTGGGCCCCAGCGGATGCGGCAAGTCAACGCTGCTGCGTCTGGTGGCCGGGCTGGAACCGCCGTCCGCCGGCCGTCTGCTGGCGGATGGGCAGGACATCCTGGGCCCGCACCCGTCCCGCGTGGTGATGTTCCAGGATCCGACGCTGTATCCGTGGCGCACCGTCAAAGCCAATGTCTCGCTGGGGCTGGAGGCGCGTGGCCTGCTGAAGACGCACGCCGCGCGCGTGGATCAGGCGTTGCAGTTGGTCGGCCTGTCGGCCTTTGCCATCGCCTATCCGCATCAGTTGTCCGGCGGTATGGCGCAGCGCGTGTCGCTGGCCCGTGCACTGGTCAACGATCCGCGCCTGCTGCTGCTTGATGAACCTCTGGGCAAGCTCGATTCGATGACGCGCATCGCCATGCAAGGCGAGCTCGTCTCCCTGTGGCAGCGTACCGGATTTTCGGCGCTGCTCGTGACCCACGATGTCGAGGAAGCGCTGGTCATGGCGAACCGGGTGATCGTGTTGAGCGACCGCCCCGCCGCGATCAAGGCCGATATCCGCGTCGATCGGCCGTTCCCCCGACATCGCGGCGATCCCCATCTGGCTGACCTTCGCCGGGAAATCCTTGGCCTGCTCGGCCTTGACGCTGATTGGTGAGTGCCATGATCCAACGACGAAACCTCCTTGTCGGCGCCGGCACACTCGCGGTCGCTGCCAGTGTTGCGCATGCCGCACCAGCCAAGGTGCTGAAAGTCGGTACGCAGAAAGGCGCCGGTATCCTGATGGCCGCCCGGCAGCGTGGCAGCCTCGAATCCCTGCTCAAGCCGCTCGGCATTGACGTGCAGTGGGTGGAGTTTCAGTTCGGCCCGCCGATGCTGGAAGCGATGCGTGTCGGCAGTATCGACATCGGTCTGGTGGGTGACACACCGCCGATCTTCTCGCAGGCGGCGAATGGCGATCTGCTGTACGTCGCAGCCATGCCGTCGGGTGCGTCGGCGCTGCTGCTGCCCGCCGGCTCCACCCTGAAGACGCTGCAGGATCTGAAGGGCAAGCGGATCGCCTTTGCACGCGGGTCCAGCTCGCACAACCTGACGGTCGCGGCGGTGGAAAAGGCCGGCCTGCGGTTCGATGAGATCACGCCGGTGCAGCTTGCACCGGCCGACGCTGCGGCGGCGTTCGAGCGTGGCAGCGTCGATGTCTGGACGATCTGGGATCCGTACTACGCGATCTATGAGCTGCGCCCGGGTGTGCGCGTGCTGGCGGAATCCACGACGATCGCGCCGCAGAACTCGTTCTTCATCGCCCGCCGGGCGTATGTGGAAGCGAATCAGGAGGTGACGGCGAAGGTCGTGCAAGAGCTTGGGCGGGTCGGCGCCTGGGCCAGGGACAACCGCGCCGAGGTTGCCCAACTGGTTTCATCCGGCACTGGTGTGCCGCTGGAACCCACGCTTCGTGCGACCAAGCGTGCGCCCTTGCAGGTTCTGCCGATGTCCGATGTCCATGTGCAGGCACAGCAGGATATCGCCGACCGTTTCCATCGTCTCGGCATCATTCCCAACAAAATCAGGATTGCCGACCAGGTCTGGCATCTGCCCGCCTGACGCATCGACAGTGGAGGACCTTCGGTTATGACCACCATCGACACACCGCTCGACCTCTTCTGGTTCCTGCCCACCAGTGGCGACGGTTGGTTCCTTGGCACCGAGCACCGCCACCGTCCGGCCGATATCGGCTATCTGCGCGATATCGCGCTGACAGCCGACAGGCTGGGCTTCGGCGGCGTTCTGCTGCCGACCGGCAACAACTGCCTGGATGGCTGGATGGTCGGGGCCGCCTTGGCTCCGCAGACCGAGTATCTGCGGTTCCTGCTGGCGCTGCGCCCCGGCGTGCTGACACCAGGTCTGGCGGCGCGTCAGACCGCTGCGTTGGATCGCATCAGCAATGGGCGCCTGCTGCTCAACATCGTCACCGGTGGGCAGCCCCGCGAGCTGGCCGGCGAAGGGTTGCTGCTGGATCATGACGCACGCTATGCGCTGACCGATGAATTCCTGACGATCTGGCGCGGGCTGCTCGCCGATGGTGCGATCGACTTCACCGGTCACTATCTGACCGCGCGCCAGGCCAGGCTGGGCTATTTCGGTCGTGTGCAGAAGCCGTATCCACCTTTGTGGTTCGGCGGCTCCTCCGACGCCGGGATCGCTGTAGCCGCGCGGCACGTCGACACCTACCTCACCTGGGCCGAACCGCCGGCACAGGTGGCCGAGAAGCTGGATCGCGTGCGGGCAGCGGCGGCGGCGCAGGGGCGTCGGCTGACGTTCGGCCTGCGCGTCCACCTGATCGTGCGCGAGACCGACGAGGAGGCGTGGGATGCGGCGAACCGCCTGATCAGTCACCTGTCGGATGAAACCATTGCCGCAGCACAGCAGCGGATGCGGCAGGAAACCGATTCCGTCGGACAGCTCCGTCAACTGGACCTGCATGGCGGGCGGCGTGACAGGCTGGAGGTCAGTCCTAACCTGTGGGCCGGCATCGGCCTTGTGCGTCACGGCGTTGGCACCGCCCTGGTCGGAAGCGCGGCGACGGTGGCGGCGCGCTTGCGCGAGTACCAGGCGTTGGGCATCGAGACCGTGATCGCGTCAGCCTATCCGCATCTCGAGGAAGCCTATCGCGTCGCCGAGCTGCTGTTCCCGGCACTGGGCATCGGCCGCGCGTATTACGAACCCGGCCGGGAGTTCCGCGCCACACCGACACGGATCGCGGCGGAATGAAACGCGTGTTGTTTCGTTGGCTGGAAGCAGTGTCACGCACCTTTGCGGCGGTGACCTGGCCGCCGTCGGTCGATATCTGGCTGATGCCACCTTCGGCCGAACAGGGGAAGCAGACCACAGACAACAGGAGCGGACCGTGAAGCGCATGCTCCCTTGGCTCGTGCCGACGCTGATCATCCTGCTCTGGCAAGCAGCATCGCAGCTCGGCTGGGTACGTCCGCAGGTTCTACCGGCACCGACCGCGGTCGCGTCGGCAGCATGGAAGCTTATGCTGTCAGGCGAGTTGTGGAGCCATGTGCGCGTCAGCACTTGGCGCGCAGCGGTGGGTTTCGCGCTGGGCGGCGGTATCGGCTTCGCGCTGGGCATGGCGAACGGCCTGTCGTCGCTGAGCGAAACACTGCTCGACGCGACATTGCAGATGGTGCGCAACATTCCGCATCTGGCGCTTATCCCGCTTGTGATCCTGTGGTTCGGGATCGATGAGTCGGCCAAGCTGTTTCTGGTCGCGCTGGGCGTGTTCTTCCCGCTGTATGTCAATACGCTGCACGGGGTGCGCTCGGTCGACCGGCAGTTGCTGGAGATGGGGCGTGCCTATGGCATGACGGAACGCCAGTTGTTCTGGCGGGTGGTGCTGCCAGGCGCGTTGCCGTCGGTTTTCGTCGGCCTGCGCTATGGACTTGGCATCATGTGGCTGACCTTGATTGTCGCTGAAACCATCGCGGCCTCCTCCGGGATCGGCTACATGGCGATGAACGCGCGCGAGTTCATGCTTGTCGATGTCGTCGTCTTTGCCATCCTCATCTATGCCGCCCTGGGCAAGCTGGCGGACAGCGTTGCGCGTCTGCTGGAACGGATCTGCCTCGCCTGGAACCCTGTCTATGCAAAGGCCTGAGCCATGAACCAGACCGTTCTGGACCGCGTGCCGGACCGTGCGGTGAGCACGAGCGCGGCGGGCGCTCGCGTCACGCTGCGCGGACTGACCAAGTCGTTCGGCCAGCATCATGTGCTGCGCGGCATCGACCTCGACATTCCGCCCGGTGAGTTCGTTGCCATCGTCGGGCGCAGCGGCTGTGGCAAAAGCACGCTGCTGCGCCTGCTGGCCGGGCTGGATCGACCGACCGACGGCGACCTGTCGATCGATGGTCAGAGGGACGACAGCAGCGACGCGGTGCGCCTGATGTTTCAGGAGCCGCGGCTGTTGCCGTGGCAGCGGGTGATCACCAATGTCGAAGTTGGACTCTCGCATCTTCGCAACGGCCGCGCGCGCCAGTTGCTCGCCCGGGAAGCGCTGGAGCAGGTCGGGCTGGCCGGGCGTGGCGGGGACTGGCCCTCGGTCCTGTCCGGCGGCCAGAAGCAGCGCGTGGCGTTGGCCCGTGCGCTGGTCAGTCATCCACGTCTGCTGGCGCTGGACGAACCGCTTGGCGCGTTGGACGCACTGACGCGGATCGAGATGCAGGATCTGATCGAGCGCGTCTGGCTCGACAAGGGTTTCACCGCCATCGTCGTGACGCATGACGTGACGGAAGCGGTGGCCCTGGCCGACCGTATCCTGGTCGTCGAGGACGGGCTGATCGCGCTCGACATCCCGGTCGACCTGCCACGCCCGCGCCGGCGCGGCGATCCCGCTGCGGCAGCAATCGAGGGACGAATCCTCGATCGTCTGCTGCAGCGCTGAACCAGTCATCGGAGCATTGATCATGACCGTCGAATTCATTGGCATGATTCACCACCGGCATGCCTCGGAAATCCATCCGCCGGGCGAGACCATCCTTGACCGTGACTATGTCAGGACATTTGCCCAGGCAGCCGAGGCCGGCGGCTTCGACCGGCTGCTGGTCGGCTATCACTCCGACGCGCCGGATGGATTCCTGGTCGCGGCGCTGGCAGCGTCCTATACCGAGCGGATCGGCTTCCTGGTCGCGCATCGGCCGGGCTTCGTGGCGCCGACCGTGGCGGCGCGGAAATATGCCACGCTGGATTTGATCACCAATGGGCGCGCGGCGCTGCACGTGATCACCGGCGGCGATGATGTCGACCAGCGGAAGGATGGCGACTATCTGGACAAGGAAGCGCGCTACGAGCGCAGCGACGAATATGTCGGGATCCTGAAGCGGATCTGGACCGAAACCGGACCGATCGACCACGCCGGCAAGTATTACCGGTTCGAGGGCGCGTCAACCGCGGTGCACAGCGTGCAGCAGCCGCGCATTCCGATCTATTTCGGCGGCGCGTCCGACGCCGCGATCCGCACCGCCGCGAAGCATGCCGATGTCTATGCGCTGTGGGGTGAAACGCATGCACAGGTGCGGGAGATCACCGGCCGCGTGCGGGCCGAGGCAGCGAAGTACGGCCGCACCATCCGGTTCAGCCTGTCGTTGCGTCCCATCCTGGAATCGACCGAGGAAGCGGCGTGGGAACGCGCCGACGCGATCAAGCGCCGCATCGCGGAGCTGCGTGCCAAGGCGGGCCTGGGGCCACGCAACCCGGCGAACGAAGGATCGAAACGCCTGCTGGCCGCGGCAGCACAGGGCGAACGTCTCGACAAGCGTCTATGGACCGCTGCGGCTGCCCTGACTGGGGCCGCGGGCAACAGCACCAGCCTGGTGGGCACACCGGAACAGGTGGCCGATGCATTGCTGGACTATCATGACCTGGGAATCACGACATTCCTGATTCGCGGTTTCGATCCGCTGGACGACGTGATCGACTATGGCCGCACCTTGCTGCCGGCGACCAGAAAGCTGATCGCCGAGCGGGCGGCGAAACGGGTGGCGGCATGACAGGGCTGGGGCGGCGCGCCGTTCTGGCCGGCACCGCCGGGCTCGCGGCTGCCGGATCGGCGCACGCCGAGACCGTGCTGCGGGTGGGCGATCAGCGCGGCAACCAGCGCGCGGTGATGGAAGCCGCGAACGTGCTGCGCGACGTGCCGTATCGTATCACCTGGCACGAGTTTCCTGCCGCTGCGCCGCTGGTCGAGGCGATGAACGCCGAGGCGATCGACCTGGGCGTGATGGGCGACGCGCCGTTCACCTTCGGCTATGCCTCTGGCGTGCGCATGAAGATCATCGCCACCAGGCGTTCGACCCAGAAAGGGCTGGCGCTGCTGGTGCGTGGGGATTCCTCGGCGCGGACCCTGGAAGACCGGC
>WBZO01004896.1_pt2 | contig 12279 bp, 9 predicted proteins | sample 5204261 | NCBI WGS metagenome assembly WBZO01 (sample SAMN12412400, study PRJNA552823) | activated sludge metagenome | isolation source: activated sludge from anammox sidestream of wastewater treatment plant... | place: USA: North Carolina | collected 2017-09 | reverse complement strand
GGCTGGACCACGTGCTGGCGTCGGGGAAGAATGTAAACATCCTCGTCCTCGACACGGAGGTGTATTCCAATACCGGCGGCCAGTGCTCGAAGTCGACGCCGCGCGGCGCGGTGGCGAAGTTCGCCGCGGGCGGGCGGCCGGCGGCCAAGAAGGACCTGGCGATGATGGCAGTCGCCTACGGCAACGCCTACGTGGCGCGGGTCGCGATGGGCTCCAGCGACATGCAGACGGTCAAGGCCTTCCTGGAGGCCGAGAAGTGGAACGGCCCGTCGATCATCATCGCCTACTCTCATTGCATCGCCCACGGGTATGACATGAGGTACGGCCTCGACCAGCAGAAACTCGCCGTGCAGACCGGCCACTGGCCTATGTTCCGCTACAATCCGGCGCTGGCGGCGGAAGGCAAGAATCCGTTCGTGCTCGACTGCAAGGCTCCGAGCCTGCCGCTGGAGAAGTACATCTACAACGAGACCCGATACACGATGCTCGTTCACTCCAAGCCCGAGATCGCGCGCCAGATGCTGGCGGAGGCTCAAGCCGACGTCATGAACCGCTGGCGCATCTATGAACAGATGGCCGCGATGCCTGGCACGGGCAGCGAGAACAAGTAGTCGAAGAGAGGAACGCTGACAATGATCGACCTTTCCACCAGCTATCTCGGACTGAAGCTCCGCTCGCCACTGATGGCCTCGTCATCGCCGTTCTGCAAGGACATCGGCAATCTTCTCCGTTTGGAGGATGCCGGCGCCGGCGCGGTCGTGCTGCACTCGCTCTTCGAAGAGCAGATCAATCTCGAAAGCGGCGAACTCGACCGGTTCCTCGTCGAGACCGCCGAAAGCTACGGGGAAGCCACCAGCTACTTCCCTGAAATGACCAGCTACAATTTCGGACCCGAACCCTACCTGAATCACCTACGGAAGGCCAAGGAGAGCTGCGACATTCCGGTGATCGCCAGTCTGAACGGCATCTCGACGGGGGGTTGGATCCGCTACGCCCAGATGATGGAGCAGGCGGGTGCGGACGCGCTGGAACTGAACATCTACTACCTGCCGACGGACATCGAGATGGCGGGCGGCAAGATCGAGGAGATGTACTCGGACCTGGTGAGTCACGTCAAGGCGAGCGTGCGTGTGCCTGTCAGCGTGAAGGTAGGCCCGTTTTTCACGTCCTTCGGCAACGTCGCGAGCAGGATGGACGCAGCGGGCGCCGACGGCCTGGTGATCTTCAACCGTTTCTACCAACCCGATTTCGACCTGGAGTCACTGGAGGTGGTTCCCAACCTCGTTCTCTCGGACTCCAGCGAACTGCGGCTGCGCCTGCACTGGACGGCGCTGCTATACAACCGCATTCGCCCGGACATCGCCATCACCGGCGGCGTGCACACCGCCGAGGACGCCATCAAGGGTGTGATGGCCGGCGCCCGGGTCACGATGATGACATCGGCGCTGTTGCGCCACGGAATTCCCTATTTGGAGAAGGTCGAGTCCGAAATGCGGAATTGGATGGAAGAGCACGAATACGAGTCGGTGCGGCAGATGCGAGGCTCGATGAGCGCGCGGTCGGTGGCCGAACCCGCCGCGTTCGAGCGCGCCAACTACATGAAGGTGCTGTCGAGCTATTCGCTGAAGGCGGCCACGCGCTAACGCAGCGTGGCTGCCTCCGGCTTCCGCATCCGGAGCGTTCACCTATGATCACCCGTTTGGAAGCCCCCTGTCGGCAGGAAGGAGGATCGTCTGTGTCCTTCCATCTCGTTCTGAGGCATCGCAAGGCGCCTCAGGCATGGAGGAATGAATGGCTCGATGACAGCCGCCCGGCGTGGATCACGACCACGCCGGAGATCGCAATCCGTTTGAAGGAAATGGCGCAGCATGAGCTGCCGGTTCGGGTGCATCGTCTGGAATGGGCGGACTGCGGGCCGGTGGTGTGCTGCGAGTGTGAGGTCGCGGCCGTCCGGGAGATCGACGAGCATCAGTCGCGCGTCGAGTTCAGGAATCACCGCGTATTGGAGCTATTGCCGCTGGTCCGTCCCGTGCGGGGGCAGTCGAGTTACGACGTTTAGCCGGCTAATATCCGGTTCATTCGGCGATCGATCGCCGGCGGGAGAGCAGCGACCGTGATAGTGTAGCGGCCATGCACCGCCGCCGTGAGTTTCTGTTGTCTGCGGCCGCCTTTGGCGCCGCCGGAGCGCCGTTGGCGCCGCGCAAGACGCGCAACGTGCTTGTCGTGATGAGCGACGGCCTACGCTGGCAGGAGGTGTTCAGCGGAACCGACGAGGCGCTGCTCAACAAGGAAAGCGGCGGGGTCGCCGACGTGGCCGAAATCAGGCGGCAGTTCGGCCGGCAGACGGCCGGGGCGAGCCGCGAAGCGCTGTTGCCGTTCCTTTGGAGCCGGGTGGCGAAGAGCGGCCAGATCTTCGGCAACCGGAAGCTCGGCTCCGACGCCTTCGTCGTGAATGGATTCAACTTCTCCTACCCGGGGTACAGCGAGGCGTTTTGCGGCGTCGGGGATCCCCGGGTGGACAGCAACGACAAGCGGCCAAACCCGAATGTCAACGTTCTGGAGTGGTTGAACCGCAGGCCCGGCTTCGAGGGCAGAGCCGCCGCCTTCGGCGCGTGGGATCTGTTCCCGTGGATTCTGAACGCGGAGCGGTCGGGCCTGTTCGTCAATGCGGGCTACACGCCACTGACGAAGCCGCCGGTTTCGGAGCGGGTCGCGCTGCTCAACCGGCTGAGGCGAGAGACTGAGTTGTGGGGCGGGGAAGCTTTCGACGCGCCCGTTTTCCTGTCCGCGCTGGAGTACTTCAAACAGCACAAGCCGCGAGTCCTGCTTGTTTCGCTGGGCGAGACGGACGAGTGGGCGCACGCCGGCAGGTACGATCTCTACTTGAAATCGGCGTACCGGTTCGATCGGTACGCCAGTGAATTGTGGGAGACCGCGCAGGCGATGCCGGAGTACCGGGGAAGCACATCTCTGGTGCTTGCGGTCGACCACGGACGGGGCGATGCCCCGAAGGAATGGATGGGGCACGGCCGGAAGATTCCGGAATCGAAGTATGTGTGGATGGCATTCATGGGGCCGGACACCAGGCCGTTGGGCGAGCGAAAGGGCATCGCGCCGGTGACACAGAGCCAGATTGCGGCAACCATAGCGGCACTCCTGGGCGAGGATTTCACGACGGCGGTGGCGCAGGCCGCCGCGCCGATCGCCGGCGTGCTGGATTGAAGGGCATTCCCGGCCCGATCCAGGCGCGGTCCGGCGTGATAATGTGGCGGTCATGAACCGACGCAGAGATTTCCTGAGGGCCTCAGCGGCGCTGGCCGCTGCACCCGTTCTGAGCGCCGCGGCCCCCCGGCCCAACGTGCTGGTCATCATGACCGACGACCAGGGATACGGCGATTTCTCCTGTCACGGCAACCCGGTCCTCAAGACGCCCGAGATGGACAAGATCCACTCCGAGAGCGTCCGCTTTACCGACTTTCATTCGGCGCCGATGTGCACGCCGACGCGCGGGCAATTGCTCAGCGGCCAGGACGCGCTGCGCAACGGAGCGACTTCAGTGACCGCCGGCCGCGCGCTGCTGCGGCGCGGCATTCCGACGATGGCCGACATTCTCAAGGGCGGCGGTTACCGAACGGGCGTCTTCGGCAAGTGGCATCTTGGCGATCACTATCCTTACCGGCCGATGGATCGCGGCTTTGAGCGCGCGGTCTACCATCTCGGGTACGGGCTCTCCTCGGCTCCGGAGTTCGACAACGACTATTTCAACGGTACGTGCCGCGATCAGGGGGTGCGACGGAGATTTCCGGGATACTGCACCGACTTCTGGTTCAACGAAGCGATGGGGTGGATGAAGGAGCGCGGCGCGAAAAAGGAGCCGTTCTTCTGCTATCTGCCGACGAACACGCCGCACGGTCCGGCCTGGGTGGATGCCAAGTACGCTGCGCCGTACAAGAAGCCCGGACTCCCGGCGAATTTCTTCGGCATGATTGCGAACCTGGACGAGAACCTGGGGCGATTGGATCGTTTTCTGGCGGAGTCGGGCCTGCGTGAGAACACACTGTTGATTTTCATGACCGACAACGGGGCCACGGCCGGCTTCAACGTGTACAACGCTGGAATGCGCGAGCGGAAGACACAGCTCTACGACGGCGGGCACAGGGTGCCTTGCTTTGTCCGCTGGCCCGCGGCGGGTTTCAAGACCGGACGCGATGTCTCAACGCCGGCGCAGATGCAGGACATTCTGCCGACGGTCCTCGACCTCTGCGGCGTGAGCGCTCCGAAGGATGCCCGGTTCGACGGGCGCAGCCTGGCGCCGCTGCTGAAGGATCCGGGGGCGGCGATGGCGGACCGGATGCTGGTCGTGCAATACGGGCAGATACCGAAGCGGGACGATGCCTGCGTGATCTGGAATCGGTGGCGGCTCGTGTACGGCAAGGAGTTGTACGACATCAAGGCCGATCCTGGTCAGAAGAACGATGTCGCTGCGCAGAATCGCGAAGTCGCGGCCAGGATGAAAGCGCACTACGACAAGTGGTGGGCCGGGGTGGAGGCGCGGATTACCGACTTCGCGCCGATCAGCATCGGCTCAGCGCAGGAGAACCCGACGGAGTTGACGAGCGCGGACTGGCAGGATATTTACGCCGACAATGTGGGCCACGTGTCGAACGCCGTGGGCGGACCACGGGGCGGCCCGTGGACGATTTTTGTGGAGCGGGACGGGAACTACGAGATCTCGCTGTCCCGCTGGCCTCCGCACCAGAAGCTGGCTCTGACCGCGTCACGACCAGTCCAAAAGCTGACAGCCGGCGAGATCATCGCCGGCAAGGGATTGCCGATCGCCGGCGCGAAGCTGGCCATCGCCGGGCAGGAGGCGAGCTTGAAAACGAAGCCCGGCGATACCGCAGCGGTGTTCAGGATGCAGCTCAAGGGCGGCCAGAAGACGAAGCTGCATGGCTGGTTCCAGGACGCGGCGGGCGCGGATATCGCCGGGGCGTTCTTCGCCACCGTGAGGCGGCTCTGAGTGGTGTGGCTTGACACCCGCCCCGAAGCGTCCAGGCGTGTGTTCCAGCGCGGTTTCGTTCCGTGGAGCGAATCCACCCGGCGTGCTTTCGTCCGGAGAGAGCGCGAAGGGTCCGCCGGCTGAATCCGGCGCTGTCCACCTACTGTTTCGGGGCGTAGGGCGCGTAGTAACCCTTGCGGGCGCGGACCGTCAGATCCCGGCGCAGCTTCACGCGGATGTCCACTTCGTGATACTGACCGTCCGTGTGTAACGGCTCTGGCCGATAGAGCACGCTGTACTGGCTGCGCAGCTCATTGGCGATGTTCTCGAAGTCCTGCGCCAGGTCCTCGGCTTTGAACGGGAAGAAGGACACGCCACCCGTCTGGCGGGCGAAGTACTTGAGCACTTTGTCGCCGTCGGTCTCGATGCGGCTGATGTTGGTGGAGATCGTGAAGATGACCGCTTCGGCTTTGTCGGCCATTTCGAGGGCCTGGTCGCGGGTGTAGCGGCTGGAGTTGTCCTCGCCGTCGCCGACGACAACCACCGCGCGGCGGAACTTGTGGCGGGGTTTGTCGAGCATCAGCCGGTCCCGGCAGGCGAAGTAGATGGCGTCATACTGGGCGGTGCCTCCGCCAGGGCGCAACTCGCGCAGTTTTCTGCCGAGGAGTTCGGTGTCGTCGGTGAGATCCTGAACGAGTTCGGCCTGCGTATCGAAGGTGTAGATGAGCGCCTTGTCGCGCTCCTTCCTGATTACGCTGGCCAGGAACTGGCTGGCGGCTTCGAGCTCGAACTTGAACCGGTCGCGAATCGAATTGGAGGTGTCGATCAGGAGGGCGATGCGGAGAGGGAGATCGCTTTCGGCGGTGAACTCGAGAATCGTCTGCCGGCGTTTTTTTTCGAGGATCTCGAAATCTTCCTTCTCGAGGTTGTTGACGAATCGTCCTCGTCTGTCCGTGACGGTGAAGAGCAGGTTCACGCGAGTCACGTCGAGAGTGATCGTCTGGTCGACTTCCGGGCGCTGGGGAGGCTCGGCCCGTTGGGCCCATGCGGGCATGGCCGCCGTCGAGAGGAATGTGCGCCTGTTCATCCGGTGTATAGCTCTGACTTCATTCTATGTGGCCGTCTTTCCAGGCCACAAGGTCAGCGGGGAGCGGCGCTTCCACGGTGATCGTCCGACCTGAAGCCGGAGAGGCGAACCGAATGCGCCAGGCGTGGAGCCAGGGCCTTTGCAGCGGCGGTCTGCCCTTGGGCCGGGCGGAGGCCCCGTACAGCGTGTCGCCTGCCACGGGATGGCCGATGGAGGCGAGGTGGACGCGGATCTGGTGCGTGCGGCCGGTGCCGATCATGACCTCCAGCAGCGTGAATCCGGGCAGGCGCTGGAGGACCCTCCAGGCAGTGTACGCCGCGCGGCCATACTCCAGCCGGGCGGTCATGCGGGTCCGGCGGACGGGATCGCGCGTGATGGGCGCCTCGATTTCGCCGCTCTCCCGTTGGGGAGCGCCTTCGACCAGCGCGAGGTACGTTTTCTCGACCTGCCGGTTGGCGAACTGAGCGGCGAGGTGGCGGTGAGCGGCGTCCGTGCGCGCCACGAGCAGGACGCCGCTGGTGCCTTTGTCCAGCCTGTGAACGATGCCGGGGCGCAGGTCTCCGCCCACGGTCGAGAGCAACCGGAAGTGGTGCAGAAGCGCGTTGACCAGCGTGCCTGAACTGCAGCCCGCACCGGCGTGCACGACCATGCCGGCAGGTTTGTCGATGGCGACGACATCATCGTCCTCATACAGGATCTCCAGCGGAATCTCCTCCGCGGCCGCTTTGAGCGGAGCCGCTTCGCGCGGCTCCACTTCCACCAGGTCGCCGGCGCGAAGCTTGTAGGAGGGCTTGCGGGCCGCTCCCGCCGCGCGGACACGCCCCTCCTCGATCCAGGCCTGCAGGCGTGCGCGGCTGTAGCCGGGCAGGGCGCGGCTGAGGAAATGGTCCAGCCGCTGGCCGGCGGAGTCGGGTCCGGCTTCGATTCGGTGCAACGATCCCAGATTACCGCCCAGCGCATGCTGGTAGCCTGTCTGTGATGCCGAGGTGGTTGTTCTGGCCGGGTGTGCTGGTCATCGTTGCCGTCACGCGGCTCTGCCATCTTGACATCGTCTGGGCGGAGGAAGGCTATCCCTTGGCGGCGGCGCGCGAGATTCTGGCTGGAAAGACGCTGTACGCCGACATCTGGTTTGATAAGCCGCCGCTGTTCCCGTTGGCGTACCTGGTGACGGGCGGAGCGGCCGGCTGGCCGCTGCGGCTGATGGGGGCGGCATGGGTTCTGCTGTCCGCGTGGTCGTGCGGCTGGGCCGCGCGCCGAGTCTGGGGCCGGCCGGCCGGGCTGTGGGCCGCGGGCCTGTGCGCGTTCTTCCTCACATTCGACATGGCTCCGGCCGTGATGGCCGTGACGCCCGACTTCATGACGATCCCGTTGCAGGCCGTAGCGCTCGGCTGCGCTGCTTCCGGCCTTCCGCTGGCCGCCGGACTGGCGGCGGGAGCCGCCATTTGCTTGAACAGCAAGGCGCTGCTGCTGATCCCGGTGGTCCTGTTGTGGCAATGGAGAGAGACCCGGCTCGTGCTGGCCGGATGCGCTGTCCCGGTGCTGGTGACGGCGGGCTGGCTCGCGTCGGCCGGCGCGCTGGAAGCCCACTGGCGGCAGGTCTGGGCCTGGGGCGCCGCTTACTCGGCCGATTCACCGGTGGCCAATCCGCTGCTCGAGGGCGCGCGGCGCACGCTGAACTGGGCCGGTTTCCACGCTCTCCTGTTCGCCGCTCCGGCCATTGGCAGGCGCGATTGGCGCTGGGTGGCGGCGGCCGCGGTCGGGATCGGCTCCGCATGGCTCGGCTTGAGGTTCTTCCCGCGTTACTATTTCCACGCTCTGCCGCCGCTGCTGATTCTGGCCTCCGGTTCGTTGATGGCGCTGCCACGCCGGCGCACGCTCCTGCTGTCGCTACTGCTGGCAGTTCCACTGCTGCGATTCGGGCCCCGTTACGCCCAACTCGGGCAGGAGACCTGGCGGGGGCAGCAGCACACGTGGCAGGACCTGGCGATGTTCGAAAGCGCTCGCGCGGCCGCCCGCCACCTGCATGGTGGACGCTTGCTGGTCTGGGGTTACCGCCCGGAGTTGTTCGTCCTCTCCGGGCTCCCGGCGGCGACTCCGTTCCTCGACTCTCAACCGCTCAACGGCGTCCTCGCGGACCGGCACCTGTTCGCTTCCCAGGCCACGCTGCCGGAGGTGGCGCGCGCAAACCGCGCGAGGCTCAGGCAACTCCCTCCGCCCGAGTGGCTCGCCGATGGCCTGTCTCCATACAACCCCTCGCTCGACCCCTTTCTCCTTCCGGACATGAGCGAGTGGTTGAGCCGTTACCGGCTGGCGGCGGAGATCCCGGGCTTCAGGATCTACCGGCTTATGCCGTGAAACCGCTTCGCGCGCCCTGGGAGGAGATTCGCCGCTGCTGCCGTCCATGCCGCGGGCCGGCATCCCATTGCCGGCACGGCGCCCTGGCACGCGTAGCGCTGGTCCGCTGATGCAGCGCGGCTACTCGCGGGGCCGCCCGCGCCGAATCCGGCGCATGAGCTTATTCAAGGATGGCCCGGCGAGCGTGGTCTCGCTGTTGGGCCGGAAGTACAGTTCGGGGGTCTTGAACAGCTCGATTCGTCCGGCAAGCTGGCGCCGCAGGTAAGGCTTGGCCGCCAGCAGGCCGCGCATCGCCGTCACACGGCGTCCGGCTTCGGCCGGAAGCACGACCAGGACGTCTGCCCTCGACATGTCGGGGCTGACGACCACCTCGGTCACGTCCACGTCGGCCAGCCTCGGATCGGAGCACTCGAAGCGGATCAATTCGGAGAGCTCCTCCCTCATCCGCTCCGAGACGCGCGCCGCTCTCAACTCGTCCATGCGATGTCTCCAATCCTATTCCAGCCAGTCGATGGCCGCCGCAACCAGGTTGGGCCCGAGATAGGCGGCCGCCACGCGCTCGGCCGATTCCAGGACCTTGGCGGCGTTCTCCCGCGAGCCGGAAACCGTCACAGCAACGATCACGGAGCGGTTCCACAGCGGCTGGTCCTCCACTTCGCTCACCGCCACGTTGTGCGAGGCGCGCAGGCGGTCCTTGAGGCCGCGGACCCAATGGCGCTTGTCCTTCAGCGACTGGGCTTCCTGCAACTCGAGTTCGAGGATCAGTTTGCCGACAGCGGCCATGCGGAACTAGACGGGAGACTCCGGGGCGACCCGCTCCATCACGAACGCTTCGATAACGTCTCCGGGTTTCAGGTCGTTGAAGTTCTCAATCGAAAGGCCGCACTCGAAGTTCTGCTTCACTTCGCGCGCGTCGTCCTTGAAGCGTTTGAGCGAGGCGAGCTTGCCGGTGTGGACGACGATATTGTCGCGCAGCAGTCGAATCTGGCAGTCGCGCGAGATAACGCCGTCCTGCACGAGGCAGCCGGCGACGGTCCCGACCTTGGAGATGCGGAAAGTCTCGCGGATCTCCGCGCGGCCTTTGTACTGTTCCTTAAAGACGGGTTCGAGCATGCCGGTCATGGCGCGCTTGAGTTCGTCCGTCAGCTCATAAATGATCGTATGGAGGCGGATGTCGACGCCTTCCTGCTCGGCCGCCTCGGCGGCTTTCCGTTCGGGGCGAACGTTGAACCCGATGATGATCGCATCCGAAGCGGAGGCCAGTGAAACGTCGCCTTCGCGGATGGCGCCGACGCCGGTGGAGATGACGCGGATCGAGACCTTGTCGTTGGACAGCTTCTGCAGCGTGTCGGAGAGGACTTCGGCGGTGCCGCCGACGTCGGCTTTGAGAATGATATTGAGTTCCTTCTTCTCGCCCTCGCGGAGCTGCCGGTGGAGCTGTTCCAGCGTGATGCGCGTCTTGGCGAGCTGGATTTCGCGCGCCCGCTGCTCGCGGAACTCCGCGATCTGGCGCGCCTTGGTGAGGTCCGTGACGACCTGAACGGCGTCGCCCACCTCGGGCAGCGATTCCAGGCCGAGCAGTTCGACCGGCATCGACGGGCCGGCTTCCTTCACCTGATTGCCGCGGTCGTCGTACAGTGCGCGGACGCGCCCGAAGACCGAGCCGCAGAGGTAATGATCGCCAACCCGCAGTGTGCCGTTGCGGACAAGAATCGTTGCCACGGGGCCGCGCCCGCGGTCGAGTTGGGCTTCGAGCACGGTTGCGATCGCGGGGCGCGCCGGGTTGGCGCGTAACTCCTGCATGTCCGCCACGAGCAGGATCATCTCCATCAACAGGTCGATGTTCTGCCTCTGTTTGGCGCTGACGGGGACGAAGGTGGTATCGCCGCCCCAATCCTCCGGCATCAGCCCCAATTCGGTGAGCTGCTGTTTGACCCTCTCCGGCTGCGCATCGGCCTTGTCGATCTTGTTGACGGCAACAATGATCGGGACCTTGGCCGCGCGCGCATGGTCGATCGCTTCCCGCGTCTGGGGCATGACGCCGTCATCGGCGGCGACCACCAGCACCACGATGTCGGTGACCTTCGAGCCGCGGGCGCGCATTCGCGTGAACGCCTCGTGGCCGGGCGTGTCGATGAAGACGATCTTGCGGCCGTTCGACTCGGCCTGGTACGCGCCGATGTGCTGCGTGATGCCGCCGGCCTCGCCTTCGGCGACATTCGCGGAGCGGATGGCGTCGAGCAGGCTCGTTTTGCCGTGGTCGACGTGTCCCATTACGGTGACGATGGGCGGGCGCGGCTCGCGATCGATGTCGATTTCGGTCTGGTCGATCTGCTGAACCGACTCCTGCTCGTAACTCATCTTGGCCGTCGAGGCGCCGAACTCGCGGGCGACCTCTTCGGCCAGCTTGGTGTCCATCGTCTGGTTGATGGTGGCGAAGATTTTGCGATCGACCAGTTTCTTGATGAGCAGGTTGGCCTTCACGCCGAGCTTCTCGCTCAGTTCTTTCACCGTGATGCCGTCGCTGATGGTGATTTCGCGATCGATGGGCGGAAGTTCGACGACTTCCTGCCGCCGCGCGAAATGCGGTTTCAACTTCCCTTCGGTATCGCGCTCCCGCCCGTGCTGCGGGCCGCGCTTGCGGCCTGCATCGCGGCCGCGCGTGTCGGCGGTGGCCGGAGGGGGCGGCTCGAGCACCGGAGCCGTGGGATGCGGTCCGCGGCCGCGCATCGGGCGCGGCGGGCCGCCGGGACCGGATCTGCCGGGGAAGCCGCCGCCGAATCCGCCGGGGCCTCCAGGTCTTCGCGCACCTGGAAAAATGGGCTGGCCGGGGCGGGGCATTCCGGACCTTGGTTCGGTCGGCATGCCGGGCGTCGCCCGGGGTTGCGCCTGTTGCTGGAGCTTGGCGAGGATTTCGGGCCGCGGGGGAACCACCGGCCGCACCGGCATCGTCTGGCCGGCCGGACCGATTCTCATTCCGGCGGGCGCTCCCGGCGGCCTCGCGCCCGGCATCGGACGAAGGGGAACGCCTGGAGGAGGAGGCACCGGGACGCCGGGCGCGGCGACGGGCGCCTGCGGCCGCGGATGCGAGGAGATGATGTTGGCCGGGCGCGGCATCTGCGGCGCGGCCTGCGGCCGGTTAATCGGGGGGGCGGCAACCGCCGGACGCGGGAGCTCTCCGCCCGGCAGCGGCTGGCGTGGTCCAGTCAGAATCTGTCCAGGCCGCGGCGTCGACGGCAGGGCCGGACGTGGGGCGGCCGGAATTGCAGGCGCAGGCCTCGGCGCCGAAACCTGCGGGGCAGCGGGCGCTGGCGGAGCGGCCGGCACCTGCGGCGCCGGAAGCGCGGGTTGCGCCAACTCCGGCGATGCGGGCGCGGGTTTGGCCGGGGGCGGCGTAGCTGGCGGGCCCGGAATCGTGGGTGCGCTGGGGACCGGGAAGACCGGCCTAACGGGAGGCTTCGCTTCGGACGGCGGCGCGGCGACCCGGCGCTTCAATGGCTCGGCCACCGGCAGCTCCGGTTTGGGCGGAGCCGGCTTGGCTGCCGGAACGGCAGGCCCCGGCACCGCGGGCGGACGCGCTGTGCGGGCCGGCGGCGGGACCGCGCGCGCAGCGGGCTTGGGAGTTTCGGGAACGGCCGGTGCGGGGCGGGCGGCAGGCGCAGCCTGGGGCGCTGGAACGGACGGCGGCACGGGAATCGAGGGCGGCACTGGGATTAATGGGACCGGATGCGCCGGGATGGTCCGCGCGGGTATCGGGATGGGCGGAGCGTGGCCTCGCACCGCCGCGGTTGGGGGCGGAATCGTCACCGCGCCGGGTTTCGGCGGCGCCTTCGCAGCC
>WBZO01005826.1_pt1 | contig 12283 bp, 10 predicted proteins | sample 5204261 | NCBI WGS metagenome assembly WBZO01 (sample SAMN12412400, study PRJNA552823) | activated sludge metagenome | isolation source: activated sludge from anammox sidestream of wastewater treatment plant... | place: USA: North Carolina | collected 2017-09 | reverse complement strand
CTTCAGCCGCTCGGCGAAGAAGCGCATCGTCGCCGCCAGCTGCGCGTCGCTGACGGTGACGATCGACGCGACCAGCGCCTGGATCACCGGGAAGGTCAGCTCGCCGCTGGCCTGGGTCTGCGCGCCGTCGGCGATCGTCGCCGGCGTCGGGATCCGCACGATCTGGCCGCGCTGCAGGCTCAGCTGGGTGTCGTTGCCGGCCTCGGGCTCGACCCCGTGCACCGCGATGCCGGGCTGCAGCCGCCGCGCGGCGACCGCGCAGCCGGCGATCAGCCCGCCGCCGCCGACGCACACCAGCAGCGCGTCGAGCGCGCCGACCTCCTCCAGCAGCTCGAGCGCCGCGGTGCCCTGCCCGGCCATCACCTGCGGGTGGTCGAAGGGCGGGATCAGCGTCATCCCGCGCTCCCGGGCCAGCCGCCGCCCGATCGCGTCGCGGTCTTCGCTGTAGCGGTCGTACAACAGAACTTCGCAGCCCGGCTGGCCGGCCTGGTACGCGCGGGTCGCGGCGAGCTTGGCCGGCGGCGCGTCGTGCGGCATCACGATCACGCTGGGCATGCGCAGCAGCCGCGCGGCAAGCGCGATCGCCTGCGCGTGGTTGCCGCTGGAGAAGGCGATCACCCCCGCCTGCCGCTGCGCCGAGCTGAACTGGGCCAGGGCGTTGTACGCGCCGCGGAACTTGAACGCGCCGGCGCGCTGCAGGTTCTCGCACTTGAAGAAGACTTCGGCGCCGCAGCGCGCGTCGGCGTGCCGTGAGCGCCGCACCGGCGTGCGCACCGCCACGCCGGCCAGCCGCCGGGCGGCCTGCTGCACGTCGTCGAAGCTGATCGCCAGGCTGGTCGTGCTCATCGGGTGCGGTGCGGGAGGCCGCCGCCACTCCAATTGAGCGGTCGGCAGTCAGCGGTCGGCGGTCAGCGGTCGGCGGTCGGCAGCTACGGGCCTTGGTGCTCGGCGGCGGCGGCGTGCCGGGCGGCGGTTGCCGGGACACCGCGCCCGGCGGCAGTGGCGGCGGGCGGCGGGCGAAGGCCCGAGATCGGCGATTTCCGCCCCCGGATTCACCCGCAGGTCAATTGGGGCAGAACTCTAATGCATCGTCAGGCAGGGGCACGCCCGAGCGGCTACAGTCTTCGATATTGCGCTGCACAATGAATCGGAGATGAACGCAAGCTCCACCGACGAACAGGGCGTCTTCAGCCTCGTCGAAATCATCGAGTTGAAGTGGCTGCTGGCCGCCGAGGGCATGCACCTGCACGTCGAGCGGCTGCAGGCCGACCGCGACTACGCCTGCAGCTGCCTGACCAGCGCCGAGGCGTCGGCCAACCCGGTGCTGCGCCGCGTCGCCCACCGGCTGCGGCAGAAGCTGGCCTGCGCGCGGCCCGCCTGAGCGGCGGCAGCGCGGGGCGGTTGCCGGCACGGCGGCAGCGCTCGAGACCCGCGACCGCGGCCCGGCCGTCGCCCGGAAGGCGGTGCACACCGCCAGTCGGCGCCCGGCATCCGACGGGCAGCACCACCGGCAGATCGCGCGGGCGGCGTCGGCAGCCGCGGGCACTGCGGCCCGGCCGGCTTCGAGCCGAGCGCCTGCTCGCCGCGTTCGCGCTGCCGGGCAGCGCGGCCGACCGGCGTCAGCCTGACTGCGGCAGCGCCGCGATCACTGCCTAAAAGCCTCGATCGTCGCGCCGATGCGCACCGTCTTGGGCATGCCGACCTTGACCAGGTAGTCCATCCCCCACTGCGTGCGGTCGATCACCGCCTCGAAGTCGCCGCCGCAGGCCTCGGTCTTCGCGCGCTGGTTCGGGTAGCAGCGGAACTGCGCGGCCTTCAGCGTGACGGGGTGGGTCTGGCCCAGCAGCGTCAGCTGGCCGGGGACCTCGACCAGCCGGTCGCCCTCGAACACCAGGCGGTCGGCGACGAAGCGCATCGTCGGATGCATCGCGACGTCGAACAGGTCGGCGCTGCGCAGGTGCTCGTCGAAGCCCTTGGAGCCGCTGTAGACGCTCGCCGTGTGCACCGTGATGTCGATCGCACCGGTCCGCGCCTCCTTGTCGAAGCGCACGCTGCCCGACACGTCGCCGAAGCGCCCCCGGTTGATCGACGCACCGTTGTGGTCGATCGCGAAGCTCGCGTAGGTGTGGTCGAGGTCGATCTTGTAGTCCGCCGGCGCGGCCTGGGCGGTCGCCAGGCCGAGTCACAACGCGGCGCCGATGGTCCGGATGGCCAGGGTTCGAGTGCTAGCTTGCATCAGACAGACCTTTCAGAAGGTTGCGTTGAAAGGGGCGGTGCACATCGGTCCTGGGCAGGCGATCGGCTCGCCGTGTGCGTCATAACGAGCGATTGTCTAAGGGTTAACCCTAGTATGACCCAGAAGATCGCGGATCCGCCACTGCGGCGCCGACTTCTCTTGCGGCAGGTCAACGCCGGGCGAACCTGCAAGCGCACCGGCGGTTGCACCGAGTGCCGCAGCGGCAGCGGCGCTCGATGCCTGCAGGTGCGTCGCCGCGCTTCAGCCGCCCGGCGAAGCCGCCGGATCGGCCGCGGCGCGCAGGCTGCGCCGGCGCGCGCGCCACGCACCCAGCAGCGCGATCAGCCCGGGCACGATGATCATCAGCCAGATGATCAGGCTCATGTTCGCCTGCGCCCACGGCGTGTTGCCGAACAGGTAGCCCAGCAGCGCCACGCCGATCACCCAGATCAGCGCGCCGACCACGTTGTAGAGCGTGAACTTGCCGCGGGTCATCGCCGCGACCCCGGCGACGAAGGGCACGAAGGTGCGGATGAAGGGCAGGAAACGCGCGGCGATGATCGTCACGCCGCCGTAGCGCTCGTAGAAGCCGTGCGCCTGATCGAACGCGCGCCGGTTGAACAGCCGCGACTGCTCCCAGCCCCACACCCGCGGGCCGACGAGGCGGCCGATCGAATAGTTGAGCTGGTCGCCGAGGATCGCGGCGGCAGCCAGCAGCGCGATCGCCAGCGGCAGGCTCATCAGCCCCAGCCCGCACAGCGCGCCGACCACGAACAGCAGCGAATCGCCGGGCAGGAAGGGCATCACGACCACGCCGGTCTCGATGAACACCACCGCGAACAGCAGCGCGTAGACCCAGGCGCCGTGCAGCGCGACGAACTCGGCCAGGTGCTGGTCGATGTGCAGCACGAAGCTCATCACGAAGGCGGCCAGCTCCATCGGCGGCGACTCTAGCAGCGCCGCCCGGCCGCCATCGCGGCTGGTGCACGCGCCGGGCGCGGCACAATCGACGCCTGGAGCGAGGAACCCCGTCGATGCCGATCTTCGAATACGCCTGCCACGACTGCGGTCATGAGTTCGAGGCGCTGGTGCGCTCGGCCACCGTGCCGCAGTGCCCGCACTGCGCGTCGACCCAGCTGGACAAGAAGCTGTCGACCTTCGCGACCGCCGGCTCGCAGCCCGAGCCGCTGCCGCCGCTGGCGCCCTGCGGCAGCTGCGGCAACCCGGACGGCCCCGGCGCCTGCGCCTATTCCTGATGCTGCACTGGCTGCCGCCGGCAGCGCGCGGCATCGTGACCGGCGCGCTGCTCGGGCTGAGCACGCTCGTCGGTGTGCTGTGCTTCGTGCCGCCGGCGCTGCTGAAGCTGCTGCTGCCCGCGCCTTCGGTGCGGCGCTTCGCCGACCGCTGGCTGAACGCGATCGCCACCGGCTGGGTCGCGTTCAACAACGCATGGATCCGCGCCGCCAACCCCGGTGCGCGCTGGGACGTGCAGGGCGTGGACCAGCTGCATCGCCGTGGCTGGTACCTGGTGTCGTGCAACCACCAAAGCTGGGTCGACATCCTGGTGCTGCAGCGCGTCTTCCACCGCCGCGTGCCGTTCCTGAAGTTCTTCCTGAAGCAGGAGCTGATCTGGGTGCCGGTGATCGGGCTGGCCTGGTGGGCGCTGGACTTTCCGTTCATGAAGCGCGGCAAGGGCCTGGGCGCGCAGCGCAGCGACCTGCAGACCACGCGCGCAGCCTGCGAGAAGTTCAAGCTGATCCCGACCACCGTCATCAACTTCGTCGAGGGCACCCGCTTCACGCCGGCCAAGCACCGCGCGCAGGCCAGCCCCTGGCGCCACCTGCTCAAGCCGAAGATCGGCGGGCTCGGGATCGCGCTGGCGGCAATGGGCGAGCAGTTCGAGGCGCTGCTGGACGTGACCATCGTCTACCCGCAGGGCAGCCCGACCTTCTGGCAGCTGCTGTGCGGCCGCATCGACACCGTGCTGGTGCGCGTGCAGCAGCGGCCGATCCCGCCCGAGGTGCTGGGCGGTGACCCGCTTGGCGACCCCGACTATCGCCGCCGCCTCGGCGCCTGGACGCAGCAGCAGTGGGCCGACAAGGATCGGCTGATCGACGAGCTGCTGCACACCGCGCCGGTCTGAGGGGTCAGCAGATGAAGCCCGCCAGCGAGCGCGCGCAGTCCTTCGGCGAGGAGCTGGCCAACAGCCTGAGCCACGGCATCGGCTGCCTGCTGGCGATCGCGTCGCTGCCGGTGCTGGTGTGGTTCGCGGCGCAGCGCGGCGGCGCGGTCGACGTGGTCGGCGTGAGCCTGTTCAGCGCGACGATGATCGTGCTGTACCTGGTGTCCACGCTGTACCACGCGCTGCCGAGCGGCCGCGCGAAGCACTGGTTCAACCGGCTGGACCACGCGGCGATCTACCTGTTCATCGCCGGCAGCTACATGCCGTACCTGCTGGGCGTGCTGCGCGGGCCCTGGGGCTGGAGCCTGTTCGGCGTGATCTGGGCGACCGCCGCGTTCGGCGTGGCCGCCAAGCTGTTCAACCGGCTGCGCCGTCCGCTGTGGTCGACCGGGCTGTACCTGGCGATGGGCTGGGTCGCGGTGGTCGCCGCGGTGCCGCTGGCCGAGCGGCTGGCCGGCGCCGAGCTCGCGTGGCTGGTCGCCGGCGGCCTCGCCTACACGCTCGGCGCGGTGGTGTTCCACTTCGACTCGCGGCTGCGCTACGGTCACTTCGTGTGGCACCTGTTCGTGCTCGCCGGCACTGCCTGCCACTTCGTCGCGGTGCTGCTGCTGCAGACCGGTTGAGGCTGCACGGCGCTTGCGACCGCCACGCGGGCGCAAGCGCTGCCGCGCGCCGCGCGCAGGCCGTCGGCGCGGTTTCTAGAATGCGTCGATGAGCGCCCTGCCCGCCCCGACCGCGCCGCGCCCGATCCGCGAGCTGCCCGACGAACTGGTCAGCCAGATCGCCGCCGGCGAGGTGGTCGAGCGCCCGGCGTCGGTGGTGCGCGAGCTGGTCGACAACGCGCTTGACGCCGGCGCCACCCAGATCCAGGTGCGCCTCCTGGGCGGCGGCGCGCGCGCGATCGTAGTTGAGGACGACGGCGGCGGCATCCCCGCCGACCAGCTGCCGCTCGCGCTGAAGCGCCACGCGACCAGCAAGATCGGCTCGCTCGCCGAGCTCGAGCAGGTGGCGACGATGGGCTTTCGCGGCGAGGCGCTGGCGGCGATCGCGGCGGTGGCCGAGCTCACGCTGACCAGCCGCTGCGCGGCGGCCGCGCACGCGACCCGGCTGGACGCGCGCACCGGCGAGCTCGCCCCGGCGGCGCGCGGCCGCGGCACCACGGTCGAGGTGCGCGAGCTGTTCTTCGCGACCCCGGCGCGGCGCAAGTTCCTGAAGAGCGACGCGACCGAGGTCGCGCACGCGCTGGAGGCGGTGCGCCGCCACGCGCTGGCGCGGCCCGACGTGGGCTTCGCGGTCTGGAGCGAGGGCCGGCTGCTTGCGCAGTGGCGCGCCGGCGACGCGCAGCAGCGGCAACGCGAGGTGCTGGGCGCCGACTTCATCGACCGCAGCCGCCCGCTCGAGCACCGCAGCCCCGGGCTCGCGCTGCACGGCCGCGCCGGGCTGCCCGAGGCCGCGCGCGCGCGCGCCGACCTGCAGTACCTGTACGTCAACGGCCGCCACGTGCGCGACCGGCTGGTCGCGCACGCGCTGCGCAGCGCCTACGACGACGTGCTGCACGGCCAGCGGCAGCCGGCCTACCTGCTGTTCATCGAGCTCGATCCGGCGCGGGTCGACGTGAACGTGCACCCGACCAAGATCGAGGTGCGCTTTCGCGACGGCAGCGCGCTGCACCAGGCGGTGCGGCGCGCTGCGGAGCAGGCGCTGGCGGGCAGCCGCGCGGCCGTGCTGCCGGCAGCGCCGATCGCGGCCGCTGCGCCGAGCGCCGGCTGGCCTGCTGCCGCCCAGGGCCGGCTCGGGCTGCAGCCGGCGCGCAGCCTGCAGACGCTGCAGGCGCTGTGGGCGGCCGAACCGCCGGCGCGCTGGGCGCCGGCGGATGCGGCACAGCCTCCTTCGCATGCGGCTGGCGATGCGGTGGTCGCTGTCGCCACGAACGCCGGCACCGCCGACGCCACCGCCGCAGTGGCGACGCTCTGCGGCACGGCGGCGCCGCCCGCCGCAACCGCTTCGGGCGCGACGCTCGCGGCCGCGCCGCCGACCGCAAGCGTGCCGCTGGACGAAGCCCCCCTCGGCCAGGCGCTGGCGCAACTCGGCGGCGTCTACGTGCTCGCCGAGAACGCGCAGGGGCTGGTGATCGTCGACATGCACGCGGCGCACGAGCGGGTGCTGTACGAGCGGCTCAAGCGCAGCCACGGCGACGCCGCGCTGCAGGCGCAGCCGCTGCTGATCCCGCTGGCGGTGGCGCTGACGCCGGCCGAGCTGGCCACCGCCGCCGAGCAGCGCGACGCGCTGCGCGCGCTCGGCCTCGAGCTCACGCCGCTGGGCGCCGCGTCGGTCGCGGTGCGCAGCCGGCCGAGCGCGCTGCCCGACGCCGACCTGGCCGAGCTGCTGCACGCGGTGCTGGCCGAACTCGCGCAGACCGACTCGAGCCAGGCGGTGCAGCGTGCGCGCGACGACTTGCTGGCGACGATGGCCTGCCACGGCGCGGTGCGCGCGAACCGCCGGCTGACCCTGCCCGAGATGAACGCGCTGCTGCGGCAGATGGAGGCCACCGAGCGCGCCGACCAGTGCAACCACGGCCGGCCGACCTGGCGGCAAGTGACGATCCGGGAGCTGGACGCGCTGTTCCAGCGCGGGCGCTGAACCGCTGCGCGGCGACCGATGGCCGAGCCCGCCGCGACCCGCGTCTTCCTGTCGTACCGCCGCGACGACGCGGCCGGCTACGCGGGCCGGCTCGAAGAGGCGCTGGAGCGCCGCCTGGGCCGCGGCAGCGCCTTTCGCGACGTGCTCGACATCGCCCCCGGCGACGACTTCGTGCGCGCGATCCGCGCGCGCCTGGCCGACGCGCAGGCGGTGCTGGTGCTGATCGGCCCGCGCTGGGCTGGCGGCAACGCGCCGGGCCAGCGCCGCATCGACGACCCGCAGGACATGGTGCGGCTCGAGGTGGCGACCGCGCTCGACGCCGGCCTGCGCGTGATCCCGGTGCTGCTGCAGGGCGCGGCGATGCCGGCCGAGGACACGCTGCCCGCGCCGCTGCGGCCGCTCGCCCGGCACAACGCCCTCGCGCTGACCGACACCCACTGGGACGCCGACCTCGACCGGCTGATCGCCAGCCTGGGCCTGCAGTCGCGCCGCAAGGTGTGGCACTGGGCGCTGGGCGGCGCGGCGGTGGCGGCGGCGGTGGCCGCCGCGGTCTGCGTGCTCGGCCGCGGCGACGCCGACGAGCGGGCTGCAGCGGCTGGCGCGGCGGCGGCGGCCAGCGCTGCTGCCGCCAGTGCCGCTGCCGCCAGTGCCGCCGCCGCGCAGCAGGCGCTGCTCGGCGGCTGGACCGCGCAGGTCACCTACCCGTGGGGCGACCGCTACACCGAGCGCTTCGAGTTCGAGCGCCACGCCGGCCAGCTCACCGGCACCGCCGGCTTCCTCGGCTACCCGCGCGGCATCGAGCAGCTGAGCTTCGACGGCCGCAACCTGCACTTCGAGACCCACACGCAGGAGTCCGTCGGCAGCCAGACCTACGAGCTGACCCACCGCTACGGCGCCGAGCTGCGCGGCACGCCGCCCGACCAGGTGCTCGCGATCCGGATGCAGACCACCGGCGGCTTGGGCGGCAGCCGCAAGCCGCTGGAGTTCGAAGCGCGGCGCGCTGCGGCGCCGGCTTCGACGCCCGGTCGCTGACGCGCGCGCCGCCTGGCGCGGCAGGCGATTCGACGGCAGCCTGCGGCCCGCATCCGCGCGCTCGCGCGCGCCGCCTTACCGGCTGCGTTCGGCCGCTCGTGCACAACGGCCCCCGACCGGCCCGATGCGCAGCACGAAACGCCGCCCGTGGTGCAATCGGGGCATGGCCGAACGACCGAAGATCAAGCTGAAGGCCGGCGCCGCACCGCGCGACCCGCAGCGCACGCGGGTGCGCGCCACGACCGCCCCGCACACCGCCGATCGGCCGCGCACCGGGGCGGCCAAGTCGGGCCAGCGGCCCGCCAAGCCGGCGGCGGCCGGAAAGCGACGGGACGCGCCCGCGTCCGTCGAGCGTCAACACGAACACGACGGACGAAGGCCCGCGGGCGTTGAACGCGACCCGCGTCGGTCGACCGGCTCCGGCGCGCGCCGCGGCCCGCGGCCCGACGGCCGCCCGGATCCGCGCGACGACCGCCGCAGCGGCGCCGGCTTCGGCCCGCAGCGCGACCGGCGCGAGCCGCTGCGCGACCACGCGGGGCGCTGGCGCAGCCGCGACCGCGACGACGGGCCCCGCACGGGCGCGCCCGATGCCCGCCGCGGCCGCCCGCGCACCGAGTGGCGCGACGAACGCCAGATCGAGCACCGCAGTGAGCAGCGCCGCGCGCAGCGCAACGACCACCGCGGCGAGCGCGCCAACGATCGGCGCTACGAACGCCGCGATCCGGCCCGCGGCGCGCCGCCCTTCGATCCGCGCAGCGGCTCGGCAGCCGAAGCTCGCAGCGGCCACTCCGGCGAACGCCACGGCGATCGATACGGTGGCCAATACGGCCAGCGTCACGGCGAACGGCAGTCGGATCGCCCACCCGGTCGGCGTAGCGGCCGCGACCATGGCCACGACACCGGTCGCCGCACCGATCGCTACGCCGATCGCGACGACGGCCGCCACGCTGGACGCTACCCCGAGCACCAAGGCGACCGCTACGCCGATCGAAGCGAAGAGCGCCGCGGTGAATGGCGGGGTGACCGGCGAGGCGATCGCGACGACGATCGCCGCACGGATCGCTCGCCTGAGCGCCGCAGCGACCGCAGCGCTGAGCGGACCATCGATCGCTACCCCGACCGCCGCACCGACCGCTACCCCGACCGCCACCCCGACCGCTACCCCGACCGCCACGCCGATCGGGCGCCGCGCCGCGACGGCGACCACCGCACCGATCGCCACACCGACTACCGCGGCGACGACCGCAGCGACCGCGGCAGCGCCGCCCGCGGCAGCGGTTACAGCGACCGCACCGAGCGGCCGTATCGACGCGAGCAGGCCGACCACGCGGGCCGCCCCGACCGGCGCGTCGAGCCGCAGCGCCGGCCGCGCGCCGGCGACGATTGGCGGCCGGCCAGGCCCCAGCCGCAACGCGCCGCTGTGCCCGAGCGCTTCCCGCCACGCGCCGACGCGGTCGAGCCGCACGCACCGCGGCCGCGCGGCAAGGCTGCGGCCGCGCCGGCCGCACCCAGGCCGGCGCCGGTGCGCCAGGCCCCGCCCGACGCGAGCGAGCGCTTGTCGAAGCGGCTGGTCGCCGAGGGCGCGGCGTCGCGGCGCGAGGCCGACGAGTGGATCGCCGCCGGCTGGGTGCTGGTCGACGGCGTGCCGGCGGTGCTCGGCCAGCGGGTTGCGCCGGAGCAGCCGATCGCGATCGACCCGGCCGCGCGGCAGCAGCAGGCGCGACAGGTCACGATCCTGCTGCACAAGCCGACCGGCTACGTCTGCGGGCCGCGCGACGGCGGCCATGCGGGCGCGGCCACGCTGATCAGCGCCGAGACCCGCTGGCGCGACGAGGGCCGCGCGTTCGAGCCGGCGCACGCGAACGGCCTGGTCGCGGCCAGCCGGCTGGAGCTGGACGCGAGCGGGCTGCTGGTGCTGACCCAGGATGCGCGGCTCGCGCAGCAGCTGGCCGACGCACGCCCGGGCTTCGAGTACGAGTACCAGGTGCGGATCACCCACGCGCTCGCCGACGGCCTGCCCGACGCGCTGGCGCAGCAGCTGGGCGACGGGGTCGAGCTCGACGGGCAGCTGCTGCCGCCGGTGCGGGCCAGCCGCGCCAGCGACGACCAGCTGCGCATCGTGCTGCGCGACGGCCGGCCGCGCCAGATCCGGCGCATCTGCGAGGCAGCGGGCCTGGGCGTGCGCGCGGTGAAGCTGCTGCGCATCGGCAGCGTCGTGCTGGGCAAGCTGCCCGTCGGGCAGTGGCGGTACCTGCGCGATGACGAACGCTTCTGAGCGCGGCGCCGGCGGCGCCGAGGCGACTGGGCAGGCCGACGCGGCGCCCCGGGTCGACCCGGGGCTGGTGGTCGTCGTGCTGTCGCTGCTGCTGGGCATCCAGCCGATCACCACCGACGTCTACCTGCCGGCGCTGCCGGGGCTGGCCGCCGACCTGCAGGCCTCGGTCGCGTCGACCCAGCTGACGCTGTCGGTGCTGCTGTTCAGCTTCGGCGGCAGCCAGCTGCTGCTCGGGCCGACCGCCGACCGCTTCGGCCGCCGGCCGGTGCTGCTGGCCGGGCTCGCGCTGTACGTGCTGGGCAGCATCGGCGGCGCGCTCGCGCAGCACGTCGAGGCGCTGATCGGCTGGCGCGCGCTGCAGGGGGTGGGCGTGGGCGCGGCGGTGGTGTGCGCGCGGGCGATGGTGCGCGACCTGTACCAGCCGGCCACCGGCGCGCACGTGATGTCGCGCGGGCTGACCGGGCTCGGCCTGATCGCGCTGCCCAGCCCGCTGCTCGGCGGCCTGCTCGCCACCGCCTTCGGCTGGCGCAGCGCGCTGCTGGTGTGCGCGCTGTTCGGCGCCGGCACGCTGGCGCTGATCGCGCTGCGGCTGCCCGAGACCGCGCCGCTGCGCAACCCGCGCGCGCTGCAGCTCGGGCCGATGCTGCGGCAGTGGCTGGCGATCGGGCGCCACCGCGGCTTCATCGCGTGGACCGCACTGACCTCGGCCACCTACGGCGGCCTGTTCGCGTACCTGGCCGGGTCGGCGTTCGTGTTCATCGACGTGCTCGGCGCGTCCAAGCTGGCCTGCGGCGTGTACATCGCGCTGAACTCCAGCTGCTACCTCGCGGGCACGCTGTGGTGCCGGCGCTGGCTGCTGCGCCACGGCGTGCTCGGCACCGTGCGCCGCGCGGCCTGGTTCAGCCTGGCCGGCGGCGGCGCGATGGTCGCGCTGGCCTTCGCCGGCGTGCACGCGCCGTGGGCGATCTTCGGGCCGCAGATGGTGTATGCGTTCGGCCACGGCATGCACCAGCCCTGCAGCCAGGTCGCGGTGGTCGCGCCGTTCCCGGCGCACGCCGGCGCCGCGTCGGCGCTGGCCGGCTTCGTGCTGGCCGCGGTCGCGGTGGTCGTCGGCGGCTGGCTGGGCCTGGCGCTGGACGGCACCGTCTACCCGCTGGTGCTGACGATCGGCACGCTCGCGCTGATCACCGCCGTCGTCGCCTGGACCCTGGTGCAGCGCCACGGCGAGCTGCGGTGAGCCCGCTCGGCATCTGCGTGGCGGGCCCGACCGCCAGCGGCAAGAGCGCGCTCGCGCTGGCGCTTGCCGACGCGCTCGCCGGCCACGGCGGGGTGGAGATCGTCAGCGTCGACTCGGCGCAGGTGTACCGCGGGCTGGACATCGGCACCGCCAAGCCCGGCGCAGCCGAGCGCGCCCGCGTGCCGCACCACCTGATCGACCTGCTCGAGCCCGAGCACGCGTACTCGGCCGCACGCTTCGTGCACGACGCGCAGGCGGCGTGTGCTGCGATCCGCGCGCGCGGCCGGCTGCCGCTGCTGGTCGGCGGCACGATGCTGTACCTGCGCGCGCTGCGCGCCGGGCTGGACGCGATGCCGCCGGCCGATGCGGCGGTGCGCGCCGCGATCGACGCGCGCGCCGCGGTCGCGGGCTGGCCGGCGCTGCACGCGCAGCTGGCGCGCGTCGATCCGCAGACCGCCGCGCGCATCGGCCCGCGCGACGCGCAGCGCATCCAGCGCGCGCTCGAGGTCTGGCAGCTCGGCGGCCGGCCGCTGTCGGCCTACCACCGGCGCGGCGTGCGTGACGACGCCGCCGCCATGCCCACCGGCAACACGCTCGCGGATCCGACGCCGGCGGCTGCGGCCGACGCCGCCGCGCAGTGGCCGCTGCTCAGCCTCGAGCCAGCGCGCGCGCATAGTGAAC
>WBZO01005825.1_pt1 | contig 12285 bp, 12 predicted proteins | sample 5204261 | NCBI WGS metagenome assembly WBZO01 (sample SAMN12412400, study PRJNA552823) | activated sludge metagenome | isolation source: activated sludge from anammox sidestream of wastewater treatment plant... | place: USA: North Carolina | collected 2017-09 | reverse complement strand
ACATATCCGCCGCTACATCTGGATCAGGCTCTGGATATCGGCCCCTTTCCACCCAGCGAGCCATTGGAGTGCCGTCTTCAAGACTCAGCCCATAAAGTGACATATGAACAGGTTCCAGAGTGAGGGCTTGCTTGACGGTATTCTGCCACCTCCGCAGGTTCTGCCCCGGAGCGCCGTAAATCAGGTCCAGACTGATATTGTCAAAGCCGGCCGCATGACCATTTCTAACCGAAGCGGTTACATCTTCCCATCCATGCTGGCGGTTGAACAGTCTCAGATCAGCCTGATCGGCCGACTGGGCGCCCAGGCTGAGTCGCGTGACGCCTGCCGCCCGGAGATCGCGGAAGTAGCGCTGGCTTGTATCCCTTGAAGGGTTAGCCTCAAGAGTTACCTCCAGTTGAGGAAGAACCTGGAAAGCAGCGTCGATTGTCCGCAAAAGTCGATTCACCTGCTCCGCTGTCAGAAGGCTGGGTGTACCTCCTCCAAAATAGACAGTGTGGACTCCAAAGGGTTCGCTGTTCCGTCCGTACCACTCAATTTCTTGCACCAGCGCGTCAACATAGGTCGGGATGAGGGAATCTTGCCCGGTATAGGTATTAAATGCGCAGTACGAGCAGCGAGAACGGCAAAAAGGGATATGTATGTACAATGACAGTGACGGCAGCTTCGCCATAGCCCGCTATCCATTGATGCTGGAGCAAATTGCATTAACTTCTTCAGGTCTCTATAATACACACAATTCCATTCAAGGTTATTCCGATCCCGTAATTACAACTGATTCATCCGGTATCTATCACATCACAGGAAGCCCTTTGCATGGTCGACACACAGAAACTCAGTAACCTCCCTGAGAATTCGCAGGGGCAATCACTCCAATCTGGAGTGGTGCTTCAAAATCGCTGGCGCATAATGGGCGTGCTGGGTGTAGGCGGCATGGCATCGGTGTACAAAGCGCGCGATTTGCGCTTCCCGGATGTCACTCGCCATGTAGCCGTGAAAGAGATGCTCAACCTGGCAAGCGATCCGCAAATCAGAGAGATGACGTTACGCAACTTCGAGAGAGAAGCGAACATTCTGGCCTCTCTCAGTCACCCGGCGATGCCAGAGATTTACGACTACTTCCCGGGGAGCAATCACGTTTACCTGGTCATGGAGTTCATCAACGGCAAAGATCTGGAAGCCATCCTCAATTCCGTCCCTATGGATAAGATCCCAGTTGAGACGGTGCGCAAGTGGGCCGCTGAGCTGTGCGATGTGCTGGCCTATCTCCATGAACATGAGCCTGAACCGATCATCTTCCGGGATGTCAAGCCGTCCAATGTGATGATTGATCAACATGGGAACGTGCGGCTTATTGACTTTGGCATCGCCAAGCGCTTCGAATCCGGGATCAAGGGTACCATGATCGGGACAGAAGGTTATTCGGCCCCGGAACAATATAAAGGCGAAGCCACACCGGCCAGCGACATTTATGCTATTGGAGCAACGCTTCATCACATCCTGACCCGGCGCGATCCGCGCCTTGAGCCACCCTTCAGCTTTGCCGAGCGTCCAATACGCAAGTTCAATCAACAGGTCTCCTCCGATTTCGAGGCGATCATCATGAAAGCGTTGGCGTATGACGCCGCCAATCGCTTCGCTACAGCGCGTGAAATGAAAGAAGCGTTGGATAAGATAGGGCGATCGCAATACGCTGGCACAGCTATCGCTCCGGGGAGATCTGCAACAGGCGAGGAAGAAGAAGACTACGAACAAGGTTCCTCTGTAGTCCCGATCTGGAAGTTCCGGTGCGAAGACGAGGTGCGATCTTCGCCTCTGGTTCATGGTGGAGTTGTCTATGTGGGAGCATATGATAATAATCTTTATGCCCTCCAGGCTGCTGACGGGACTTTCAAGTGGAAATTTGCGACGGAAGGTGGCATCGCCGCTTCTCCCTCCATCGATCTGGATAACCAGGTCGTTGTAGTGGGATCAGAAGACACGGTCGTCTATGCAATAGACATGCGCGCCGGCCGTATCGTATGGACAATCATGACCGAAAAACCGGTGCGTTGTACTGCATGTGTGGCGCACGGTCACATCTTCTTTGGCAGTGATGATGGCAAATTATATGCAGCCAAAGCTAACAATGGTCGGGTCATCTGGAAGTACGACGCTGGCGGGCCAATTCGATCCAAGCCCTGGGTCACTGATGAGCATATCATTTTCGGCTCTGAAACTGGCGAGGTGATCGGGCTTGATCTGGGCGGCGCTCCCAAATGGCGATTCCGCGCACGCCGTGGCGTAACATCATCACCCTATGTCCATGAGGGAGTGGCCTATTTTGGTTCCAGTGACTGGCATGTCTACGCAGTAGACATCAAGACGGGATACAGCATCTGGCGCTACCGCACGCAAAAGCCAGTCTGGTCCAGCCCGGCTTTGGATATTGAAACCAAGTCGCTCTTCATTGGCTCTGTAGATGGCTGCCTGTACGCGCTGGATATCGAAAACGGCAAGGAACGTTGGAAGTACGAGACGGGCGATCAGATCACCTCTTCTCCAGCAGTCGTCAATGGGGCTGTTTATGCGGGCAGCATAGACAAGAATGTCTACTGCATAGATGCAAAGTCCGGCAAACTGCGTTGGAGTTTCGCAACTGAAGGGCCTGTGCCATCATCCCCGTTTGTTACGGACAATGTGGTCTATATTGGCTCATCCGATCACTACATCTATGCGCTAACAGCGTAATCAGAATCGTGGAGACAACAGCCTATGAACATCATACGTCGCCTGCTGGGACGAGAGAAAGCCGCCCCCCCTGCTGAGCAACCGACCAGGCCAAAGGCTGAAGAAGTAGAAGAACCTCAGAATATCAGTATCCCCGGCATCGCTGCTGAGATCTCCACGGCCGTGGCCCCTAATATGCAGGTGCCATTCGGGGCCACGCGACAACTCCCACCGGTTGAGAGCGCGCTCACACAGCCTAATCAGCATATCAGTTATGGACAGACTTCCGATGTGGGAATGGTTCGTGCCACTAACCAGGATGCGGTCCTGACTTTCTTCACATCACAGGGCAATTCAGCCAATACCCCGGATTTTGGCCTGTTTATAGTAGCCGATGGCATGGGGGGACATCACGATGGTGAGAAAGCCTCGGCGATTGCGACACAGGTTCTGGCGGAACAGGTAGCCCGCAAAATCTATCTGCCAATGCTACAGAATCACCAGCCTGATCCCGAAGGCACTCTGCCGATTGCAGAGGTGCTAGCGGAAGCTGTGCGAAGCTCCAATGAACGGGTAGTCAAGGCAGTCCCCGAAGGTGGGACGACCATCACGGCCGTGGTTATAGTGGGGGACCTGGCCCATATTGTGCACGTGGGGGATAGCCGGGCTTACCTGATCACCCGCCAGTATGGGATAGAACAGATAACACGCGACCATTCATTGGTTCAGCGCCTGATCGAGCTGGATCAACTGACCCCTGAAGAAGCTGCTCAACACCCTCAGAAGAATGTCCTCTACCGCGCTATAGGGCAGAGTGACAACCTGGAAGTTGATTCCATCACGCGCCGGCTCCCTCCCGACTCTTATCTGTTGCTTTGCAGCGATGGACTCTGGAATATGGTCCCCGAAGAAAGCGCGCTTGATATCGTTCTGCATGCTGCCACCCCTCAGAGCGCCTGTGATCGGTTGGTAGCGGTAGCCAATGAGCGTGGCGGCACTGACAATATCTCAGCCGTATTGCTTCAAGTCCCTGGTTAGGAGATAATTAATCCTGATACTCTATGACGGCAGAGATGATTGTAAGTCGCCATGAAAACGCTCCAGGATCACTACTCCATTCTCGGCGTGTCATCAGACGCTGATATTGAGGATATCAAGGCTGCTTACCGGCGCGCAGCACGGCGTTTTCATCCGGACGCAAATCACCACCCGGGGGCATCCTCTCAGTTTCGCGATCTTGCCGAGGCTTACGCAGTTCTGGGCGAACCCTCCGCGCGCCTTGAATACGATATGGCGGTTAGCCGTACAGGGCTTCCCCCGCCCTTCTACAGTCTGCGCGTTACGCCCAGTAAACGAGCCCTTAAATGTCTCCCCGAGCCGCAGGTAATTTACGTGCTGGTGGAAATCTTGCCCGATCTGCGGTTCGCAGCCGAAGATGAACATGATGCTGCGTTGAATCTGTCCCTGGTTATTGATCGCAGCACCTCCATGAAAGGCCCGCGTCTGGACCGCGTGAAACAGGCGGTACACCGGATTATCGATAGCCTCAGTCCTACCGATACGCTGTCCCTCATTTCTTTTAGCGATCGCGCGGAGATCGTCTTCGAATCGACGCCCGTTCTTGAGAAAGCAACGCTTAAGGCGATCACAAGCACAATGCAGGCTAACGGAGGAACAGAAATCTTCCAGGGCCTGGAGGCGGGAGTCAAACAGGTGCGGCGTGCACTCAATCGCCGCTCCGTGAATCATCTGATTCTCCTGACCGACGGTCAGACTTACGGAGACGAAAAGAAGTGCCTGGACCTGGCCGAAGAGGTGGCACACGAAGGCATCGGGATCAGCACAATTGGTATCGGGCAGGAGTGGAATGATGTCTTTCTGGATGAATTAGCCTCTCGCACCGGCGGTTCCTCCACGCATATCAGCTCCCCCGGGAGCGTTGTCCAATTTCTGAACGAGCATGTCCGCAATCTGGGAGCAGCATTTGCCGAACGGCTTCAGTTATCGGTTGCCCCGGATGCCGACGTCGTGCTCGAAGACGCTTTCAAGCTCACGCCCAACCCCCAGCCGCTTCCTATTAGCGGCGAAAGCATCCCTCTGGGGAGTCTTGAACGAAATCGGCATGTTAGCGTCATTTTACAATTACAGATGCCAGCTCTGGAAAAAGAGGAATTCCGAACTGTAGTCCGCCTGGATGCCACGGGGGATATACTTCGTGAGGAATATCTCAACTTCAAGGCTGTCAGCGATTTCTCTATTGAGATTTCCAACGATACCACACAGGAAAATCCGCCCCTGGGTATTCTCGAAGCCTTAGGGAAGCTCACCTTGTATCGCATGCAGGAAAAAGCCCAGGAGGCTATTTCCCGGGGCGAAGTCCGCGAAGCAACGCGTCGCTTGCAGAATCTGGCCACACGCCTGCTCGAAAATGGACAGGAAGAGCTAGCGCACGCTGCTATTGCGGAAGCACACCGCGTTGCCAGGACCACGATGCTCTCTGAGGAAGGACAGAAGACGCTGAAGTATGGTACCCGGGCTCTCCTGATGGCTCCAGAATCTGCGGAGTCCGCGCAGAATCAAGACACCGCCTGACGACGACAAGGATTATAAACTATGTTGAATTGCCCATACTGTGGATTTAACAATCGCGAAGGAACCCTTTTCTGCGAAGAATGCGGCCAGACTTTATTCGGCAGCTCCTCGGGTTCCGCTACCAACACCAAACAGCTCCAGAACGTGCCGGATGAGTTGGGGATGAAAGCGACATGGGGCACAGCTCGCTTTGATCGCGAAGCATCCATCATCATTCACATCCGCGATGCTGCGGAGCCAATCGTGTTACAGCCTCGACAGGAAACGGTCCTGGGCCGGCTTGATCCCAATAGTGACGCCAAACCCGATCTCGATCTCACCCCGTTTGGCGCTATGGAGAAAGGCATTTCGCGAATTCATGCGGCCATCCGTCGTGGAGAAGACACGTTGACATTAATGGATATGGGGAGCGTGAATGGCACCTACCTCAACGGACAGCGCCTGACACCAAGCCAGCCTAGAGTCTTGCGCGATGGAGATGAGATTCGCCTGGGCCAGCTCGTCATTCACGTCTACTTCAAGTAACCACTTCGCGCCTTTTTTTTATCCCCACGAACCGCTCAGGGGCTGCCGGGAGGAAAACCCTATATGGCTATTCAGGTGCTTGTACATATTACGGGTGAGGCTCCATTCGTCATGGAACTTGCAGCGATACCCGATCCCAAGGATCAGATTATTATTGGAAGCAACCCACGGCAGCGCGACGGCAAGGAAGTCCCTAATATTCTGCCGGAAGTAAACCAGATCGTCATTCCCTGGTGGCGTGTTACCTTCCTCGAAATTCTTCCGGGCAAGGAAGAAGAAGAGGTCTACGGCTTCTACCGCGACTGACCTGTACTTTAGGACTTGGCAGCTATGATGCAAAAAGCACCGCGATCAACACCCAGGGATGCCAAACGGATTCTGGTCGTTGACGATGAAACACGCATGATCGGCTTCATCCGAATGAATCTGGAGCTTGAAGGTTTCCAGGTTCTGGAAGCTCACAATGGACTGGAAGCCCTGGAAAGCATCCGGACTAACCTGCCCGATCTCGTCATCCTCGATGTTATGATGCCAGAATTGGACGGTTTTGAAACACTCCGCATCTTGCGCGAATTTTCGAGCATCCCCGTTATTATGCTCACAGCCAAGGGTGAGGAAGACGACCGGGTTCACGGGTTGGAGTTAGGCGCTGACGATTACATTACTAAGCCCTTCGGCCCGCGTGAACTCTCCAGCCGTGTGCGCGCTGTCCTGCGCCGCGTCGATACTCCGGCAGGCACGCCAGAAAAGGCTATCCTCAAAATTGACGATCGGCTTAGCATCGACTTCAATCGCCGGGAAGTGATCGTTGCCGGCACCCATATTAAACTACGCCCTACCGAATATCGTCTGCTGTACCATCTGGTAGAAAATGCGGGATGGACGGTCACGCATGAGCAACTGCTGGCTAAGGTGTGGGGATATGAGTATCGCGACGAGGCTCATTATGTCCGCCTCTATGTGAATTACCTGCGCGAAAAGATCGAAGCGGACCCCGCCAATCCCCAGTACATTCTGACTGAGCGCGGTGTGGGATATCGTTTCGTGGATTTCAGGGCGCACCAGGCGGATAAGAATACGCCCCACACTCAGAAATCTTCTACTGACTGATACAGATATTGTGCGGACTGGATGCGATAAGTACAATCAACGTCAGCGTTACAAGAACAAAGGAGGGCCACGTGTCCAGAATCTATAAAGTGATTGTCACCGGCCCTTTCAACTCCGGCAAGACAGCATTCGTCAAAAGCATCTCCGATATTGATGTCGTCACCACTGAGCGCCGTATCACGACCGAAGATCGTGGCATCAAGGCGGAAACAACAGTTGCCATGGATTACGGGCGAGTCGAAATAAACGACAGAATCGTGCATCTGCATGGCACTCCTGGACAGGCTCGCTTCGACTTCATGTGGGAAATCTTGGCGACCGAGATGGATGGGTTCATCGTACTGGTAGATAGCACCGATCGACCCTCCTTTCCCGAGGTCGGGCAGCTTATTCGCCAGTTTTCTGGTTTCCACGCAGTGCCTTATCTGATTGTTGCTAATAAGTCGGACCTGGAAGGCGCGGCTACGCTGTCAGAAGTGAGGCGTGGGACAGAAGCCGGCAGTGACATCACCGTGATGCCCTGTATAGCCCTCCAGAAATCCAGCGTCCGCCAGGTGCTGCTCCAGATTCTGGAGCTGATCGACAAACAATAATCCCCCTACTGGAGGATGCTTCGCTGCAAATCATGAGTTAGCCGGCGCCGCAGCCGTCCAGCTTCAGCTTTTATGCAACCCTGCTCATACTGGTGCGTACTATCATGCAGAGAGTGCCATGTAACTGTATACTGATCCAGCCCTGTCGGAGGTAGCTATGACCAACCTGATACGCCGGGATTTCAGGCGCGATCTGGATAATCTGCGTAACAACATGAATCGTATCCTTGAAGAGGGTTTTGCCTCGGTCAGTGGTCCGGGGTTAGCTGTCGACATGTATGAGACAGATACAGAGGTCGTGGTACAGACGGCTCCTATTCCCGGAATTAAACCAGAAGATATCGAGGTCTCGATCACTGGCAATGTACTGCTCATTAAGGGGAAAAGCCAGGTGAGCGAAAGCGAAGCCGGGGTGAATTACCTGCGCAAGGAGCGCCGCCTCGGAAGTTTCAGCCGATCCCTGACGATCCCGCGGGAGATCAAGGCTGAAGAAACTGTCGCCAGCTTTAAGGAAAATATCCTGACGATCACAATCCCCAAGGCGGAAAAGGAACGCCCTACAGTCATCAATATCGAATCTGGCGATAGTGATATCCCCGCTGAGGAGGCGTAAGTCGTAGATCGCCTGACCGTGCTGGCCCCGGCTACTTCTAACTTGCTCTAAAGAGAGAGTGAATCCAGGATACGCAGAGCAGCAAGCGCCGACAGTCGCTGGGGCTGCGTCCATCCCTCTTCCGTTGCCATTCGTTCCAGGTGCGCCCGGACCGCCTGCTGCTCCTCCGCCGTCAGCGTCTCCCAGGCTTCAAGAACCAGAGTCGCCTCGCGGCTCAAGATGTCGGCCCAGAGTTCATCCGGAGTCATCGTCATGTGCCAGTTCCTTCGATTTCAGGAATGCAGCGTTATTGACAGCCGCGCTAATAAAAGCATCAAAGAGGGGATGAGGTCGATTGGGCCGGCTGCCAAATTCCGGGTGAAACTGACTCCCAAGCATAAACGGATGATCAACCAGCTCGATAATCTCGACGAGGCGTCCATCAGGGCTGATTCCACTGAAGTTTACTCCGGCTTCAGCAAACGACTCCCGGTACGCATTATTAAACTCGAATCGGTGTCGATGCCGCTCGTCAATCTGCTCTCTGCCGTACGCCTTCCGGGCAATTGAGCCATCGACCAGCACGCACGGATAGACACCCAGCCGCATAGTCCCCCCCAGATCTTCAACCGCATGTTGATCTGGCATCAGATCAATGATCGGGTACGGTGTGCTGCGCTCAAACTCAGTGCTGTGCGCGCCCTCCAGCCCCAGCACATTCCGCGCAAACTCGATACTCATGACCTGCATACCCAGGCAAAGTCCCAGGTAAGGCACGCGATGCTTGCGGGCCCACTCGGCCGCCAGGATTTTGCCCTCAACCCCACGGTCGCCAAAGCCTCCGGGCACCACGATACCATCCACCGTGTCCAGGAGGTCAAATCCTTTGCCCTTCTCAAGGTCGCCGGAATAAATCCATTCCAGTTCCAGCACCCGATCATGAGCCGTGGCAGCATGCATCAGGGCTTCTCTGACGCTCATGTAGGCATCATGTAGTTCAACATATTTGCCAACGAGCGCAATCCGGATTGGGTCACGCAGGTTCTTCATACGTTCGATTAACTGTCGCCATTCGTCCAGCACAACCGGGCGAGCGTCCAGCTTGAGATGCTGAACGACATATTCTCCGAGACCCGCGTCCTCCAGCAACAGTGGCACTTCATAAAGGAGCGGCGAAGTCACCAGGGGAATCACGGCTGCAGGATCGACATCGCAGAACTGGGCGATCTTGTCCGCGACATCTTGGCTGACCGGGTAATCGGTACGGGTAATGATGACGTCGGGCTGGATACCTATGCCGCGCAGCTCACGGACGCTGTGTTGAGTTGGCTTCGTCTTAAGCTCGCCAGTCGCTCCGATGTAAGGGAGGAATGTGACGTGAACGTACATGACATGGTCGCGGCCAACATCAGTTCGCATCTGGCGTATTGTCTCAAGAAACGGCAGCCCTTCAATATCACCCACTGTTCCGCCAACCTCAACCAGCACGACGTCGGCCCCGCTATCCGAAGCAGCACGCCGAATCCGACGCTTGATCTCATTAGTAATATGCGGAATGACCTGAATAGTCCCTCCCAGGTAATCGCCGTGCCGCTCTTTATTGATGACTTCGGCGTAGACCTGTCCGGCAGTTACGTTCGAGCTACGGCTGACATTTTCATCAATAAAGCGCTCATAGTGCCCCAGGTCCAGGTCTGTCTCGGCGCCGTCCGCGGTGACGAACACCTCGCCATGCTGGTAGGGACTCATCGTGCCCGGATCCACATTGAGGTACGGATCTAGCTTCTGAATAGCAACTTTAAGCCCACGCGCCTTCAGGATACACCCCAGCGCCGCCGCTGTAACGCCCTTGCCAACGGAGCTAACTACCCCGCCCGTACAGAAGATATAACGTGTCGTCGTCATTCGCTGCCCCTGTATTTTATCCTGTTCTGGTGAAATGGTGAAAGGTAATTGGTAAGGCTCTCAAAACGAAGCGGGGAGACCAAGCCATCCGGCTCCTCCCCGCTTGCGAATACGCGGTATCAGAAGATCGTACGTATCCCTCACACGCTAAACCAGAGTCTCCAACTCGCTGGCAGCACGCTTCATATCGAGAAAGATCAGCCCCAGCCGGGCGTTTTCACGAATCAGCGATGTAAGCACCGCTTCTTCACCCACTGACATCAGAATCACATATCCGTTATCGCCGCGAATATAGACCTGTTCCAGCACACCACGGCCCAGTTCGCTCGCAATACGTTCACCCAGGGAGATCATTGCCGCCGACATCGCCGAGACACGATCTTCTTCAATATCCTGGGGCAGGGATGAGGCCATGATCAACCCGTCCACGCTGACCACAGCAGAAGCCTCAATATCCGGCGTACTCCCCTGCAATTCGCGCAAGCGATCGACCATCAATTCGGTCCGCGACTTGGCCATGGATATCACTCCTTTCGCCCAGTCCACTCACAGCAAGCCAATTGCCGCAAATAGCTGGTCTGGTAGAGGAAATCAAATCACCAATAACCGAAATGAAGAAGAAAAATACTCTCTAAATCTGAGGACGTTCGCATGATAGCACAGGCCTCCTAACTCGTCAACAAGCGTCAGGCGCAGCTTAAGAACGTCTGTCAGGCGTATGCGTATCGTATATCGCCTCTGTGGAAGTTCTGTGCTACAGTAACGGGCACGTTCCCGCGAGAAGCCAGTATCAGGCGTTACAGAAGACTTCCTGAAGCAGGTCCACTTACTGAGAGAAGGAGTTATTCTGCATGAATATCGTGCAGAGAGTAGCAGAGCAAATCATCAGCAACGTGGGGCAGGTGATCATCGGCAAGCGCAGCGAGATCCGGCTAACTGTCATCGGTCTGCTGTGTGACGGCCACATCCTGATCGAAGATGTGCCGGGGGTCGGTAAAACCATGCTGGCGCGATCCCTCTCGAAATCTATAGGTTGCACTTTCAGCCGTATCCAGTTTACACCGGACATGCTGCCGACAGATGTCACTGGCGTTTCCGTTTACAACCAGAAGACGATGGAATTCGAGTTCCGCGCTGGCCCTATCGTGGCACAGATAGTGCTGTCCGATGAGATTAACCGCGCCACTCCTAAAACTCAATCAGCTCTGCTTGAAGCGATGGAAGAGCATCAGATCACAGTCGATGGACATACGTACCGCCTCGGTCCGCCTTTTCTGGTTCTGGCGACCCAGAATCCAATCGAATATGAAGGTACGTTCCCGCTGCCAGAAGCCCAACTTGACCGCTTTCTGATGCGCATTGAGCTTGGCTACCCCTCCCCTCAGGAGGAAGTCGCCATGCTCGATTCACAGCAGTACCAGCATCCGGTAAATCTGATTCAGCAGGTAGTCAGTGTTCAGGAGCTGGTCGCTGCGCAACAGGCAGTGCGCGAGATCTACATCGCCCCTGAAATCAAACAGTACATTGTCGAGCTGGTCAATGCCAGCCGTCGGCATCCTGATGTCTACCTGGGGGCCAGCCCGCGCGGCGCCCTGGCCCTGTATCGCACTGCTCAAGCCCGGGCAGCGGTGGTAGGCCGCGATTATGTTCAGCCTGACGATATTAAAGCCCTGGCTGAGACCACTCTGGCACATCGCATTATTGTCGGTCCGGCGGCGCGCATCAAGAACATCTCTGCTCAGACTATCGTGCGCGATATCGTCTCGGCTGTACCTGTCCCCGGCGCGAGCATCGGAGTCCGGCGCTGAACCGCCATATCAAGTTATGAGCAGCAGACGTAACGCTATCTACAGCCTGCTAATCGCATCCCTCATACTTGGCCTGGTGAGCGGCCAGCCGCTCATGTTCTCCGTGGCTTATGTCCTGGGAGGGTTACTTCTGCTCTCGGCGTTATGGGGCTGGATTAGTATCTCCTGGATCCGCATCAGGCGTTACACTCGGGTAAGAAGAGCGCAAGTCGGCAAACGATTCGAAGAATCCTTCGAAGTCTATAACAATAGCCTGCTGCCTAAGCTCTGGCTGGAGGTACAGGACTTTTCAACTCTGCCGGGGTATCAGGCCAGCAGTGTGACCCCCAGCCTTGTGCCACGCTCCAGATACACGTGGAGCACCAGCACCGTATGCGCCCTCCGAGGAGAATATGAGCTTGGCCCGCTGACAATCAGCAGCGGCGATCCCTTCGGTCTCTTTCGATTCGAT
>WBZO01005824.1_pt1 | contig 12288 bp, 11 predicted proteins | sample 5204261 | NCBI WGS metagenome assembly WBZO01 (sample SAMN12412400, study PRJNA552823) | activated sludge metagenome | isolation source: activated sludge from anammox sidestream of wastewater treatment plant... | place: USA: North Carolina | collected 2017-09 | reverse complement strand
GCGTAGACGCCTTCGACGCTGGTGCGCATGAATTCATCGGTGATGACGTAGCCGTGTTCGTCCATTGCCAGCTGGCCGACCAGGAACTGGCTATTGGGGTAGTGGCCGATGAAGATGAACACCCCATCGACGGCCATTTCCTCGGCCTCGCCGGTCTTGACGTTGGTCAGCTTGATGTTCTGGACGACGCCATTGCCGGCGATCTCGTCAATCACCGTATCCCAGATAAAGTCGATCTTTTCATTGGCGAAGGCCCGCTTCTGCAGCGTTGGCCCGGCCCGCAACTCATCGCGCCGGTGGACGATGGTCACCTTGTCGGCGAACTTGGTCAGGAAGATGCTCTCTTCCATAGCGCTGTCGCCGCCGCCGACTACGGCGACGTTCTTGCCGCGAAAGAAGAAGCCGTCGCAGGTGCCGCAATAGCTGACGCCGCGCCCGATGAACTCCTCTTCGCCGGGCACCTCGAGGTGCTTGGGCGACGCCCCGGCGGTCACAATGACCGAATCGGCCAGATACGTCTCGCCGTGGGTTCTGATGGTGAAGGGCGGGCCGTTGCGAAAATCGACCTGGATCACCTCGTCATAGACCAGGCGCGCGCCGAAGTGTTCGGCCTGGGCCTTGATAATCTCGATCATCTCCGGGCCGGTGGGCGTGGCCTCAGGATTGAACAGCCCCGGATAGTTTTCCACCTCGCTGGTGAGCGAAATCTGGCCGCCAAGTTGTGTGCCGGTCAACACGACCGGATTCAGTAATGCCCGTCCCGTATAGATGGCCGCCGCCAGCCCGGCCGGGCCGGAGCCAATGATGACAACACGTTCTTTTTGCATTCTCTTTCTCTTTTTCTTGTTTTCAAATAGGGGGCCATTTTGTGTTCCGATGCCATCGATAGGATGCTCCCCTGGAAATAATAGTCAAGGCTCAACAGCAGCGCCAAGCGTTGCTCGTCTTTTATTCTGACGTTGCCGGATGGCGACTTCTTACTTGGTCGGCGATGAGGAGACGAACGGCCTGACCAGTCGCGGCAATGCCTCGGCCACGTCGGCGCGAATGATCACGTCGGCGCGACGATCGAGGTGTGTCTCCATATAATTAATGATGATGAGCCGAGCGCCATTGCGCAGCGCCAGCTCCGGCAGATCGCCGGCCGGGGCTACCTCCAGCGATGACCCGGCTACCAGCATGAGATCGGCCGAGCGGGCTTGTGTCTGGGCGGCTTTCATGGCCGCCATCGGCAGTAACTCGCCGAACAGGACGACATTGGGTTTCATGACGTGATGGCACCGCTGGCAATGGGGGATCGCGTTGCTATTCATGAACTGTTCCAGCGCCGGGCCGGCCGGGATGATGTGGTGGCAGGCCAGACAGACAATCTCGCGTATATGGCCGTGGACTTCGAGCACGTTGCGCGAGCCGGCGCGGCCGTGCAGCAGATCGATATTCTGGGTGATGAGCGCTTTCAGCCGGCCTTCGGCTTCCAGTTGGGCCAGAGCCAGATGGGCCGGGTTGGGCTGGGCATCGAGGACGATCCTCAGCAGCGGGCGGAGCCAGTCGTAGAACGCCCGGGGATTGCGACGAAAGCCGTAACTGCTGGCCACTTCCAGCATGTCTTCGGCTCGTTCCCACAGACCCGATTTGGGGCTGCGATAATCGGGAATGCCCGATGGCGTGCTGATGCCTGCGCCGGTCAAAGCCACCACATGGCGAGCTTCGCTCAATAACTCTATGCCGCGTTCGATCTGTAGGTCATCTTTCATCGCGTCGTTTATAAGTGTCGCTCGTTATCAGACCGGGGGCCACGGGTAGTGGCGGCCAGGCCCCGGCAATGGGAAAACATCCTGCTCGATGAGCCGATTCAAGCGCCTGATCAAGGCGGCCATCTCCGGCAGCGTCAAATATCGCCCCAACGCCGTCAACAGGTTGTCATGCTCATCTCTCAGGCGATCGCGCAGGGTGACCAGGTCGGCCTTCAGTTCCGACGGGATGGGCGTACCGCTGAATTCCCAAATGACCGTGCGGAGTTTGGGATCGGTGTGGAAGCAGATGCCGTGGTCGATCCCCCATAGCCGGCCGGGCGCCTCCGGTTCGTCCGGCTCCTCAATTAGCACGTGGCCGGCCTTGCGGTCGGCATTGTTGATGAGACTATCCAGCAGGGCGATGCGCTGGAGCTGCGGCCGGTAGTCGTCGCGACCCTCGATGGTGAAGTAATGCTGCGTTGGGTCGTGGTCGATGAACAACTGGATCGTTCCCAGGCCATGCTGGGCCTCGCGCAATACGGTGGGCGGGACGATATGCCAGCCGAGCGCTTCGCTGACGATGAACGCCGCCTGTTCTCGATGACAAAGCGTGCCTTCCGGGAAATCCCACAACGGCCGCTCGCCGCGCTGGGGTTTATAGACGGCCTCGATCTCACCTGCGTCGTCGCAGACACGAACGAGGAAGGCGTAATTGGAGCTCCAGGGCAGCATCCCCTCTATCTCCACGCGACCGTCCTGTAGAATCCGTATGATCTCGCCGCTCGTGGTATCGATCATAGACGGGTTATCGACTCCAGCCGCTCCTGTCGGGAGTGGCGACGGTTTGAGCTAATGGCGATGCCCATTGCGCTGGGGGCAGAAGTGCCCCTCAGGGTCGATCGGCCGTCCGCAGTTGCCGCAGATCGGCCGCCCTTGCTTGACGACATCGTGGATGTGGTCGATTAGGTCCTGAGTCTGCTTGCGCGTCACCCAGAAGCTGACGGCATTGGCGTCTTCGTCGTCCTCCACCAACTCATAAGCGATGAGCACGACTCGCCCATCCTCTTCGTTGTAGCCTAGGCCCATGCCGCCCACGCGGAACAGTTCCTCGACCGGCTCGCGCAATCGCATATCCGTCCAGGCGGGTTCGGCCGCCTCGCGCGCCGATTGCGGATGCCGGGTCTCCAGCTCTTCCAGAAAAGTTTCCAGGCTATCGGCCAACAAAATTGCCTGCTCCTTTTCGATGATTAACGAGATGGTCTGCGTGCCGCGGCTGCCTTGCAGATAGAACGTGCGCTGTCCCGGCAGGCCAACCGTGCCTACGGTTAAATGGGAAGCCGGATTCAAATCGATTTGATGGGCCATGGATATTCACTCTTCTTCATCAGGCGCGCCGGTCGCTCGGGCGATGCCGGTGTTTTCCCCCGGCGTTGCTTCCGGTTCTCCGCCCGGCGCGTCCTCATGTTTCTTCTGTTTTTTGGATCGTTTCTTGTCCTTTTTGTCCTTCTTTTCCCGCTCCGGCGGAGGGCGCAGCGGCCCGTCGTCGTTCATGCGCAGGACACGCACCATGCCTTCGGGGTGGAGCGCGATGATGCTGGCCGAGCCGGGCGATATGACGATGCGCTGAAAGGTATCGATGTGAATGCCGAGGTAGTGGGCCAGCGCCAGGCGAATCAAGTCGGCGTGTGAGACAATGACCACTACCTCTCGCTCATGGCGCCCGGCGATCTCCTCGATGGCCTGGACGGTGCGAAGCTGGACATCGCGCAATGCTTCCCCCTTGGGGAATTGGGCGCGGCTGGGGAAAAACTGCACCGCACGCCACAGCGGTTGCTTGGCCAGCTTTTTGATCTTCTGACCTTCCCACTCGCCGTAATCAACCTCGGCCAGAGCGACCACTTGCTGGATGGTCAGGCCATGGGTATCAGCGATATAGGCGGCCGTCTCGAGGCATCGCGTGATCGGACTGCTATAGACCGCTTTGACAGGCAGCGCCGCCAGTCGCTGGGCGACGGCATGGGCTTGCTGATGGCCGGTCTCATTCAGGTGAATGTCCGGAATCCGCCCCGCCAATTTATTCGCTTTGGACCAGTCATTTTCGCCGTGCCGCACGAGGATGATGGTTCCCATACCCGAAATAATAGCACAACAACGGCCCGCGGGTAAGCTAATCGCGCTCGCTTTCGGCCGGGGCCGGGCCTAATTATCGGGGTTGTTGATATAGATGGGATCGAGCTGCGGCAGTACGGGATTGAAAATGAGGGAATTGCAAACAGGCGTTTGGGCCAGCGCTTCGTCGGGCGTCAGGTCGCCCATGAGCGAGCCGTATTGGCCCGCGGCGAAGTAGGCGGCGATGACGTGGCAGGCAACCGGCGTGGCCCAGGCCGACCCCTCACCGCCGTTGAAGACAAACACGGCCACGGCGATCTCCGGATCGTCATAGGGGGCGTAGGCGACGTACCAGGCGTGAGTCGGCAGGATGCGCCGCTGTTCGATGTCTTCGAATCGGCACCAGCCGCGCGAAATAGCGATATTGTCACAATATTCGGCCGTGCCTGTCTTGCCGGCGGTCGGTATGCCGGCCGCCTCCAGCGCGTTCCAGTCGGTCCAGGTCGCGCCTGTGCCGAAGTCGTCGTCGCTGGTATGTGAGTTGACCATCTTCATGCCTTCCTGGACGACGCGAATGTATTGGCGGTCGACGGCCAGCGTGTCGATGACCTCCGGCTGGAAGACCGGCTCGCCGTTGGCGTCGAACTGGATGTTGATCGTCGGGTCGTTCAGCGGATTGCCGTCAGCATCAGTTATGATGGTCTCGCCGTTGCGGCCTGGGTGGGCACGCGCGAGGATATCGCCGTCGGCGTTGGTGACCACAACGTTGCCGTCGGCATCAGTCATGTGATGGATGATCCGCGGCCGGAAGAGGAAGCCGTTGTTAGCGATGACGGAGACCATCTGCGCCTGTTGCAGCGGGGTGGCGGTCATGAAGCCCTGGCCGATACCCAGGTTGTAATCGTCGCCGGTTGACCATGGCTCGCCCTGAGTCTGACGCTTCCAGGCGCGCGTGGGCAGATTGCCCTGGGCCTCCAGCGGCAGTTCGATGCCCATGGTGCGTCCGTAGCCGAACATCCGGCCATAGAGATTGATGCGATCTACAGTCAGTCCCTCGACATACTCGCCGTCCTGGTCGAAGCCGCCGGCGATTTTGTAGAAGTAGACGTCGCATGAATGCTTGATCGCCAGCCGCATGTTCACCAGTCCATGACCCTTCAGATCCCAGCAGACGAACTGCTGGACGCGACCGGGATCGTTGGGGGCGAAGCGGTTGGGGATATCGATGGTGCCGGGGTCGAACAGATAGCGCTCCGGCGAGACGACACCCTCCTGCAGGGCGGCGCTGGCCGGCACCAGTTTGAACGTGGAGCCGGGCGGGTAGGTGCCGCTGATGGCGTGATTGACCAGCGGGGTGTATTCGTTACGAGCCAGTCCGAGGTAGTAATCGACCGGCACTTCGGTCTGGAAGCGGTTGTTATCGAAGGTCGGCAGGTTGACCATGGCCAGTACCTCGCCCGTCTTGGGGTTGAGGGCCACGACCGCCGCCTGTTCGATCTCCGGATAGGTGCGCTCGCCGGTGATCTCATCGGTTCGCGGCGTCTTGCTGTTCTGCTCCATGAATTGACGCAGGATGTCGTAGGTGATCATCTGCAGCTTCACATCGAGCGTCAGGTGGAGATTCAGCCCCGGTTCGGGCGGCAGCGCCTCGCCGATCTGCCGCACCTCGCGGCCGGTCCAGTCCTGTTCGATGAGGCGCCGGCCTTTGGTGCCGGCCAGCTCCATTTCCATCGACGCCTCCAGGCCTGCCCAGCCGACACGGTCGTCGCGTTCGTAGCCCAACTTGTCGATCCAGCTTTGGTTAGGCACCGGCCCCATGTAGCCGATGAGATGGGCTGTGAATTCGCCCGTCGGATACTCGCGCAACGGTTGAGGCAGGATGTGGACGCCGGGCAGGAAGATGCTCTCCTGTTCGATGCGATAGGCGTCGGAGATGCTTACGCCGGTGGTGATGACGGCCGGGATGTAGGGGGCGAAGCTGTGTTCGTCGACGATGGCCTCGATGCTGTCCGGCAATCGCGGAACGATGCCCGCCTCGTCCAGCGTTTGACCTACCGGCGCGCCGTAGATCTCGGCCAGGCGTGAATAGGTGCTGACCAGTACCGGGTCGGCCGAGGCGATAAGCGCCTCCTGTTCGACGGTATTCGTCAGGGGCACGCCGGTCAGGAGCGATAGCCGCTTGAACACGGCCTCGCGCTCGTCGCTGCTGCGAGGCAGGAAGGCGGGCGTGATGGTGACATTGAAACTCGGCTCATTGATGGCCAGTGGATACCCTCGACGGTCGAAGATGACGCCTCGCGGCGGCTCAGTGGTCAGGGTGGCGAACTGGTTATTCGAGGCGCGAAGGGATAGATCCTCCCCCTTGTTTTGCTGAAGCCAATATACCCGGTAGACCAGCAGGCTGAGGACGATGACGACGACGGCGCGCATGAAAAACAGGCGGCCGCGTATGCCGGGAATCTGCTGAATCTCGGGGTCGCGCTCTTCCGGTGTTTTCCATCCGATGCTGGACATGACTATCGATTATGCGACAAGCCCCGGCCGGCGGCACGGGTCTCACCCGGTTTTCTAAGGGTTCTAGAACTCCACTCGTCGCGGCCGGGTGATGTGGAGCGAGTAGGCGATCAGCGAATAGACGGGCATGATGAGTACGGCGTGGATGAGGATAAGCGGTAGTAACTCGACTAACCCCCGAAGCGGCAAGCTGAAGGCGGTGAATCGCAGGATGATGGTGTAAGCGACGAGGTAGACAGCCGTGCCCAGCGCGGTCAACAAGGCCGCCACCAACAGGCGATTCGGCGGCATGGCGTGCTGCAACAGAACCGGCGTTACCCCGGCCATAAACGCCAGCGACGACACGCCCACCGGCGCCAGCGAGAAAAGATCGACAAAGATCCCGGCGATGAAAGCCCAGACAAGCCCTTCCGCCAGTCCCCGGGCCAGCGCCCAACTCATCGCGACGATGAACAGTAGTTGCGGCACGACTCCGGCGATGGGGAAGCGGGGCGATATCGAGGATTGGACGATGGCCAACAGCGCCATGATCGGAATGGCCAGGTAGATATGATTGCCCACATGGACGCGCTGATTCACCGCTACGGCTCCTGGCTAAATATATCGGTGTTGCTGGTCTCGAATTCAGTCACGACAAAGACCATCTCGATGGCGTTGAAATCGACGGCCGGCTGCACGATGGCCCGCTGGAATAGCTCGGCTTCGTTGCGCTCCACGTCGATGACGCGGCCGATGACCAGGTTCTTCGGGAACTTGCCGCCCAGGCCGGAGGTCATGACCATCTCGCCCACCTCGACCTGGTGTTGTAAATCGATCCAGTCGATGGACGGCAGTACGCCACGCCCCCCGCCGCGCAGCACACCCGTGGCGCGGGTCGCGCCCAGGCGTACAGGGATGGCGCTGGCCGTCTCGGTGAGTAGGGCGACCATGGAGGCATTGTTGGTCACGCGATAGACCTGACCGACCAGGCCACGGGCTGCCTCGACAGGCATACCGACCCGCACGCCATCGTCATAGCCTTTATCCAGCAGGATGCTCTGTAGCGCCGGATTGGTGTCGCTGCCGATGACGTTGGCTGTAATACGACGATATTCGGGGGTCTCGGCCGCTCGCTCGAACAGTTCGCGGATGATGCGGCTCTCGCTCAGCTCTTCCGTCAGTTGCTCGTTTTCCTTACGCAGGGTCTCGTTCTCCAGTCGCAGTGACTCGATCTCGCGCAGCGCAGCCTCGAGGTTACGGGGGCCGGCGGCGACTTCGGCCAGCGACTGGGTGCGCTTCGTCGTCCAGCTGTTGATATGGGTCATGGGATCGCGCACGAAGCCCAGGACGCCGGTGAGCGCCCCGGTTGAGTCGAGAATAGTGAGCAAAATGGCTGAGCCGACCAGAGCGGCCAGCGTGATCCAACGGATTCGTTGTTGTGTTCGCCCTGCGTTCATAGGCGATCAGCGTGCCCGCGCTTGGGGCGAGGCACTAGTGGCGAGTGCTGCCTCGATGGAGGCCGACCAGGACACGCTCGTAGTTGTCCAGGTCTTCCAATACCCGGCCCGCGCCGCGCGCGACGCAGGTCAGGGCGTCTTCGGCCACCCAGACGCGCATCTTCACCGCATCCTCCAGCCGATCGGCCAGCCCCTGAATCATCGCGCCGCCGCCCGCCAAACAGACACCGGTCTCGATCAGGTCGGCCACGAGTTCCGGCGGCGTCTCGTCCAGCGCATCCAGCACGGTATCGACAATGATATTGACCGACGGGGAGATAGCTTCGCGTAGTTCGATGCTGCTGATCTCGACCACCTGTGGCAGGCCGGTAATCAGGTTACGACCGCGGATGGTCATCGTCTTTTCTTCGGGCAGAGGAAAGGCCGAGCCAATGGCCATCTTGGCACGCTCGACCATGCGCTCGCCGACCAGCAGGTTATATTTGCTGCGGATGTAGCTGACGATGTCTTCGTCCATCTCGTCGCCGGCCACGCGAATGGAGCGGCTGACGACGATGCCGCCCATGGCGAACACGGCCACTTCAGTGGTGCCGCCGCCGATGTCGACGATCATGCTGCCGCGCGACTCAATAATGGGCAGGCCGGCGCCGATCGCCGCGGCCATTGGCTCTTCGATCAGGTAGGCCTCGCGCGCTCCGGCGGAGATGGCCGCGTCATAGACGGCGCGTTTCTCCACTTCTGTGACGCCGCTGGGCACGCCGACGACGACGCGCGGCCGCGGGAAAGGCACGAGCATTTGTTCGTGGGCTTTGTCGATAAAATATTTGAGCATCGCCTCAGTGATCTCGAACTCCGAGATGACGCCGTCGCGCAAGGGGCGAATGGCCACAATGTCTCCGGGTGTACGCCCGACCATCTCGCGTGCCTCGGCGCCGATAGCCAGTGGCCGGCGCGTGCGCTTGTTGATCGCCACCCAGGAAGGCTCGTTAATGACGATGCCTTTATCGCGTATGGCGACCAGGGTGTTCGCAGTTCCCAGGTCGATGCCGATGTCCAGGGAGAAGAATCCCAACAGCCAGTCTAGTGGTCTGAACAAGTTGACTCAGATGTCCTTTTGAATAATTCGTTTGGTTCGTTGACAGGTTGTTCGTCGCCACCAGGCTTGTCGTCCTGCCTGGCAGCCTTCCGATCGCTGGGCACAGGCTGACGTCGCTTCCTGGCGTTTGCTCTGTCATTTTAACCTTAGCATTATAGCATATGACATACGGTGGGCACATGGTCACGATTTACGCTCATTTTTAATGTAGAGATATGAGCGCTCAGCGACGTCGCGTGGTTATTCTCGTATAGTTTAGTATGATAAAGACAGGAACGAGGATGATTATGTCTCAACGGGCGATGTTCGCAGGACTTGTCTACGACGAATACGAGAGACCGGTATCGGTGACGGTGGTGGGCGGCGCGGCGCAATATGTTGTCGATGACGACGGCTTCCTGCGCCATATCGACGCCGAGACCGTGGATCGCCAGGTTTTGGCGTTCTTCCTGGAGCAACTCGAGGAGAACAAGGATATGGCCGTCGAGCAGGCGATGGAGATGCTGGGGCAGGATGACCTGATGACCAAGGCGGCCATCGCGGCTTCGTTGCGCAACGTCGACGTCGATCAGATCCTGGCTCAGGGCGTGCCGGATCAGGCTCGCGATATGCTGGGCATGTTTGGCTTTCGCGTCTACATTAACGTCCACGGCGACGTCATCCGGCTGGAACAGCCGGCCGCGCCCGAAGAGGGCGAGTAGGCGTATCCTGTTTCGTCGCTAATAAGCTCCGCGTCCCGAAAGGATGAGCGGGATGGTTTGCAGCAGGATGCGGATATCCATCCCCAGCGTCCAGTTCTCTATATAGTAGATATCCAGCAGACATAGTTCGTCGAACGATAAGTCCGACCGGCCGCTGATCTGCCACAGGCCGGTCAATCCCCCCACCACGGCCAACCGCTGGCGATGCCACGGCTTATACTCTGCCACTTCTTCAGGCAGGGGCGGGCGCGGCCCCACCAGGCTCATCTGGCCCAGCAACACGTTGAGCAGTTGCGGCAACTCGTCCAGGCTTAGGCGTCGCAGGAGGCGCCCGGTGCGGGTCAGGCGTGGGTCGTCCTTGATCTTGAACAGCGGCCCGTCGGCCTCGTTCAGCTCGCGCAATGCCGCCTTCTGCTCCTCGGCGCCGACGATCATGGAGCGGAATTTATACATCTTGAACAGCTTGCCGTCGCGGCCGACGCGGGGCGAGGTGTAGATAACCGGGCCGCCGGAATCCAGCTTGATGGCCAGAGCGATAACCCCCATAACCAGCAAGGTCGGGATGGCCAGAGTCAGGATGATCGCCAGATCGAGTAACCGCTTGAAGATACGGCCCAGCCCGTTGATACGGCTAAGGGCCGACATGTCGCGCACGCCCAGCAGTGGAATACCGGCCATATTGGTGAACTCGACGCGATTGAGGCTCAATTGCAGTAGATCCGGCACGACCTGCGCTCGGACGCCGTGCCGCTGGCAGATTTGCAGCAACTCCAGTAGCTCGGCGTGCATCATGCCCGGCAAGGCGATGAAGACGGTGTGCATGGGGGCGTATTCGGCCAGATAACGGCCGAACTCACTGAAATCGCCGAGGCGAGGGATGCGGCTGAGGTTGCCGTTGTCGGCGCCCGAGCCGTCGTCGAGGTAGCCGACGACGTTAAATCCGAGATCCGGCCGGGCGATTAACGTGCGCATGACGCTGCGGCTGGTCTCGCCCACGCCCACGACCAGAGCGCGATCAACGCCGATGCCGCGCCGGTAGAGCAGAGCCAGGCTGGCGCGGCGCAGCAGTCGCCCGGTGACGATGAAGACGACGATGAACAGCAAGGCCCAGAAGATGAGCAGGCGCGAGAAGGGCGACGGCTGCAGGAAGAAAGTGACGGCCATCATCAAGGTGATGCCCGCGGCCGTGGCCGTGACGATGCGGGCAGATTCATCAAGCCATGATTCACCGCGCCGGCGTCGCCAGACACCCGTTGTGCGGTAGGTCAGGATCAGCAAAACGGTCAGGATAATCTGCTGGCCCAGGTAGTCGCTATACGGTTCGAAGAACTGCACCGGCCGTAACCATTGCCAGACATAGCGAACCACATAGGCCATCGCGAATGCCAGATTGATGAAGACGATGTCGGTGACGATAGTCGTCCAGTGGATGACGCGATTCTTCATCGAGCCACCTCCGCGCCGGTCTGGATCGCTACGCGCTCATAGACGGCCGCCAGTCGTTCGCCGGCGCAAGCCCACGAGAAGCGAGTGGCGTGGGCCGAGCCTTCGGCGCGCGCCCGTTGCCGGATGGCCGGATCGTCAAGGACGCGGGCCAGCTGGCCCGCCAGCGCGGCCGCGTCGAGCGGGTCGAAATACAGAGCCAGGTCGCCGCCGGCCTCCGGCAGGGACGAGCTGGCCGAGGCGACGACCGGCGTACCACAGGCCAGAGCCTCGACGATGGGCATGCCGAACCCCTCGTAGAGCGACGGGAAGACGAGGGCGGCGGCGGCGTTGTACCACAGCGGCATTTCCTCATCGTCGGCGTAACCGATGAAGCGCACCCGATCGCCAAGGTCCAGCCGCTCCACCTGGGCGAAAATCGTGTCATAGCTCCACCCTTTGCCGCCCACCAGCGCCAGAAAGACATCCGGCCGGTTGAGCTTGGCCATGGCGTCGAGCAGTACGGGGAGGTTCTTGCGTGGCTGCAGCGTGCCCACATGGAGCAGAAACGTCTCCGGCAGCCGGCGCCGTTGCCGGAAGGCCGTCACCTCGTCGAGCGGCAGCGGCCGGTAGGCCTCGCTTGTACCCGGCGTGATGACCTCGATGCGCTCCAGAGGGACGCCGTAGAGCCGGTGGATGTCCTGTCGCCCCGATTCGGAGATAGCGATGAGCCGCGCGGCGTGAGCGCAGGAATAGCTGGTCTCGTGCATCAGATAGTGGCGTTGAGCGGCCGGGTAGAGGTCGGGGAATTCGATGAAGCTCAGGTCGTAGATCGTGACGATGACTGGGCAAGGGGCGAGGCGGGGCATGGCGAAAGCCATGCTGTGCATCAACGTCAGATCGTCACGGCGAGCGGCTATAGGCCAGACGATCTGCTCCCAGGCAATTCGCGCCGCTCGCTTCTCGGTCGGCAGCCGCGTGCCGGCCAGACGCAGGTCATCTCGCCGGGGCCAGCCGTCCAGCTGTCGGGTATAGATCGTGAGCCGCTGTCCAGGACGGGGCGGCAGGTGCCGTAACGTCTGGAAGATATACTGGTGTATCCCCGCGCGCCGGTAGCCTGCCTGGGCTGAAAGGAGATGGGCGTTGATGCCGATGTGCATAGGTCGCTATGGAATTAATGGCGGCACGGCCACTTACGGTTCCCAATATCCAGGTCGGTCAACGTGATCATCCCCCTGATTATACGATCATCAGGCCAACAGTCATCTTGCCGCGAA
>WBZO01005821.1_pt1 | contig 12295 bp, 11 predicted proteins | sample 5204261 | NCBI WGS metagenome assembly WBZO01 (sample SAMN12412400, study PRJNA552823) | activated sludge metagenome | isolation source: activated sludge from anammox sidestream of wastewater treatment plant... | place: USA: North Carolina | collected 2017-09 | reverse complement strand
CGGTGACGAGGTGGACCTCGACTCCCTCGGCAGCGTACCGGGCGATGGTGCCTCCGAAGCCGAGAGTCTCGTCATCGGGATGGGCCAGGACCAGCAGCATGCGGCGCGTGCCTGTGGGCAAGGTTGGAGTGGCGAGCAGTTTGGGGTTCGACATGGTGAGTGATCCTTTGTTGGTTTCGGGCCGGCGCCCCGGCGTCAACCGGAGCGCCGGCGGGGAGAGGTGGCCGTGGGGCCGCTTGATGAGGGTGGTCAGGCCGCGTCGGGCTCGAGCCCGAGTTCAACGCGTCCGATAAATTCGTGGGCCGAGTTGGCGGCGAGCGGATGCATGAACGCTCCCGCCCGGACATCCCGGTAGAGACGAGAGAGCGGGTGGCGGGACATGTAGCCCGCTCCGCCCGAGAGCGTCAGCGAACGGTCGACGACACGGATGGCCGCCGCGTTGAGGAAGGTCTTCGCGCATTGCGCCTCCTTGAAGGCAACGAGCACATCTTCGTAGTGGGCGCAGGCGACGTGGTTCGCGAAGTACTGGTCGACCAGGCGGGTAGCCCGATCGAAGATGCCGCGCATCGCCGCCAGGTCGACCGCGTTCTCGGCGGCCAGGAGCTGGATCATGGGGCGCTCGGCCATCGGCCGGCCGTTACGGCCCTTCTTCGCCTTCGCGGCCATGGCGAGACCCTGTCCGGCGGCCGCCTCGGCGATGCCGAGATAGGGGGAGGCGTGGACGAGCCCGGCGGAGAGGAAGCGTTCCATCAGGCCGGCGTTCCACGTACCCATGGGGAAGCCGCCAACCAGCCGGCCATCCGCGACTGCGATGTTTTCGAACGACACCGAGCCGCTGCCGCTGGCCCGCATGCCCATCGCATCCCAGTCGTGGTTCAGGCTGACGCCAGGAGCACCGGCCGGGACCTGGACGAACGAGACGCGCTCATCGCCGTTGTCGTCCTCCCAGGAGACCGAGACCACGAGGTGGGTCGCGGCCTCGGACATAGTGGCGAATGTCTTCTTGCCGGAAATGGTCCATCCGTCGGCGGTGCGGGTAGCGCGCGTCGCGGGTTCGGTCAGTTCACGCCCGGGCTCGGTGCTGAGCGAGCGAGGACGATTTCGCCCCGGGCGATGCCCTGGAGTGTGGCTGCGAGCCCGGCAGCGCGGGCGCCGTCGCCGGAGGCCATCGCCCGCTCGTAGGATCGGCGCAGGCCCATAGTGACGTTGAGGTGCATGTTGACGCCGATCGTGGTCGAGCCGTCGCCACGGGCCAGGCGGCTCGATGCCACCAGCACATCGCGAATGGTCTCGACACCCATGCCTCCGCAGCCGCGGGGGACCGGGGCGGCCAGGTAGCCGGTGGCGCGCAGGGCATCGATGTTCTCGGTGGGGAAGCTGCCTTCGCGGTCGTGTTCGCCGGCGCGGGTGGCGAAATCAGCCGCCAGGCTCTCGGCGAGCGCGACGAGGCGGCGGCCCGCCTCGGTATCTGCTTGCAGTTCGTGTTCCATGGTTTCTCTCCCGGCGGCCATCTGCCGCACTTCCAACGTAGGGAGCCGAACCGGGGAGAACTTGAGGGAATTCTGAAGAACCGGTGGAGGGTTACCGCCGAGCGTGAGGAGGGTCACGGAAGGGAGCGGGGCGGGGACGCTGGCGGGCCTGGCGCCGGTGTGCCAGTATCAGTCGGCCTTGCGCCTGGACGGACGCACGCTGAGGAGGTTTCAGTCATGGGTTTCGCGCTTACCACGATGCAGCTGAGGAGCACCGCATTCGAGCAGGGCGGCCGCATTCCCGCCAAACACACGGGCGAAGCCGAGAACGTCTCTCCGGCGCTCACCTGGAGCGGCGCGCCGGAGGGCACGCGGTCGTTCGCGGTGGTCTGCCACGACCCGGACGCGCCGCTCATCACGGGCGGCCGCTACGGGTATGTGCACTGGGTGCTCTACAACATCCCCGCGAGCGTCACGAGCCTCGCCGAAGCCACGAAGGATCACACCAGCGGGATCACCGACTTCGGGAAGCCCGGTTATGGGGGGCCGATGCCACCTCCCGGGCACGGCACGCATTACTACTACTTCTGGGTGTTCGCGCTGAAAGAGGAACTGGATTTGGAGCCGGGCCTCACGCTCTGGCAGCTGCTGGAGAAGATCGAGCCGCACACGCTGGGGATGAACCGCCTCGTGGGGACCTACTCGCGGGCGTAACCCGCGGTTGCCCGCTGAGGTGCGGCTGCGCGTGGAAACGCTACTCTTTCCGGCATGTGCGGGCGATTCACGCTGACGCGCGCCGAACGGTCGGAGCTCGAGCAAGAACTCGGGGTTCCGCGTGGATCCCTGCCAGCTGAGTACCGGCCGCGATACAACATCGCGCCAACCGATTGGCACTTCATCGTGCGGCAGCGGCTGGAGGACCGCGAACTGGCGCCGGCGAAGTGGGGCCTGGTGAACCACTGGGCGCATCCGGCCGACCGGGTAACGGGGCCGATCAACGCGCGGGCCGAGGCTATCGACCGGCGGCCCGCCTTCCGCGAGGCATTCCTGGCCCGGCGGTGCGTGGTGCCGGCCGACGGTTTCTTCGAGTGGGTGGGGCCCCAGGACCGGCGCCGCCCGCTCTGGTTCCACCGGCCGGACGGCGGCCTGCTCCTGCTCGCCGGGCTCTACGAGTCCTGGTACCCGGCCCCCGACCAGCGTCAGCGCACCTTCACGATCATCACCACCCGGCCGAACGAGATGATGCGACCGATCCACGACCGCATGCCCGTGGTGCTTTCGGACGAACAGGCGGACGCGTGGATGAACCCGAACGAGCCAAACCCGCGGAGCCTCAAACGGCTCCTTGCACCTCCACCCGAGGAGTGGCTGGTGTACCGCCCGGTCTCGCCGCTGTTGAACACGCCAAAGAACGACTACGCGGAATTGCTTGAGCCCTACGAGTTCATGGATTGATCCGGCGCCAGATCCTTCACCATCAGCACGTTGCCTGCGACCCCGGTCAGTCGCTCGTAGCGGGCGTCTGAGCGGACCTCGACGGTGCGGAAGCCCTGCCGCTCGTAGAGGTGTCGAGCCGGGTTGTTGGTGAGCGTGTGGAGCGCGATCTGCCGGTAGCCGAGATCCCGGGCCTCGCGTTCGGCGAAATCGAGCAGCTGCCGTCCGACTCCCCGTCCGCGCGCGCCAACGGCGACGTGCAACTCGGAGATGATGTAGGAGCCCGGGGGCTTTCGAGGAGAAACGGCCGACTGCAGGCGCATGCGCCAACCGATTCGAGCCAGCGCGATCGGCCCGATCGCCCGTAGTGCGCTCACCACGAGCCTTGGAGTGATCCGCAGGCCGGATTTCCCGCGCTGCAGCACGGCCACGGGCCCCTCTTCGCCGTACGCGATCACACTTTGGCGCCAGTTTTCGCCGGAGCGCCAGAGCAGCCGGAACAACGCCCGGACCTGTTCCAGGTCATCCAGGCCGTAGAGTCGCATGGCGGCCTGCGTCATTTCCTGGCGCGCCTCTCCCAGGACGAGGTCGGCGAGCAAATCCGAGTCGCCGGCACCGGCACTCTTCAGGCGAAGGCTGCCCCAATCACGTGCGACCGGGGCGAACGCGGTGTCCTCGCTCACTTCACGGCCTCCTCGGAAAGGGCGGAGTTCACTCCTCAAGGCACGGGTCGACGGTTGCGCCCGGCGGCGGGCAGTCTAGCACGGCTGCCGCACCGCGAACCGGGTTACTTCCAGCGGGTGGAGTCGATCCCGACGTTTAGGAGCGGCCCGCGCGTCCCATCGACAAGGCGAGCGGCGGTCTTCGCACGCATGGCCTCCAGCGCGGGTAGCTCGCCCGGGTCGATGGGGTACTGGCGCGGATAGAAGCGTTCCGTCATCCGGGCCAGGCCATCGTTGTCGGTGGCGGCGCCGGAAAGCGCCGTCCGGTCGACGACGTCGATCACGATGGCCGCGAACTGCTGCTCGGCCGGAGGTTCCGCCCCGAGGAGGCGCGCGCAGGCGCGGATGCCGGCATGGAGCGAACGCTGGTGTGCTTCCCAGAGCGCTCCCTGGGGCTCGGACGCGGTGGCGTAGTCGAGCCAGGCTCGAATTGCCGGTGAGGGCCTTGCCGCCCCGTGCGATGCGGCAGCAATGTCGAGGACCATCATGCCGTTGACCGCCCGCCACCAGTCGGAGCCCCCGCCGCTTGCGGAAATCCGCCCCGACGCGACTTCCCATGCCTGGAAGTCGAGGATTGCCCGGCCGAGGCCGAACGGCCCTTCGGACGATCGGGGATGGGCGGCGAAAAAGGACTCGACGGCCTCCATCCGGGCAGCCGGGGTGACGGCGACGGCCTCAGCGAGCCGCGCGCCAGCCGCACTGGCCATTAATCCAGAGCCCATGGTGTGGTTGTACAGGCGCACAGCGGGGCGCGCCATGATCATGGTCACCCGCCGGATCGGGCGCGGCGCGCCGCGGAGCCCGGTCAGTCGTCGCCGGCTTCGGCCTTCTGCCAACGGTCGAGCAGGTCATCGAGGTACCGCCTCTGCTCGGGGCTGAAAGGCGCCTCCCCGAGCAGCTGGCGGATCGCCTTCGTGTCGCCCTCGTGCATTGCCGCGTTAAGCGCCGCCCGGTGGGGCGTGTCCTGGAGCCGCTGGCTCTCGAGCCATTCGCGCAGGGTGACCACGAAGAGTGCGGTGCTGGTCATGGTGGCATCTCCCGCCATGGATGGTTCGATCATAGTCCCGGGATGCAATGGTCCAGGACAGGGCTCAACGCTCCCGGGAACCGGGACCAACCGGTCGATGATCAGTACAGAGCCGCCGCGGCGTCTTCGAGTTCGCGCTGTTCCGCGTTCGTCATCGGGGCGTAGCCAGACGCGGTGGCGACGTTCTCGATCACCCGGGCGGGATACCGCGCACCCGGGATGGCCACGGAGACCCCCGGGTTCGAGAGCACGTAGCGCAACAGGTTCGCGGGCGTCAGCGGGCCGGCGTAGCCGGCGGCGATGCTGCCGCGCATGGTGCTCGTGCGGCCTGAGCCACCCAGCGGCCGCATGGCGATGACTCCGACATCGTGGTGGGCCGCCCGCTCGATCAGCGGCCTGGTCACGGGGAAAAACGCCGAGTACTCGAGCATGACCGTCTCGAACTCACCGCAGGTAATCGCCAGTTCGAGGATGTCCAGGTCGTGCGATGAAATGCCGATGTGGCCGATGAGCCCGCGGTACCGGGCTGTCTTCAATCCCGCGAGGGCGCCGTCTTCGCGCATCACCTCGTCCCAGGCTTGCCGTGTGGAGATGTCGTGCAACTCGTAGAGCTCGATGTGCTCGACGCCCAGCACCTTGAGCGAGCGGTCGATGTCGTACTGGCTGCCGCTGGCGGAGTGGCTGAACGTCTTGCTGGCGATGACGAAGTCCTTCTTCCCACGCTGGCGGATCACCTGGCCAAGGAGGTGCTCGCTTCCCTCGTAGTCTCGTGCGGTGTCGACGAACTGGATGCCGAGGTCCAGCGCGGTGGTGACGGTTTGGATGGCCTCGGGAGAGTGAGGCGTATCCATGGCACCGAGCCCGAGTTCGCCAACGGACATACCGGTGCGGCCGAGCCGCCGGTGCTTGAGGCCTGGCATGGGAGCCCCCAACGTGGTGCTGCGGAGAGCGTAGCGCCACGGACGTGCGGGCGCCGGGAGGGCCGTATCCGGGCCCGGAACGCCCGCCGGCCCGCGAAACGATGATCTGCGTCATATTCGCGCGGGGTTAATACGTCCAATTTACGGGGGTTATGGCAGAATTCCGGCATCTCTTCTCCCCCCTCCAGATCGGGTCGTTCACGGTCCGCAACCGCATAGTTAGCACCCCCCACCACACACTCTTCACGGACGACGACGGGCTCCCCGGAGCGCGGGAGATCGCGTACTGGGTCTCGAAGGCCCGGGGCGGCATCGGTCTCGTGGAGTCCCACGTCCATGGGATCCACTGGTCGATCGGCGATACGTTCGCCCAACCCGCGGCGGTCACCAAGTTCCGGAACGCGACCGAGGCGATCCACGCGGAAGGCGCGAAGTTCGTCGGCCAGCTCTGGCACCCCGGCGCGCAGGGAAACGCCGCGATCCGATCGCCGTGGGCGCCATCCAACGTCTCGCAGCCGGACTCGTGGGCGGTCCCCCATGCGATGACGCTAGCCGAAACGCGCGAGGTTATCGGCGGGTACGCCCGCGGCGCGTCCGTGCTCCGCGAGGCGGGGGTCGATGGGGCGGAGATCCACGGGGCGCACGGATACCTGATCACGCAGTTCCTTTCGCCACTTTCCAATAAGCGCGAAGACGAATATGGCGGCGACTTCGAACGCCGGATGACGTTCGCGCTGGAGATCATCGAGGCCATCCGGAACGAGGTGGGCCGCGACTGGACCGTTGGGATGCGCATTTCGGGCGACGAAATGACCGAGGGCGGCTACACATCCGACGACTTCGTCCGCATGATCCCGTTCCTCACGGCGAACGGGCAGCTCGACTACTTGAGCGTAAGCGTGGGCACCTACCGCTCGAAGGACACCGTCATCGCACCGTCGTACTACCCGAACGGGGCGTTCGTCTACCTCTCGGCGCTGGCCAAGGAGGTGCTGGACATCCCGGTGTTCTGTATCGGCCGCATCAACGACCCGGTGATGGCCGAGCAAATCCTTGAGGACCGGCAGGCGGACATGGTCGGGATGACGCGGGCCAACATCTGCGACCCCGAACTGCCACGGAAGGCGCGCGAAGGCAGGCTGGACGAGATCCGGCACTGCCTGGGCTGCAACGAGGGCTGCTGGGGGCACGTCGAGACGCTCCGCCCAATCAATTGCGCCTTCAACCCCTCAGTCGGGCGGGAAGAGTACTGGGGAGACGTGCGCCGAACGGCGAATCCCAAGCGCGTGGTCATCGCGGGAGGTGGCCCCGCCGGATGCGAAGCGGCCCGGGTGGCGGCGGCGGCCGGCCATGCAGTCACGCTCTTCGAAGCCGGAGAGGAACTGGGCGGCCAGACCCTGATCGCCGCCCGGGCACCGGGCCGATCGGACTGGGGAGAGGTGGGGCGCTACTTCACGGCCGAGCTCCGGCGGCTGGGTGTCGATGTGCGCACTGGCACGCGGGCCACGGCAACCGGCATCCTGGCGCTTGCGCCCGATCACGTCATCGTTGCCACCGGCGGTACGCCCCGCGTGCCCGACGGCATCGAAGGTATCGATCAGCCGCACGTGTTCCAGGCGTGGGACGTGCTCAACGGCCGTGCCGTGCCGGGCGACCGCGTGCTGGTCCTCGACGACGAGCACCACATCCAGGCGGCGAGCGCGGCCGAGCACCTTGCGGCGCAGGGCAAGCAGGTCCAGATCGTGACGCGGGAATTCCAGCTCGGGCCGCACATGGAACCGAATACGCGGATGGCGACGCTGCGCCGCCTTGATGCCGCGGGTGTGGCGATCTCGGCGACCACCTGGGTCCGGTCGATCGCCCCCGGGTCCGCGCTCCTCTACCACTTCTACAGCGAGGCCGACCGCGAGGAGCCGGTCGACGCCGTGGTGCTGGCGTGCGGGATCGACCCGGAGACGGGACTCTCGCAGGAGCTCGCCGCACACGGGGTGAGCACCCGGAACGTCGGCGACTGCGCGGGGCCGCGGCGGCTCGAGATGGCTACCTTCGAGGGGCACCTGGCCGCGCGCGAAATCGACGGAGATGTCCCGCGGGATCGCCCCCTGGTCTCGATGCCGATCCGGAGAGGCTGAGCGTGACATCGGTCCTGGTCCTGGCGGGGCGCGCCGGCTCGGGCGCGGCGGGCCTCGCCATGGAATTCTGCCGCCGGGCCGGGGCCGAAGCGGACCTGGTGTTCGCGGGTGGTCCAGCGCTGCCCCCCGGGACGTGGCGCCGGGCATGGAGCACCGGCGCGTTGAGCGGCACCCAGGCCGCCGAGGGGATCCGGCAGGCGATGTGCTCCACCAGCTACAGCCTTGTGCTCTTCGACGAGGGAGAAGGGGGACGCGAAGCCGCCGCCCGGGTCGCCGTACAGCTGGGGCTCCCGGTCGTTGCCCAGGTGGCGAGCATCCGCCTGGACCGTGACGGCCTCCGGCTCACGCGGAGCGTCGATGGCGGCGCGCGGACCGCGGTCATCGCTCCTCGCGGCCCGGTCACGCTCGCCGTGGTCAGCAGCAGCGTGGGCGGAGGCGGCGGCGAGCCGGGGACGGCGAGGGAGGGAGGCAACCTGGGCGTACGGTCCGCGACGAGCCTGCTCGAGGTCATCTCCGAGTACCAGCCCCCGCCGGGCGACATCGAACTGGACCAGGCCGATGTCGTGGTAGCGGGAGGGCGCGGCGTTGGCGGCAGCGAAGGCTTCGCCCGGCTCGAAGAACTGGCCGCCCTGCTCGGTGGGACGGTGGGAGCATCGCGTGTGGCCGTCGACGCCGGATGGGTGCCCTACCGCCGGCAGGTTGGACTCACCGGCAAGACTGTCGCGCCACGGCTGTACCTTGCCTGCGGGATCTCCGGGGCGCCGCACCACGTGCTCGGGATGCGAAACTCCTCGCTCATCGTGGCGATCAACTCAGACCCGCAAGCCCCCATCTTCCGCCTGGCGCATGTGAGCATCGTGGGCAAGGTGGAGGAGGTTGTGCCCCAGATCATCGGCGAACTGCGGCGCCGGCAGGACGCCCGAAAGCCGGTTGGCGCCCGATGAGCATCGTTGTGCTTCTCCGCGCGGTGTGCGACCTCGACCTGGCCGGGGGCATCCGCGGGAGCAGCTATCGTCTCGACGGCCCGTCAGAAGACGCGATCGCGCTGGGGCTCCGCCTGCGGGCGTGCACGGGTGAGCTACTGCACGGCATCGCCATGGGCCCGGCGGACTGGGACACTTCGCTCCGGGACGGCATTTCACTCGGCGTCGACGAGGTCGCCCGGGTGTGGAGCCCGTCCGTTGCCGGGGGACACGTGGTGTCGCACGCCCGGGAGCTTGCCGCCCGGGTCCCGGGAGATGCGCGGGCGGTCATCGCGGGCGGCGCGGCAACGGACCACGGCTCGGGGCTGCTGGCCTTCGCGCTTGCGGAGCTGCTTGGGTGGCCGATTATCGACCGAACCATCGACGCGGAGGTGGAGGAATCGGGGCTGGTGGCACGGTCGCGCGCGGCGGGCGGACGGCGGACGACCTATCGTCTGCCGGAACGGGTGGTGCTCATCGCCGCGTCCGGGTACCGCCTCCCCTACCCGTCGACCGCGCGCAAGCTGGCTGCACAAAAGGCCCCGATACGCGTTTGCGTCCCGGGGGACGACCCCGGCACGGATCCTGCCTTCGTGATCGAGGGGTACGGACCGGCCCGCCCGGTTACGCGCCACCTCCTGCGGCCATCGACCACCAGCGGCGCGGGCGGCAGGCTCCGGCACTTGATGGGTGGCGGCGCGGCCGCGAAAGGTCCGGCCCGCGGCGGGCTGGACCGTGACACCGGAGAGGCCGCGCAACTGGTGGGCCTCTTCGAAAAAGAGGGCCTCCTCGGCTGACGCGACGAGCCCGGCCCCCCGGCTGGTTTCGACCCCGGCGACGGAATAACGGCTCCGTATGATCTCAGTCATGGTTAGATGCGCTCGATTAGGCGAATAAGACTTCCCTATCTGAAGTCCGGGGGAAGAGCACCATGACGACACCCGCCAGGCGCACCGCGAAACCGACGAACGAGACCGGCTACCGGGAAAAATGGGACTGGGACTCCGTCCACTGGGGGACCCACTGTGTCGACTGCTATCCGGGGGACTGCCCCGTGCGGGTGTACGTGAAGGATGGCAAGGTCGTCCGCGAGGAGCAGTCCGGGACTATCGCCACTGTCGAAGAGGGCGTCCCGGACTTCAACCCCATGGGCTGCCAGAAGGGCGCCTCCTGGAGCGGGTCGCTCTATGGGCCAGACCGCATCCAGTACCCGCTGAAGCGGGCGGGTGAACGCGGGGAGGGGAAGTGGGAGCGCGTTTCGTGGGACCAGGCGCTCACGGAGATCGCGGAGTCGATGGTCGATGCCATCGAGAACGACGGCTCGGCCTCAATCGTCCAGGAGGGTACGCCCGAAGCGGCCGGCAGCCTGGCATCCGGGCGCTTCCGCTCCGTCGTGGGCACGCACATCCTGGACCTGCAAGGTTCCTTCAATGACTTCTCGATCGGCCTCTACGAGACGTTCGGGAAGTTCAGCCCCACTTCGTCGGCCGATGACTGGTTCAAGTCCGAGCTCATCCTGTTCTGGCACATGAACCCCGTCTTCACGCGCATTTCGCTCTACCACTTCCTTGCCGAGGCGCGCTACAACGGCGCCGAGATCGTGAACATCTCCCCGGACATCAACGCCTCCCATACGCACGCCGACTACCAGGTCCCCATCAACGGCGCCTCGGACCCGGCCTTCGGGCTCGCGCTGGTCCAGGTGATGATCGAGGAGAACATCGCGCACTGGCAGTTCTTGAAGGAACAGACGGACTTCGGGTACCTGGTGCGCCTGGATACGAAGAAGTACCTGCGCCAGACGGATGTCGAGGGCCAGGGACGCGAAGACCAGATGTACCAGTGGGTGCCGGGCAGGGGGCTCAAGCTTGCGGACCGGGCGAACATGCTGCTCAAGGGCGTGGATATCGCCCTCGAAGGCGTCTTCGAGGTGAAGCTGGCCGACGGCTCGACCGTGCAGGTATCTCCGGTGTTCGAACTGTTGCGCAAGAAGCTGAACGAGGAATACACGCCGGAGAAGCAGCAGGCCATCACGGGCGTGCACCCGGACACCATCCGCATGCTCGCGCGGAAGATCGCGGCGAAGCGCACGAACATCATGCTTGGCTACAACGCCTGCAAGTTCTACCACGGCGACCTCATCGAGCGGGTGATGTGCCTGGTGCTGGCTGCGAGCGGCAACTGGGGCAAGCACGGGGCCGGCATCCGCTGCTGGGCAGCCGCTATGAACGACGGCCAGGCGATCGCCATGGCCAAACCCGGCCCCGGCGCCGCAAACAGCGAGATCGTCCTCGCGGCCCGCGATGCGGCAGTCGCTGCCTACAAGAAGATGGACCCCACGGCCACGACGGAGATCGCCGTCCGCGAGATCTCCAAGAAGATGGCCGGCCAGGAGCGCGGCGGGATCAACCGCACCGACCAGACGCTTGTCGGCGGCGGCTCATCGGCACCGCCGGCCTTCTGGTGGTACTGGCAGGCCGGCTACAAGGAGCGCTGGAATACGCGCGAGTGGGGCGATGAATCGCTGCCCCGCAACTTCGACGACTACTTCAACGAAGCGATGGAGAAGGGCTGGTGGCAGGGTCTCGACCGGCCCCGCCCTGAGAACCCCCCGCGGGTGTTCATCGAGTGCGGCGGCAATACGCTCCGGCGCACGCGCGGCGGCAAGACGGCCCTCCTGCCGACGCTCTGGCCCAAGCTGAAGACCATCGTCACGCTGGACTTCCGCATGAGCCAGACCGCGCTTTACGTCGACTACTTCCTCCCGGTGGCGCAGCACTACGAGAAGATCTCCTTCGGCATGCCGACGCCCCACGTGATGAACCTCACTCTCGGAGACCGGGCGGCCGAACCACCCGGCGAAGCCAGGGACGAGTGGTCAATCTTCCACGACCTCATCCGGAAGATCGCCGAGGTGGCGAAGGCGCGCGGCCTGGAAAGCTACACCGGGAGCAACGGCGTCCCGCGCAGGTACGACGAACTCGCCCGCGTCTACTCCATGAACGGGTACTTCGATAACGAGGACTCCCGCTACGACGAGATCATCCGCGACTCGGCGCTCGCCGGGACGCTCCCGATGGGCACCAACCTGCGTGTAATGCGGGAAAAGGGCCACGTTCGGTTCATCGACTGGGGCCTCGCCCCGATGGGGCTCTCGCAGGCCTCCCCGCTGCACCCCAACAAGACCCACGTCCCCTTCCGCGACCACACGGAAGCGGGCGACCCGTTCCCCACCTACGCCCGCCGGGCACAGTTCTACATCGACCACGAGTGGTTCCTGGAAGCCGGCGAAGAACTCCCCGTCTGGAAGCCGAACCCGAACATGGGCGGCAACTACCCCATCGGCATGACCTCGGGCCACAACCGCTGGAGCATCCACACGATGAACCAGGCGAACGAGACGATCCTCGGCACCCACCGGGGCGAGCCGTTCGTGGAGGTCAACCCCGGCGATGCCGCCGCGCGCGGGATCGAGGACGACGACCTCGTCCGCGTGTTCAACGACCTTGCCTCCTTCGAAGTCCGCGCCAAGGTGTCGCCCTCGGTGAAGCCCGGGCAGCTCGTCTCCTACAACGGTTGGGCGGGCTTCCAGTACCGCAACTGGAGCGGCGCCAACGAGCTCGAACCCG
>WBZO01005816.1_pt1 | contig 12301 bp, 11 predicted proteins | sample 5204261 | NCBI WGS metagenome assembly WBZO01 (sample SAMN12412400, study PRJNA552823) | activated sludge metagenome | isolation source: activated sludge from anammox sidestream of wastewater treatment plant... | place: USA: North Carolina | collected 2017-09 | reverse complement strand
TTCGCCTCTCATGCCGTGGCGCCGATCGAGGCCGTCCTGCCGATCCCGGGCGATCTCTCGTTCGATCAGGCCTGCAACCTGCTCGGCAACTACGAGACCGCGTACCACTGCCTCGTGACCCGCGGGCGGCTGCGCGCGGGAGAGACGGTGCTGATCCACGGCGCCTCCGGCGCGACGGGCCTCGCGGCGGTCCAGATCGCGAAGCTCCTCGGCGCGACGGTGATCGCGACCGGCCGCTCGGATGCCAAGCTCGCGGTGGTGAAGGAGCAGGGCGCCGACCACGTCATCAAGTCCGCGCCCGGCTTCAAGGACGAGGTGAAGCGTCTGACCGGCGGCGCGGGCGTCGATGTGGTCTACGACGGCGTCGGCGGCGACGTGTCCGTCGAGAGCATGCGGTGCGTGAAGTTCGGCGCGCGCTTCTTGATCGTCGGCTGGGCATCGACCCCGTTCGTGGCGCGCAAGGGCAAGGACCCGAACGTGCTGCCGACGAACCTGATCATGATGAAGGGGCTCGACGTGCTCGGATGTCCGACGGCGATCTCGACGGTGCACGATCCCGCGAGCCGCCCGCCGCGCCTCGCGCAGGTGCTCGCGTGGGCCGCCGAGGGGAAGATCCGTCCGCACGTCTCGCACGTGTTCCCGCTCGATCGCTTCGCAGACGGCATGCGCGCGAAGTGGAGCGGCGAGGTCGTCGGCGGCTGCGTGCTCCATCCGTAGCGAACAGGCGAACGCGAGAACAGGGAACTGGGGACCGGGCGAGGCTCGGCGACTCGCAATCCCGCGAGGCGACGATGAGGGGGACGCAGTCCCCACCAGCCGGCTAGAGGCCGCGCGCGGCGAGGACCGTCTTCGTGTAGAGGTCGCGGAAGATGTTGTCCGGGTCGGTGATCTTCTTCACCGCGTCGTAGTTCGGCTTGTTGAACGTGCGCCAGAACTCCTCCGGAGAATAGTAGTTGTACGAGATGAGCGTCTTGATGCCGTTCATGCGCCCGAGGGCCTCCTCGATCTCCCGGTAGTAGTTGCGGCCGGGGGGCTGCTTGCAGCCGTAGATGGCGAGATCGACGAAGAGCTCGTCGGACAGGTGCCCGAACACGCGTGGATCGATCCACTCGTAGTCGCGGACGCGCCGGTACGGGACGCACCAGAGGGGGAAGAAGTCGATCGCGCCCTGGTACCACGCGAAGAAGTCGTCGAGCCGCGAGAACGGGATGAACATGTCGAGCGTGACCTCGGGGTTCTCCTTCGGCAGCACGACCTTGTGGAGCCTCTGGGCCAGGCGGAGCAGGCGCGCGGAGTCGAGGAGCTTGCCGAGGAGCAGCCGGCCGACGAACGACCTCGGATGCACGTTCGTGACGCCGCGGTCGTAGCGGAAGAAGTAGTCCTTCGTCTTCAGGTAGTCCTCGCGGCGCTCCGCGGTGCTCCGCCAGTACACCCGGGTCCAGTCGTACGCATGCGTGTAGGGCGCGCTCCGGACGAACTCGCCGAGCGAGAGGACCCACTCGTTCGGCGAGTGGATGATCCCGTCCATGAAGTCGACGTCGCGATCGACGAAGCGCCGCTGGATGGCCTCCTTGTACTGCGCGAGCGTGGCGTACCTCTCGTAGGTCATCCGCACGAACGGCTTCGCCGGAACGAGCCTGAACCGGAGCTTCGTGAGGATGCCGAGGGTCCCGAACGACCCGTGGATCATCTGGAACAGGAGGGCGTCCTCGCCCTCCGGTGTGCAGCAGAGGACATCTCCCTTCGCGGTCACCACCTCGTACTCGAGGCAGGAGTCGTGGAAGCCTCCGTAGACGAACGACATCGACTCGAGCGAGCAGCCGGCGACCGCTCCGCCGACGGTGATGGTCTTCAGCTCGGGGACGACGGTGGGTACGAGGCCGTACGCGAGCGTCGCATCGACCAGGCGCTCGAAGGTCACGCCGGGCTCGGCGGTGCACGTCATCCCGATCGGGTCGATCGCGAGGATCTCGTCGAGATCGCCGACGTCGATCTTTCGATCGGTGTGGCGCTTGTCGTCGCGCTTGGGGACCTGGTGGGCGACCGCCTTCTTCTCGAGAGAGACCGGGCGCCCCGGATCGTGCGCGCGGAGCTGCGCGACGACGCGTTCCAGCTTGCGCGCGTGCCGATCGTGGCCGACTGCCCCACGCGAACGTTCGGCACCCTGGAAGAGCAGCGATCTCGGGAGCGACAGCGCCATCGTACGGGCGCAGTGCAACCGATGGGCCGCTCAGCGCGGCTTCTCGCAGGGTGTCGAGTTGCGGCAGACGAGCGGCTTGTGCTCGACGATGCCCTGCGCAGAGGCTTCGTCGAAGAACGCACAGACCGCGTCGTACGAGCAGCTCCGGAAGCTCACACGACGCTCCGCTCCGGCGACCGGCTTGATCACGATCGTGAGCGTGCTCTTGTCGAGGACGCCGCTCGCGCGGTAGTCGCCCTTGAGCCCCAGGACGCCGTGCTTGTCCATCAGCGCGACGGCGCTGCGCAGGCGATCGCCGTGCAGGGAGACGTCCTTCACGTCGTTGCTGAGCGGGAAGCTCTCCTCGAACGAGACCCCGTCGATCAGCTCGCCGGACGACGACTTGATCGGCGGAGGAGGATCGCAGGCGACGGCGAGCAGACACGTGGCGAGCACGACGCGAACGCGCATGCCCAGCACGATATCACCGCGGAAGGATTGGATAGCGACGCGACGACGAGCGAGCCCAAGGGGGGCTTTGGCCCGCTCGCCGTCACGTCGATGGATGCCGCCCTGGGCGGAGCGCGGTCCCGGACGAATCGAGAGCGCGGTCCGGCGGCGACTTTCGCACCGAGCAATCGCGATGCCACCGCTGGCGCGGCCGAACGACACCGTTCGTACACACCCGCGGTCGTGCGATCGCGCACTTGGCGGTGAGGCAACGGGGCGAGGTCGCAATCCGCCACGCGCACGCCGTGCACGCGGGGCGGTTCGCGACGTCTCCGCCGGCTACTTCGTGGCGGGCGTCGAGAGGAAGAGGGCCTTCGCCATCCGGCGGATCGCGCCCTCGCGGAGCGCGCTCGCGTCGGCGTCCTCCGGCGGCGCGCTCTTCTCCGTGGGCGCATCGCCGGCCTTCGCGCGGCCGCGCGACCTCTCGACCATCGCCCGGAGCTCTGCCTGACGGCGTTCGAGCTCCTGCGCGAACGGCTCTCTCGCGCGCTCGCCCGCCGCGCGCTCGAGCCACTTCTCGTAGCCCTCGCGCCGCGTCTTCTCCGCCTCCTCGTCGGCCTTGAAGGCCTTCTCGCGGAGCTCGTCCGCCCGGGTCGCGCTCTTCGCGATCCCGATCCCGGCCCGGACGCGCGAGGCCGCCGCCCGGCAGCCGTTCGGGTCTCCGAGCTCGCAGGCGCGCTGCGCGATCTCGAGCACCCGGCCGTCGGCGCGCGGGACGGCGCGATACCCGAACCGGCTCACGTCCGCGAACACGAGGCACGCGAGCGCGCTGCCCTCCTGGCATCCCTGCTCGAGGATGCGCGTGCCGCGCCCGACGTCGTCCTTGCGGAAGCGATCGATCGCGAACGACCACAGCCCGCAGGTCGCCTTGTTCGCCATGCAGCCGATGCGGAAGAGCTCCTCCGCCTTCACCGCATCGACGTCCTGCATCGCGGCGCCTGCCGACGCGCAGCGCGCGGCGTCGCGCGACTTGCGGCATGCGTCCTCGTCGGCGGCGGTCTGCGCCGCCGGCGGAGCGGGCCGCGGGGTGTACTTGTCGAGCGCCTCGATCCGCGCGCGGACCGTCTTCGCGCGGGCGGGGTTCTTCGCGGTGCCTCGTCCGTCGTCGATCATCGCCGCGAGGCCGATGCACGCACGAACGACGCCGAGCTCGCATGCCTTGTCGAAGAGGCGCGCCGCCTTCGCGAGGTCCTGCGGGACGCCGCGCTCGCCCTCCTCGAGCTCCATCGCGAGGCGCGTGCACGCGACGCCCGATTTCAGCTCGCAGGCCTTGTCGAGCACCTGCACGGCGCGCGGCCCCTCGCGGCGCTTGAACAGCGACTCGCCGAGCGACACGAGGTTCGCGCATGCCTCGGCCTTCTTCGCGCAGCCGGCGGCGTAGAGCTCCACCGCCGCGTTGGGGTCGGTCTTCTCGAGCGCCGCGCCGGAAGCCGCACACGAGACCCGATCGCCGGTCTCGCGGCAGCGCGCGGTGTCGTCGCCGCCGGTCGGAGCGTCGGCGACCGGAGCCGCGGCGCTGCACTCGCCGCACGCCTTGGCGCACGCATCGGCCTTCGCGGTGCACTCGGCGACGCACCCCTCGAACTTGTCGGTGCCCTTGAGGGCGCCGCAGCGTCCGCCGCTGAAGTCGTCGGTGCCGGCGCACTTCTTCATGTCGCCGCAGCCCTCGATGCACTTCTGGCACTTCGCCGGCGAGCCCGCGGCCATGGTCGTGGGCCAGAACACCGGCTCCGTCGGCGACACGGGGATCGCCGGCGGCGCCGCCGACTCGCTGGCCTGCGCCTTCGCCGCCGCGTCGATCGACAGAAGGAGCGCCTCGCGTGTGCTCGCCATGGCGTCGTTCAGCCGCTGCACGCGATCCTTCTCCGACTCGGTGACGCCCTTCGGCCCGGGCTTCGGCGCCATCGGCCTTTTGCGATCGAACCGCGCGAGCGCCTCCGTCCGGAGCGTGGTCGCGAGGACGTCGAGCTTGGTCGCGAGCACGGTGTCGACCTTCGTCCCCTCGCCCTTCGCGTACATGCGCGCGAGCCCGCTGCAGCCCTCGGCCGCGGCGTAGAGATCGCGCGCCGGCGTGTCCGCCTTCACCACCGCCGCCATCCGGCAGGTCTGCTCGCGAAGGGCCTTCGCGTCGGCGACGCGACTCGGATCCTGCGCGAAGTCCTCGGCCACGCGCGCGCACGACAGGAGATCGCCGGCGTTGCATCCCTCGCCGAGCACCTCGGCGCGATCCGGGGCCTTCGACGCCCAGAGCGCGTCGCAGCTCGCGAGCTCCTTCAGGGCGCATCCCCGCGCGTGCAGCGGTACGGCTCGCGACGCGCCGCCCGGCTCCTCGGCCGCGAGCGCGCCCGCGTGGAAGCACGCCTGACCGTCACCTCGCTCGCAGCGCGTGCGCGCATCGCGGAGCATGTCGCGCTTGGCCGTCTCCGGCGTCCGGCACGACGCGGCCATGCAGAAGATGGAGAAGAAGAGGGCCCCGATCCCGAGATGACGATGCACGGCAGCGAGTATCCGCGCCTGCAAAGGGGCGCGTCAATCGCGCGCTACGAGCGAGGCGAGCCACGCGCGCACCGGCGCCTCGTCCGGCATCACGCGCACGACGAGCTGCCCGCGCGAGACCGTCGCGGGGCATGGCACGTCGGCCGAGGAGAAGGTCTTCGACGCCAGCGTCGATCCGTCGTTCGCGAGGCGCACCGTCACCTCGAGGTCGTGCTCGATGCGCGGCCACTCGTCCGTTGCCGCGGGCACGCCCGGACGCGGGTAGGTGCACTTCGGCCCCTTGCGCGGCGCGCCGAGCCTTCCGTGCGCGACGAGATCCACCGCACGCAGCGGCACGACCTTTCCGGCGTGCTGCACGGTATCGCCGCCCGGCGTCACGTAGACGAGCGATCGCGCGGCCTGAGACGGGCTCGCTCCCTCGAGGGGCTTGCCGCGAGCGACGTCGTCGAGCAGCAGCCGGAAGCCCTTGCTCACGTAGCGGCCCGCATCGACGTGGATCGTCCCGTTGCGCGGCGCCGCCCCCGGCTCGGTCACCGTGATCGGCAGGTCCTTCGCGAGCATCGCCGGCCCCGGCTCGGCCGCGGCGTTCGCCGGGGCGTCGAGCAGGAGCGGCCTCACGTCGATCTCGACGGTCACGCGGCCACCGGCGTGCGGCGTCACCTTCGCGCCCTCGAGGGCGACGTGCGTCCCCTCCTTGCCCACCACGTCGAAGACGATCGCGCCCGACTTCGCCATGACCTCGAGCTTGCCGAAGTCGCCGCTCAGCCCGACGTCGGCGGGGATCGCGCCGCGATGGGTCTCGGCGAAATCCAGGTGCAGGCCCTTCGGCCCCGCGTCGACCTCCGCCTTGCCCGGGGCCTCGCGGCACGCGCTCACGCCCAGGAGGATCGCCAGGACCACGACGCGCTTCATGCGGCCGAGAGTATCGCCCACGATCGGCGCGATCGTGGAGGACATGCGTCGGTCGGAGCATCCGGCCGTCCTGATCCGGCTCGCGCGCGACCCGGATCATCCCCCGGGCGAACGCGGATCTCCCGAGAAAACCGGGCTGTAGGGCGCTTTCGCACGCAGGCATCGTCCTTGTTCGGGCGCGCCGCCGTGTCACCCCCCATCCCCGTTCGCCCGCTCCGCGCTCGCGCTCTGTCTCTCCTCGCCCTCCTCGCGCTCGCCGCTTCGTGCGGCTCGTCCGAGAAGCGAAGCGGCTTCGGCGACGAGCAGTCGAAGAGCCCCACCCTCCCTGGCGATCGCTTCGATCCGAACGACGCCGGCACCGGACAGGTCGATCTCGGCCGCGACCCGGAGACGTGCGACGAGGCGAAGCAGGCCCGCACCTACGTCGGCTGCTCGTTCTGGCCCACGGTCACCGCCAACAACGTGTGGTCGGTCTTCGACTACGCGGTCGTCGTCTCCAACACGGGCAAGAGCGCCGCCGACGTGACGGTCACCGGTCCGAACGGCGTCGCGCAGAGCGTCACCGTCGCGCCCGGCACGCTCGAGAAGATCTACCTGCCGTGGGTGCCCGCGCTGAAGGGCCCCGATGCGCCCAGCTCGGGTGCGGCCACGCCGATGACCGCCTCCGTGCTCGCGCAGGGCGGCGCCTATCACCTCGTGTCGTCGTCGCCGGTCATCGTCTACCAGTTCAACGCGCTCGAGTACCAGGGCAAGGGCGGACCGGCGGGCAAGAGCTGGTCGAGCTGCCCCAATCCCTTCGGCTGCTACTCGTACTCGAACGACGCATCGCTCCTCCTCCCGAGCACCGCGTGGACGACGACCTACCGCGTGACCGGCGTGAAGGGCTGGAGCACCGGCGCGCCCATCGGCGATCCCAACGTGATGGGCGCGTACGTGGTGATCACGGCGGCCGAGGACGGCACGACCGTCTCGCTCGCGCTCGGCGCGAAGGGTCAGGTGCTCGCGGGCTCGGGCGTCGACGCCGCGAGCGCCGGAGAGTCCGTGCAACTTACACTGAATGCCGGCGACGCCGTCGAGCTCGTCACACCGAAGGGCGAGGCGTACGACCTCTCGGGCTCGCTCGTCACCGCGTCGAAGCCGGTGCAGGTGCTCACCGGGATCCCGTGCCTCTTCGTGCCGAAGGACCAGAGCGCGTGCGATCACGTCGAGGAGTCGGTCGTCCCCGCGGAGGCGCTCGGCAAGCGTTACGTCGTCACCACGCCGACGCGCCCGACCGGCGGCCCGGGCCAGCACGTGGTGCGCTTCTACGGCAACCGCGACGGCACGGCGCTCACCTATGCGCCGAGCAAGCCCGCCGGATGCCCCGACGCGCTGAACGCGGGCGAGGTCGTCGAGTGCGGTCCGCTCTCCACCGACTTCGTCGTCGAGGGCTCCGCGGAGCTCGGCGTCTCCGGGTTCCAGGTCGGCTCGTCGGTCTACGATCCGAGCGGCGAAGATCCGCGCGGAGATCCGTCACAGACCTCCTTCGCGTCCACCGAGCAGTTCCGGAAGAGCTACGTGTTCCTCGCGCCCGACGACTACGACGTCTCGTACGCGGTCATCGTCGGCCCCGAGGACGCCAAGCCCGTCGTCGACGGCGCCCCCGCGAACGGCTTCAGCCCGATCGGCGGCGGCCTCGGCGTCTTTCGCTCGACGCTCGGCAAGGGCAACGGCGGCGCGCACACGCTCACGTCGGACAAGCCCGTCGGCCTCCAGGTCATGGGGTACGGCGCGTACACGAGCTACCAGTACCCGGGCGGCCTGAACTTGAAGCTCATCGCGCCGCCGCCTCCCCCGCCCCGCTGAGCGCGCGGTGAGCTAAGGTCGAGCGCCGATGCGCGTCCCGCTCGGCGTCCTCGATCTCTCCCCGGTCCCCTCCGGCGGCGATGCCCGCACCGCGATCGCGAGCACGCTCGATCTCGCGCGCCACGCCGAGTCGCTCGGCTTCGCACGTTACTGGCTCGCCGAGCATCACAACGCCGGAGGCCTCGCCTGCTCGTCTCCGGAGATCATGATCGCCGCGGTCGCCGGCGTGACGAAGAGCATCCGCGTCGGCTCCGGCGGCGTCATGCTCCCGAACCACAGCGCGCTCCGGGTCGCCGAGGCCTTCCGTGTGCTCGAGGCGCTGCATCCCGGGCGCATCGATCTCGGCCTCGGCCGCGCCCCGGGCACCGACAAGAAGACGGCGCTCGCGCTGAGGCGCTCTCCGGCGCTGCTCGGATCCGACGGCTTCTCCGCGCAGCTCGACGAGCTCTTCCATTTCCTCTCTTTCGATCCCGACCCGACGCAGGCCTTCAATCCCACCAAGGCCTCCCCGGTGGGCATCGAGCCCCCGGAGGTCTGGCTCCTCGGCGCGAGCGTCGAGTCGGCGCGCGAGGCCGGACGGCGCGGCCTCGCCTACGCGTACGCGCATCACTTCGCCCCCGGCGGCGCGGCCGAGGCGCTCGCGGCGTACCGCGAACGGTTCCGCCCGTCCGCGCGGCGGCCGGACCCGAGGACGCTCGTCGCGGCTTCGGTCGTGTGCGGCGCGTCGGATGACGAGGCAGAGGAGCTCGCGACGAGCGGCGCGCTCTTCTGGCTCCGCTCGGGTCGCGGCGTCCGGGACCTGCCGCTGCCCTCCGTGGCGGAGGCCCGGGCCTACCCGTACGACGCCGACGAGCGCGCGCTGATCGCGCAGCAGCGCGCCGCGACCGTGGTCGGCGGCCCCGAACGCGTCCGCGGGCGGCTCGCGCGGCTCCTCGAAGAGTCGGGCGCGGACGAGCTGATGATCACCTCGAGCGTGCACGCCCACGAGGAGCGGCGCCGGTCCTACGAGCGCATCGCGGCTCTGTTCATCTAGCCGCAACACGGACGAAACAATCCGCGTGTCACTCTCCATTCCATGCGCGACGTAGCTGCGTTCATCGCCACGATGCCAGAGGAGTATCGCGCTTCGTTCGACGACGAAGCCAAGGCGGAGCACGCCGCGATCGTGAAGGCGCGCGGGGAGCGAGCGTCGCTCGTCTCCACCTGGCGCGGGGATCGCGACGGGGCGATCGCGATCTGCATCGTCGCGGGCGACAGCCCCGGGCTCTTTTCGCGTATCAGCGCCGCGCTGGTGGCCCACGACATCGACGTCGTCGCCGCGGAGGCCTACTGCCGCAAGCGCGACGACGGCAGGGTCGAGGCGGTCGACTTCCTCTGGATCCGCCGCGAAGCCCCGCTCACCTCACGAGACGTCGCGGCGATCGGCGACATGATCGACTCGCTGGTCCGCGGGCTCGCGAGGTTCGAGGCGCCCTTCCGCCCGCCGCGGCGGAGCGCGTTCGCGACGCGCATCCGCTTCGAGCACGAGAACGGCACCACGGTGCTCACGGTCGAGGCGGCCGATCGCCCCGGGCTCCTGCTCGCGATGACGAAGACGATCTTCGTCGCCCACATGCAGATCGTCGGCCTGCACGCGCGGAGCGAGCGCGGACGCGCGGTCGATCGCTTCCAGATCGCCGAGCTCGACGGCACCGCCGTCGCGCAGCATCGCCTGCTCGAGCTGCAGAGCGCGATCCTCGAGGCGATCGACACCGCCCACTCGGGCGTCGCGGTCCGCCTCGAAGCTCCCTAGACCCTCTACGGGAACGTCCAGGGGACCGACGCACGGCACGCGGCCTCGTCGATCTGCGACGTGAGCCATGACGTGAGGCACCGGTCCATGTCGTCGCCGGCGACGACGACGGGGCCGCCCTTGTGGTTCTCCGTCGCGCGCGCCTTGCGCACCAGCGTGAGACGCTCCGGGTTGCGGCCCTGGTCGCGCACGACCTCCGCCATGACCGAGGGCTCGAGGCCCATGAGCGCCTGGTAGTTCGCCGCGAGCTCCTCGGGCGAGGGCAGCGTCGGGTTGCCGAAGTCGGACCGCACGTCGCTCTTGCGCAGGCCGCCGTAGCCGTAGAGGCGCAGGTTCCGGTACTGGTTGCCGTGGCAGTCGAGCGTCCCGCAGCTGTAGACGAGCGCCGACGAGAAGTAGACGAACTTCGGGTCGCGCTCGTCGGGCAGCGTCCCGGCGCTCACGCGAGCGCCTTCGTCCGGCGACGAGCAGGCGGTGACGAGCACGAGACCGAGGAGGATCGACGCGCGCTTCATGGCAGCACGTACACCCGGGGCGCGTGGTTCGCGTCGCCCGCCTTCTGGTGGCACAGACCGCAGCCGGCGTCGCGCCGGACCTTGGTGAGCATCTGCTTCGTCACGCCCTGATAGGAGACCTCGATCGACAAGGGGAACACGGGGTCCCACGCCTTCTTCGAGACGTAGAAGTTGCCGACGTCGTTGGTGGAGAACGCGCGCTTGTCCCCGCGGTCGTCCGTGATCGTCACGGTCGCGCCGACGGCCGCGATGTCGGAGTCGATGTTCGCGTAGACCGTTCCCGCCACGCTGAGCTCCGGCTCGCCGGGACCGGCGCTCGCGTGGCAGACGTTGCAGGGCTGGCCGGCGCGGTGATGCGGCCCCTCCTTGATCCCTTTGACCTCGGGGCCGAGCGCGTCGACTGCATCGTCGTGCACGGGATCCATGCACGCCGCGAAGACGGCGACCAGCCCGGCGAGCGCGAGGACGACGGTACGTCGCACCATCAGAACGCCACCTCCACCGACGTCGCGAAGAGCCCCGCGAAGCGCTCCCTCACGTAGATCGCGTCGTGAAACGCGGTGTACACGCCGTCGAGCGTCGCCTGGAGCACCAAGTCGTCGGTCCTGCCCGGCTTGCCGAGGCCGAGACGAATGCCCCCGCCGAGCCCGCCGCTCGAGAGGGGCGACAGCTCGCGATCGCCGGTGCGGAGCGCGGGGAGATCGGCCGCGCTCGTCGCGACGTACGCGCGCTGCCAGAAGCTGACGCCGTTCTGGAAGTGCGCGCGCACGTGCGGCCAGATCGTGACCCGCGGCGACACGTCGACGAACCACCGCATGTCGGTGGTCGTCGCGGCGAGGCCCCAGGTGTCCCCGTAGAGCCGCTCCTCGAGGCGCAGCGTCGAGCTGGTGAAGCGCCACGCGAGGCGTCCGGTGATCGCCGCGCGCTCGCGCTCGAGCGGGAGCTGCTCGAGCGGCCGCGCCTGGATCCGCGCGCTCGCCACCTCGTCGACCGAGGCCCCTGGCTGGATGCGCGGCGCGCTCGCGGCGTCGAACATCGGGATGTAGCGATACGGCTTCGACTGATCGCCGCGCTCGACGATCCCGTCCGCGAACAGGCCCACGACCACCGACGGGCTCAGCACGCGCGAGGCGCCCAGGGTGAACGTGTGATAGTCGAGCTTGCGCGAGAACACGGAGAACGGCGTGCCCACGCGCCCGATCACGTCGTGCCCGTAGGCGTAGCCCTCGATCAGCGTCCAGTTCTTCTCGTCGAGGTCCTGCGTGAGCTGCGCGTTCCCGTTGAGCGCGAGGTAGTCCGGCGTGTACGAGGCCGCGCCGCCGAGCGAGACGCCGAAGTCTCCCGGCTTGTACCTCGCGCCGACGTTCCCTGCATGGCGGGTCTCCGTCCACCGAGGCGACGCGGTCGACACGATGTCGGGCGACGCCGCGCTCACGACGTCGACGAGGTATCGGCCGCTCGCGCCCCATCCCGACACCGGGTTCTCGACCCGCGCGCCGATGCTCGGGGTCAGCACGCTGACGGCGACCGAGTCCTGATAGGCCGCGACCTCTCCGAACACGCGCACGTCGACGTTGCTGGTCTTCGGCGGCGGCTCCTCGACGGCGGCCGGCTGCGCTTCGGGCTGGGGCGTGGGCTCTGCGGGAGCGTCGTCTGCGCGCGCGGCGGCAGGGACGACGAACGCGGCGAGGACGATCGCCGCGGAGCGTCTCAGTTGCATCCGCAGCCGCTCTCCGCGGATGCGCTTCCCCCGACCGCGCCCTCGTGGACCGCGTACATGTGCTCCTCGGCGACGCCCGCCGGGCTCGCCGTCGTCATCGTCGGGTGCGCGAGCTTCGTCCGCTCGTACACGGCGACGTGACGGCAGCCCGTGAGCGCCGCGAGCGCGGACGCGAGCGACACGAAGAGGACGAGGCGCCTCACGGCAGCACGATCCTTCCTCGCGGCTTCGCCGGATCGTCGAACGTCCCGTCGGCCGTGTGGCACCCGTTGCAGTCGCCGTCGGTGATCTCGGCCTGCATCTCGAACACCGCGCTCCCACGGACGACCTTC
>WBZO01005815.1_pt1 | contig 12306 bp, 10 predicted proteins | sample 5204261 | NCBI WGS metagenome assembly WBZO01 (sample SAMN12412400, study PRJNA552823) | activated sludge metagenome | isolation source: activated sludge from anammox sidestream of wastewater treatment plant... | place: USA: North Carolina | collected 2017-09 | reverse complement strand
GCGCCGTTTCAGCGCCCCTCCCCCTGGCGCCAGCTGCGGAACCAGCGGGGTTGGGGCGCTGCCACGGGAGCGCGGGCCGGACGCTCAGGCCGGGCGCGGGGTATGGGGCCGGTGGCGGCGCCGGGCCGTTGCGCTGCCGAGCAGGACAATCATGCCGAACAGCGCCGCCGTCAATCGCGCACGCATGCCGCGCCTGCCTGCGGTCACGGCGAGAGCGCAGCCGCACTCCCGCATCCTCATCCTCTGGCTGCACCGCGCGGATGTCTGTCAGGCGGCCACCTGCCTGCCTGCGCGGGAACACCGGCCATTTTCCGTGGCGCATTGCATGTATCCGTCATCCGCTCCCCGTCACCCACTGCCGGGCCTGCTCGGCCACCAGCACCACACTGGCCAGCATCAGGCACAGCCCCCACTCGCCCGCGGACAGGGGCACGGTGCCGAAGGCGTGCTGCAAGGGGGGCAGGTGGACAACAGCCACCTGCAGCAGGGCGGCCAGGGCGATACCAGCCCACAGCAGCCGGTTGGTGAAGGCCCGGGCATTGAGCGCGTTGAACAACTGCGCCAGCACCAGCACGGTGAACGCCGCCGTCCGCGCCTCGGCCAGCGTGCCGCCGCCCGCCACCAGCCCGCCAGGCAGCCACAGGTCGAAGGTGAACAGCGTCACCGCCGCCATCACCAGCCCCACCGCTAAGATGCCCGTCACCATCGGCCGGTCAATCACGCGGGCGCCGGGCGGGCGCGGCGGGCGCGCCATCAGCCCCGGCGCCGGCGGGTTGACGCCCAGGGCGATAGCGGGCAGCGAGTCCGTGATCAGGTTGATCCACAGCAGATGGGTGGCGAGGAACGGCACGGCGACGGCGCCATCGTCCCCGGCATCGAGGCCGATCACGCCGGCCAGCACGATGCCGAAGAACACCGTCAGCACTTCGCCCGCGTTGGAGGAGAGCAGGTAGCGCAGGAAGGTACGGATGTTGGCGAAGATCGCCCGTCCCTCGTGGACCGCTGCCACGATGGTGGCGAAGTTGTCATCGGTCAGGATCAGCCGCGCCGCCTCCTTGCTGACATCGGTGCCGGTGATGCCCATCGCCACCCCGATATCGGCGCGCTTGAGCGCAGGGGCGTCGTTCACCCCGTCGCCGGTCATCGCCACAACCTGGCCGCCCGTCTGCAGCGCCTCCACCAGGCCCAGCTTGTGCGTCGGCGCCACCCGCGCAAAGACGGACACCTCGGTAGCGGCGCGGCGCAGCGCCTCACCGTCCATTCCCTCCAGATCCGCGCCGGTCAGCACCCGGCCATCGGGCGGGATGATGCCGAGGTCGGTGGCGATCGCGGCGGCGGTGCGCGGGTGATCGCCGGTGATCATGATCACGCGGATGCCTGCGCCCCGTGCTTCGGCAATGGCGGCTGCGGCCTCCGACCGGGGCGGGTCGATGATGCCGGTGATGCCGAGCAGTGTCAGCTGCTCTTCCTGGTTGGGCGCGTCCGGTGGCGCCCCGGCCGGCAGCGGTTTCCACGCCACGGCCAGCGTCCGCAGCGCATCCGCGGCCAGCGCCTCGATGGCGGCAAGCCACTCTCGGCGGCGGTCCTCCGTCAGCGGGCGGGCGGCCCCGTCCCGCCACTCGGCGGAGCAGCGTGCCATCAGCACATCGGGCGCCCCCTTGGCGTACACTGCCGCGCCCGCTCCCGCGCGCACCACGACGCTCATCAGCTTGCGCTCGGCCGTGAAGGGGTTTTCGGCCAGCCGCTCTGCCTGGGGCGGGCCATCCGCCGATGCTTTGCGCTGCGCGGCGAGCAGTGCCCCTTCCGTGGGGTCACCCAGCACCGTCCAGCCTGCCGCCGTCTGCTCTAGCCGGGCGTTGCTGGCCAGCGCTGCCCCGGCCAGCAGCCGTACCACCTCCTCCCGTATGGGGCCCTCTGCCTGCACGTCACCCGCGGGCGCGTAGCCCGTGCCGGTCAGCCGGGCCGTACCCGAGGCAGTGACGGTGCAGGTGACCATCATCTCGTTGCGGGTGAGCGTGCCGGTCTTATCGGTGCCGATCACGGAGGCGGAGCCGAGTGTCTCCACGGCGGACAACTGCTTGACGATGGCGTTGCGGCCGGCCATGCGCTGGACGCCCAGAGCCAGTACCACCGACAAGATAGCGGGTAGCCCCTCCGGCACGGCTGCCACCGCCAGCGACACGCCGATCAGCAGCACATCCACCAGCTCGCCCCCGTCGCGGATGCCGTTGGTCAGCACGATCGTGGCGACGACGATCACCGCGATCACGCCGACCAGCAGGCCGAGCAACCGGCCGGCCCGTGCGATCTCCCGCTCCAGCGGCGCCGGTGGCTCCTGCTGCCGGGCCAGCATCCCGGCGATAGCGCCGATCTCGGTGGCCATGCCGGTGGCGGTGACCGCGGCGCGGCCATGGCCGGAGGCGGCGACCGTCCCCTTAAAGACGCTGTTGAGGCGGTCACCCAGGGCGGTGGTGGCGGGCAGCGGCGCGGCGTCTTTGAGAATGGGGGCACTCTCGCCGGTCAGGGCGGCCTCGGCGGTCTGGAGCGCAGCCGTATCGATCAGCCGGGCATCGGCGGCGATGGCGTCGCCCTCGCTCAGCAGCAGCAGATCGCCGGGGACGGCCTCGCGGGCGGCAATGCGCTGCTCGCGGCCGTCGCGCAGCACGGTGGCCTGCGCCTCGGTCATGCGCTGCAGCGCCGCCACCGCCTGTTCGGCCCGTGCTTCCTGTACCACGCCCAGCACGGCGTTGAGCACGACGATGGCGAGGATGACGAGCGGCTCCACCGGCACGCCCGCCGCGCCCTCCAGCAGCCACGCCACGGTGGCGATGGCGATGGCGAGCAGCAGCAGCAGCACCAGCGGCTCGGCGAACTGGGCCAGCAGCCGCCGCCACAGGGACACGGGCGGCTCCGAAACCAGCTCATTCGGCCCGGTTTCCGCCAGCCGACGGGCCGCCTCCGCGCTGGTCAGGCCGGTGGTGGGGTCGAGTCCCAGCGCGGCGGCCGTCTCGGCGGCGGTGCGCGCGTGCCAGGGCGTGGTATCCATGGTGAGCCTTCAGCGTTCAGCTCTCAGCTTCACGCTTTCGGCGGGCAATGGCGAGCGGCAGCGAGCAACGCGGTCCGTCTGTCGCGGCTCCACCGCGCGGCGGAGCGGGGCCCGAGCGGGCCGGCCGCACGCCGCGTACCGCTCTCAGGGAGGGCGCATGATTAACCGAACAGCACCACACCGGCGCGAATGCGCAGGCGCACGCCGCAGGCCGGAGCGGGGCAGCGCAACCGGGCAGCGCGGACGGGCCGGGCCAGCGGCAAGGGGGCGCCGCATCCCGGACACGCGGGCGCCGCGGCGACGGCAACGGGATGAACCGGGACCGCAACGGGCGTGTTCACGTGGGTGCTCCTCTACATACAGTACGAACGTGAGCGTAGCCCGGTTCACCTGAATGTTACCTCATCCGGTTGAAGTAGCTTGCTACCGGATGCGGGCTACCCGTCCGCTCGTCTCCTCCCTTGCGGTCGCCGCGCCGGGAGCTGGGGGCGCAACGGCCGCGGGGCCTGTGTCGTGATCATCGGTAGCGCGCTTGGTTTGTTACAGGGTGAAAGCCCCTGTTTGTCGTGTGGGGAAACACTGGACGATGCCGCACCGAAATTACCCGCGCCCCGGTCACTGCGCCATCATCGCGCTGCTGGCGCTCGTGGCCATCAGCATCCCCGCGGGCACGGCCGCGCAATCCATCACCGCCTATGGTGTCATGCCGGGCCAGGGATTGCCGCCCGCCCAGCGGTTCGCCATGCTACACCAGCTGGGCGCCACACACTACCGGCCACTCTCGGTCTTTCTGGACCGCGAGCCGCGCTGCGATGAGTGCCAGGCGGCGCAGGCGGCGGGGCTGGCACTGGTGCTGACGGTTCGCGCCGGCGGCGGCCCGCCCGGCGTGCCGGCGGACCCACCGGCCGATCTCGCCGCCTATCAAGCCGCGCTCGATGCGGTGCTGGCGCGGTATCCGCCGGCGGTGCTGGTAGTAGAAAACGAGCACAACAGCCGGGCGCTGTTCTACACCGGGTCGCCCGCGCAATATCTGGAGCAACTGGCGGCCGCTTGTGCGGTCGCGCATGGCCGGGGTATCCCCTGTACCGATGGCGGCATCACCAACGCCGGCATCAGTGCCCTGGTGACGCAGGCGTACTGGGACGCAGGCCGGCACGATGAGGCACTGCGGTATGCGCGGGCTACGCTCGCGCCGCTGCTGGGCCGCGATCTCGACACCGAGGACAGCCTGGCGTGGCTGCTGGCGCAGCAGGCGGAGGAGATTGCCCGGCTGCGCCAGTTCGTGGAGGGCTACGCTGCTGCCGGTGCGGACTACGTCAACTTCCACTGGTATCTGCCCGGTGACGTGCTGGGTGAGACGGTGGCATACCTGCGCCAAACCGCCGGCCTGCCCGTGCTGTCTAACGAGATCGGCCAGCGTAACGACAACCCGGAGCAGACAGCCTCCACACTGGCTGCTGCCCAGCGGGCGGGTGTCGCGATCGTTATCTGGTACTCCATCGACACGCCCGGTAGCGGCGCCCGCGCCCGCGCGCTGTGGGCGCCGGACGGTGAGTTGCGCGCCACGGGCCGCGCCTTCCTGGCGTGGGTGCACCGTTCTCCGGAGAGCGAATGATGGGCTGGGTGGCCGCGCGGCTTAGCAGGCGAGGTGGCCGGGGTGGCAGCGGGAACCAGCGCCGGGCGAGCGCTCGCGCGTCCGCTGGCCGGCGCCGGGCCGCGGGCCCCCGTGGCCGGGATGCGCATGGCCCCCGCCCGGCTCGCCCAGCCGGTCCACGGTCCGGGTGAGCCGGGCCAGCGCAGGGAGGATACGGCCGGTGATCGCCTCGGCGGTAGACAGTCCGGGGAGGGCGTGCGGGCGGTGAGCGATGACCTGCAAATAGCCGGAGATCGGGGCCAGCCCAGCACGGAGGGCAGCCTGCAATTCGCGCAGCTCGCGCCGGCGCTGGGCATCGGCGCGGCGCAGGGTGGCCACCTCGGTGCGCAAGGTCTCCAGCTCTGCCTTGGCGGCCGTTTCGGCGATGCACAGGCTGATGGCACGCGCGCCGCTCAGCGCTAGCGGCCGCACCGCCACCTGCCAATGGCACTCCTCGCCGTCACAGTGCACGCGATAGGCGTTGTGCTGCCACCGCTCACCCGCCGTGGCGCGCTCCAGCGCGTGGTGTACCTCGCCCGCCGCGGGTGGCAGCAAATCGGCAGCGGAACGCCCCAGCATCGCGCCGGGCGGGCGGCCCAGGAAGTTCCCGGCCGCCGGCGCAGCATACCGGCAGATCAGATCCGTATCGAACACCCACACGTGCACCGGCGCCTGCTGCAATACAGCGTCCCACATCGGTGGCGGCGTCATCATGGCCTCACTCATCGCTCGTACCTGGCAGTCATACGGCTCTGCGAAGAACCTGTCTCTTATCTGCACGGTAGCGCAGAAATGTCCCAGGTCCGCCCCCTACTGGTGCTATCTGTTCACCCGCTCAGCCCTACCGCCCGAGCGGTAGGAGCGGACGAGAGGCGGAGCAGGTGCGGGGCCCCTGCCCCCGCGTCACGGTGTGAGGCGGTTGAGGTCGCGGGGGAAGGTGGTGGCCAGGCGGACGTTGGGCAGGCCGAGCAGCTGCATGAGCAGGCGCTCGGAGCCGATGGCGAAGCCGCCGTGCGGGGGCATCCCGTGGCGGAACGTCTCCAAGTACGACGCGAAGGGCGCAGCCGGCAGCCCGGCCGCGGCCAGCGCAGCCAGGTAATCATCGTAGCGGTGCAGCCGCTGGCCGCCGGTCACCAGCTCTGTCCCGCGGAAGAGCAGGTCAAAGGAGTTGGAGTATTCCGGCCGCGCCGGGTCCGGGTGGGTGTAGAACGGCCGCTTGCGCATCGGGTAGCCGGTGACAAACAGGAAGTCGGTGCTGTGCTGCTCCTGCGCCCAGGCGCCCAACCAGCGCTCGTCCTGGGGTGACAGGTCGGGCTCACCGCGCACGTCCACGCCGTGCCGCCGGAAGATCAGCTCCTGTGCCTCGTGGAAGTGGATGGCCGGGATGACGGGCGGCACGACCGGTAGCGCCTTGGCTGCACCCAGCAACGCCAGCTCGGCGGCGTACTGCTGCTCCAGCCGTGCCAGGATGCCGGCCAGCACCTCGCGCAGCAGCGCCATCACCGTCGTGTGGTCCTGGATGAAGCCCATCTCCACATCGAGCGAGACGTACTCGTTCACGTGGCGGGTGGTGTCATGCGGCTCGGCGCGGAACACCGGCCCCACCTCAAATACCCGCTCGAACACCCCCACCATGATCTGCTTGTAGAACTGCGGGCTCTGGGCCAGATATGCCGGCCGGCCGAAGTAATCGATGGCGAAGACATTGGCGCCGCTCTCCGTCGCCGCCGCCACGATCTTCGGTGTCTGAATCTCGGTGAACCCGCGCACGGCGAGCGCCTCGCGGAAGCCGGCCATCACCCCCGCCGCCAACCGCAGCACCGCCCGCCGCGCCGGATGGCGGTTGGCGACCGTGGCGTGATCGAGCACCGTGGCCAGCGCCGCCCGCAGCTCGCGCTTGTTCAGCGAAACCGGCGGCGGCTCGCTCACCGGGACCAGCACGGTGATGCGCGGCTGCTGGATCTCCACCCCGCCGGGCGCCTGGGGCGCGGTCACCGCCTGCCCCTCCACAGCGATGACGCTTTCCATGCCCGCGCCCGCCTCCCGCAGCGGCGCGAGGGCAGCGTCGTCTTCTGCCACCGCCTGCACCAGCCCCCAGCCGTCGCGCACGACGACGAAGCTAACACCACCCATCCGCCGGAGCGCGTGCAGCCACCCTTGCACCCGCACCGGCTGTCCGGTCTGACCCGCCACTTCGGTTGTCCAGATCCGCTCCATGTGCTGCCCTCCGAATCCGCTTTTCCGCCACACGCAAAACGCCCCCGTCCCCACCTGGGAGGACGAGGGCGCAATTGCGTCTGCTCGTGGTGCCACCACCCTTCGCGATGCCGCGCAGGCGCGGGATCGCCTCAGCGCGCGCTAACGGGCGCGTGTCCGGAGAGCGCTACTCGCGGCCGGCCGGCGCCCGGCGGCTTTCCCGCTCCCGGCTCGGGGGAGTCGATGCGGCGGGCCGGTGGCAGCGCTTGCAGCAGGCGCGCCGCTCTCTGAGACACCGGGTGGCCGCCGATCATGGCCCCGTCATCGCCGTTTCGTATGGTGTGGTGCCGTGCGCGCACCGTACCATGCGCCGCCGCCGCTGAACATGTACCACCGATGTGGCGCGCGGGGGGGACGATTGGTCTGGTACGCTACCCGCGTCCGGGTGATGGGGGAAGGGGATCGGGGCTGTTGCCGCTCCCACCCGAGGGGGAGGGGATGAACGACGGGCTGGTGATCGCGCTCAAGCTGCTGGCAGTGGTGGCGCTGGTGCTGGCCAACGGCTTCTTTGTCGCCTCCGAGTTTGCCCTCGTCGCCATTCGCCGCTCGCGCGTGGAGGAGATGGTCGCCACGGGGCAGCTCGGGGCTAAGGCGGTGCAGCGCGCCGTCCGCAACCTGGACCACTCCATCGCCGCCACGCAGCTCGGCATCACTCTCGCCAGCCTGGCGCTGGGCTGGCTGGGCGAACCCACCCTCGGTGGGCTGCTGGAAGGGGTACTAGGTCACGCGCCGGGCGGCCACACCCTCGCCGTCATTATCGCCTTCTCAATCATTACCACCCTGCACATTGTCCTGGGCGAGCTGACACCCAAGTCCATCGCCCTTCAGTACCCGGAGCGCACCTCCCTGGTCATCGCCAACCCGCTCGGCATCTTTGATGTCGTCTTCCGCCCCTTCATCGTGGTGCTCAACGGCACGGGCCGGGTGATGGTGCGGGCGCTGGGGCTGCACGCTCCCTCCGGCCACGAGCTGATCCACTCCGCCGCTGAGCTGAAGCTGCTGGTGGAGGCATCCGGCAAGGCGGGCGCGCTGGAGGAGTCCGAACGGGCGATCATCGGCCGCGCCTTCGACTTCGCCGATTTTGAGGCGCACGAGGTGATGGTGCCGCGTACCGAGGTCGTGTTCGTGGCGGCAGAGACGCCGGGACGCGAGGTGCTGCGCATCGCCCAGGAGGCGGGCTACAGCCGCTACCCGGTGTTCGATGGCACGCTCGACCACATCTCCGGCATGGTGCACGTCAAGGACCTGCTGCGCTCCGTGCTGGACGGCCGCATCGACACCGTGCAGGCGCGGGACCTGGTGCGCGAGGTGTTGTATGTGCCGGCCACGCTGGGGATGGACTCCGTGCTAGAGCAGATGCGCCGGCGCAACATCCGCATGGCAATCGTCGTCGATGAGTTCGGCGGTACCGCCGGCGTCGTGACGATGGAAAACGTCGTCGAGCGGCTGGTAGGGGCGCTGCGTGACGAGTTCGAGCAGGCCGAGCAGGAGATCCGCCGGGTGGACGACAACACCGTCGATCTTTCCGGCCTGACATTGATCACCGATGTCAACGCGCTGTGGGGCCTGGAGCTGGACACCAGCGACTTCGACACCATCGGCGGCTACGTCTTCGGCGCGCTCGGCCGCCTGCCGGAGCCCGGCGACCGGGTCCCCGCTGGCAGCTGGGATCTTGTTGTTGACCGGATGGACGGCCGCCGCGTGGACCGCCTGCGCCTGGTGCGTTCCGGCGCCGCGGAGGATGTCTCCGGCAGCGAGGATGCGATCCTCCGGAACGGCGCGTAGGCGCCGGTCTCCGGCACGCTGACCCTACTCCCCTGCCTGGTGCGGTGGCAACAGCAGCACGGGCAGGGCGGCGCGGACCAGGCGTTCGGCCATGCTGCCCAGCAGCCGCCGCGCCAGCGCTCCCCGCCCGTGGGTGGTCATCACTATCAGGTCGATGTCCTCCTCGCGGGCAAACCGTAGCAGTTCCTCCCGCGGCGCCCCGCGCAGCACGAAGCACTCGTGCCGCACGCCCTCGGTTGCGCGTTCCCACACCTGGTCTAGGTAATGCTCGGCCACCACGCCGGCGTGCTCATCCTGCCGGGTGAGCCCGGTGGCGTGGCTGTAGGGGACGGTGATAGGAGAAAGCCAGGGTTCGGCGCGCACCAGTGCCAGCCGCGCCCCCAGCGCCCGCGCCAGCTCGACCGCGGGGCACAAGGCGCTCTCCGCGGCAGCGGAGCCGTCCAGCGGCAGCATGATGTGACGGATGCGGGCGGGCTCCGTCGCCGCCGCGCCGCCCGGCACCACCAGCACCGGCCGGTGACCCAGCCGCAGCACGCGGTCGGCGGTGCCACCTAGCCGCGGGGCGAGAGCGCCGCCCTCGCCGTGGGCGGTCATCGCCACCATCCGGGCGCCCGTCTGCTCGGCGGCGGTGATGATCGCATCGGCGGGATCGCCGGTTACGGTAGCCGTGTCCACGTGGCAGCCGTGGCCCCGCAGCCGGGTGGCGGCCTGCTCGAGATACGTGGTGTGGGTGCGCAGCCGTCCGCCGTCAATCTCGGTGAGGATATCCTCCGGCAGATCAGCGAACGCCGCCGGGCGCGGCTCGACCACCGACAGGAGCGTGAGCGAAGCGGCGGTGGTACGGGCCAGCGTTTCGGCGTAGGGCAATACGGCTTCGGCCGCGGGGGAGGTATCGAGCGGGACGAGGATAACGGCGTGCTGCATCGCGGCCCCTCCGGGAGTGATGACTCCTTGCCTTCACTCTCGCGCGGAGGAGCGCGGCTGTCTGTCAGGCATTCAACGGCGTACCCTGCGGGGTGCGCGGTACCAGCATCCGGCATCTGGCAGCCGGGCGCGCGGTATCGCCCGGCAGGCCGCCCGCCGCTGCCTATCCGGTGTGCGTGTGCAGGCGGCCGTGACCGTGGCCGTGGACGAGCTGAAGGAGGTGGCCATGCTCGATGGTCATGGTCATGGGCGTGGCGGGGTTGGCGCGGCCGTTGGTGTGGCCGAGCAGGAAGATCTCGGCGTGCAGCCGCTCGGGGGCGAGTTCCAGCAGACCGAGCGTGCCGTGACGGGTGTCTTTGTGGTGGGGGAGGATGGGGGAGCCGGAGTTGATGATCGCCACACCGTCGCGGTGCTCCAGCCGCTCGAGGTGGGTATGGCCGGCGATCATGATATCGACGTGCTCACCGTGAAAGGCGCGCTCGCGCAGCACGTGGACGGGGCGGCTCTCCGGCGCGAGATTGTGCACCATGCCGATGCGCCAGCCGTGGATATCGAGGAACTGCACCGGCAACATGCGCGGGTCGTCAAAGCCGTCGTTGTTACCTTTGGCCACCACCACCGGCGCAAACTGTTCCAGCCAGTCCAGCACGGTGGGGGCGGTGACATCGCCGCCGTGCAGGATCAGGTCTACCGTGGCGAAGAACGCCGCCGATTCCGGCCCAAGCTCATCAAGCTGCCGGACCAGCGCCGGCAGATGGGTATCCGTCACAAGGCCAATGCGCATCTATCTACGCTAGCGAACGGCGGGGACAGGGGGAAGGGGGACCGGCCGCCGCCAGGCGCCCCCTTCGCCGGGCTCACACAAACAGCGGGGCCATGCCCTGCCGCTCCACCATCTCCTGCATCGCCGCATCGGTGGGGCGGGCGCCGGCCCGAGCAGCGGCATCCAGCACCTTGGGCAGCAGCCGCAGGTCACCGGCGGTGTTGAGGAAGACACCAGGGCGGCCCAGCACCCAGGCGACGGCGCGGTCGATGTCCGGCTGCTGCTGCAGCGGCTCGTACCAGGTGCGGAACGTTCGCTCCTTGTCGTTCCAGGGGCCAAGGGTGATGCCTTTGATCGTCTGGACGGCCACGCCGCGCGCCGCGCACAGCGCCGTCAGCGCCTCGAAGTCCGCCGCGTAGCGCGGGTTCTGCATCATCGTGATGTTGTACGGGCACAGCACCGCGTCGAACGGGAAGCGCTCCAGGCTGCGGGCGTGGCGCAGCGGGGCGTCAACGCCGTGGCCCGTGACGCCGATGAACCGCACCAGCCCGCGCTGGCGCGCCTCGACGGCCGCTGCCAGCGCGCCGTCTGGCCCCAGCGCCGCCTGCCACTCGGCCGCATCCACCAGGTTATGCAGCTGGATCAGGTCAATCTGCTGCACGCGCAGCCGCTCCAGCGAGCGTTCGATGGAGGCCTTCGCCTCGGCGTAGCGGCGTTCGCCGGTCTTGGTGGCGAGGAAGAAGCGATCGCGGTGGCGCTCCATCCACGGGCCGATGCGTAGCTCGGCGTCGCCATAGCTGGCGGCGGTGTCGATGTGGTTGACGCCGTGGCGCAGCAGGAGATCGAGCGCGGCGTCTGCCTCGTCCTGGGTGGCGCGGCTGAGTGCCGCCGCGCCGAAGATCGTGCGCGTGCTGTGGTGTCCGGTGGAGCCAAAGGCCAGGGTCGGGATCATCGCCGGTTCCTTTCGTTCGGCGGGGTGCGTTAGCCGCGGCGGGCATAGCCGCGGAAGGCGTCATGCGTCACCCAGCCGTAACCGTCCAGTTGCCACCAGATGACGCCGTCGAGCCCGACCGGCCCGTCGATAACGGCGACCGCGGTGTCATCGGAGACGCAGCCGAGCACGTCATCACCGTATCCCGGCGTGGCATGGGTTTCGGTGCACGCACCCGCGCTGTTGGTGCGCGCATCGCGGCCGGGCTGAGGCAGAAAGCCGCTGTTCTGGATAGCCATGGTGTTGACGTAGTGCCAGCCCTCGGCGTCTGCATACAGGTAGAAGAACATGGCCGCGCCGGTGGTAAACTCGTCGTCGTACTCACTCACGCCGCCAAACACGATGGCCGCGTCCACGCCGTACGTCACCCGCTCGGAGATGCTGATGCATGCCGGGGTACCGTCCGGCGCGCTGTCGGGGCAGTCCCCCAAGCGCACGTCCCAGCCAGGGAAGTCCGCCTGGACGCCGTGGAAGGCGGCATCCCAGAGAGCGGCGTCTGCCACCTGCGCCGCCGCGGGGACAATGGAAAGCGCCAGCATGGCGGCAACGAGCACCACAAGCAGGCGGGGCATGGCTCATGCCTCCCGTTCGTCCTCGTCCAGCGCGTGGGCGCGGGCGCCTTCGGCCAGCGCGGCCAAGATGGTATCCACCAGCCGGCGGGCCGAAGCCGCGCTCAGCTCCACCGCCACGCGCTCCCCCGGCCCGCCGGCGCTGTTGACGAAATCGATGTTGAGCGCGTGGTCGAACGGGGCATGAACCGGGTGGTCATAGTAGACATGTGCCCGGTCCACCCGCATCCATCCCCGCGTCCCTTTGGCGCTGCCGGCGATGGCGGCGTGCTCGGTGATGTACGTACACATGGGGCGCTCCCTTCAAACGCGCGGCAGGCCGGCTAGCGCAAATGCTGC
>WBZO01005814.1_pt1 | contig 12311 bp, 10 predicted proteins | sample 5204261 | NCBI WGS metagenome assembly WBZO01 (sample SAMN12412400, study PRJNA552823) | activated sludge metagenome | isolation source: activated sludge from anammox sidestream of wastewater treatment plant... | place: USA: North Carolina | collected 2017-09 | reverse complement strand
TATCGGTGAGGCGCCACTTCTCATTGGCTGATGACCAGGTGCCACCACTAACCGGCCGATAAATATAGTCATAAGGGTGGAACAGCTCGACAAACTGCGCCAAGCAAGACTCCCACCCTTTCGGGAAGTAATCTTCGCGCGCAAATCTAGTCCGCGTGCTCGAGGTCGAGCGCGCTTGAATCTGTCCGGTAATAGCTGGTCACCCCTAATTTGGGACGTGTTGACCTAGCCGGACTTTTCGCTTATTCTTGGGTCAATTCAGGGAATTCGACAAACCTGATAGACACAAATGAATAGAAAAGGCCGCGAGGTCTTTACAGAAGGCACTGCCCCTGGCAGTGTCTTTTCGTTTGGAATTCTTGTCTGAGCTTTCTAGGAAGGCAATCGCCTTCAGTATATATTTTCGATATCCAGCGGCAATCACCATCTGTGGTACCGCGAAAATAACTATACATGGTGCATTAATTGCGTGCAATCCCGTAATCGATCAAACGCGGCTCAAGATCCAGATCTTCAAAATTACGGAGGCTCCGGAGGCTGCAACCCAAGAACCCCGGAGGTTGCCGGGGACACAAACCCAGTTATGCTTTACAGCTCTACGGATCTTCCGGAGCCGGTAGCTCAGAAACTCCGCAGAACCTCCGTGTAAAAATTGGCACCACCGAAAATTCACCGCCTGCGGCATCAGAAGAAACCTCCGACAAACCTCCGGAGGCGAATCCAAAAACCTCCGGCAACATCCGGAGGCACCCCGGAGGCAAAGCCGCCAACCTCCGAACCCCGGAGACAACATCCGGAGTTTATCCTCCGGATGTTCGCGAGAAAACACCACCCAAGGACCCTGCGAGACATCGTCTCCTCCGGAGGTAATGCTCGCGAAAAACCTAAGCAACTTATTTCGCCTCATACCCCCGTGAAGAGTGGCACGCAACCTGCCTCCGCGCACCTCCGGAGGCAGGCAAACGAAAGCTCCGGAGGACATCCGGAGTTTTCAAAGTGGTGCTTCCGGAGGTAGTAGATTTAGCGTATAATCCTCATGGGCTCAGGCTTTCCGGGTATATCGCCCGGATATAAAGGGAATAGATGCAAGGATCATCAATGCTGACGGTAAAGCAAGTAGCGAGTGCGCTTGGGATTGACGAACGGTCTGTCCGTGACAAGCTCGCCCTTGGTACTCTGAAGGGCACTAAGAAAACGGTTGGTCAAAGAGACCAGTGGTTTGTTCATCAGCGCGATCTGGATGCCGAGTTGGCCAGACGAGGACAAAGTCCGATAAATCAACCACAGGTGGCTGAGCAGTCTTCTATGCCTCCGGAGGCAGCAACACCTCCGGTTATGCCTGCCTCCTTTTATCAGCCGCAGGCAGGACCAGCACAAGGCTATTTCGCACCTCCAGCGCAACCCGCAAACGTGCACCAATACGCCTATTCGCGACCTCCGCAACCTCCGGAGGCTCAAGTACCTCCGGTTATGACTTCTCCTCATAAGACAGGCGCAGTGCCAACATCTCAAGCGCCGGCCCCACATGGCATCCAGGAGCAGGCTTCGCCGGTGACAGCTACGATACAGCCGCAAACATACGAGGACATAACGGACGCCACCGTTCTAGAAAACCTTGCGGATGGCTCTATCTTTGAAAACGAAAGTGCGGAGGCTGAAACCTCCGGAGGCACCCCTCGGAGCTGGCGCAACGAAGACCTGGAGGGTCAGGTCACTGCCGCCGCCGAGAGAATCTTGAAGCCGATGATGGATCGAGTCCAGGAACTCACCAAAGAACTCGTGCTGAAAGACCTCCAGATTGAAGAGATGGACAAGCAGCTTAAACTCCTGCCCGACTTCGAAGCCCAAAAGAAGAAACTGCTGGCTGAAATCGAAGCCGAGCGCAAAGCCGCAGAAATTCAATTTAACAAGGTCAAAGAGAAAGAAGAAGAAGCGCAAGCCCTTGAAGCCGAAAATGCCCTGCTCAAACAAAAGGCCGAAGAAGCAATCCTAAGCGCAGCGAAGCTCGCCGATCTCGAAAAGGTGGTTGCGGAATTGCAAAAACCAAAGCCGACATTCTGGGGAAAACTCTGGGGGAACAAATAGAACTAAAGTGTATTGGCCGATTTGCCTTAATTGGCTTGTATGGACGTAGGAAAAAGTGAATCTAACCGAAATTGAGGATGCCGCACAACTTCTTGTACAGGATTTATCCCAAGACACCTTTATCTACAGGTTTCTCAAAGCTTTTGGCAAGGCTGACTCTCAAGTTAAACGTGTAGCGTCGGGCTACTTCAATAAGTCGAAAGTTCCTGGTGAGGTTCTTTGGCCAAAAGTCATTTTCTTCAAGCCAGTTTTTGATGAGGATCTCCACATCGCGGCAGAACAACTTCGGAAAAGCGAATTGCCTTCAAAGCATAGTGTACGCTTCGTAGTTGTAACTGACTTTAAGACTTTTTTGGCGCGTGACATGAAAACGAGTGAAACACTCGATATTCCAATAGTCGATCTTCCCAAAAGAGCATTGTTTTTTCTCCCGTTACAAGGTAAAGAGAAACCAAAAAAATACTCAGAAAATCCGGCTGATCGAAAAGCCGCAGAGCAAATGGCGAAGCTCTATGACGAGATTCAGCTAAACAATCCTGAAATAAGTTCGCACGAACTGAATGTGTTCTTATGTAGACTCCTTTTTTGCTACTTTGCCGAAGACACTACTATTTTTGACGAAGACATTTTTACAACTGCGGTTGAACAATGTACTCAAGCCGATGGAAGCGATCTCAACTTGTTTTTGGACAAACTATTTGACGTCTTGAATTTGCAAGAAAAAGACCCGAAGCGCAGCTCTTATCCGGACTATTTGCAACGGTTTCCCTGGGTAAATGGTGGTCTATTTTCAGAAAAATTAGCAGCTCCTAAATTTACAAGACATTCTCGGTCAACGATTCTTGAATGCGGACATTTGGATTGGAAAGCGATCAATCCAGACATTTTCGGCTCCATGATGCAGGCAGTAGTACACCAGGAGCTACGCTCAGAGACTGGCATGCACTATACATCTGTTAGCAACATCATGAAGGTCATTGGTCCCCTTTTTTTAGATGATCTAAAAAAAGAATTTGAAAAACACAAAGATAATTCAAAGGCACTACTGAAGCTTCGCGACAGACTTTCTACAATAAAGCTGTTTGACCCAGCGTGCGGTTCAGGCAATTTTCTAATCATTGCCTATAAAGAGATGCGGAAGCTTGAAATGAAAATATTTCAGCGATTGCGTGAACTAGACATAAATTACCAAACGATTTTTACTCGACCCAAAATTCAGCTTACACAATTTTACGGAATCGAAATTGATGATTTCGCCCATGAAATTGCCATTTTATCGATGTGGCTAGCAGAGCACCAGATGAATGTGCTGTTCAAAGAGGAGCTAAAAGTAGCAATTCCATCATTACCACTTAAACCTAGTGGAAAAATTGTTTGCGACAATGCCACAACAGCTGACTGGGAAGATGTTTGCCCCAAATCAGACGATTTTGAAATCTATGTACTTGGCAATCCACCCTATCTTGGCGCACGGTTTCAAAATGAACGCCAAAAGGCTGACATGGAGCTAGTCCTAAAGGATATTCCGAGTCTGCGTAAACTTGATTACATTGCTTGCTGGTTCGTCAAAGGCGCTAGTTATGTCCGGACCGGTGGGGCAGAGCTGGGGTTTGTTTCAACCAACTCAATCACTCAAGGTCAGCTTGTGAGCATACTCTGGCCGTATTTATTGAAACAAGGAGTGGAAATAAGTTTTGCGCATAAGTCTTTCCAATGGCAAAACAATGCAAAATATAATGCCGGTGTAACAGTGGTAATCGTGGGGCTACGGGCACCCAGCAAGGCTCCGAAGACTATTTTTTCAAGCGACCACGATCAGGTAGTGGATAACATCACTCCGTACCTTACTACAGGAAAGAACATAATTGTGCAGCCCTCCTCGATGCCTATTTCGGCCTTACCTGAGATGGTCTATGGAAACATGGCTATCGATGGCGGACATTTACTCCTTTCACCGATGGAAAAGAAAGAGTTAATCAGCAAATATCCAGTTATGAAGCGACTTATCAAAAGAGTGTATGGTGCGGAAGAATTTATCCGTGGTATTGAACGTTGGTGCCTCTGGATTTCTGATGATGACTTAGAGGAGGTTCTACAAATCCCTGAAGTCGCGCACCGAATAGAAGCCTGCGCCAAATCTCGACTTAAAAGTAGCGACCCTGGTACTCATAAGCTAGCGAAAAAGGCGCATCAGTTTCGTGAATTTAAAACCTGCAAAACCAACTCTCTGATTGTCCCAACAGTGTCATCCGAGAATCGAGACTATATACCAATCGGCTTTTTAACTCGGGACGACATAATCATTGCGCCAAATCAAGCAATTTACGACCCAGAGTTTTGGGTGATGGGAATTTTGTGCTCCAAAATGCATAACGTCTGGGTGCGAGCAGTTGGCGGTCGTATGAGAACGGATATTCGCTATTCCAATGTTCTTTGCTACAATACATTTCCGCTGCCAACCCTTACTAATAGCCAAAAGGAAGCTCTCGGTAATCACGTTATAAATGTCATTTCCGAACGAGAACATCACTCAGAAAAGACTTTCGGCGAACTGTACAATCCTGTCAAAACGCCTCCCTCGCTTCTACAAGCTCATCGTGACTTAGATTTGGCCGTTGACAAAATCTACAGACCCAAAGATTTTTCATCCGACGACGAACGCCTAGCTGTGCTTCTGGACTTGTATGAAAAAATGAGTCGCCTCGCTGCGACAACTGGATAAGGAGAGAGCATGCCTAATATTCAACATTTTCAATACTCTCAAACAGGAAAGAGCACCAAGATCAATGATATGGGAATGCGTGAAATGCAAGAACGTGCATTCGAGCAACGAAATCACCCTTATCTGTTGCTCAAAGCGCCGCCTGCATCGGGTAAGTCTAGAGCCTTAATGTTTATTGCCTTGGACAAATTACAAAAACAAGGCTTGGACAAAGTAATTATCGCGGTTCCAGAAATGTCTATCGGCGGCTCCTTTGGAAAAACCGAATTGATGAGCAACGGTTTTTTTGCGAACTGGGAACCAAATCCGGAATTCAATTTATGCACTGCGGGCGGAGATCAAAGCAAAGTCAAAGCATTTCATAGGTTTCTAGATGGAGATGCAAAAATTCTGATTTGCACGCACGCCACTCTCAGATTTGCTTGCGAAACGTTGGCGGAAAGCCGTTTTAATAACATGCTCATCGCGATAGATGAATTTCACCATGTCTCTGCCGGTGGTGACAATAAACTCGGAGAACTTCTTCGCAATATCATGACTAAGTCGTCCGCACACATTGTAGCCATGACAGGCTCTTATTTTAGAGGCGATAATGTCCCCGTTCTAGATCCAGAAGACGAATCAAAATTTACGCGCGTAACGTACAACTACTATGAACAACTGAATGGCTATACCTTTCTGAAGTCATTGGGAATAGGGTATCACTTTTATCAAGGCGCTTATACAGACGCCATTTTAGAGGTTTTAGACACTGATAAAAAAACAATTTTGCACATCCCCAACGTCAATTCGGGCGAGTCAACAAAACTCAAATACGACGAGGTTGGCGCGATTATTGACAAGATTGGTGAAGTGCTGAAGCAAGACCCAGATACGGGAATTCTCTTTGTGAAACGGCACACAGACGGGAAAGTTCTCAAGATTGCTGACCTTGTACACGACATTCCGCGCGACAGAGAGAAGGTCGTTAACTATCTGCGAGGCATCAAATCTGCAGACGATCTCGATCTAATCATTGCTCTCGGGATGGCAAAGGAGGGTTTCGATTGGCCGTATTGCGAACATTCTTTGACGGTTGGGTATCGGGGTTCATTGACAGAAATTATTCAAATCATCGGTCGGTGTACGAGGGACAGCGAGAATAAAACCCATGCGCAATTCACAAATCTGATAGCGCAGCCAGATGCAGCCGATGACTTAGTGAAGTTATCGGTAAACAACATGTTGAAAGCAATCACTTGTTCGCTGTTGATGGAACAGGTCTTGGCACCAAACTTCAAATTTAAAACGAAGCAGTTTGATGATGATACGCCTTCTGAACCTGGAGAAATCAAAATCCGTGGTTTTAAGGAACCTGATTCTGAGCGCGTAAAGGCAATCATTGACTCGGATCTGGATGATTTAAAAGCTCGAATCTTGCAAGACGATACGGTAATTAAGGCTTTACCAGGGAACCTGGAGCCGGAAGTGATAAATAAAGTCCTTATTCCGAAAATTATTCAGATCAAGTATCCGGAGCTGGATGCCTCTGAAGTTGAAGAACTTAGGCAATACGTTGTGGTTGATTCGATTATAAAAAATAGCGAAATTAAGGAAACGGGGGATCAACGTTTCATCCGCATGGCTAATCAATTCATCAACATCGACGAACTTCACATTGACTTGATTGATAGAATTAATCCATTTCAGCGTGCCTATGAAATCCTTTCGAAATCAGTCACTGCAAATGTTTTCAAAGCCATTCAAGATGCTATTGAGTCAACTCGATTACAGATGACCGAAGAGGAAGCCAAAATACTTTGGCCCAAAATCAAGGTTTTTGTAAAAGCTAATAATCGAGAGCCCGCGCTTCATTCGCTGGATGGGCTGGAAAAAAGAATGGCTGAAGCGCTGATCTTTTTGAAACAACAACGGCGTGAATTGGGTGTCTAAAATGGACCGAGATGAGCTCCTAAAACTGATTGATGATGATGATTTGGGACTTTTAAGCGTTAAGCCGAAAGCGAGCGCTGGACCTTCGGCAGATGAGCGGTTGGTCAGTTCATTTGAGGAAATTACCGAGTTTGTGAGAGCCAATGGGCGAGAACCGGAGCCAAGTCTGACTGATATGCACGAAATGAAATTGCACAACAGATTGAAAAACTTGCGCAGTGATACTACGGGAAAAGCTATGAGTCTACAACAGATCGACGAGTTTAAATTATTGGGTGAAACCAAGGCTATAGAGACTATTGAAGACATTTTCGCGGACGACGACCTCGGACTTTTGGAAAGCAACACAGACATTTTTGTTCTCAAGCATGTGCCGTCAAAAGAACAGCCTGATTACATTGCCAAAAGACGTCACTGCAAAGACTTCAAGAATTTTGCAGAGTTATTTAAAACTTGCCATCGTGAGCTAGCGTCTGGAGTCAGAACTCTTTCCAAATTCACAATCAAAGATAGACAAATCAACCCTGGAGACTTCTTCGTTTTAAAAGGCTTGCTTGTTTATGTAGCTGATTTTGGCGAACGACATGAGACGACTGATGACCGTTTCAATGCAAGGCTCAGAGTTATTTTTGATAATGGCACCGAATCTGACATGTTGCTGCGCTCGTTGGAATCGACTCTATACAAGGACGGAAAGAAGGTCACAACAGCCACTGATCAATTGATCAAAAGAGTGAATGAAGTAAACGAAGAAGATGAACAAGCAGGTTACATTTATATTTTGCGCTCTTTATCAACAAAAGAAGAAATAGCCGGACTCAAAAATCTATTCAAGATTGGCTTCAGCACTGTTCCAGTGGAGGTCCGCGTTAAGAATGCTGAAAAGGAGCCTACTTATTTGATGGCTCCAGTCTCAGTCTTATCGATATATCAGTGTTACAACCTAAATATTCGAAAATTTGAGAATCTGCTTCACACTTTTTTCGGCACTGCTTGCCTGAACATAGACGTGTTTGACAGTGAGGGGAAAAGGCACATGCCACGTGAATGGTTTTTAGCGCCCCTAGAAGTTATTACAGAGGCAGTTGAGCTCTTGCGAACAGAGGATATAACTAAGTTTCGGTATGACCCGAAACTTCAAACAATCGTTGAAAGGGAGGTAAACGCGAGTTGAACTATTACCTTGTTTGCTTGCCCAGGGCCGATATGGAGCATTGCATAAAAATAGGCACGTATGGGTTGAAACGCCAAAACGTTATTTCACAAGTCGCGACCGGCGACAAAATAGCTTGTGTTGTAACCAGAGAGCCTGACTGGAAAATTATTGCACTTGGAGAAGCGACGTCAGACTATTATGTTGACGACAAGCCGATTTTTCGTGAAGAAGGATTGTTTGTTGATAGATTCAACTTTAAGTCTCTAAAACTCAAGCCAGAACTGAAATTATGGGACTTGATGGACTCACTAAAGTTTGTGAAAAAGCAAGAATACTATGCAGCCTATTTCAAAAATGGAATTGTCAAACTTACCAAGGATGAATGGACGGCAATCGCTGAGGCTGCTGATATCCGGTGAATTTCAATGAACTTGTAGACCTTACAAAGTTACGTCTTTCGGAGAGCAGTAGACCGGATCGAGGTTGGTTTCTTATAACGAGACTACATCTCGATATCGAGAAGCTCTCCAAGATTGCAACTTACTTTGACATGGCCGGGATTGGTGAACGGCGAAGCATACGGAACGCAGACTACCGTTCTATAGCAAGAGCTATAAAAGTCAGCATGAGCTCGGATGATCCCGGTAGTAATCTTCGGCGTCACTGGTTTTTGGCGATGACGACTCCACTTCGATTGTTAGAAAAGAACGGATCATGGGAAAGTGTACGGCTTACCGATTACGGCTCGGCTCTTGCGAAAGAAGCTGATAAACACGCAGTTTTGGAGCTTGTTTTAAAAGATATTGTATTTTGCAAAGAGCCCTGGTTCACGGCTGATAGGGTTGCCGAATATGCAGACTATGACATTCGTCCTTACCCTGCAATTTTAGAGATTATGGAGTCTTTGGATGGTCATGTTCATCGAGACGAATACGGGCTATTCATATACAACTTACGCCTTAAAACCGAAGTGCCATGGGCAATAGACATGATCCGGAATTACCGGGAATTAGGCGTCACAGATCAAAAGGCGCTGGTCAATATTGTCGAAACGGCTATCAGCCAATATGCAATCGGACATGATTTGGAGAGTGGGAAAATTTTGCAAAACTGGCGTGACATGCAACTTCATACGTTTACCATGTTTAGTCTTGGGAGCTCGTGCGTACTTGATGGTCATAATTTGATTTTCTCTGAACGTTATGTAAAAGGGGCATTACAAAGAGGGAGTGGTTCAAGCAATTCCGAAAGAGTTATTGTTTTGCGCAGACCGGATGGGAATGATGATCTCTCAGTTCCTCCTCCCGTGCGAGCCAATTCAGGAAGTGCTGCCGAACAATTTGTGGCAAAGATCCTTAGCTCTCAAGGGTGGGAAGTTATTTTCTACACTGATAAAAGAGGCTACGGCTTTGATTTATGGGCAAAGAAAGACGATGTGGCGGTCCTGATCGAAGTAAAAAGCAGTACGGGCATTCTGAGCGTGCTGGAACTTACCGAAACAGAGATGACTGCGGCGGCTGAATACAAAGAATCTTACGTGATTGCAATTGTTGAAAACTTAGAATCGTCGCCCGAGATTCACTATGTCCATAACCCTAGTCAGACGCTGGCTTTGCAGGAAGTGCTTTCAAAGCACTTTAAATCCAGCAGATCTGAATGGGAGCCACTGTCTGCCGATGCCATTGTGGTTCAAAACTAACCCTTTCGAGTAATCAAGAGATGCAAATCGTCGACTTTACTGACGCAGCCACAGGCTCAATTTATTGGCGCGCTGGCTTTCATTTCAAGTCTTTACCGAGACTTCTCTGCCATACTAATAGGCTCCCGAACCCCATTGAAGGCGAAGACCAGGATACCTAATGCTTAATCGACAAAAAGTTCTTCTTCGGCTCCTGGGTGATCATGATGGTCATTGCTCAAAATTAGAGTTGACGAAACTAGCCTTTCTTCTTGCTCAGGAGGGACGGTCGGAGCAATTAAGCACTTTCTATGAGTTCGTTCCGTACAAATTTGGCCCTTATTCTTTTACCCTGGCTCACGAACTTGGCTCTCTATCAAAGGAGGGACTGGTTTCAGTTAGTGAAGAAGAGCAAATTGAATTAACAGCAAAAGGTAAAAAACTATGGCGACAAGCTCTGGAAGTGCGTTTAGCAAGAGACGTCGAATTATTGCATCAAAACTACGGACACATTGACCAAAAAAAGTTGATCGATTTGGTTTATGAAAAGTATCCGTGGTTTACTGCAAATAGCCAGTTTCCAAACAAAAGAAAGGCAAAAAAGATTGTCGTCGAGAAAGCAAATTACACTATCGGCTACCAGTCTTTTCAAGTTGACGGACTGCTTAATCGACTGCTGGAGAGTGGCATTAAGTCACTAATTGATACTCGAAGCAACCCAGTCTCACGAAGATATGGTTTTCACAAAAGCTCACTGTCAAAATTGAGCGGTTTGGTCGGAATCAAATATGAACACTGCCCCGAAGTTGGCGTACCATCAAGTTGGAGGCAAGAACTCCAAACGGACGGAGAGTACAAGATTTTGTTCAAACGATACGAGGGAGAAGTTTTAGATGAAATCAAAGACTCCGTTGAACGTCTTGCTGAAGCTATGAAGGCTGAACCTTCCGTATTGTTGTGCAGAGAATCGTTGCCCACACATTGCCATCGGACAGTATTAGCAAAGAGACTAAGCATCATCAATGGATTGGAAACAATAGATCTCACACCGCTTGAAGAAAAGCCAGATAAGCCTCTTGTTAAGTTCAATCATATTCTACTCAAATAGGGGGACCATAAATGGATGATCGCGGTGGAGCAAACGCGGCTCCAAGAGAAGATTTAATTGAAATTGCTGTTAGAGCAGTCGAAGCGTTGACGGAAGAAGAGCAAGAGCTGCTCTTTGAAAGACTTATGCAACATTGTCAATCATTTTATAGCAGGAATCCTGATAGTCACTAGCACACTCAATTTGAAAGGGTTCACTTTATGGCGTTATGGACTAAGAAAAAGGTTTTGATCACTGTCAAAGCGTATCCGCAATCCAGCAAGAAACACCAGGAGACGGTCTGCACAGCAGGCATTTGTGTGGATACGAAGGAATGGATAAGGCTCTATCCAGTACCCTTCAGGTTTCTTGAGGACGGTAAACAGTTCAAAAAATATGACATTTTGGACGTTGAAGTTACATCGGACGGTACAGACGGTAGACCTGAAAGCCATAAAATTCGAGAAGATACCCTGGCTGTTTGCGAGAGTATAGGACCAGAAAACAACTGGAGACGCAGAAAGGACTTTGTTCTTCCCACGCTTTCCAAATCAATGTGTGAAATACAGCGTGAGCAAGTCTCGTCAAAGAAATCCCTGGGAGCCTTTAAGTTAGCTAAACCAAAAGATTTCCACTGGGAGCCAGTTGATTTGTCGAAGGAAACGGATGATGCAGTTCAATTGACCCTTTTTAACGACAGCAAAAAGCAGCTTGAGAAGCTGGCCTATGATTTTCGATATAAATACACTTGTGATAATGAGCCCGACTGTACTGGTCATGATCAGAAAATTCTTGATTGGGAGTTAGGAGAAGCGCTCAGACAGTGGCGAGTAAGGTATTCCAGCGAGGAAGAAACGTTGGAAAAACTAAAAGAAATGTGGCTGGGCACAATGTTTGCCGATGACAAAGATCCGATTGTATTTGTCGGAAACCACCATCTTTATCGGCAATCGTTTATGGTTCTTGGCGTTTTCTATCCGAAGCACGACGGACAGCTAAACCTGTTTGATTCAGCGGTTTAACCTGGATTTGACTTTCAGTACGGTTGTTTTGCTTATATTTAACTGCTTTGCAATCGAGCGGATACTTTGCCCTTCATCTAGCAGGCGTTTTATTCGTTCGGGTTGGTTAAAGACAGGTCTTCCTATAGCCCTTCCGCTTTTAGTGCCCTTAGAACGCGCGTGGGCGACCCCAGATTTGATTCTTTCTCGAAGTAGGTCGCGCTCAAATTCCGAAATTGAAGCCAGTAAATTCAGCATTAGTTTGCCTTGGGCGGTCGAGATATCTAGCTCCGGACCATTCAAAGCCCTCAAAGCTACATTGCATTCGGCCAAACGCTCTACAGTGCATCGGAGATCTGGGGTGCTTCTTCCCCATCGTGAAAGCTCAGAAACCAAAACCAAGTCAATGTGCCGATGCCTAGCCAATTCGATAACTTTTTTCCTCTCTACTCGGTCATTTTTTGCTCCACTTCCGGTCTCTTTGAAAGTACCGACAACTTCAAAATCGTTGCGTGCGGCATAGCTCGACAGTTCAGTGATCGGCTCTGTTGCAAATAATGCCCGGAAAAATTGAGATGAGTTTTGAGACGTGTTTCTCTGAGCTGGTTTCCTGGTTATGCAGCCTCAAATTCAGCCATCAGTGTTTTCCA
>WBZO01005813.1_pt1 | contig 12315 bp, 9 predicted proteins | sample 5204261 | NCBI WGS metagenome assembly WBZO01 (sample SAMN12412400, study PRJNA552823) | activated sludge metagenome | isolation source: activated sludge from anammox sidestream of wastewater treatment plant... | place: USA: North Carolina | collected 2017-09 | reverse complement strand
GGGATCACCCGGCGGTGCGACCGATGGACCAGGGCGTCCCCCATTTCGTCGCGGTCCCGACGACCGCGGGCACCGGCTCCGAGGTCGGCCGCTCGGCGGTGATCTCCGACGACGTGACGCACGTGAAGAAGGTGCTCTTCTCGCCGCTCCTCCTCGCCAAGGCGGTCTTTGCCGATCCGGAACTCACCCTCGGCCTGCCCAGGGCCATCACCGCCGCGACCGGCATGGACGCGCTCACGCACAACGTCGAGTCATACCTGTCACCGGCGTACCACCCGCTGTGCGACGGTATCGCGCTCGAGGGGACGCGCATCGCCGCGCGCGCGCTGCCGCGTGCCGTCGAGGATGGCAGCGACCTCGCCGCGCGTTCGGACATGCTCATGAGCTCGATGATGGGTGCGATTGCCTTCCAGAAGGATCTGGGCGCGGTGCATTCCTGCGCGCACGCGCTGTCGACGGTGAGCGACATGCACCATGGGCTCGCCAACGGGATCATGATCGACCACGTGATGCGCTTCAACCTGCCGGCCGCGACCGACAAGCTCGCCGAGCTTGCGCACGTAGCGCGCGTTCCCGGCGGCGAGAGCGGGAGCGCCGAAGCGCGCGCGACCGCGTTCATTGCGTGGCTGGGCGCGCTCAAGGCCGAACTCGGGATTCCGGCACGACTGTCCGCGTACCAGGCGGCGCGCCCGATCACCCGGGATGACTTCGCCCGTCTGGTCGAAGTCGCGACCGCCGACATCTGCCACCAGACGAATCCGCGGCCGTGCACCGCGGCCGACTTCGAGCAACTCTTCACGAGCGCATTCTGATGCGCGATGCCTTGCCCGCGCGGCACGTCGCACCGCCAGAGCGCAGTCGCGCCACGGGAACGATGCCATGCTGAAGATCGGCATCTCGGCGAGCTTCATGCACCCCGACCAGCCGCGGCGCCTCTTCCAGGGGATGACGCTGCAGTACATCGAGCAAAACGTCGCGCACTGGCTCATGCAGCGCCAGGTCCTGGCCTTCATGGTGCCCTCCCCCGACGGCACGACGCGGCGCACCGGGAGCGCGGTCACCGTGGCCGACTACGCGGGCGAACTCGATGCGCTCGTGCTGATGGGCGGATCGGATGTGTGCCCCGAGTCGTACGGCGAGGTGGCGCTCAAGCCTGAGTGGAACGGTGATCGCATCCGCGATGCGTACGAGATCGCCTTGCTGCGCGCCTTCGTCGACGTCGGCAAGCCGGTGCTGGGCGTGTGCCGCGGCGCGCAGGTGATCAACGTCGCGCAAGGCGGCACGCTGTATCAGGACATCCCCACGCAGCGGCCGGACGCGCTGCGGCATCGTTCGCAGGCGCTCTACGAGAAGAACTGCCACGCGACGTCGCTCGTGCCCGGCACGCGCCTTGCCGCACTCTACCCGGCGACGCCGCTCGTCAAGACGAACTCGGTCCACCACCAGGGGGTCAAGGATCTGGGCCGCGATCTCGGTGTCGAAGCCTGGTCCGAGCCCGATCGCATCGTCGAGGCGATTCGCTGGACGGGACCCTCGTACCTCTTCGGCGTGCAATGGCATCCCGAGTTCCACCCACCCGGCGATCCCACGTTCATCGACGACACGCCATTGCTCGATGATTTCCTTGCCGCAGCAGGCGCGCGCGCCGCGCGCCGCCCGTAACGACGGCGCCAGCGCATCACTTTCTTGCCTCCTGCCTTCCTTGCCACCATGAAACTCACCAATCCTGCCACCGGCGCGCTCCTGCGCGACGTCGCCACCGATACCGCCCGCGCGATCCGCGCCAAGTACGCGCGCGCACGCGCAGCGCAGCCCGCCTGGGCGGCGCTGCCGCTGCGCAAGCGGGCCGCCGCGATCAAGGCGTTCCGCGCTCTCCTCGTCGAGCGGCAGGAGGAGCTTGCACGCACGCTCTCGCTCGAGGTCGGCAAGCCGATCCGCCAGTCGCGCAACGAGATCAAGGGCGTGCTTCCCCGCATCGATTTTTTCCTCGCCGAAGCCGCCAAGGTGCTGCGCGACGAGAAGGTCTTCGGCGACGGCGCGATGGAAGAGCGTATCGGCCATGAGCCCCTGGGCGTCGTCGCCAACATCTCGGCCTGGAACTATCCGTACTTCGTCGGCTGCAATGTCTTCGTTCCGGCGCTCCTCGCCGGCAACGCGGTGCTCTACAAGCCGTCGGAGTTCGCCACGCTCACCGGGATGCACATCGCCGAGCTCATGCGTGCGGCCGGCGTTCCGGACGATGTCTTCATCGCCGTGATCGGCGATGGCAGCGCCGGCGGCGCCCTCGTGCGCCAGCCGGTCGACGGGGTGTTCTTCACCGGCTCGTACGCCACGGGCGCGAAGATCGCCGCCGCGACCGGCCGCCGGATGATCAAGACGCAGCTCGAACTCGGGGGCAAGGATCCCGTGTACGTCGCCGACGACGTCGACGTCGCGACCGCTGCGGCCGCGGTCGCCGACGGCGCGTTCTACAACACCGGGCAGTCGTGCTGCGCGGTCGAGCGCGTGTACGTGCACGAGAAGATCTACGCGCCGTTCGTGAAGGCCTTCGTCGATGAGGTCAAGGGCTTCAAGGTCGGCGATCCGCTGGACGAGGCGACCTACATCGGCGCCCTCACCCGCAAGCCGCAGCTCGACGTCTTGAAGCGCCAGGTGGCCGATGCGAAGAAGAAGGGGGCGCGCCTGCTCGCCGGCGGCGCGCCGATCAAGGGCAAGGGCAATTTCTTCGCCCCTACGGTGCTGGCCGACGTCGACCACTCGATGCAGGTCATGCGCGACGAGTCGTTCGGACCCGTGATCGGCCTCATGGCCGTACGCGACGATGCCCACGCCACGGCGCTCATGAACGACACCGAGTACGGCCTGACGGCGGGGGTGTACACGCCGGACGCGAAGCGCGCACGCGCGATCCTCGCCCGGATGCAAGCCGGAACCGTGTACTGGAATTGCTGCGATCGCGTGAGCCCCCGGCTGCCGTGGTCGGGCCACAAGCATTCGGGGATCGGCCTCACGCTATCGACCTACGGCATCCAGACCTTCACTCGCCCGAAGGCGTGGCACTTGCGCAGCGCGTGATCCCCGCGCGGCGCTTCCGGACCTGACGCACGCTCCACCCCGGACGGCGCTCGCTCGCGAACCGCCCACCGACCCGCCCGTTCACGCGCCCGGCGCGCCTTGCGCCTGCCAGCGCGCGGCCGCGAGCGTATTGGCGAGGAGCGTCGCGATCGTCATCGGCCCGACGCCACCGGGCACCGGCGTGATCCACGCCGCGCGTGCATTGGCCGGCTCGAAGTCGACGTCGCCGACGAGCTTGCCCTCCGCCGTGCGGTTGATGCCGACGTCGATGACGATGGCGCCGGGCTTGATCCAGTCGCCCTGAACGAACTTCGGCTTGCCGAGGCCCGCCACGACGATGTCGGCCTCGCGCACGAGGCGCGGCAGGTCACGCGTCGCCGAATGGCAGATCGTCACGGTGCAGCGCGCCATGAGGAGTTCGAGCGCCATCGGTCGTCCGACGATGTTGGACTGCCCGATCACCACCGCATGCTTGCCGACGAGGTCCTCGCCGGTTTCGGCGAGGAGCCGCATGCAGCCCCAAGGCGTGCACGGCCGCAGCGTCGGCATCTTGAGCACGAGCCGGCCGATGTTGTACGGATGAAAGCCGTCGACGTCCTTTTTCGGATCGATACGCTCGATCACGCGCTCGCCGGCGATGTGTGCCGGTAGCGGGAGCTGAACGAGGATGCCGTTCACCGCCGGATCCGCGTTGAGCGCGTCGATCACCGCGAGGAGCTCGGCCTCGCTCACGGTTGCCGGCAAGTCCCGCGCGATCGAGCGCATCTGCACGGTCTCGGCGGTCCTGCGCTTGTTGCGGACGTAGACCGTGGACGCCGCGTGCTCGCCGACCTGCACGACGGCAAGACCGGGCGCGGCATGGCCCGCGGCGGTGAATGCGGCGACGCCGCGGCGCACCTCGTCGGTGACCTGCTGCGCGATTGCCTTGCCGTCGATGATCATCGTCGTCCCCGAACTGCGCTGCGAGCAACGCGGCGGATTCTACCTGCCTACGCTTCCACCCGGTGCGCGGTCGCGTCGTCGCCGCGGCGCAGCGCGCGCTGGCGCGCCTGCGTACAATCGCAGCGTCATGTCGAGTCGCGCTCTCGCCGCACGCATTCGCGATCGCTTCGCGCGGGCGCTCGCGCGCACCGCGCAGTCAACGGTTGCATTGCGCATCGGCGATCGGATCGCGGGCCGACTCTCGCTCGCGCGCGCCGCCCGACTCGCCGCCTTTGCCGACGTCTTCGTGCGCACGGCCGACGACACGCTGCGGTTCGTGCCGGCGCTCGCAAGCGCGGTCGAACGTTCGGCCGCGCTCGTCGCCGTGACGCAAACGCTCGCGGCCGAGGGCGCACTCACCGCCTGGCGCGACGAGGTCTATGCGGTGGCCCCCGCGTTCGGGGCGCCGGCGTGGTTCCGACTCGAGCGCGCGGCGGCGCGTTACTTCGGCGTGCGCACCTACGCCGCGCACGTGAACGGTCTCGTGCGCACCGGTGCCGAGGTCGCGATGTGGGTGGCTCGCCGCAGTCCGACCAAGGCGATCGACCCGGGCATGCTCGACAACCTCGTGGGCGGCGGCATCGCCGCGGGTGTCGGTGTTGCACGCACGGTCGCGAAGGAGTCCTGGGAGGAGGCGGGGATTCCAGCCGGACTCGCGTCGCGCGCGCAGCCGACCGCGGTCCTGCACGTCGCACGCGACATTCCCGACGGCATCCAGGACGAGGTCATCTTCGTCCACGACCTGTGGTTGCCACCCGCCTTCACGCCGGTGAATCAGGATGGCGAGGCGAGCGGGCAACACCGGCACCCGCTCGCTACCATGCCGGCACTCCTCGCCGAGTCGTTCGGGGACGAGGCGATGACCGTCGATGCGAGCCTCGTTGCGCTCACCGTCGTCGCCCGGGCGCCGGACCTCGATCCTGACGCACGCGCCACCCTGACCGCGCTCCTGCGCGACGTGTCTCGTCCGCTCTGACGGGTGCCTCAGGCGACGGCGCGCGCGGGCGTGATCGCGCGGATGCCCATCTCGACGAGCGTATCGGCCACCGCGTTGACCGCATGGCGGATCTCGGTCGCGGTGATCGCACCGATGCAACCGACGCGGAACGTCTCGACCTGCGTGAGCTTGCCGGGGTAGAGGACGAAGCCCTTGTCGCGCACGCTCTCGTAGAACGCCTTGAACGTGTACCGCGGATCCGCCGGGGCGTGGAAGGTGACGATGATCGGCGCCTGGATCGCGGCGGGCAGGAAGCTTGCAAAGCCCAGTGCGCGCATGCCGTCGAGGAGCGCCTTGCAGTTGGCCTGGTAGCGCGCGAGCCGGGCCGCCTGGCCACCTTCGGCGCGGTACTGGGCGAGGGCGGCATCGAGCGCGACGACGACGTGCGTGGGCGGCGTGAAGCGCCACTGCGTCGTCTTCTCCATGTAGACCCACTGGTCGTACAGGTCGAGCGCAAGCGACGTGCAGCGCCCTTCGCACTCTTCGAGCGCGCTCCGGCGCACGAAGACGAAGCCCATCCCTGGCGGGCCCTCGATGCACTTGCCCGAGGCCGCGATCAACGCGTCGAACGGCGTGGTGCGGGCGTCGATCGGCAGCGCCCCGAACGAACTCATGGCATCGACGATGAGGCTCTTGCCGTGTCGCGCCACGGTCGCGGCGATCGCCTGCAGCGGATTCTCGATGCCCGTCGACGTCTCGCAATGGATGAGCCCGACGTGCGTGATCGAGCGGTCCGCGGCGAGCAGACGATCGACATCCTCCGGGGTGGTTCGCACGTCGTCGGCGGTTTCGAAGACGCTCGCGCGACGCCCCATCATCTGCGTGAGCTTCGCCATGCGCTTGCCGTACGCGCCGTTGACGAGCACCAGCACGTGGCCGTCGCGGGGGACGAGCGTGTTGATCGCCGCCTCGACCGAGAAGGTCCCGCTGCCCTGCAAGGGAACGCACACGTGCGTCTCCTCCGCGTGGATGATCTCGCTCAGATGCCCGCGCACGCGTGCGGTGACCGCGTTGAATGCGGCGTCCCAGGAGCCCCAGTCCCGCAGCATGGCGGTCTTCGTGGCCAGTGACGTGGTGAGCGGCCCGGGCGTCAGCAGGACGGGGTCGCGGTCGTGATTGCTCATGGTGTTCCTCGTGTCGGATCGTGGCGGCGGGGCCGGCGCTCAGGCGATCGGCGTCGCGCGCCATTGCTGCGTGCGGGTGAGCAGGAAGCGCGTGACGAGCGCATAGGCGATGCATACCAAGGTCGAGGCGACGACGATGAGCGTCGCCATCGCCGCCGCCGCGCCGATCTCGCCGGCCTCGTCGAGATTGAGGATCGCCACGGCTGCAAGCTGCGTGTCGGGGGAATACAGGAAGACGACGGCCGAGATCGTGACCATCGCGTTGACGAAAAGGTAGCGCCCGATGTCGAGGATCGCCGGCAGGCACACGGGCACCGTGACGCGGAAGAAAGTCTTGTAGAACGGCACCTTGAGCGAGGCCGAGACGGCCTCGAACTCGTTGTCGAGCGCCTTGAGCGCCGTCACCGCGGTGAGGTGGCTCGACGTGTAGTAGTGCACCACGGTGGAGAGCACCAGGATCGTCATCGTCTGGTAGAGGATGCCGAGGGGGTTGTCCGGGTGGTTGAAGAAGAGGATGTAGCCCAGGCCGAGCACCATGCCCGGAACCGCCATCGGAATCGCCGCCAGCAGCCGCACGGCGCTCTTCGTCCAGCCGGCGCCCCGCGTCTTCTCGAGGAGGTACGCCGTGGCGAAGATGAATGCGGTGCCGAAGACCGCGGTGAACAGCGCCATCTCGAGGCTGTTGAAGAACGACGAGATGACGCCGCCGTCGATCAGCCCGAACTGGTAGTGGCGCAGGCTGAACGAGAGGTCGTAGGGCCAAAGCTTGATGAACGACGTGTACACCGCCATACCGAGCACGAGCAGCATCAGCGTGGCGACCGTGGCGCAGTAGACGAACATCGCGAGGTCGAACCAGCGCTTCTTCTTCGGCACGTACGGGACCGCGCGCGAGCTGAACTGCGACTGCATGCGCCCTTGCATCCACCAGTCGACGAGGAACGCAACCAGCACCGGCAGCAGCAGCACGAGGCTCACCACCGCGCCCTTGTTGAAGTTCTGCTGGCCGATCACCTGCTTGAAGATGTCGATGGCGAGGATGTTGAAATTGCCGCCGATGACCTTCGGGATGCCGAAGTCGCTCACCGTGTAGGAGAAAACGACCATCGCCGCGCTGACGAGGCCGTATTTCGCCCCGGGCAGCGTGATCGTGAAGAACTTGCGCCAGGTCGGCGTGCGCAACGACTCGGCCGCCTCGTACAGGCGGCCGTCGGACAGCAGGAGTGCGGTGAGCACGATCATCAGCGCGTGCGGGAACGTGGCGTAGATCGAGCTCATGATGATGCCGAGCGGGCCGTAGATCGAAGTGCTGCCCAGCAGATGCTTGAGCACGCCCTGCGTCCCAAACCACTGGATGAACGAGATCGACGACAGCAGCGACGGTGCGAGGATCGGCGTCAGCGCGATCATGCGAAAGACGATCTTGCCGGGCATGCGCGAGCGCGTGAGCGCATAGGCGAACACGAACGCCGCCGGCACGGTGATGGCGGTCACGGTGGTCGCCACCCACAGGGTGTTCCAGATCGATTCACGCAGCGCCGGCGTCGCGAAATACTCGCGGAACTGCAGGAGCCCGACGAACGCTCCGTCCTTGTCCTGCACGCTCTTGACGAGGATCGCCACGAGCGGGCCCAGGAGGAAGAGCGCGAGCGCGGCACAGCACGCGAGCAGCAGCCCCTGCGCGAGCCGCTCCTGCCAGTGCACCTGCGGCACGACGCGCGGCAGCGGCGGGATCCCCGGCGACGGCGCGGCGACGCTGCTCATCGTCTGGCGCGGCCGCGACTCAACCGAGCACGCGGATCGCCGGTGCCGGAAGGGTCACCCCGACCGGATGCCCGGGGGCGAGCCCTGAGCCGTCCGCGAACTGGCGCGGGACGTTGGCCACGAGCGGAGCGGCTTCGTTGCCCTCGATCACCACGCCGATCATGCAAAAGGCACCGAGGAACTCGATCTTGGACACGCGCGCCGGCAGCGCATCCACCGGCGCCGTGCCGTTGACGTGAACCCCGACCTCCTCCGGACGCAGGTACAAGCGCGCCGAGGTTCCCGCCGGCAGCGTCGTTGCGGTGTCGACCGTCACGCTGCCGACGCGAAAGCGTCCGCCGCCTTCGGATACCGCCGGCAAGACATTGATCTTGCCCACGAAGTCGGCGACGAACGGCGTCGTTGGAAGACTGTAGACCTCACGTGGCGTGCCGACCTGCTCGATGCGGCCGGCGTTCATCACCACGATGCGGTCGGCCATCGACAGCGCCTCCTCCTGGTCGTGCGTGACCATGATCGTCGTCACCCCGAGGCGCTGCTGCAGGGCGCGGATCTCGCCGCGCAGGCGTAGCCGCTCGATGGCATCGAGCGCGGACAGCGGCTCGTCGAGGAGGAGGAGCCCGGGCGAGGTCGCGAGCGCGCGCGCGAGGGCGATGCGCTGCTGCTGTCCGCCCGAGAGCTGGCCGGGATACTTGCTGCCGGTGTCGGGAAGGCCGACGAGCTTGAGCAGCTCCTGCACGCGGCCGGTGACCGCCTTGCGCGGCTGGCGGCGATTGACGAGCCCGTAGGCCACGTTGTCGAAGATCGTGAGATTCGGAAACAGCGCGTACGACTGGAAGACGATGCCGTAGTCGCGCTTGATCGCCGGCAGCCGCGAAATGTCGCGGCCGTCCTGCACGATGCTGCCGGTGTCCTGCGTCTCGAGGCCGGCGATGATGCGCAACAGCGTCGTCTTGCCGCAACCGGAGGGGCCCAGGAAGACGACGAGCTCGCCGCGGCCCACGGTGAGGCTCACGCCCTTCAGCGCCTCGAATTGGCCGAAGCGCTTGGTGATGTCGGCCAACCGCAGGAAGGCGCTGTCGTTCGGAGTCACGGGTGGAGCCACGATCATTCCTTGCCGAGGATGCGGCGCGCGCCCACCCATCGGGCCGACGCGCGCCGCAACGTCGGATGCTACGTCACTTTGCCTCGGACTTCCCGTCGTAGCGCTTGCTCCACTCGGCGAGGATCTTGTCGCGATTCTTGGCCGACCAGGCGAAGTCGTTCTTGATGAGCCGCTGCTCGTAGTCCGCCGGGACGAAATCGAGCGGCTTCGCGATGCCGGGGACCGCCAGGACGGCGAAATTCTTGCCGTACAGCTCCATCGCAGCCGGCGTCACCATCCAGTCCATGAGCGCCTTGGCGGCGTCGAGCTTCTTCGTGTTCTTCATGATGCCCGACGACTCGAGGTCCCAGCCCAGGCCCTCCTTCGGGAAGATCACGTCGATCGGCGCGCCCTGCTTCTTCGTGTTCACGGCGCGATACTCGAAGGTGATGCCGATGGGGAATTCACCGGCGGCGGCCTGCTTGCACGGCTTGCTCCCCGAGTGCGTGTACTGCGCGATGTTCTGGTGCAGGTCGTCCATGTACTTCCAGGCCTTCTGGTCGCCCCACATCTGGATCCACGCGGTGACGTCGAAGTAGCCGGTGCCCGACGACGCCGGATTGGGCATCACGATCTTGCCCTTGTACACGGGCTTGAGGAGGTCGGCCCACGTCTCGGGCTTGGGCAGGTTCTGCTTCTTCGCCTCGACGGTGTTGAAGCAGATCGCCGCACCGTAGACGTCCATGCCCACCCACGCCGGCGGATTCTTCGGATCACGGTACTTCGCCGAGACCTTGTCCAGACCCTTGGGCGCGTACGGGAGCAACATCCCCTCGTTGTCGAACACGGCGAGGCTCGACGCCGACGTCCCGAACACGACGTCCGCTTGCGGATTCGCCTTTTCGGCGAGGAGCTTGGCGGTGATCACGCCCGTCGAGTCGCGGGTCCATTTGAGCTCGATGTCCGGGTGCACCTTGTTGAAGCCCTCGGTGTACGCCTTGAGCTGGTCGGTTTCGAGCGCCGTGTAGACGTTGAGCGTGGTCTTCTCGGCGACCGCCACGCCCGACGCCGTCGCGAAGGCGATGGCGACCGTGGATGCGACCGCACGCATGGTCATTGCGAATTTCATCGTGATCTCCCGTATCGCTGCATGTGGAATGATGCCCTGTCGCCACGGCGGCGTGCCGCTGCCATCGTCTGCGAGTCGCACCGGGGTGCTGCCCGCGCACTGTCGCGAGGGCCCGTGCACGCCGCAAGGGTGGCGTGTACGGAAGGCACCACATTGTGCCCGCGCTTAGATTGCATATTGTTGACAATCTACAGCGGATGGCTTCTAATGGCGAGATGCACAAGGACACGCTCTCCCCGCGCGGGCGTCCCGACCTCGCCGCGTTGCCGCCCGTGCCCGGACCGCGATCGCTCGCGGAGAGCGCCACGGACCGGGCGATCGCGATGCTACGCACGCACTCGCTGCCGGGCCTCGTCCAGCAGGAACTCACGCGGATGATCCTTGCCGGTGAGTTCGACGCCGGCGACAAGCTCAACGAGGTCGACTTGGCCTTGCGGCTCGGCGTCTCCCGGGGTCCCGTGCGCGAGGCGTTTCGCGCGCTCGAGGAATCGGGGCTCGTTCGCCTCGAGAAGAACCGCGGCGTCTTCGTGCGTGAGATCGGCACCGAGGAGGCCGACGAGATGTACGAACTGCGCGCCGTCCTCGACGAGTATGCGGGCCGCCGTGCGGCACAGACGATCACGCCCGACGACCTGACCGCGCTGCGGGCGCTCGTCGAGCGCATGGACCAGGCCGTGTCACGACGCGATCTCGACACCTACCACGCGACCAACGTGGAATTTCACGACACGCTCGTCCGCTGTACGGGCAACGCCAAGCTCCTCGCGACGTATCGGCGCCTGGTCAACGAGTTGCATCTCTTCCGCCGGGCGGCGATCGCCCAACGCGGCGCGCTCCCGCTCTCGGTGCGTGAGCACCACGACATCCTCGACAAGATCGAGGCCGGCGCCGTCGCCGACGCCGGACGTGCGTTGTTCGAGCACGTCATGGGAAGTCGGGAGCGCATGCATCGGGCGCGTGGCGAGGCCAAGCGCCCCCAACCCCAGGGAAAACGATGACTTCACCTGCCACCCATGTTTCCGTCAACGGCCGAACCTATCGGCGCAATTCGAACCCGGTCGTCGTGGTCTGCGTCGACGGCTGCGAGCCCGAATACATCAACGAGGCGATCGAGGCCGGACAGGCGCCCTTCTTCGCGTCGCTCAAGGAGCGCGGCACCTGCCTCACCGCCGAATGCGTCGTCCCTTCGTTCACAAACCCGAACAACCTGTCGATCGTGACCGGCGTGCCGCCGGCCGTGCACGGCATCTGCGGCAACTTCTTCTGGGACCCGGAGACCCGCGAGGAAGTGATGATGAACGACGCCAAGTACCTGCGTACCGGCACGCTGCTTGCCGCCTTTGCCGATGCTGGTGCCAAGGTCGCCGTGGTGACGGCGAAGGACAAGCTGCGCACGCTCCTGGGCCACAAGCTTCGCGGCGTGTGCTTCTCGGCGGAGAAGGCCGACCAGGTGACGCAAGCGAGCCACGGCATCACCGATGCCCTCGCGCTGACCGGGATGGCCTTGCCGTCGGTCTACAGCGCGGCGCTGTCCGAGTTCGTCTTCGCCGCCGGGGTGGCCCTCCTCGCCCGCGACCGGCCCGATCTCATGTACCTGTCGACCACCGACTACGTGCAGCACAAGGCCGCGCCGGGGACGCCGGCGGCCAACGACTTCACGGCGATGCTCGATCGCTACATGGGCAAGCTCGATGCGTTGGGCGCCACGGTCGTCATCACCGCCGACCACGGCATGAATGCGAAGACCGACGCGCTGGGGCGACCCAACATCGTGTTCCTGCAAACGCAGCTCGATGCCTGGTACGGCGACGCCACTACGCGGGTGATCCTCCCCATCACCGATCCGTACGTCGTGCACCACGGCGCGCTGGGCTCGTACGCGACGGTATACCTCACGGGCACGCGTGAGCGCGACGAGGTCGCGGCGCGAGTCGCCGCGCTGCCGGGGATCGAGGCGGTCTACACGCGTGAAGCGGGGAGCGCCCGGTTCGAGCTGCCTCCCGATCGTGTCGGTGACCTCATCGTGGTCGCCGAGCGCCTGAGCGTCATCGGCACGACGCCGGAGCGCCACGACCTCTCCGGCCTCGACGCGCCGCTGCGCTCGCATGGCGGCGTGTCCGAGCAGAAGGTGCCGCTCCTCGCCAACCGCGTCGCGACCGAC
>WBZO01005812.1_pt1 | contig 12316 bp, 10 predicted proteins | sample 5204261 | NCBI WGS metagenome assembly WBZO01 (sample SAMN12412400, study PRJNA552823) | activated sludge metagenome | isolation source: activated sludge from anammox sidestream of wastewater treatment plant... | place: USA: North Carolina | collected 2017-09 | reverse complement strand
ACTTTATCGCCATTCAATTCAAAGGATACATCGCAGACAGCAGTTTCGAACACCGTCGCTCTTCCGTGTGTTATCCGCAGTTTAATGGTATAGTGGAGCGTCGGTTCCGTCCGACTAAGGAAGCCCTGCAGCTTCGATAATTTGTACCAAACAACCTACACCAAGCCACCAAAATTATGTATATTTATGCAGTATTATTGCATGTATGAGCGAGTTATAAGCTATTTTAAAACGACAACAACAATGAGACAAATTCTGACATCAATAATTTTACTTTTTGCTTCAACTGTATTTGGACAACAAATGACACTTGAACAATGGAATGAAGAAGCAAAAACTAACATAAGACTTTTACCCAAGTACGGACACGTTCAAAAAACGGAAGGACAAAAGCAATCCGACAAAGAATTTATTGAAACAGCACTTAAACAAGACACAACAAACAGAAAAGCATCTGACCATTTAATAAGTTTAGGCTTTAAGTATTTGTACCGTGACATTAAAACAGCAATGTATCGCTTTAACCAAGCGTATCTACTTGACTCGACAAACACAGACATTTATTGGGGTTTTGGTGGAGTTTATATGACTTTGGGCGACTATGCAAAAGCAGAAGAACAATACAAAGAAGGACTTGCTATAAATCCAAACAACACTCACCTATTGACAGACTACGGAACTTATTTTATGGCTCAATATTATGCGTTACAACCAATAGACGAAAAGAATGCTTTGACAAATTTAGACAACGCTGTAATGTATATGTTGAAATCGTATAAACTTGACCCGACAGACCAAAACACGACTTTTAAACTTTCAATTTGTTATTACAACAAAAAAGACTGCGAAAATGCTTGGAAATATTACGACATCTGCAAAGAACTTGGCGGACAACCAATCACAGAAGAATATACAAAAGACTTGAAAAAAACGTGCAAACGAAAGAAATAAAAACAGCTTATAACACGGGTTTTGCGTCAGGCGGGGTGACGTGCAAACTCGGAACTTTGTGCTAAAAATCCCCGCCCGAACGCAAAGTCCCGAACCGTTAGGGCACATGCTAAAAAACCCACCGCACAAATGGCACATTTGGTTTTGCCCGACACACAAGCCGACCCTTCGCAAAACCAAAAGAGCCATTTTTTGCCCACGCACTTATGACGACAATGAAACTATAAAACTTAACTTAGCAGACATTATAAATTTTAAATATTGACACCTGAAAATGGCGAAACAGAAGAAAGAAATAAAAGAAAAAGCAATTGAAGTTACCCTTTGGGAAGCTGCAAATAAATTGAGAGGAAGCGTTGAGCCTGCCGAATACAAACACGTTGTATTGGGACTGATTTTCTTAAAGTTTGCCAGCGATAAGTTTGAAGAACATCGAGCCAAACTCATTGCCGAAGGCAAAGAAAAGTACATTGAAATGCCTGAGTTCTACAATATGAACAATGTGTTCTTTTTGGAAGAAACCAGCCGTTGGAGCTATTTGATAAAAAGAGCCAAACAAAACGACATTGCCTTGCTTATTGATACTGCCTTGCATACCATTGAAAAAAATAACAAAGCCCTACGAGGTGCTTTGCCCGACAATTACTTTTCTCGTTTGGGATTGGACGTAACCAAACTAGCTTCTTTGCTCGATACCATTAACGACATTGACACTACCAAAGACCCCAAGCAAGATGTGGTGGGCAAAGTGTATGAATACTTCCTTTCTAAGTTTGCACTGGCAGAAGGAAAAGGCAAAGGCGAATTTTATACACCCAAAAGCATTGTAAACCTGATTGCTGAAATGATTGAACCCTACAAGGGCATTATCTATGACCCTGCTTGTGGTAGCGGTGGTATGTTTGTGCAGTCTATAAAGTTTATTGAAGCACATCACGGTAATAAAAAAGAAGTTTCCATTTACGGGCAGGAATACACCAACACCACATACAAACTGGCAAAGATGAACCTTGCCATACGAGGTATTTCTGCTAATCTCGGTGAAAAAGCTGCCGACACTTTTCTGGACGACCAACACAAAGACCTGAAAGCCGACTTTATTATGGCCAACCCGCCTTTTAACCAAAAAGACTGGCGGGCAGAAAATGAATTGACAGACGACCCACGCTGGAGAGGCTATGATGTGCCACCCAAAAGCAACGCCAACTATGGTTGGATTTTGAATATGGTTTCCAAACTTTCCGAAAACGGAATTGCTGGTTTCATCCTGGCAAATGGTGCTTTGAGTGGCGGAGGCGAAGAATACAAAATACGCAGAAAACTCATTGAAAATAATTTGGTGGAAGCTATTTTGGTTTTGCCAAGAAACTTGTTTTATACCACCGACATCAGCGTTACACTTTGGATTGTAAACAAAAACAAAAAAGCACATAGCAAACAAGTAGGTGACGAAACACGCGATTACCGTGACAGAGAAAAAGAAATTCTGTTTATGGACTTGCGACAAATGGGTGAACCGTTTGAAAAGAAATACACGCAGTTTTCTGACGATGATATTAAGCGAGTAGTTGAAACTTATCACACCTGGCAAACGGCGACAATGGTTAATGATAAATGGTTAATTATTAATGAAGGTGAGAAAATGGACATTAACCATTCACAATTAACCATTAACCATTACAAAGATATTCCTGAGTTCTGTTATTCCGCTTCGTTTGAAGAAATTGAAAAGAAAGATTTTTCACTCGTTCCAAGCAAATACATAGAATTTGTAAACCGTGACGAGAATATTGACTTTGACGAGAAAATGAATGCTTTGAAAAATGAATTTGCCGATTTGCTAAAAGCAGAAGCACAAAGCATAAATGATTTACTAAGCGTGTTTAAAGAGTTGGGTTATGAGATTAAATTATAAACCGCTTGGCAAATACATTCAGCCAGTAGTTGGGCGAAATAATGATTTAGGTGATTTGCCTTTGGTGGGTTTGAGTATTCAGAAAAAGTTTATCCCTTCCATTGCCAACACAATCGGAACGGATATGTCAACATATAGAATCATTGAAAGAAAGCAATTTGCTTATGGACCTGTAACATCACGAAACGGTGATAAAATTACCATAGCACTTTTTGATGATTTTGACAAAGCCCTGATTTCACAAGCCTATATTCCTTTTGAAGTAAAAGACCACAACGAGCTTAACCCTGAATATTTGATGATGTGGTTTCGCAGACCTGAGTTTGACCGCTATGCAAGGTTTAAAAGCCACGGCAGTGCAAGAGAAATTTTTGATTGGGAAGAAATGTGCAATACACTTTTACCTATCCCCCACATTGACAAACAGCGAGAAATCGTAAAAGAATATAACACCATCCAAAACCGCATAGCCTTAAACCAGCAGCTGATAAAAAAACTGGAAGAAACTGCCCAGGCGATTTATAAGCAGTGGTTTGTGGAGTTTGAATTTCCTAATGAAAATGGCAAGCCGTATAAAAGTAATGGCGGGGAAATGGTTTGGAATGAAGAATTGGGGAAAGAGATTCCAAAGGGGTGGGAAGTTAAACCAATATCAGGTGTTGGTGAAATAAAAGCAGGAGGTGATAAACCAAATGTTTTTTCGGAAACAAAATCTAGCGATTGTCCAATACCTATTTACTCTAATGGTATTACTAATGACGGGCTATATGGATATACAAATAAGTACAATTATCCAAAAAACAGTATAACGATTTCGGCAAGAGGAACAATAGGGTTCTGTGTTTTAAGGAGAGAAGATTTTGATGCCATTGTGAGGCTTTTGGTATTAATCCCCAATTTCCCTACAACAGCTATTTATTTGTGGCAAACAATTAAACAAATTGAATTCGATAATTCAGGGTCAGTTCAAAATCAACTTACGATTCCACAAATTGGAGTTATAGAAATATTATTTCCCCGAATAGAGATTCTGAATAAATACGACTCAATTACAAGTCTGATTTATCAAAATATTGATTTAAAGAACAAAGAAAACCAAAAGCTGACGGAACTGAAAGAATTGTTGCTTTCGAGGTTGGCGACAATAGAATAATAAGAGTAATATGATTAAGCAAATTAAGAGTATCAACAATATTGGCAGTTTCCGAGAATTCCCTAACGGTGGGGCAATTCAATTTGAAAAGCTAACATTTATTTACGGTCTTAACACAAGGGGAAAATCCACATTAACAGACATTCTTACTTCTCTCAAAGAAAATGAGCCATCATTAATCGTAACAAGAAAATCCATTCCAACTATTGCAGCAAATCAAAGTGTTAGAATATCTGTAAAGCCATTGGGCTCAACAAATCAGGTTGACTGTATTTTTTCAAATACTGCTTGGTCTCAGGTGCATTCAAATAATGACCTTCATATTTTCGGTTCCGACTTTATTCACAAAAATTTATTTACAGGGCTTTCAATTGAAAGACAGAATAAGGAAAATTTCACAAGATTTATTCTTGGACAACAAGGCGTTCAACTAGCTTCTCAAATTGCAGAAGATAAAAGAATATTAAGGCAGAAAAAGGGTAACGTTACCAATTTATTACCACCATATTTGAGAGAAAGACAGGAACAGGATTATGCTCCGTTTTTAAGCACAGACCCAAACTCTATAGATATTGAAGATACAAGACAACACTTATCCCAATTAGAACAGAGATTAAGACTAGAACAGCAGAGGATTCTCAGACCTACTGAAATTTTGTCAATTGAAGATGTTTCCCAATTCAATACTATTACATCAAATGTTCAAGAGTTGGTTAACCAAACAAACGATTTATTAGACAGGTCATTTAATGAGATTAGTTCTGCTGCAATTTCTAAACTTCAATCACACATTCAAAATAATTTTGAAATAACCGAAAACGCAGAACAGTGGATTAAAGAAGGTTTAGACACACGAAAAAGCGATTCTGAAAATTGCTCATTCTGTGGTCAATCTTTAGAAACCGCAGCACTTTTAATTAACGCCTACAACTCTTATTTTAATGAAGCATACCGCAGCTATATTTCCGATATTTCAAATACCATTGAAAGTTTAAGAAGGCAATGGAAAGTATTAATTTTTAACTCATTGAATGCTGTCATATCAAAACAAGCTCTTTTTTTACAATATGCTCAGTTAATAAATACAGAAGCTTTCACAGCTTTAGTTACTCGATTAAATCAGTTAATTGAATCAACGAACGAGACAAGTCTTAATGAGGAATCAAGCGAGTTTTCTCAACAGGTGAATCAAGCCTTTGATAATAAAGAAAGAAAACCACACGAAATTGTTCAAGCAATTGATTTTTCTAGCTTTTTACTAAATCACGGCAATTACCAAAGGAATTTATCTGAAATCTCAGAAACCATTGATAGAATTGGGGAGGCGATACGATTATTTAAAGAGCCGTATCGTGACTTAACCCAGGTAAGAACTAGAATTTCTGAATTACAAACTGAAATTGAAACTAAAAAAAGAGCAATTGCAAGAGTTGAGCAAAATGATGCTTGCATTACATATCAAAGAGAACAACAAGAAATAACAGTTATTGAAAGAAGAATAACCGCAAACGAACAAACATTATCTGAAAATCAAAACCAATACCTTGATAGGTTCTACACTCGAATTGATTTTCACTTTAAGCAATTTGGCAGCGAAAACTTTACACTTGAAAGAGGAACAGACAATCGTGGGCATCAACCTGTTTATTTTTTAAAAGTAAAGTTCAAAGGTGTCGAAATAAACGACTCTAACATTACCAAAGTATTTAGCGAATCGGATAAACGGGCTTTAGCACTCTCTTTATTTTGGGCGAAAATGGATTTTTTAACGCCTGAACAAAAACAAAAAGCAATAATCGTTTTAGACGACCCAGTTACAAGTTTTGACGACAATCGCATTTTGAAATCAATTACCCGTATTAAAGATACTTTGAGAGAAATGAGGCAAGTTATTGTATTGACACATTACTCTCATTTCATCCGCAATTTTATAGAAAGAGGAATGAATGATGACTTCACTATTTCTTTCATTGAGATTGCTCAAAACAACGAGACTAGCTTTCTTCGAAGAATTGACAGCAATCTTTTTACAGAGACTACTTATGATAAGGTCTTCTCAAGAATACAATCTTTTATTAACAGAGAAAGTGAAGTGGATATTCGGGCTGACCTGAGACCTTTTCTTGAAAGTCTTTATTTACCACACTTTTACATAAAGGAGTTTAAGGCTTGTACGGAAAGCAATACACCATTTAGCACATTAAACGAAAAGATAGATGCAATTTTCTTGGATGAAACAGTCAGAGCTAAATTCCACGAGTTTAGAAAAATGTTAAACCCAGACTCGCATTTATTTACTAGCAGTAATGAAGAGGACGTAAGGAGTTTTGCGAGAGAGATGATGGAATATCTTTATAATTTTTCTTACAACTATTAAATATGAAATTCACCGAAGAAAAATTAGAAAAGGCATTTACCGAATTGTTGGGGCAAGAAGGCTATCCCGATCAACTAGGTATCGACATACAACGCAAGCCCGATGAAGTATTGATAGAGGAAGATTTAAAGAAGTTACTTACACTCAATCAATTTTCAAAATGTCCAGTTTTTTTGCTAATAAACTGGACAAATCATTTATCTTTGCACTACAATAAAAAGGATGAAAACAGCTGAATACATAGCATTTACCATAGACAGGCTGCCCAAGGGCTATGTATTCACCTATGCCGACTTTACTACTGAGGTGAATCAAAAAGAAGCGGTGATAAAAGCCCTAAACCGTATGGTAGCTTCGGGCAAAATCGCCAAACTATCCAAAGGCAAATACTACAAACCGGAAAATACGCCATTTGGAAACCTTCAACCCAATCAGGCACAAGTAGTAAAAGACCTATTGGAAGAGAACGGAAAAATAATAGGCTATCTCACAGGTTACAGCATATACAACCAGTTGGGTTTAACCACACAGGTAAGCAACACCATACAGATAGGCAAAAATCAGGTTCGCCCCAATTTTAAAAGAGAACGCTATACCATTGCTTTTGTAAAACAAAAAAACACCATCACCAAAGAGAATATTCCTTTGTTGCAGATACTGGATGCCATTCGGTACATTAAGAAAATACCTGATGCCAGTATAGAAGCATCCTGTAAGCGATTTTTAGCCATTATCAAAAACTTAACAGATAAAGAAATTAGTACAATTATTCGCTTGGCTCTGAAATATCCCCCAGCCACAAGGGCTTTATTGGGTGCTTTATTAGACCAATTGCAACAGACCAGAGCAACCGAACCACTTTATAAATCATTGAACCCAATAACCAAGTATAAACTAACAGGTGCAGCGAAAGCGTTATCCACCACCGAAAAATGGAACATAATATGAAGCTGCACGAGAACAAAACCTTATTCAGACAAGCGGTTCAGTTTACCGCTGACCAAATGAAAAATCCTGCCATTTATGTAGAAAAAGACTATTGGGTTACCTATGCTTTGTTTACCATTTTCAATAATGAAATTGGTAAAGACACCGTATTTAAAGGCGGAACGGCACTATCTAAATGTTACAATATGATAGAACGTTTTTCAGAGGATATTGATTTGGTAGTGTTAAGACGAGAGGGAGAAACAAACAACAGATTAACTACAAAAATAAGAACGATTAGTGATGTTGTAAATGCTGTTTTACCCGAAGTAAACATTGACGGCATTACCCATAAAATGGGAATGAACCGAAAAACGGCTCACTCTTATAACAAAGAATTTAAAGGCGATTATGGACAGGTAAGAGATGTTATCATTTTGGAATCAACTTGGTTGGGATATTATGAACCATACACCACCAAAAGCATCGTTTCATTTGTTGGTCAAATGATGCTTGACAATAAGCAATCAGAAATTGCTCAAGAAAACGGACTACTTCCTTTTGAATTGTTAGCGTTAGAACCCATAAGAACCATTTGCGAAAAAATAATGAGTTTGGTTCGTTTCTCTTATGGAGAAAACCCAATTGATGATTTAAAGAAAAAGATACGGCACACCTACGATTTACATCAGCTACTTAAACAAGAGGAGTTCTTAAAATTCTTTCAATCACCGGCTTTTGATGAAATGCTTTTAAAAGTAGCTAATGATGATGTCGCCAGTTTTAAAAACAACAATAAATGGCTTGTCTATCATCCAAATGAAGCACTAATATTCAAAGACTTGGAAAGTGTGTGGAATGAGTTGAAAACGATTTACAACGGTGATTTTAAAAATTTGGTGTACGGAGAATTACCCAAAGAAGAAGCGATTTTGGAAACATTAAAAATGATACGTGATAGAATGGTAAATGTTCAATGGTTAATTGTTAATGATAAATTGTTAATGAGATGAGAGAGAATATAGTTAAAAATAAAAGTTTTGCTTTTGCAGTAAGGGTTGTGAATCTTTACCAGTTTTTGTGTGAGCAGAAAAAAGAATATGTGTTATCAAAACAGCTATTGAGAAGCGGAACAAGTGTAGGAGCAATGGTAAGAGAAGCAGAGCACGCTGAAACTAAGAATGACTTTAAACACAAAATGGGAATAGCTCAAAAAGAAATCAACGAAACTATTTATTGGCTGGAACTTCTTAGAGAAACTGATTATTTGACAGCTGAACAATTTGAAAGTATCAACAATGATGCAGTCGAAATCATAAAGTTGATTACTGCAATTTTAAAATCTGCAAAGTCAAACATTAACCCTTAACCATTCATCATTAACCATTAAAATGAAGTTTACTGAAGAAAAATTAGAAAAAGCGTTTACCGAATTGTTGGGGCAAGAGGGCTTTCCCCACCATTTGGGTATTACGATAACTCGTAAGCCCGAAGAAGTATTGATTGAAGAAGATTTGCAAAACTTTTTATTAAGTCAATACTCTGGGCAAGGCATAACGGTAAACGAAATCAAATCTATCATTCTTCAACTCAAATCGCTTTCCTCTTCTGACCTATATGAGAGCAACAAAACATTTTTAAAAATGCTGTCAGACGGTTTTATTCTCAAACGGGAAGAACGTAACCAAAAAGACATTTACATTCAGCTCATCAATTACGCAGGCTTAAACAAACACCGCCAACCCAACGAAGATGAGGTAATTACCATAGTAGCCGAACCCGAAGAAGTTTATCCAGTCGACAACAACATTTACAAGTTTGTAAACCAGTTAGAAATTCTTGGTTCAGAAAAACGCATACCAGACGGCATTGTGTATATCAATGGTTTGCCTTTGGTGGTGTTTGAATTCAAATCTGCTATTCGGGAAGAAGCTACTATTTATGATGCTTACAAGCAATTAACGGTTCGTTATCGCAGAGACATTCCCGAACTTTTCAAATACAATGCCTTTTGTGTAATCAGCGATGGCGTAAACAATAAAGCAGGTTCATTCTTTGCTCCGTATGAGTTTTTTTATGCCTGGAGACGTGTTGCTGGACTTGCTAAAGAAGTTGACGGCATTGATTCAATGTTCACGTTGATTCAGGGAATGTTTCATAAAAACCGATTGCGTGATATTATCCGCAATTTTATTTACATACCTGACAGCTCGAAGAAAAACGAGAAAATTGTTTGTCGCTATCCGCAATACTATGCTGCACGGGCATTGTATGATAATATCAAAAAAGCTCAAAAGCCCGAAGGAAACGGAAAAGGTGGAACTTATTTTGGTGCTACAGGTTGCGGAAAGAGTTTTACAATGCTTTATCTGACAAGGCTTTTAATGAAAAGTGAATACTTTGAAAGCCCGACCATTGTATTAATAACAGACCGCACCGACTTAGACGACCAATTGGCAGGTCAATTTACCAATGCCAAAAATTTCATAGGCGACAATACCGTAGTAAGCGTTGAAAGCAGAGCACATTTAAGAGAGTTAATTCAAGGCAGACAAAGTGGAGGTGTTTTCTTAACCACCATTCACAAGTTTACAGAAGATACCGAACTGCTCACAGACAGAACCAATGTGATTTGTATTTCGGACGAAGCACACAGAAGCCAGGTAAACCTTGACCAAAAAGTAAAAGTGACCGATAAAGGCGTTACCAAAACTTATGGTTTTGCAAAATATCTTCACGATTCATTGCCCAATGCAACATTTGTTGGGTTCACAGGAACACCAATAGATGCAACGCTTGATGTGTTTGGAAAAGTGGTTGATGCTTACACAATGACAGAATCGGTAAAAGATGAAATCACGGTTAGAATAGTGTATGAAGGCAGAGCAGCCAAAGTGTTGTTGAATAATTCCAAACTCAAAGAGATTGAAGAATACTATGCAAAGTGTGCTGAAATTGGAAGCAACGAAAATCAGATTGAGCAAAGCAAAAAAGAAATGGCTCAGATGTATGCCATTATTGGCGACCCTGACCGATTAAAAGAAGTTGCTAGCGACTTTGTGAATCATTATGAAAACAGAATTTCTGAGGGTGCAACCGTAAAAGGTAAAGCAATGTTTGTGTGTAGCACTCGTGAAATTGCTTATGAATTGTATAAAAACATATTGGAATTACGACCTGAATGGAACGAAATACGAGCAGCCGAAGAAGGAGCAATCCTAACAGACAAAGACAAGCGAGAACTTAAACCCATTGAGCGTATAAAATTAATTGCCACCAGAGGACAAGACGACCCAAAAGAAATGTATGAATTGCTGGGCACTAAAGAGCAACGCAAAGAACTTGACCGTCAATTCAAAAACGAAAAATCGAATTTCAAAATTGCCATTGTGGTAGATATGTGGCTCACAGGTTTTGATGTGCCTTTCTTAGATAGTATTTACATTGATAAACCTATTCAACGACACAATTTAATTCAGACTATTTCACGAGTAAACCGAAAGTTTGAAGGAAAGAACAAAGGTTTAGTTGTGGATTATATCGGCATCAAAAACCAAATGAATTTGGCGTTGAAGCAATACAGCGAAGGTGATAAAGAAAATTTTGAAGACATTGCAGAATCCATCATTATTGTAAGAAATCATCTAGACCTGTTGGCTAAACTATTTCACACCTTTGACAATTCAAAATATTTCAAAGGCACAACCATTCAGCAATTAAACACTTTGAATTTAGCTGCGGAATATGTGCAACAAACCAAAGAACTTGAAACCCGATTTATGGGCTTAGTGAAGCGACTGAAAGCCGCTTATGATATTTGTGCAGGAAGTGAACAATTAACACAACTGGAAAGAGATTACACCCATTTTTATTTTGCAGTTCGTTCCATTGTTTTCAAACTGACCAAAGGCAATGCACCCGACACGGCACAGATGAACGCCAAAGTTCGGGAGATGATAAAAGAAGCATTACAAAGTGACGGAGTAGAAGAAATTTTCAAACTCGGTGACGAAGCAGAAACCGAACAAGACATTTTTGATGAAGACTATTTGGCTAAGATTGATAAAATCAAATTACCGAACACAAAAATCAAATTGCTCCAACAACTATTGGCTAAAGTAATTGGAGAAATCAGAAAAGTAAACAAGGTAAAAGGCATTGATTTTTCAAAGAAAATGCAAGCCTTAGTTGAAAGATACAACAACCGAGACGCTAACGACATTTTAAGAAGTGAAGTGTATGAAGAAATGGCAAATGCCTTAACAGACTTGATTTGGGAAGTTCATAAAGAATTTTCAGCAGGTGACGAATTAGGCATTGACTTTCAAGAAAAAGCCTTCTACGACATTCTGAAAGAGCTTTGTATCAAATACGACTTCAAATATCCAGACGACAAAATGATTGAACTGGCAAAAGCCGTGAAAGGCCTTGTTGACGGACAAGCCAAATTCCCTGACTGGAACAAACGAGACGACATAAAATCAGCTCTAAAAGTTGGACTTATTCTTTTGCTTGACGAGTTTGGCTATCCACCGGTTGAGAGAGACGAAGTATATGTTGAGATTTTTGAACAAGCAGAAAACTTTAAGAAAAATCAGAACTAATGAACCCACGCAGCAGTCACACACATTTGCAAGCCGCACAAGCCAACGCTCAAACCAAAGCTTGGCAAAGAGTGTGTCTGCCCCATGCTGAAATAATTGAATTGAAAAAAAATCTCCCTCCCTTCTAAAAAATTAAAAACACCCAACAGCACAGACTGATACGGCAAACAAAAAAGGACAGATAAACTCAATATTGACGGTGGTTTACCGACACGGTGGACAAGAACGCCAGCACACAACAGACGTTTGATTCAATGGCGGGTGATGTGTCGCATTACGTGTGTCAGTTAACGTTACAAGGTTCGTTGAAGACGATCAGGGTAAAGGATTGACAGTTGCGCTGCTGTACCATTCCGGTTGTAAACGGGACGGCTCAATTTTGAAGTACT
>WBZO01005811.1_pt1 | contig 12316 bp, 12 predicted proteins | sample 5204261 | NCBI WGS metagenome assembly WBZO01 (sample SAMN12412400, study PRJNA552823) | activated sludge metagenome | isolation source: activated sludge from anammox sidestream of wastewater treatment plant... | place: USA: North Carolina | collected 2017-09 | reverse complement strand
GAATTGCGCGAGCCTGATGTCGCGCTCGGAGACGCCGTTCGCGTCATGCGTCGTCAGCGTCACCTCGACCTTGTTGTAGACGTTGAACCATTCGGGATGGTGGTCGGACTTTTCGGCGGCGAGCGCCACGCGGCTCATGAAGCCGAAAGCCTCGTTGAAATCCCTGAAGAGATAGGTCTTGGCGATGGCGTCGCGGCCTCTCACCTTGGTCCAACCCTTCAGGCTCTGAAGTGCCTTTCTGCGCGCTGCATCTGTCAGTCTTTCGATCATTGAAGGCCTCCGGGCGATCATGGGATGAATGAAGCGCGCGCCCGGCATCGGGACGGCGCGATGGCGGCAGTCTATCCGGTTTTGAGATAGGATGCCGCGCAACGAAGGGATCAGGCGGCAAGGAGAAGGAAATGGACTGGCACGAGAGGAAGGCACCGTCGCTTGCCGATTTCGAACGGCTGGCGGACGAGGCCTTCGCGAGATTGCCCGAGGATTTTCGCAGCCGCTGCGAAGGGCTCGTCATTCGCGTGGAGGATTTTCCGAGCGAAGAGGTGCTCGACGATATGGGGCTCGAGAGCCCGTTCGATCTGCTCGGCCTCTATCACGGCCTCGGCCAGCCTTATCAGCTCACCGACGCGGCCACGCATCTTCCCGACATGGTGTTTCTCTACCGCCGGCCGATGCTCGACTACTGGGCCGAATTCGACGAGACGCTCGGCCATCTCGTCACGCATGTTCTCATCCACGAGATCGGCCATCATTTCGGCCTGTCGGATGAAGACATGCATGCGATCGAGGCCAGGGCGGGCGCCTGATCACTCCGCTTCGGGCGGATATGTGCGCTCCGGCACATATGGTCCGCCGCCGGTGCTCGTCCGTGCCGAGAAGAGGACGAAGCGGCTCACCTCGAAACGCGGCGTGGCGAAGAGATTGTTCGCCTCGATGAAGCGATAGACCTCCGGCGCCTCGATGTTCCTGAGCCGCGCCAGTGTCACATGCGGGGTGAAGTTCCGCGTTTCCGGCTTGAGGCCGACGCGGCGCATCGCGCTTTCATGCCGCGCCTGGAGCCGGGTCAGCGGCTCGCTCGGCCGCACGCCCGCCCAGAGCGCATGGGGCTTCTTGCCGCCGAACTCGCCCACGCCCTCGATCTCGATCTCGAAGGGATCGAAGCCGATTTCCTGAAGCGCCTCGTCGACATCGTTCGCAATGTCTTCGGGCACATCGCCGATGAAGCGCAGCGTGATGTGGAAATCGGACGGCTCGATCCAGCGCGCGCCCTCGATTCCGCGCTGAAGGCGCGTCAGGCGCCCGGCGATCTCGCCGGGAATTTCGAGGGCAGTGAAAAGACGAATCATAGTTCTTCGATCGCAAGTGTCATGCCCGGACGAGGTCCGGGCATGACATGCCGGTTTCAGGGACAGGGATTGGGCTGGGCGGCGTGAGCCTCGTTCACGTCCTTCTCGAGTTCATCGGTCCATTTCACGTCGCGCGAACCGATGGCGAGTTTCAGCTGTTCCATCGAGGTCGCGCCGATGATGTTCGAAGTGACGAAGGAGCGCGTCGTCACGAACTGGTTTGCGAGCTGCGAGGGATCGAGACCATGCTTCTTCGCGATGGCAAGGTAGCGCTCGATGGCGGCATCGGCCTGCGGGCTCTCATAGCGCTGGAGGCGATTGAAGAGCTGCTTGCGCGAGCCTTGCGGCAGCGCGCCGTTCTGATACTTGCCGGTGAGGTAGCCCTGCGCCAGCGGCGAATAGGCGAGAAGACCGACGCCATCGCGATGCGCGATCTCGGCGCCACCAAGCTCGAAGGTGCGGTTGATGAGGTTGTAGGCGTTCTGGATCGACTGCACGCGCGGAAGGTTCTTCGCCTCGGCATGGCGCAGAAAGGTCATCGTGCCCCAGGGCGTTTCGTTGGAAAGGCCGATATGACGGACCTTGCCGGACTTCACCACCTCGGCGAGCGTGGCGAGGATTTCCTCGATCGGATGGGTCGGGGCCTCGACATGCCGGTAGGTGAGGCCGTGGCCGCCGAAAAGCGACACGGGCCTGTCCGGCCAATGGAGCTGGTAGAGGTCGATATAATCCGTTTGCAGACGTTTCAGGCTCTTGTCCACGGCCTCGAAAATCTGCTTGCGGCTGTGCTCGGTCGGCGACTTGTCGTCGCGCAGCCAGTTCATCGGCGAGCGGCCAGCGACCTTGGTCGCAAGGATGATCTTGTCGCGGTTCTTGCGCGCCTTGAACCAGCTACCGATGATCTTTTCGGTCGAGCCCTGCGTCTCCGGCCGGGGCGGCACGGAATACATCTCCGACGTATCGAAGAAGTTGATGCCATGGTCGATGGCATAGTCCATCTGGGCGTGACCGTCGGCCTCGGTATTCTGCTCGCCCCAGGTCATGGTGCCGAGACAGATCGAGCTGACCTTGAGGCCCGTCCGGCCCAGTTCGCGATACTCCATGAGATGCTCCTGACTGGCGCCCGAAGGCGCGCGCGTTTCTTGATTTGATGATCGTCCGGGAGAGCCCCGGACGGAAGGAAAAGCACTACCTGTTCGCCCCGGCGGTTCCTCTCCGCGCCGCCCGGTCGATCAGTTCCTCGACCTTGGGCAGAATGCGCGTCACGATGACGGCGACGCCTTCGGGCGTCGGATGGAGCCCATCGGCGAGGATGAGCCCCGGATGCGCCGCGACACCGTCGAGGAAGAAGGGATAGAAGACAAGTCCGTTCGCAGATGCAAGCTCGGGATAGATGCGGTCGAAGGCGCCTGCATAGTCCGCGCCCATATTGGGCGGGGCGAGCATCCCTGCAAGAAGAACGGGTATGTTGCGCGCCTCGAGGCGTCGCACGATCTTTTCGAGATTGGCGCGCGTCACGGCGGGGTCGATGCCTCTGAGCGCATCATTGGCGCCGAGTTCGAGAATGACGGCATCGGTTCCGGGCCCCACGGCCCAGTCGAGGCGCGAAAGCCCGCCCGATGTCGTGTCGCCGGAGACGCCTGCATTCTCGATCACGATATTGTCATGTCCCCTGGCGCGGAGCGCCTTCTGAAGCTGGGGGACGAAGCCTTCATCCGGCCCCAGAAGATAGCCGGCGGTGAGGCTGTCGCCGAGGGCGACGATGGTGACGGGCTTGCCGGCGGCAAGCGCGGGCGCGCAAAGCAGCACGCCGAGAAGAAAAGCCGCCGCTTGCTTGTAAATCAGTGCGAACATGCCATATGGCCTCAGGGAAACGGAACAGGCGGGCGGGCGATTGAGCGACGCGATCATCGAGGTGCGGGATCTGAAGCTGAGCCTGCCGAGCGCGGCGGGGCTCGTCAACATTCTGCGCGGCATCGATCTTGACGTAGCGGAGGGCGCGACGGTCGGTCTGGTCGGCCCTTCGGGCTCCGGCAAATCGACGCTTCTCATGGTGCTCGCAGGGCTCGAAAGGCCGGATGAAGGTTCGGTCCGGATCGCGGGCCAAGAGCTGACCGGTCTCGACGAGGACGCGCTTGCCCGCTTCCGCCGCGCACATATAGGCATCGTCTTCCAGTCCTTCCACCTCATCCCCACCATGACGGCGCTCGAGAACGTCGCCATCCCGCTCGAATTCGCGGGGCGCGCTGACGCCTTCGAGCGGGCGAAGGCGGAACTCGACGCGGTCGGTCTCGGCCACAGGCTTTCGCATTATCCGGCCCAGCTCTCGGGCGGCGAGCAGCAGCGCGTGGCGCTGGCGCGCGCCGTAGCGGGCGATCCCGAAATCCTTCTCGCCGACGAGCCGACGGGCAATCTCGATCAGACGACGGGCACGGAGATCATCGAACTCATGTTCGCGCTGCACAGGCGCAAGGGCACGACGCTTCTCCTCATCACGCATGACGACCGTCTCGCCGCGCGCTGCGGGCGGGTCATCCGCCTGAAGGACGGGTTGATCGAGGGGGCGCAAGGGACCGGGGCGCCATGACTGGATCGCTTCCGCTCGCCTTGCGCCTTGCGCGGCGCGAATTGCGCGCCTCCCTCGCGGAAGGGTTCTCGGGATTTCGCATCCTGCTTGCCTGCCTCGCGCTCGGCGTAGCGGCCATCGCGGGCATCGGTTCCATCTCGACCGCGCTGACGCGTGGGCTTGCCGAGCGCGGCCAGGAAATTCTCGGCGGCGATGTCGATGTGCGGCTCATCCATCGCGAGGCGAGCGCGGCCGAACTCGCCGCCATCGGGAAGGGCAATATCGTCTCGCGATCGGCCGAAATGCGCGCGATGGCGCGGACGCTCGCAGGTGAAAGGCAGAGCCTCGTCGAACTGAAGGCGGTGGACGGGCTCTATCCGCTCTATGGTGCGATGAAGCTCGAACCGGCCATGCCGCTTGGCGATGCGCTTGCGCGCCGCGACGGCGCATATGGGCTTATCGCCGAGCCCAATCTCGTTGCCCGCCTCGGGCTCAAGCCCGGCGACCGGGTCCGCATCGGCGAGGCGGTCTTCGATCTCCGCGCCCTGATCGTTCACGAGCCCGACCGCGTCGGCGACGGTTTCGCGCTCGGGCCCCGCGCGATGATCGCGGCGGATGCGCTGCCACCGACCGCGCTCGTCCAGCCGGGGAGCCTCGTCAACTATCACTACAGGCTGCGGCTGCCGGAAGGGGCGCGCGATGTAGCGGACATAAAGTCCCTTGTCGCGCGACTCGAACAATCCTTTCCCGATGCGGGCTGGCGCATCCGCGACCGGACGGACAGCGCGCCTTCCATGCGGCGCTTCGTCGAGCGGGTCGCGCTCTTTCTCGGCTTTGTCGGGCTGACGGCGCTTGCCGTCGGCGGCGTCGGCGTCGCCAATGCGGTCAAATCCTTTCTCGACCAGAAGCGCGACGTCATCGCGACATTCAAATGCCTCGGCGCCGAGGGCGGGCTCATCTTCCGGATCTATCTCGCACAGGTGGCGGCGCTGTCGCTCGCGGGCATCGCCATCGGCCTTGCCATCGGCGCGGCGGCGCCATTCATGCTCGGCTCTCTCGCCGGTTCGCTCATTCCGATCCCGGTCGAGCCCGGCCTTTATGCGGGGCCGCTCATTCTCGCCACGGCCTATGGACTTCTCACCGCGCTCGCCTTCGCGATCTGGCCGCTGGCGCTGGCGCGCGAAGTGCCGGCGGCGAGCCTTTTTCGCGGTCTTGTCGCGCCTGTCCGCCGGTTGCCGCGCCCGGGCTATGTCGCGGCGGCGGGCGCGGCGCTCGTTTCGCTCGCGCTCATTGCCGTCGCGACGGCGGAGCAGCCCCGGTTCGCGCTCTGGTTCGTCATCGGCGCGGCGCTCGTCTTCGCCGCGCTCCGGTTCGCGGCGGCGGGCATCATGGCGCTTGCCGCGAGGATTGGCGGGCGCACGCCCGAGATGCGTCTTGCCCTTGCCAATCTCCATCGGCCGGGCGCAGCGACGGCGGCCGTCGTCCTCTCGCTCGGGCTCGGACTCACACTTCTCGTCACCGTCTCGCTCATCAACGGAAATCTTTCCGGCGAGATCGTGAAGGAGCTTCCGGGCCGCGCGCCCTCCTTCTTCTTCGTCGATATCCAGCCCGATCAGAGCGCGGCGTTCGAAAGCCTCGTGCGGGCGGCGCCCGGCGTCGTCAAGTTCGAGCGGGTGCCCATGCTCCGTGGCCGGATCGTGGCCGTGAACGGCGTGCCCGCCGACCGCGTCCGGGCGGCGCCCGATGCCCAATGGGCGCTGCAGGGCGACCGGGGCATCACCTATGCGCGCCATCTGCCCGAGAATTCGACGCTTGCTAGCGGCGCCTGGTGGCCCGCGGATTACGAGGGGCCGCTTCTCGTCTCCTTCGGCGACGAGCTGGCGCGCGGGCTCGGGCTCAGGCTCGGCGACAGGCTCACGGTCAATGTGCTCGGGCGCGAACTCGAGGCGCGGCTCGCCAATACGCGGTCGATCGACTGGCAGAGCCTCGGCATCAATTTCGTCATGATCTTTTCGCCCGGCACGCTCGAGGCGGCGCCCCATACCGAGCTTGCGACGGTGACCATGGCGCCTCAGGGCGAGGCGGCGCTCGAACGCGAGGTCACGGCCCGGTTTCCGAATGTGACCTCGGTGCGGGTCAAGGAGGCGCTCGAGGCGGTCAACGGTCTTCTCGGCCAGTTCTCGCTCGCCGTGCGGACCATCGGCATTGTGACGCTGGCGGCCGGCATTCTCGTCGTTGCGGGGGCGATGGCGGCTGGTTTTCGCGCGCGGGTCCGGGACGCGGTCATCCTCAAGGTGCTTGGGGCGACGCGGGCGCGCATTCTCGGCATCTATGTCCGGGAGTATGCGGTGCTCGGCCTTTCGACGGCGCTCGTCGCCGCCATGGCGGGAAGCGCGGCGAGCTATGTGGTCGTCACGCGGATCATGGAGCTTCCCTGGCACCCGCTGCCGGGCGTTCTCGCGGGCACGGTCGCCATCGCCACCGCGGCGACCGTCGGCCTCGGCCTTTCGGGCACCTGGCGGGCGCTTTCCGCGCCTGCGGCGCCGGCATTGCGCAGTGATTGACGGAGATTTGTTAACTTCCTGTCATCGTTGGAAAATCCGCCTGTCGGATCGCGCGGGACAGAGGCCCATTTCTCTTGAATTCACGGTCCAAACAACCAATATTGTCCGCAAGCACTGCCAGGAGGGTGCATCGATATGGCCAATTTTGACCAAGACAGGCTCAGCAGGACCGGGGCTGGCGTTCGCGAAGCCGCCATCGACCAGGGCCTGCGCAGCTACATGCTCAGCGTCTACAACTACATGGCGGCGGGTCTTGCCATTACCGGCATTGTCGCGTGGTTTGCCTTCCAGGCGGCCGTGCAGCAGACGGTGGATGGCGCGCTTACGCTTTCGCCCTTCGGCGTCGCGCTCTACACGAGCGCGCTGAAGTGGGTGGTTCTCTTCGCGCCGCTGGGTCTCGTTTTCTTCCTCAGCGCGCGGATCGGCCGGATGAGCGTTTCCGCCGCCCAGATCTCGTTCTGGGTCTTTGCGGGCCTCATGGGGCTTTCGCTGTCGAGCGCGTTCCTCGTCTATACGGGAACGAGCATCACGCAGACCTTCTTCGTGACCGCGATCGCCTTCGGCTCGCTCAGCCTCTATGGCTACACGACGAAGCGCGATCTTTCCGCCTTCGGCTCGTTCCTCTTCATGGGCCTGATCGGCATCATCGTCGCCTCGCTCGTCAATCTCTTCCTTCAGAGCTCGGCTCTCCAGTTCGCCGTCTCGGTGATCGGCGTGCTGCTCTTCGCGGGCCTCACCGCCTACGACACGCAGCGGATCAAGGAGATGTACTGGGAAGGCGACGGCACCGCCGTCATGGGCAAGAAGGCAATCATGGGCGCGCTGGCGCTCTATCTCGACTTCATCAACATGTTCATGTTCCTGCTGCAGTTCATGGGCGATCGCCGCTGAACCAGCGAGACGGACGGAACAAGGAAAGCCCCGGAGGAAACTCCGGGGCTTTTCGTTTGGGGACGCGGGGGTGCCGCCTTCCTAGCCGGTGACGAGGCGCAGCGCGCGCTTCTCGAAGACCTTGAGCACCTGCTTCAGATCGTGGCCGCGCTTCAGCACGAGACCCGTCGCGGCTACGACGCTGTAGGCGCCTTGTCGGCGCGCGAGCTTCGGGCGCTTCTCGATGCGGAACAGCGGCTGCTCGCTCGTACGCCTGTGGACGGCGAAGACGGCGACGTCGCGCGTCGAGCCGATCGCGTAGTCGCGCCATTCGCCCTCGACGACCTTGCGGCCATAGACGGTGAGGATCGCGTCAAGCTCGGCCCGATTGAAGAATATGTCGGGCTCGCGGAGCTGTTTCGGCGGCGTCTGCGTCGACGAAATGACGAGGCTGAGCGAGCCGCGCTCGCTATCGGGCCTTCCCTCGGCGCTGTCGGTCATGCGCGGCCGTCCTCCCTTACTGCGGGCTTGCCATCGCGGCCGGAGCCGCTCTCGCGGGAGCGGATTTCCGCCTTTCGCAGGCTTTTCCAGATCGGGCCCATAATCACAATATTGCCTTTTTTCAGCCCTTGCGAGGCCACACTGGGCAACCATTCTATCACCGTTGCCTCACTGGCCCGGTCCTCATGGAAGTTCCGGTATCATCAGCCCCCCCAGCCCCACCGGGATGGATTTAGGGGACCGGGCCACCCCTTCAAGGCAATGTTCCCCGCTTTCGATGCTTGCGCTGCCCGGTCCTCCACCCGGGCGGCGTTTGCATGCGCGCATGGCGCACGATGAAACATCTTTCACTTGAGGGGTTCATTGCCTTGGCCTACACATCTCGGAGCCCATTTCGAGATCCTTGGCAGGGGGAGGCGAGGCTCGAGGCATGTGCCCGATCCTCCAGGAGCAGGCGTCATCGTTCAGTCCAGCATGCAGACGGCGAATAACAGGGTTGCCGAAGGCGAGGAAATGATCGTCATCGACGGGTTGGTGAAGCGTTTCGGGCCTTTCACGGCGGTCGACGGCATCAGTTTCAGCGTCTCGCGCGGCGAGGTACTCGGCTTTCTCGGGCCGAACGGCGCGGGCAAATCCACGACGATGAAGATGGTCACCGGATTTCTCGCGCCGAGCGAGGGAGCGGTCTCGATCTGCGGACACGACATCGCCACCGAACAGCTCGCCGCCCAGCGCATGATCGGCTATCTGCCCGAAGGCGCGCCCGCCTATGGCGACATGACACCGCGCGGCTTCCTCAAATTCATCGCCCGGATCCGCGCGCTTTCCGGCGCCGCCGCCGACAGGGCGATCGCCGAGGCCGTGGAGGCGACGGAGCTTCAGGGCGTTCTCGACCAGCCGATCGACACGCTCTCCAAGGGGTTCCGCAGGCGCGTCGGTCTTGCCCAGGCGATCCTGCACAATCCGCCCGTCCTCATCATGGACGAGCCGACCGACGGCCTCGACCCGAACCAGAAGCACGAGGTCCGCAAGCTCATCGCCCGCATGGCGGCGGAGAAGGCGATCATCATCTCGACCCATATTCTCGAAGAGGTCGACGCCATCTGCACGCGCGCGCTCATCATCGACCGCGGCCGCATCGTGGCCGATGGTACGCCCGCCGAACTCATCTCGCGCTCGCGCTACCATAATGCCGTGTCGCTGACCGTCGGCGGCCAGATGACGGCGGCGGCGGCCGAGACGCTGAAGGCGCTTCCCGGCATCGAGAGCATCGAGATCCATCCGCGCGGCAGCGAGACGACGTTCACGCTCTTCCCGCTGCGCGAGGCGAGCGCAGCGGGCGTCAAGCTCATCGACGCGGTGGCCGCCCTCGCGCATGAGATGAACTGGCCGGTGCGCACGCTTTACGGCGAGCCCGGCCGCCTGGACGAGGTCTTCCGCAAGCTCACGCGCTCCGATACGGCCGACAATCAGGAAAAGAACGCCGCATGAGAGAGCTTGCAGCCATCTTCCGCCGCGAGCTTGGCGGCTATTTCGCGACGCCGCTCGCCTTCGTCTTCATCGTGATCTTTCTCTTCACGATGGGCGCCTTCACCTTCTACATGGGCGGCTATTTCGAGTCCGGCCAGGCCGATCTCCAGATCTTCTTCAATTTCCACCCCTGGCTCTATCTCTTCCTCATTCCGGCGATCTCGATGCGTCTCTGGGCGGAAGAGCGGCGCACGGGCTCGATCGAGCTTCTGCTGTCGCTGCCCATTCCGCTCTGGGCGGCGGTGCTCGGCAAGTTTCTCGCCGCATGGGCCTTTTCCGGAATCGCGCTCGCGCTCACCTTTCCGATGTGGCTCACGGTCAACTATCTCGGCAATCCGGACAATGGCGTGATCGTCGCCGGCTATATCGGCAGCTTCTTCATGGCGGGCGGCTATCTCGCCATCGGTTCGTGCCTGTCGGCGACGACGAAGAACCAGGTCATCGCCTTCGTCATCAGCGTCGTCGTCTGCTTCCTCTTCACGGTCGCGGGTCTTCCGCTCGTCACCGATTTCTTCGCGAGCTGGGTGCCGCAGGAGGTGCTGAACACCATCGCCTCCTTCTCCTTCCTCACCCATTTCAGCGCCATCACGCAGGGCGTCATCGATCTGCGCGATGTCATCTACTTCTTCACGCTGATCGCCACATGGCTCATCGCCTGCGGCATCGTCGTCGACATGAAGAAGGCGGGGTAGGGCCATGCTGAAGTCGCTGAACCGCACACATCTGCGTTCGAGCTACAGCGTGGCGACGCTGGCGCTCCTTGCCGTCTTCTTCATCGCGGTCAATCTCTTCTCGAACATCGTCTTCCGCTCGGCGCAGGCCGATCTCACGCAGAACCGCCTCTTCACGCTTTCGCAGGGCACCGAAAACGTGCTGGCGAAAATCGACGAGCCGATCACGCTCAAATTCTTCTATTCGGAATCGCTCGCGACCGACTTTCCGCAGATCAGGACCTATGCGAACCGCGTCCGTGACCTGCTGCAGGAAATCCGCGCCCGCTCGCATGGCAAGGTGATCCTGCAGGTCATCGACCCCGAGCCCTTCTCCGAGCAGGAAGACCTCGCCATGTCGCTCGGCCTCAAGGGCGCGCGGACGACCGAGGGCGAGGTCATCTATTTCGGTCTGGTCGGCACCAACCTCGTCGATGGCATCGAGGCGGTTCCCTTCTTCTCCTCGGCCCGCCAGCAATATCTCGAATATGACGTGACGCGGCTCATCCAGAATCTGAGCCGCCCGAAGAAGCCCGTGCTCGGCATCGTCACGAACCTGCCGATGGATACGGGCGCCGGCGGGCTCATGGAGGCGATGCGCGGCAATTCGCAGCCCTTCATGATCTATCAGGAGCTTCAGAACCGCTTCGAGATCAATTTCCTCGAGCAGAAATTCGTCAAGGTGCCGAGCAAGGTCGATGTGCTGCTGATCGCCCATCCGCGGCAGCTCGATGACAGCACGCTCTACGCCATCGACCAGTTCGTGATGCGTGGCGGCCGCGTCATGGCCTTCGTCGATCCGCATTCGGAAGTGAGCCTCACGGCGGGGCCCGGCGGCCAGCCCGTGCAGGGCTATACGGAGGCATCGAACCTCGAGCCGCTCCTGACCACGTGGGGCGTCGAGTTCGATCCGAAGCATGTCGTCGGCGACCGCGACCTCGCCATGCGCGTGCAGACGGGGCTCGATGCGCGGCGGCAGACGAGCGACTATGTGCTCTGGCTCACAGTGCCGAAGTCCAATCTCGATCAGGACGACATCGTGACGGCGAATGTCGATCATCTGAACTTCGCCACGGCGGGCGCGCTCTTGCCGGCCAAGGGCGCAAGCACGAAGTTCACGCCGCTCATCTGGTCGACGGAGGATTCCGAGCTTTACGATCTCGACTATGTGAAGTCGGGCCCGACGCCGGACGATCTCCTCAACCGCTTCAAGGCCGACAATCAGCGCCATGTCATCGCGGCGCGGATTTCGGGTCCGTTGAAGAGCGCCTTCACGACAACGCCCCCGCCGCCGACCGGCGTTTCGGAGAAGAGCCAGACTTCGGATGCGGCCGACAAGCCGGACGAATATATCGGCGCGACGAAGAGCGACGCCAATATCATCGTCGTCGCCGATTCCGATATTTTCGACGACCGCTTCTGGGTCCAGATCCAGAGCGACGGCGCCGACCGCGTGGCGCAGCCCTTCGCCGACAATGCGAAGTTCATCCTGTCGGCCATCGACAATCTCATGGGCTCGGACGATCTCATCTCGCTCAGAGCGCGCGAGCGCGCCGACCGGCCGTTCGTCGTCGTCGATAATCTGCGGCGCGAGGCCGACCGGCAGTTCCTCGCCGAGCAGGAGAGGCTCAAGGCGAAGATTTCCGAAACCGAGCGGCGGCTTGCCGCGCTTCAGACCGAGGGCCCGAACGGCGCGGTGGAGCAGTCTTCCGATCCGCATGCGCAGGAGGAGGTCGCGCAGTTCCGCGCCGAGCTTCTCCAGAGCCGCAAGGCGCTGCGCGATGTCGAGCGCAACCTTCGCCGCAATATCGACCGGCTGGCGACCGAGGTGCGCTTCGTCAATGTGGCGCTGATGCCGATTCTCGTCGCGGGGCTCGCGCTCGTGCTGGCCGTCATCCGCCATCGCCGCCGCAAGGCGCGCGCGGCCAAGGGGGTGTGAGCGTGGCGACCGATTTCCGAACCGTCTGGACCAATCGTCCGCTTCGCAATCTTCTGCTGCTTGCGCTCGCAACGCTTGTCGCCGTGGTCGCGGCGAGTTTCGCCGTCGTCACGCAGGAGCGCGGCGTGCGCGTCCGGTTCGAGCCGCGGGCGATGTTCCCGGGGCTCGAGACGCAGCTCGACCGCGTGTCCAAGGTCACCTACACGCTCGGCCGCGGCATCAGGGGCGTCGACAAGATCACGCTCGAGCGCGCGCCCGGCGGCAAGTGGACGGTTGCCAACCGCAAGAAC
>WBZO01005809.1_pt1 | contig 12318 bp, 9 predicted proteins | sample 5204261 | NCBI WGS metagenome assembly WBZO01 (sample SAMN12412400, study PRJNA552823) | activated sludge metagenome | isolation source: activated sludge from anammox sidestream of wastewater treatment plant... | place: USA: North Carolina | collected 2017-09 | reverse complement strand
CTTCCCTGTCTCAAGCTGTGGTGGAGTTGTAGTGGTATTCCACACACCAAACGCCGAAATTAGCTGCCCCTCCCCTGTTTTGTCCAGGTACCCGGGACAATACACTCGGACGGGTTCCGGAGAACCATCATGCAGGTCGAAGTAGTCCAGATCAACCATTGTCACCCAGCCCCAGGTTTTGAATCTGTATATCTTTGCGCCTTCTACCACGGCTCCGCCTTGCAGAAGCGACCTGTTGGACATCTCGAAGATACGCGGGCCGATTTCTATATCATCCCACGCGATATTGCCGCTCCCAGCCGTCGATGAGCCAACTGTAACATAGTTGCTGTCTTCTCTGGCAAACCAGAAAGCGAATTCACCTTTAGCCTCCAAAGTCTTAGCCGCGTTCCAGATACTCCATTTAATACTATACAGGCCGACGAACCCTGGACCTTCGATATCGAGCCGACAAAAGTGCCACCCGGCCTCCACAGGAAGGCCGGTGTTTATGGTGTGCAATCCTCCATCCAAGCCTTCGAAATATTGAACCTGGTAGTTGGCCGACTTATTCGCCCCTATACGGATCATGCTGTTATCGTCGTTGGTGGCGTCGCCTGCAAAACCCAACATGCTCGAGTTGTTGACGTTACCGTCATCCTTGAACCAACCCTGCAGGACTATGTGCTTGTTGTCATCCAGTTGTGCATATCTGCGGATTCGTGAAACCTGTCCCGCTGCAATCGAGTAACATTTCCCACCATTATGTCCCGACCCTGATATTGTTCCCATGGACCCGGACTGTAGCTCCCAATTGGAATATGGCCCTGTGCTGCCGATGTTGTAGCCTTCCCAGTCCTCCGTCCACGCGAACGCGCCGACTGTAGTTGCCGCCAAGACAAGCAGCAGACCAGCCGCGGCTGAAACAAACGCTAATTTTCTCACTTTCATTCCCCCCTTATCGGTGCAAAGGCACCTCAGCACTCTTTTAGTGTAACACACGCGCCCAGCGAGCATGCAATATTTTTATCGACTGGAGAGGGATAAAGTTTTGCGAGGGACGGTTGCCAACCCACAATGTCAACTGGTAGTATATGAAAACAGTGTCCATACCCCAGAAAAACAAACCGCGGCAAATTCAATCGAAAGACCGAACGCCAAAGAATTTTCAGACACAGCGAAAAGTGTCGAATCTCCACATTGCGGCATGCGCGGTTTCCGGCGCGATGCTGTCTTTTGCATTCCCAAGAGCAAACCTGTTCCCCGTTGCGTGGTTTGCCGCAGCCCCATTTATGTATTACATCTACCGCCTGCCCTGGAAACAAGCGTTATTGTCGGCTTTCGTCTTTGGGGCGGCGTTGTTTGCAGGTCTTCTTTACTGGGTGATCTTGTTCGGATTTCTACCATTCATCCTTCTGGCAGCCGTCCAGTCACTGCTTTATATAGTGGGATATGCCGCACTGGCAAAAGCTCTTGGTTCTCGATTGGGGCCATGGGGCAGGATGCTATTGCTCCCATCGCTTTGGGTACTGATGGAGTGGATAAACTCGTTATGGATAACAGGGTTCCCTTGGGGGAACATAGGGTACTCCCAATACAGGATACTATGCCTTGTCCAGCTTTGCAGCGTGACTGGAGCCTGGGGTATCTCATTTCTGGTTGCGATGTCAAACGCGGTATTGGCAAACATAATTGCGGCGCTAAAACAAACGTCGGACACATCTTTCATCCGCTGGCAGGCAGTTATTGTTATCGTATTTGTTGGAGCCGTGTGGATATTCGGGGCGAAATCAATGGATGGTTCTCGCCCCATCGGCAAACCACTGCGTGCAGGAGTGGTCCAAGGAAATATCGACCCAAACGAACAGCACGACACACAATATCAAACAAAGTTTTGGCGGACATACAGCACGCTGACGCGCGAAGCTGCCGATGACGGCGCAAGGATCATCGTCTGGCCGGAGGGTATCGCACCAGGCTACATAAGGCGCGACCCGGTCCTGCTGCACAGACTTACCACGATCGCGGAGGAATCCGGAGGCGTCACACTTCTGATGGGCGGTCGCGATGAGGGTGATGAAGGTCAGGTCTACAACTGCGCATTTCTGATAGGACCACCCACGGGGTTATTGGATAGATACATAAAAGTCCATCTGGTACCTTTTGGGGAATTTGTGATGCTGAGAAACTATCTTCCTATTGTTGAGAGATACCCGGTCCTATCTTACGATGTGACGGCAGGTAGGGAGTTCAATGTGCTGAAGAGTAACTCGGATCGAATAGGAACCGTTATTTGTTTCGAGTCGATCTTCCCGCAGATTTCGCGCAAACTTGCCGACTCGGGGGCCGAGATTCTCTGCGTAATCACCAACGACGCCTGGTTCGAGAAAACCGCCGCTGCCGAGCAGCATATGTCAAAATCGGTTTTCAGGGCAGTGGAAAACCGGCGATACCTGCTTCACGGAGCCGCGACAGGAATTTCCTGTATAATAGACCCTTGCGGTCGGATATTGGAAAGCGCTGGCTTGTTCGAAGAGAAACTGCTGGTGAGTGACATAACCTTGATCAGCGGGAAGAGCTTCTACACAAAACACGGAGATTGGTTCGTCTATTTCTGTATCGCGGCGTGTTTCCTGCTGGGCCTTAGTTCTTGCCGTCGTGCTGCCGGAGGAAATCGGTAACGTCCCGCTTCTTGGCGATAACTGAGGCATCAAGAGGGGTAATCCCGGAGGGATATACTCCAGTCGGTGCCTGGACTTTGCGGGTTGTACGGGAATCTATCTGAGCGCCCTTCCGCAGGAGCAGTTTCGCTAACTCCACCCGTCCTTCGGTTGCAGCTACGTGGAGGGGAGTGTATCCGTTATTGTCTACCACGTTTACATTCGCGCCCTTCGCAAGCAGCAGTTCCGCAATTTCCCGTTGTCCCTGCCCTGCCGCCCAATGGAGAGGCGTCATCCCCGGACTTTTGTCTTTCGCATTGAGGTTCGCATGACCCGCAATCAGGAGTCGCACAATATCGGCCTGGCCGCTGAGGACCGCCGTGTGCAGGGGCGTGCATCCGGCAGTATTTGCGGCGTTTATCTTCGCGCCATTGGCTATAAGAAGCGCAGCGATATCTTTCCTGCCAAAGTAAGCCGCGAGGTCCAGGGGAGTACGGCCGTTTTCCGCGATAACGGCATTCACATCGGCGCCGCTCTTAATCAGCACCTGCACGACGTCCTTGTACCCACTGTAGACTGCCATGTGAAGCGGGGTTCCGGCCTTCTTGTCCTGAATGTTGACATTGGCGCCGCTTGCAATCAGGAGTTCGGCTGCGTCTTTCTTGTCACTTCGGGCAGCCCAGTGAAGCAGACTCCAGCCCCTTTTATCTCTTGCGTTGACGAACTCGGGATTCTCTCGAAGAAGCGCTTTGACCTTCGCGGTATTCCCACTCACGACTGCGTCGTGTATCTGTCGGTCATGTGGAGGCCCACAGCTTGTGCAGACTATGGCGGCTGTCAAGGCAAGTAATAGACTGAGGAATCGATTTATCCGGATAATCCTGGCGTTCACTCGGTTATTGTAACACAGCTGGTTATGGGAAGCAATGATGTGCGCGGTCATCGGTAGAGAAAGGGAATTGTTCGCTATGTTTCAGTACGGGCTTTTTGCGCCGAAGTATAGAGCACCGTTCGCCCTGGGCCTGACGAAGGGCGGGAGCTTTCCGTTATGGTTCGACAAGCTCACCACGAACGGAAATAGGCGTTTTCCTATCCCTCCTGGTGAATCTGGAGAGATGGAAACCAGGTTATCGCCTGCGCCGCACGAGTCCTGCCGCCCCGAGCAGGCAGCCGGTCAAAGTGAGCAACCCGGAGGGCTCCGGGATTAGAGTTACGGATATACTGAACCGGTAACCCGTCAGCCCATCAGATGTCCGATAATACGGAAAGGCAATTGATGAGGTAAGCGGCAGGTTCCATTGCCAGGGACCATTGTAGCTGATACCCACGGGCACATATTCAAGCCTCAACCGGGCGGTAAGGTTCGGAAATCCGAAGTATGAGGAATCGTTTTTGATGTATATCAGTCCATCCCCAATCGGCACTTCGGCTCCAGCCCAAAGATATAAACTGGGCCAGGTCTTAGTTGCACCAGGTATCGGTAGGGGGCGGGTATCTGCCCAGTACCAGCCGGATTGCCAGTCCCATCCGGCTGCGCCCTCTGTATGGTGGAACAGCATTTGTAGTTGGAATTCCCGCGAGGGCTTCCAAATCACAGGAATCTCTGATGGGTCATGGCCGTCCGACACGAGTTCAGGGCTATAACCTGAAACGAGCGACGGCAACGAAGGTCTGCTCGCAGACGAATAGGGAAGCAGAGAGATCATAAAGTGATCCGCTTGGGCCGAGGCCGGCGACGCATCAAAGAGTGTAATCATACCAAGTACTGTTATGTATAATAGTGATCTCATTGCGGTTACCTTCAATTGAAACTAAGGAATGTCAACATCAAGAATGGTCCGGCCCAGACCGACCGCTTGATAAATCGTAGTCAGGACTTGCCCAGCGGGATTAGCAATGGTCAGGGTATAGGTGGCGTTTGGTGGCAACGATGGCGCGGTATCCGTTTCGAAGTGTCGTCAGGACACCTTCGACATCCACCGTTTGCCACCGCTGGAGGGAAAGGGGCTTGTCTGAGAGAACGACGATCCGCTCATCAGCGGACCAGGGCTCACGAACAACAATGTAAGAGGGCTTAACGCTCACCTTGTCTACCCAGACGGCAGAAAGGGTAACCCGCTGTCCATCCAGTAGTTTAATTATAGAATCTATAGACTGAGCCGTATTCGCGTTCGACGGCAACATGATTAGGAATACGCTAACTGTTACGATACAGGATGCCCAACCCTCAACGCACGCATTATTCGCAATCTCCCTGGCGTTCTCCAGCATCAGGGTACGATGGATGGATCAAGCCATATCCTCGTCTGCATGACACCGGTATAGCATACCGATGCAGAAAATATCAAGTAGTTTCGAAAGTGGCTTATTATAGCACCTGGGGCAAAATGTGTCAAGCATTCCGCTGATCTAATACACGGACGGGGAATGGTTATGGGCCTGCTGCTGCATCTTTGAGGATGAGGCTTAGAAGTCGAAGTGCGCCCGCTTTGTCCAACGGTTCGTTGTTGTTACCGCACTTAGGAGACTGAACGCAGGATGGGCATCCGGATTCGCACGGGCACTCCAACAGCAGCTCCAGCGTATCAGTCAGAAGACGCTTGAGCCTCACATAGCATGCTCTTGCAATCCCCACCCCACCGGGGTAACCGTCGTAAATAAAGATTGCAGCAAGCCCACCCGTATCCAGATGGTACGGATGGGAAATCCCACCCACATCCCACCGGTCGCACGAAGCCAATAGTGGAACCAACCCTATAGCCGCATGCTCTATTGCGTGGATGGAACCCATAAGCTCGAACCCATCATCCTCCAGCTTACGCACAAGCTCATGAGGTATGGTCCACCATAAAGCATCTGTCTGATACACCTGCTCGGGCAAGTCCAGAGGCTCCACCCCCTGCACTCCTTCGGTAAACAACTCCAGCTTACGGTATGAGACAACACGGTTTGTTACCTCTACGCGGCCCACGTACGTTTTTACGGCTCCAAGCGGGTACGATTCTTCCGTATCCAGCACCCGCAAATCTACTTCCTCCGCGGTCTTGGTGTAATAGTGAAACTCACCCTTTTCAACTATGGCCTCTTTGGCGATTAAATCGAGCTTACGCACGCGGTATGTGTCTCCGCCATGCAGGTATATTGCGCCCTGATGCACTTCTTTGAACGCTCGCGCGGACTCCACATCCCCAACAAGGGCGCCCGTCTCGGTGACTATACGGTAAATATCCGCCGACGCCGAGCGGATATTCACCCTTGCCGCCGGATACTCGTTTGGCAGCCAGTAAAATCGTCCGTCTCGAAAACCCAGCATGTCCTCGGCAGCCATGCCCCATGCCAAATTTGTCGCATCTTCTCCAAACGCAGGAAGCTCATCCAGTGCAATTGGGCATTCATGGGCAGCGCAGGCAATGTGTTGAGTCAGGATGTATGGGTTGCCCGGGTTCAGCAGCACCTGCTCATGCCCGCGATCAAAGAAATAATCAGGGTGTGTCATGAGGTACTGGTCCAGCGGATCAGCTAGCCCAACAAGAACACTAAGCGCCTCATCCCGCCCTCGACCAGCACGCCCGGCCTGCTGCCAGGTGCTAGAAATAGTCCCTGGGTACCCCGTGAGCACCACAGCATCCAATCCCCCCACATCAACCCCCAGTTCCAACGCTTCGGTGGCTATCACTCCCAGAAGTTTCCCATTAAACAGTTTTTGCTCAATATCCCGGCGCTCCTTTGGGCGGTACCCAGCACGATACGACATAATTCGTCGCGTAAGCTCCGGGCTGTTCTCGCTAATCTGCTGCCGAGCATAGCGCAGGATCAACTCGGCGCTTCTGCGCGCTTTGGTGAAAGTGATGCAGCGGATGCCACTTTCCACAAGACCGGTCAGCAGGCTGGTAGCCTCGGCATGAGCGCTGCGTCGCGTTCCATCGTTTCCGATAACAGGCGGGTTCCAAAACATGAACTTCCTCGGCCCGTGAGGCGACCCATCGTTATCTATAACCTCTGTTTGCGCTCCACACAGGCTAAAGGCAAGCTCTCGAGGATTGGCAATAGTGGCACTGGTAAAAATAAATATAGGGTCTGCACCGTAATGCCTACAAATACGGCGCAGCCGGCGCAGCACACACCCCACATGCGAACCAAACACACCTCGATAGTGGTGCAACTCATCCACAACCACAAACTCCAGTCGTCTGAAAAACCGCCCCCAAGATGTATGACGCGGGAGGATGCCCATGTGGAGCATGTCAGGGTTGGTAAGGACAATTCGCCCATTTTTTCGTAAAAAGGCGCGTTCAGTCTGAGAAGTGTCACCATCATAAGCGCCGATCACCATTCTGGGCGGAAGACCGAATTTTTCAAGCTTCCCGCTTTGGTCCTGAGCCAAAGCCTTCGTGGGAAACAGGTAAAGCGCGGTTGCCGAGTGATTGGAAAGCAGGCGTTCGAGAACGGGAAGGTTGTAACAAAGCGTCTTACCGCTGGCGGTGCGGGTAACCACCGCGATATTCTTCCCTGAGCGAACGGCATCCAGCGCACTGGCTTGATGCGAGTACAATCGCTCTACCCCATATACTCTCAGGTAACCGGACACAGCATTCGACAAGGGCTGCTGGGGATCGGAATAAACAGCATCCTCCGGAGGTATGTAGCGCACGTGCGCGATCTGGCCGGCGTATCCTTGCAGCTTCGACAGGTTTTCGAGGAACAGAAATGGGTTCATGACGTCTCGCGGCTGGTGGCATTGTGCAAACGAACGCGCGTTTGTGTCAAGGGGCGGCGGGAAAAAGAAGATTTCGTGGGTAGGTGGTGTCCCTTGCGCACCTATCCGATGATGATGAGCGTGCTATGCTATTAAATAGCCTGATGGAAACTTATTTCATCGGATAACGCCGAATACTGAACCATTCCACTTCTCTTGCAGATTCCCTGAAATTAAGTTACCGCCCTCGCCACGCTGCCGCAACGGGACTGCCTGGATAAGCCTCGGCGTTGCTCCCTCTGTCATATGGCACACCACCCGTTCCGCCCATGAGCGCTTCAGGTTGCGAATCTCTTTTTTACATCACCGTCCAGAGGCGATGCTTTGGTTGGGAAGCCAGAAGTCGGAAGCAATCCCGCAGTCGGCCACAATCCTCAACGCGCGCATTATTTATAAGTCTCTTGGCGTTATCTACCGCCTACGGTACGATGGATAGGTCAGGCCGTATCCTCCACCCCACGGCACCTGTACAGCACATGATGCCGAAAGATTTAAGCAGGGTTTGTGTGGGTAACGATAGAAAACTCTTGCCCGTAATTGTTAGTGCTCCACCCATTTCACAAGGAAAATGCTGAGGAAATAGAGCACAACCATCGGCACAGCCATCATCAGCATGGTAAACGCATCGTTAGACGGTGTTATGACGGCAGCCACAAATGCTATGCCCACGGCGGCTTCCCGCCAGAACCGCAGCATCAACCGCGTGTTGATGAGGCCGATTTTTCCAAAGAACATCAGCACCACGGGAAGTTCGAACATCAGCCCGAACGCCAGGTACATCTGCACAAAGAAGACAAGGGTACGGGAGATGTCAGGGCGCAATTCGGAGTTGGGTGGAGCCATGGAAACAAACCAGTCCAACGCACGGGGCATGGCAATATACGAAAGACCCACACCAAACGCGAACAATACCACGGACAGCGGAGCCACCAGATACATTGCTTTGCGCTCCTGTCTGGTAAGCCCTGGGGATATAAACCCCCACAACTCCATGGTCAGAAGCGGTATTGCCAGTACCAGCCCACCCACCAGGCACACCTGAAACCGCAGCGTGAACCCCTGCACAAAGCTTGTCATCAGGAACTTGGTGCCAAGCTTGTTGACGGCATGAATGGCAGGATCAAGCAGAAGGCTGTAAAGGAGATCGAAATATATCCAAGCCACCACCATACCCAAACCGATATAGACGAATGAGCGGACGAGTCGAGCTCTAAGCTCGGCCAGGTGGTCGAGAAGCTCGAGTTCTTTTTCGGGGTTCTTAACCAAACGCAAACTTAATTCACAAGCTTTGCGGACACTCTTATCCGCAGTCGAACTCTAGATCCCTGCGCAGCGGCGCCACTGGATGCGCCGCCTCCGCGGAAAAAGCTGCTGGCAGTTTTGGCATACTGGTTTGCAAGCGCCATCTCTTCCGAACCAGGGCCTGTATCGGAAGGTGCGCGGCCGGATGATGCACTACTGGAGGATGTATCCGTCCCGCTGCCAAGCCCGAGTCCTTCAGTAAGCCGAGAAACCATCGTCTGATCCATCTGGGTGTCAACATCAAGGGTAAGCTCACGGCGTACCAGTTCACCCGTACGAAAAGCGAACCAGTCCGTACCCGTTCCCTTAATCTGAGCGGAAGACGACGTTGCCTGCTGCGGCCCACCTGTGCCCGCACCGGTCTGATCTTCCAAAGACAACTGAATGTTTGTAACGGTATTTGCCTTAATCCCAATTTTCGCGCACTCGCGACCACCTGCCCACTCCAACCCTTCCAGGACAAGTGACGCATCCGAGTCCAGCGCCCCACCCAACCGTGGCATAGATACCCCGATTTCTCCCGACCAGCTTTCTCCCTCATGTACGGGTTTAGGAGGCAGCGGAGTACGAAAATCGACAGCAAAAGATGGGCTTGTCCGGATTCCTACCGTGCTGAACAGATCACTTTCCTTAACGAGGCCATGTGAATCAACCAACTGATAAATTGACCCTGCGTCAAATCCGGTAAGCATGCCCTGGGGTTTCCCAAATGATGTGAATTTGGGATCTATCGGTTTATATCGCATAAGCGCGAGAGCCGCGGAGTGAAGGTCCTCAACGCTGGCAATGCCTGTATACGTAGTGGACTGAATTTCCTGAGTGCTCTTAATGGCGGCCCCTCCGACTTCTGCCAGTGTAACACCTATCCGAACAGCATATTTTTTTCTAAGCCCATTACGATAATCGTATTTCAGGGAAACAGGTTTGGCCGCGGACACGCTGGTAACCTTATTGGCAAGTCGCACACGGACCAAAGTACGGTCCACGGCCTTGCCATCACTGCCAACAGCCTGGACAGTAATGTCGTAGAGGCCATCTTCCGGCCGCTTGGGGGCATCGTTAGGACGCCCCAGATTAATGGGGTCACGCGAGTCCCAAACCCATGTGTACGCTTTTCGCCCACCACTGAGGTTGCTCGGCGAACCAACGGCTGCTACAAAAGAATTGTTCAGATAAAACGATATGTATGCGTCTGGAGGGACGTTCGTGGCGTCAACAGCCACATTCACGCTTTCACGCACTATGGAATTGTTCTTCGGCCATATAACCTTTAATGCGGCATGGGATTGTCCGGCCGCTGCCGCAACCAGTACCCCCGCCAATACCAACACGCGCAATGATCTCACTGAATATCGGCTCCTAACGAGATACTACCATCCCGAACTTCCGCAGTCAACCTGCCGGCGGACGCTTGTTCTTATTCGGTTACCGCACCCCCATAAGAATCTCGTTGGCAATTTGATCCAGACGCTCGTAGCGAAGTCCTCGCTGGGCGAGGGACTCAATATCATAATGGTTAGCCCTGATCGCTTTAGCGGCCTCCGCCGAGTAACCGCTGCTTACGCTGTTCCAGAATTTACACTCTATATCATTGGCTTTTTTAATGTCTTGCACTTCGGCATCGGCCTGGAATTGAATGGACTTTTCCTTCAGGATCAGATATGTCCGCATGCAGCCTTTCGCAAAATCCCACACGCCATCAATATCCTCGGTGCGGTATGCATGCGCGTCGAACTCCCGACTTCCAGTGAAATTATGCGTTTCAAGCAGATGTACCAGACTGAAACTGCCTTTCAGGTCCTCGCTGCCAAAACGTAAGTCCTGATCGTACCGGCAGTATTTTTGGGAGTTCAGATGGATGATAAACAGTTTACCCGCATCAAGGCATTGTCCCACCACATGCGACACATTCAGGTTCGCCATAAGCTCATGGGCCACTTCGGGATTGACCCCCACCATTTCCGGATGGTCAAGGGTGGCAATAAAACCCAGGCAGGCGCCCGTGGTGGACAGATAAATATCTCCACGCGGTTCGTTTGGCTTTGCCTCCAGACTGAAACGCATGTCGTAGCCCTGGTCTTTTACGTAAGCGCACAAGAAGTTCAAGGCATCACGGTAGCGCTTGACGGAGTCTACATGATCTTTGGAAAAATCCACCTCGGTGCCTTCACGCCCGCCCCAGAAGACAAAAAGGTCCGTACCCAATTCCACGCCTGTGTCGATCGCATTCATTACTTTTTGTATTGCGTAACTGCGCACTTGGCCATCGTTGGACGTGAATGCGCCATCCTTGAATACAGGGTCGTAAAACATGTTGGTGGTTGCCATTCCCACCTTGAGACCATTATCCGCAAGCGCCTTCTTGAAATCGCTAACAATTTTATCCCGCTGCGCTGGCGCGGCATTTATGGGTATCAGATCGTTATCATGAAGGTTGACACCCCACGCGCCAATTTTACCAAGCCCCTCCACTACTTTTATCGGGTTTATGGCGCTGCGAGTTGCCTCACCAAATGGATCGCGCCCGCGATTCGCTATTGTCCAGAGTCCAAAACTAAACTTGTCTTCTTTCTTTGGTTCGTACATGGCGGCGTGATTACGTCCTCTCTTCAAGTCTTTCGCCGGTCATTTCAGGCCGGTGGCATTCTACGAGAATGATGTGCCCAGCGTCAACAAGAGTATCGTCATTCCCGTGAAAACGGGAATCCAGTGGGAGTTCGGACTGGATGCCCGCCTGCGCGGGTATGACGGAGGATTGATCGCATGCGATTTGCAATCGCGTGCGAAACGGAACCAAAGGGATTTGAAATCCCGGGATTCCTTCCGGGCGTCATTGCAAATAACGCCTGGTCAAGCAGACCTACCCTCCACCCGTCGTGGCCCATCCGGCATTCGCCAGTCAATGTAGGGGCGTCCGTTCCACCCGAGCAGGTGGAGATACAGCCGATCCAGAAAGTTGACCATGAAGAAGTACTCTTCGACAGGCCCGCCGGGTCGGCCCTCCGGTGGCAATTTGCAGTAGAATCGGCCGTTGTGGATGAGTGCGTTACGGCTCGCGATAAAAAGGCTGCGCTCCCTGGACGTGGGTGTGTAATCAAATTTGGTGCAGACGTCTTTGAGGAGCTGGGAGAAAGATCGCCGATTCAAGTTGAGCAACGTGTCGGGAGTGCACATCTTCTCGGCTACGGACTCCTCAACCCCGTTAGCGATCATCGCCTGGTGCAGAGTATCCACCATCCATGGGATGGCATTCTTGAAGACATCCTTGGACAGATGGAACTCGGTCATCTCATCAGGTGCGGTTTGGAGATACATTGCCTTCAGAGCCTCAGCAGCGGCCGCCAACTTTACCCCGCGCGTCTCCAGAAAGTCGCCTTCCGCCTTTCCCTCCAAGTACGCGTCGATTGTTCCCCGCTTGAGCTGCCAAGCGGAATCATGTTTCACGAAGCATGGATACGCCGTCTCGACGAACTCCCGAAACTCGTTTTGATGTACAACGTCCTGGTCGATCAGACTCAAGACATTGTAGGGCCGCGTAGTGCGGTGGTGGTGTGTGAAGCCGACCATAGCGAACGCGGCGTCGCAATCCTTGCGGTATATCCAATTGACCTTCGTTCCCTG
>WBZO01005808.1_pt1 | contig 12318 bp, 11 predicted proteins | sample 5204261 | NCBI WGS metagenome assembly WBZO01 (sample SAMN12412400, study PRJNA552823) | activated sludge metagenome | isolation source: activated sludge from anammox sidestream of wastewater treatment plant... | place: USA: North Carolina | collected 2017-09 | reverse complement strand
CGCACGCCTCGAGCGTCTTCAAGATCGCGTAGCGCTCGAGCTGCGCCATCGTGGCGCCGGGGATGCGCGCCGTGAGCCCGCTCTCCGGCGATGCATCGAACGGCAGGTCGGGGTCGTCGATCTGGGTCCCGGCACAGAGGATCGTCGCGCGCTCGATCGCGTTCTCCAGCTCGCGGACGTTCCCCGGCCACGTGTGGCGCAGGATCTTCTCGCGGGCGCGGTCGGTGAAGCCGTCGACCGCCTTGTGGTTCTCGAACGCGAACTTCCGCAGGAAGTGATCGGCGAGCATCAGCACGTCCGTCGACCGCAGGCGGAGCGGCGGCATCTCGATGTGCACGACGTTGAGCCGGTAGTACAGGTCCTCGCGGAACCGCTTCGCGCGCACCTCCTCGGCGAGGTCGCGGTTCGTCGCCGCGACGAGCCGCACGTCGACGGGGATCGGCTCGTTGCTGCCGATGCGCTCGATGGTCCGCTCCTGGAGCACGCGGAGCAGCTTCACCTGCATGCCGGGCGGGATGTCGCCGATCTCGTCGAGGAACAGCGTGCCGCCGTTCGCCTGCTCGAAGCGGCCGATCCGCCGCTTGTCTGCGCCGGTGAAGGCGCCTCGCTCGTGGCCGAACAGCTCGGCCTCGAGCAGCGTCTCGGGGATGGCGGCGCAGTGGAGCGACACGAGCGGGTGATCGGCGCGCGTGCTGAGGGAGTGGATCACGCGCGCCAGCTCGCTCTTGCCCGTACCGCTCTCGCCCGTCAGCAACACCGTCGCACGCGACGGGGCGACGTTGCGGGCGAGCTGATAGACCTTCTGCATCGCGGGGCTCACGCCGAGCATCCCGCGGATGCCCTGCGCGTCGCGCTCGGAGAGATGGCGTCGCAGCTCGTCGGCCTCGGCGCGGACGCGCGAGCGCTCGATCGCGCGCTCGATCGTGATGAGCAGTGCGTCGAAGTCCACCGGCTTCGTCACGTAGTCCTCGGCGCCCGCGCGCATCGCGGCGACCGCGTGCTCCGTGTCCGTCAGGGCGGTGATGACGATGACGGGGATGCCTGCGTACTTCTCGCGCACGGCGGCGAGCAGCTCCATGCCGCCCATGTTCGGCATGTTGAGGTCCGTGACCACGACGTCGGGCGGAGCCTCGGCGACGCGCGCGAGCGCCTCCACGCCGTCCGATGCGGTCGCCACGACGTAGTGCTCGGCGCCGAGCAGGCCGGCGACGCTGTTCGCGCTCTCGACGTCGTCGTCGACGACGAGGATGTTGCCCTTGGGTTGCTTGTCGCGGCTGCTCATGGTTACCCCGGTTCGCGATGGATCAGTCCGTTGGCTCGCAACCCCTTCCAGCAAGCGGTGCGCCACGTGCGCCATGCCGCGCATTCCATGCGATCCTGCACGTTGCCTCACCCGCGGCGCACGGTCTGCGCGTGCCCACGCAAGGTGTTCGCCTCGACCGGAGACGCCGGCCGCTCCCGGCTGGCAGCATGCAACCAGCTCATGGCGGGCTGCCAAGCGGGCGCGCAGAGCTCGCGGCGGCGCGCCTGAGGAGCTCGACGACCTCACGCTCGGTCGGCGTCGAGAAGTCGTCGTACCACTCGTTCACCGCGTCGAGCTCGCCGGTCGACCGGGTGCACACGATCTCGTGAGCCTCGTCACCGAGCTCGGCCAGCGCGGCCGCATCCCCCACCGGCGAGGCGAGGACGAGCATCCGTGCGCCGCGGCGGCGGAGCGCGCGGAGCGCCGCGCGCGCGGTCACACCGGTCGCGATCCCGTCGTCGACGAGGATGACGATGCGGCCGCGGACGTCGATCGGGGGTAGGCCGCCGCGGTAACGTCGCGCTCGTCGTCCCACGTCGCGTGCGGCCGCCTCTGCGACCTCCACGAAGGAGCTCGGCAGGAGCCCGTACGTCGCGATGCGCTCGGCGTCGAGCACGGTCTCTCCGCCCTCGGCGACCGCGCCCACGCCGAGCTCCGGATGACGTGGAGCGCCGATCTTGCGGACCTCGAGCACGTCGAGCGGCGCGCCCAGGACGCTCGCCACCTCGTAGGCGACCGGCACCCCTCCGCGTGGAAGCGCGATCACGACGGGCTCTTTCTGCGCGAAGGGGGCGAGGATCCGTGCCAGCTCGCGGCCCGCTTCGCGCCGGTCGGCGTAACGGTCCGTGTACACGCATCCCAGGGTTGCAGCGGGCATGCCAGATGGAACGGGTGACTACTCCACGTGCGCCTCGACGGGGGCCTGGAGGTAGAGGCTCTCGAGGCCCGCGCCGTAGCGCTTCACCGCCTCCCGCCGCTTCAGTTTCAGACTCGGGGTGAGGAGGCCGTTCTCGATGGTGAAGTCCTCGGTCGTGAGCACGAAGGCGTTCGGACGCTCGTAGCCACGGAAGCTCGCCCCGAGGCGCTCGATCTCGCGCCTCATCAGGGCGATCACCTGAGGGTCCTTCGTGAGGTCGGCGCCGAGGACCACTCGCTCGCGCTCCGCCCATCCGCGGACCGCCGCGGCGTCGATCACGATCAGCGCGACGTTGAAGGGGCGGCTCTCGCCGTACATCATCACGTTCAGGACGTAGGGCGAGAGCTTCAGCTGCTCCTCGAGCGGCGAGGGCATCACGTACTTGCCGTTCTCGAGCTTGTACTGCTCCTTGATGCGCCCCGTGATGTAGAGGTAGCCGTCGTCGTCGATGCGGCCGAGATCGCCCGTCCGGAAGCCGCCGTCCGGGGTGAACGCCTTCGCGTTCTCGTCGGGGCGGTTGTGGTAGCCCTTCATCACGTTCGGACCGTAGACGATGATCTCCCCGCGGCCGGGCCCGTCACCGAGCGACTCGTCGATCAGGATGCGCACGCCCGGGATCACCCGGCCGACGCTGCCGAGCCGCCGTGCGCTCGGGATGTTGGCGGACACGATGGGCGAGGTCTCCGTCAGGCCGTAGCCCTCGTAGACCTGGATGCCGACGGCATCGATGACCTCGGCGACGTCGAGCGAGAGCGTCGCGCTCGCGCTGATGGCGTACTTCAGCCGTCCGCCGACGCGCTTGCGGATCTTCGAGAAGATCACGCGGTCGGCGAGGCGGAGCCCGACGTCCTCCATCACCGTGGTCCGTTCGCCGCGACGGTGCCGGCCGGCGGTGCGGAGCGCGCCCCGGAACAGCGTCTGGACGAACCGCGGGCGCTCCGAGACCTGCTTCATCATGCCGGCGTAGAGCCGGTTGAAGATGCGAGGGACGGCGACGAGGATCGTCGGCTGCACCTCCGCGAGCTGCTCGACCAGCTTCGACACGTCGGTGACGAACGCGGTGGATGCGCCGGCGGCGACGACCACGTGGAGCTCGATCACCTGTCCGTACGCATGTGCCCAGGGCAGAAACGAGAGCGTCCTGTCCTCCGGGAGGATGGGGAAGACGGAGAGCCCGGCGGCGACGTTGGATGCGATGTTCCGGTGGGTGAGCAGCACTCCCTTCGGCTTGCCGGTCGTGCCCGAGGTGTAGATGAAGCCGGCAATGGCGTCCGGGTCCGGCGCGATCGCCGCCACCGGATGGGCGCGCCCGCGATCGAGCACCTCCTCGAACCCGATGGTCCCCGGCCGGGTCGCGTCGAGCGCGATGACGTGCGCGAGCGCGGGTAGGCGCTCCCGCATCTCCGTGAGCGCCGCGACCGCGTGCTCGCCCGCGCCGATCACGACCTTCGCGCCGCAGTCGCCGAGGATGTGCTCCCACTCGTCGACGCGCTGCTGGAGGTACATGGGTACGAACGATGCGCCGAGCCCGTAGGTCGCGTACGCGGCCGCCGCCCACTCGACGCGGTTGCTCGCGACGAGGGCCACGCGATCGCCGGCGGTGACGCCGAGCGTCGCGAGACCGGCGCGCATCGCGTCGACGGCCGCTTCGACCTCGCCGTACGTGGTCCATGTCCATCCGCCGGCCGTCCGCGTCCCGAAGAGCGGTCGGTCTCGGTACTTTCCGAAGCTCTCGCGCGCGAGCGAGACGAGGTCACGTGACGCGTTGCTCATGGTGCAGTTCCTTTCGCGAGATCGGCGGGAGGTCCTTGCTCAGCTCTTCGGTGAAGAAGCGCGCGAGCAGATCGGGATCGGGGACGATCGCCGTGTCCGCGCGGAAGCCGACGCGGACGCGCCCTGCGTAGCTGAGGATGCTGATGCCGAGGCCGAGGCCCGCGGGATGCGGGACCCAGAAGACGATGTCCCGCACGGGCGCCCCGGCCAGCCGGAGCCGGCTCTGCGGGCCGGGCACGTTCGTCACGACGACGCTCGCCTTGCGCGAGAAGATCGCCTCGATGATCCGGTCGACGACCAGCGGCGCGCGCCCCATGAGGGCGAGGATCCCGAGCGTGACGCCGGCCTCCTTGCTGCGCTTCAGCCGTTCCATGCTCCGGCGGAGCGCGGTCAACCGCCGGTCGCGGGTGTCCTGGTCGACGGGCAGGTCGAGGAAGACGAGCCCGAACCAGTTGCCCTTCTCCAGATCGACGGGGGCGTCGGCCGGACGCAGGTTCACCGGGACGATCGCGCGGATCGGCGACGCGGTGCCCTCGCGAGCGATGAGGTACCTCCGCAGCGCGGCGGAGAGCGCGGCGAGGAGGAAGTCGTTCACCGTCGCGCGGCTCGCATGAGCCGCGGCCTTCACGTCCGTGAGCGGCAGGGGGGCCGTCCACGCGACGCGTCGCCTGCCCGAGAGCGGCCCGCGCAGGCACGTGGCCGGATCGAAGCGCATCGCGAGGATGTGCGCGAACGAGCGCGCCGCGCCGCGGACGTGACGGTCGAGCGCGAGGGCAGGGTGCGGCCTCTCTGCTCCGTGCACCCCGTTCGTGTCCGCGAGCGCCATCAGCACGTCGAGGAGCGCGAAGCCGTCGCCGAGGCAGTGGTGGAGCCGCACGAACGCGGCGTCCCCCTCCGGCAGGCCGTGCAGGATCGTCCAGCTCCAGGGCGGATGCTCGAAGCTCATCGGTCCGGTGACGAGCTGGGAGACGACCTCGGCCAGGTCTTCACCGGGCTCGAGGTCCAGATGGCGGATGTGGGCGTCGAGCGAGAAGCGTTCGTCGTCCCGCCACTCCGGCGGCGCGAACCGGCCGCGCTCGACGACGCGCTTGCGGAAGCGCGGGTGGTGCTGGAGGAGGCGCGTCTCGAGCGTGCGTCGCAGCCGGGCTTCATCGAGGGGACCGTCGAAGAACAGGATCGCCGCGACGTCCGCCGGATCGTCTGCGGCATCCAGGCGGAACCAGGCGGCGTCGACCGGCGTGAGCAGCTCGTGACCCGCGTTCATCGTGCGCCTCCTTCCTCGTCATCCCGTCGTCATCTCCGTGCAATCACGCAAGTCGCAGGCCGTCGCGTGGATCCGCGGGCGGCCGTCGCTCGGGCGTAGGCGAGGGGCGTGGCTCGGGGGCGCCGTGCGGCGTTCCGGGCATGTCGGGGCGTTCGCTGGGACCGACGGCGGGCGGCACGTCGCGTGTCGGGCGCCTGCGCGGGCGGCGGGGATCGCGCGGGGTCGTCATGACGTGCCCCGGCGATCGGCGATGACCGTCGCGGTCGCTCGCGGGAGCGGCTGAGCCATCGCCGCCTCGCGCAAGATCCGCGCGATCGACGCACGCTGCGCGGAGTCCGACACGACCGCGCAGCGGAAGCGCAGCCCGCCGCGCGCGAGGATGCGCATCAACGCCGGCTCGTCGTCCTGGGGGACCTCGACGAGCTCTCGCGCGCGTGCGCGGAGCGAGTGGGCGGCCTCGACCCACACGACGACGTCTTCGACCCCGACCGCTCCACGCACCAGCACGAGGATCCCCGGCGCATCGGGCGCGAGCTCGGCGTGCGGACCGTCGAGGACGTCGTCGTCGGTCCAGGTGACGCCGAAGCGACGGTCGCGGTGGGGGAACGTCGACGGATGCTTCACCGGTCGGCCGACGAGCGCACGGACGAGGTCGAGGCTCGAGACCATCCCGGAGGCGCGGCCCTCCGCGTCGACGACGACGAGATGGTGGCATCCGGCGTCATCCATCATCGCCGCCGCGTTCTCGAGCGTCGCCTCGGCGCCGATGGTCAGCGCCGGTCGCGTCACCTTCGAGCCTCGACCTTCGCGCAGCAGATCGCGCAGCGACGTGACGCCGACGGGGCGCCGGTCGTCGTCGAGGACGGGGACGGCCGTGATGCCGTACGCGAGAATGGCCTCGAGCACGTCGTCCGAGTGCGCCTCTTCCGGGACGCCGAAGAGCTCCCGGTTCATGATCTCGCCGACCGTGCGCGCCATGAATCACCTCTCGCTGCTCTCGTCGGACTCGTGCGAGGGCTCCTCCGGACGGAGGTCGGGCCGCGGGACGTGGGCGCTCGTTCCTACGAGCTCGTCCTCCCGGACGCTGTCGACCACGTCCTCGCCGTGCTCGATCGGATGTTCGTGCTCTTCGCCCAGGTACTTCGCGCGCGGCTTGCGCGGTTGCCTTCTCATGACGTTCCTCCGGGCGATCGAGAAGCAGCGCGCGTGCCGGCGCCCGCGGCGCAAGAGCTGCGTGGAACGGCGCATGCAGCCCGCGGGCGCATGCGCTGCCAGGAGATCATGCACCGCCGCGTCTGCACCGTCCGCGAGACCGATGACGTCGGCCTCTTGTCCCGGACGATGTACGACGAGAACGTCGGCTTCGTCCCCGTCCTCGACAGTGACGACGTCGTCGTCGGGATCGTCACCGACCGCGATGTCGTCGTCCGCGCCTGCGTCGGCGACACCGATCCACGTCGCGCGCTCGTCGGCTCCATCATGAGCCGGAGCGTGATCTCGTGCTCGCCCACGGATGCGGTCGACGACGTCGAGCGGACCATGCGCGAGCATCGCATCTCGCGCATCGTGGTGCTCGACGACCATGGGGCGCTCGTCGGCGTGCTCAGCCTGTCGGACATCGCACAGTACGAGCCGCCGGCGCGCGTCGGCCGAACGCTCCAGGCGATCGTCGAGCGGAAGTACGCGTTCTAGCGTCGGGCCGATGTGGACGTCGTTGCCCGACGATCAAGCGCCGGCGCCCTCGGCAGGAGGAGGGGCCTTCGCGCGCCCGCGGGTGCGATGCGGAGCCTTCCCGCCCTTCTGGCCTGCGGCCTTCGCCTCCTCCCGCGAGAAGCGGTGCGCAGTGCCCTTGCGGTGCGCTGCCGTCCCGCCCATCCTCGCGATCTCGCGGAGGCGCGTACGGTCGATGGCGGCAAAGCCCCGCCTCTTCTTCTTCGGCTCCTCCGTCGTCGTCTGCTGGGCCGTCTCTTGCGTTTCCATGATGACCTCCGTTCTGCCTGGAGAGGAGCAACCCACATGCCGCGGATGACGATGAGCCTCAGCAGGCCCGCCCCGATCGACGAGCGACCTCTCGCGTATGGCGAGGGAGCGCCGCTCGAGCCCGGTCCGGGAGAGCTCGCGATCCACATCGCGGCGTGCGCCGTCTGCCGCACGGACCTGCAGATCGTCGAAGGCGACCTTCGCGCGCGGCGTCTCCCGATCGTCCCCGGACACCAGATCGTCGGCACCGTCTCTGCCCTCGGAGGCGGCGTCTCGGGCTGGACCGTCGGCGATCGCGCAGGGGTCGGCTGGCTCGCGAGCGCATGCGGCGAGTGCAACGCGTGCGTTCGCGGGCGGGAGAACCTCTGCGCACGTGCGCGGTTCACCGGCTGGGACGTCGACGGGGGCTACGCGACGCATGCGCTGGTCGACGCGCGCTTTGCGCTTCGCCTGCCCGCGGGGTTCGAGGATACGCAGGCGGCGCCACTCCTGTGCGGCGGCGTGATCGGCTACCGATCGCTCAAGCGCGCCAGTGTGAAGCCGGGCGATCGCGTCGGGCTCTACGGGTTCGGAGCCTCGGCACTGCTCGCGCTGCAGGTCGCGCGCCACTGGGGGTGCCGCGTGTTCGTCGCGACGCGATCGGAGGCCGAGCAGGAGCGCGCGCGGTCGATGGGGGCGGAGTGGGCGGGGAGCTACGGCGACCGGCCGCCGGAGCCGCTCGACGCGGCGGTGACTTTTGCCCCATCGGGGGACGTCGTGATCGCGGCGCTGTCGGCGCTCGAGCGCGGAGGCACGGTCGCGATCAATGCGATCCACCTCGATCGGATCCCGCAGTTCTCGTACGACCTCCTCTGGTGGGAGCGCAACCTCGTGAGCGTCGCGAACTACACGCGGCAGGACGCGACCGAGCTCCTCGCGCTCGCGGCGGAGATCCCGCTGCGTACGCGCATCGAGACGTTCCCGCTCGAGGCGGCCAACGACGCACTCGCACGGCTGCGCCAGGGAACGCTCGCGGGCACGGCCGTGCTCGTCCCCTGACGGTCACCGCCACGAGCTGCGCGCGCCGACGAGCCAGCCGACCAGCGCGACCAGCGGATGGACGACGAGCGCGACGACGAAGCTTGCCACGACGACGCGAGGACGCGGCGAGACGAGCGGCGCGACGAACGGCCAGGCGCCGACGAGCAGGTCCACCTGGTCCCAGACGTAGAAGACGACGCCCTTCCAGCCGCTCGCCGTCCCCCCTCGTGGGATGCCCGCGCGCCGCTTGACGAAGGAGTTCGGCAGCTCCCCGATCATCGCGCCTCCGCCCATTCCGGTGCCGAGCAGCAGGGGGTCGACGCGGGCGTAGTCGACGATCTGCAGCGCGGAGGGGACCACGCCGGACAGCGCGCGCTGCAGGGCGACTCCGATCACCGATCCGAGGATCGCGGTGACGACGCCGCGCCAGGTCTTGCCGTCGCCGAACACGCGCTTGCCGCGGATCATGGCCCCGTTGTCGATCGGACGCGCGAGGACGGGCGCGAGGTCGTAGCGCAAGAACACGCCGGAGATCGCGGCCGCGAGGAGGAGCGGAGCGAACAGGTAGAGCGCCTGCGCCGCGGCCATCGCGAACCCGCTCGCCATGGGGGCGGGTCGAGCAAGACGGGTGCCGCCGCCGCCGCCGCACGCGCGGGCGTTGCGCCGCGGCGCAAGCGGTGCGCGCGGCTCAGGGCCGCTGGCCGCGGGCGACGAGCGAGCGCGCGAGCTCGATGCCGTCGGCGAGGCTCGAGGAGGTCTTGAGGCTCCCGACGTCGAACCCGAGCTGGACGAGGGTGCGCGCCGCCTCGGGGCGGATGCCGGTGACCACCGCCTCGGCGCCGAGCAGGCGGATCGCCGCCGCCGTCTTCACCAGGCGATCGGCGGTCGCGGTGTCGACCACGCCCACGCCCGCGATGTCGATGATGATGACGCGGGCGCTGCGCTCGGTGACCCGCTGGAGCGCGGTCTCCATCAGCAGATCGCCGCGACCGTCGTCGATGGCCCCGACCAGCGGGAGGAGCAGGATGCGCGCCTCGAGCTCGATCACCGGCGTCGAGAGCTCGCGGATGAGCGCGGCCTGACGGAGGCGAGCCTCCGACTCCGCCGCGACGTAGGCGTCGAGCGCGAGGGCGACGTCGAAGAACACGACCTTGAGGACGCTCGCGAACGCCTGCGTGCTCGCCTCGTCGCCGCTCGGTCCGACGATGCGCTCGAGGAGCAGCTCCAGATATCGGCGGTAGGCCCCCAAGTACCACTCGGGCGCGAGGCCGATCCGATGGTGCACCTCGCCGACCCGCATGCGATGGGCGACGTACGCCTGATCGTACGAGCCGGAGAACAGCCGCAGCAGGTACTCGCGCTGGGTCTTCGCGAGATGACCGACGGTCGCCGCGTCGCGGAGGAAGGGCGCGGTCGGCGCGGCGTCGCGGAGGAAGCGGTAGAAGGCGTCCACGATCGCGTCTGCGTGCACCTCGATCGTCGGAGCGAGCGCGCGGAGCCGCTCGGCGTCCTCCCGGTCCAGCGCGAAGAACGCGCGCCGTTCGGCAATCTCTTCATCGGTCATCGATTCACCCGTGGGCTCGGCGGGTTGCAACGACCGTGCGCACGGTCGCGGCGAAAATGCTGCGCCGGCATGTGCGTTGCGTCGTGCTCGTGCATGAGCGGTGAGCCCGTCCTCAGCGCGCATGGCCTCACGAAGGTCTACCGGATGGGCGAGATCGACGTCGTCGCGCTCGCGGGCGTCGACCTGGACCTGTACCGGGGCGAGCTCTTGGTGCTCCTCGGCGCATCGGGCAGCGGGAAATCGACCCTCCTGAACATCCTCGGGGGCCTCGACGTCCCCACCTCGGGCGACGTGCGCTACTTCGATCACGACCTCACCGACGCCGACGATCGCGAGCTCACGTCGTACCGCCGCGAGCACGTGGGGTTCGTCTTCCAGTTCTACAACCTCATCCCGAGCCTGACCGCGCGAGAGAACGTCGCGCTGGTGACCGACATCGCCGAGGACGCCCTCGACCCCGCCGAGGCGCTCGAGCTCGTCGGCCTCGGTGAGCGGCTCGATCACTTCCCCTCGCAGCTCTCGGGCGGCGAGCAGCAGCGCGTCGCGATCGCGCGCGCGGTCGCGAAGAAGCCCGACCTCCTCCTGTGCGACGAGCCCACCGGCGCGCTCGACTTCAAGACCGGCCGCGTGGTCCTCGAGGTGATCGACCGGGTGAACAAGAGCCTCGGGACGACCACCGCGCTCATCACGCACAACGCGCCCATCGCCGCGATGGGGGAGCGGATCGTCACGATGTCCGACGGGCGCATCGCGAACATCCGCGTGAACCCGAGCCCCAAGCCGCCGTCGGAGCTGGCCTGGTGAGAGCCCTCGATCGCAAGCTCTGGCGCGATCTGGCCAAGATGTGGGGGCAGGCGATCACCATCGCCCTCGTCGTCGCGTGCGGCGTCGCGAGCTACGTGACCATGCGCGCGGCCTACTCGTCGATCGTGTACGCGCGCGATCTGCACTACGTCAGCGAGCGCTTCGGCGACGTCTTCGCCCATGTCGAACGCGCACCCGAGGCGGTCGCACCGCGACTCGAGGCGCTCGACGGCGTCGCACGCGTGCAGACCCGTGTCGTGGAGGACGTCCTCCTCCCCATGCCGGACATGGTGGAGCCTGCGGTCGGTCGCGTCGTCAGCGTCCCCGCGCACGGTCAACCTGCGCTCGACGCGCTGCACATGCGCGAGGGCCGCCTGCCGGAGAGCGGCCGCGACGACGAGGTCGTGCTCCTCGCCAGCTTCGCCGAGGCGCACGGGATCCATCCGGGCGATCGCGTCCCCGCCGTGCTGAACGGGACGCTCCGCGAGCTGCGCGTCGTGGGGCTCGCGATGTCGCCCGAGTTCGTCTTCGCCGTCGTCGGAACGTCGTTCATCCAGGACGTGCGCCGCTTCGGGGTGCTGTGGATGACGCGCGAGGCGGTCGCAGCGGCCTTCCGTATGGAAGGGAGCTTCAACGACGTGGTGGTGTCGCTCCAGCCCGGCGCCTCGCCCGAGCGCACGACCGCCGACCTGCGGCGTGTGCTCGAACCGTACGGCGTCCTCTACTCGATCCCGCGTGCACGCCAGCTCTCGAATCACATCGTCGAGAACGAGCTCGGACAGCTCGGCACGTACGCCGTCGTGACGCCGGCCATCTTCCTCGGCGTCGCGGCGTTCCTCGTGAACGTCGTCCTCGCCCGCACCCTCCACCTGCAGCGCGGGCAGATCGCGATGCTCAAGGCGATCGGCTACCGGAACCGCGAGATCGCGCTCCACTACACCGAGCTCGTGGGCGTGTTCGTCTGCGCCGGCGCGGCGCTCGGGGTCGCGGTGGGCGCGTGGCTCGGGGGCGGCATGGTCGGCCTCTATCGTCCGTTCTTCCGGTTCCCCGAGCTCGAGCTCCGGCTGGACCCGTCGGTCGTCGCCACGGGCGTGCTCATCAGCGTCATCACGGGGATGGCCGGCGCGCTCTCGGCCGTCGTGCGTGCGGTGCGGGTCCCGCCCGCGGAGGCGATGCGGCCCGAGTCCCCGACCTCCTACCGGCGCCCGTTCTTCGAGGTCCTCGGCCTGCACCGCCTCCTCGGCGTTTCCGCCCGCATAGTGATGCGCGAGATGGTCCGTCGTCCGCTGCGCGCCGTGCTCTCGTGCATCGGGATCGCCTTCGCCACCGCGGTCCTCGTCACCGGCTACTTCATGAACGACTCGCTCGAGACCCTCTCGAGCCTCGTCTTCGACGTCGCGCAGCGCGAGGACGTCGAGGTCACGTTCCGCAACCCGGTCTCGCCCTCCGTCGTGCGCGAGGCGATGCACCTGCCCGGCGCGCTCGAGGCGCAGCCGGCCCGCTACGTCCCGGTGCGCGTCTCGTCCGCCCAGCGCGAACGCGACGTGGTGCTCGCCGCGATGCCGCGTCGCGAGATCCCGCTGCGCAGCCCGCCGACGTGGCCGGAGATGCGCTTCGAGGCGCCGGAGTCCGGCGTCGTGCTGAGCAGGAAGCTCGCCGAGCTCCTCGACGTCGGCGCGGGGCAGAAGGTGTGG